>Ga0209254_10001397_pt1 | contig 21541 bp, 18 predicted proteins | sample FrelakmetDIP11DI_FD_187148 | JGI IMG/M metagenome (GOLD analysis project Ga0209254, IMG submission 187148) | Freshwater lake sediment microbial communities from the University of Notre Dame, USA, for methane emissions studies - DIP11 DI (SPAdes)... | ecosystem: Environmental > Aquatic >...
CCAGGACTCCGCCGACCACGCCGCCTTCGACGCCGCCCTCGACACCGCCTTCGATGCCGATGTCGGACAGCTGTTCTTCGACGATCTCGTCGGGGATCTCGACCGGGGCCACGAGCTTGCCGGCCATGAGATCTTTCTGGGCCTGGACGGGCTTGATGCGGGCCATCCGGCTGGAAGACCGCTTCTTGGCGGCCGGCGGCGGGGGAGGCGGCGGAGCGGGCGCCGGGGGCGCCAGGAAGGCGCTCACCACCTCGACCTGGGGCAGCTCCTTCATGGTCAAGAGGGGGACCACGATCAGGCTGACGATGACCGCCGCGTGGACCAGGATCGACACCGGCAGCACGACCGCCTTGGTCCTGAGGTTTCTATCCGAGACAAAGAACGAGTCTTTAAACATGTCGGCCTCCTTGGACGGGACGCCGGGGCTCGAGGCCTTTCGGATCCCCGAAAGGACCCTCGAAGGGAAGGCGTCCCAATACGCGCCGGCCGGCTCCCCGGGCGCGGCGGACCGGACCGCCCGGTCCAGGCCCGCCAGCCGTTCGAGCTCGGTCCGGCATTCCGGGCAGGATCGGAGATGGGCTTCGACTCCCGCCGCCGTTCTGACATCCAGCTCGCCGTCGCCGTAGGCTCCCAGGAGTTTTCGGAATTTGGCGTGGCTCATGCTTCGCTCCTTCCCAGGCATCCGGCCAGAAGCTTTTGGAGCCGCCTCCGCGCACGGCTCAGCCGGGACATGACCGTCCCGATCGGCAGGCCGAGGGTCCGGGAGATCTCCTCGTAGCGCAGGCCCTCGACGGCATGAAGCATGAAGACGGCCTTGAGCTTGGAGGGAAGAGCCTGCAGGGCCTTGTCCACCGCCCGGCCGGTGTCGTTTCTCAGGAGCAGGTCATGAGGCGTATCGATTTTCGAAGAGAAAACGGCCCCGGGGTTGTCTCCGGAACGGTCGCCGAGAGGCTCTTCCCGTCTTCTGGTCTTGAGGTAGTTCAGGCTGGAGTTCAGCGCGATGCGGCGAATCCAGGCGAAGAAGTTCGTTCCCTCCTTGAAACGGGCCAGGGCGTAATAGGCCTTGATGAACGTCTCCTGGGCGAGGTCGTCGGCCGCGGGATGGGTTCCGGTCATCCCCAGGCACAGCCTGTAGATGATGCGCTGGTAGCGCCTCACCAGGGATTCGTAAGCCTCCGTGTCGCCCATTTTCGCCCTTTCGATCAGGACTTTGTCCTCAATCTCGTCTGTCGGCCTCATGGATGCTCCCACTTCATGAACAACCCGGCCGGCCGAATATTCCCTTTTTCGGCCGCCTTCGCACGCCGATACTTCTGCATGATTTATGCCAGCCGGGCCGCCTATTATCAAGGCCAATCGAGCCCGGCCGGGGATTCGGTCAAGGGCGCCGAGTAAGATACGTTTACAGAGGCGGTTGCGGAGCGCGTTCTGTGCTATAATGACAAACAAAAATGGGAGTGTGACCATGGTTGAACAACACATGGATTCCGAACAGAAACGCATGGCCCTGCTCATCGACGGCGACAATGCCCAGCCGTCCCTGATCGAAAAGATCATCACCGAGGCGGCCAAGTACGGCTCGATTACCATCCGCCGCATCTACGGCGATTGGACAACGGCCAACATGGGCGGCTGGAAGAACATTCTGAACAATTTCGCCATCCAGCCCATCCAGCAGTTCCGCTACACGATCGGCAAGAACGCCACGGACAGCGCCATGATCATCGACGCCATGGACATCCTGCACGGACATCAGGTGGACGGATTCTGCGTTGTCTCGAGCGACAGCGACTACACCCGGCTGGCGACGCGCATCCGGGAGATGGGCGTCTTCGTCATGGGCATCGGCAAGCAAAAGACTCCCAAGGCGTTTGTCAACGCCTGCAACATCTTCATCTATACTGAGAACCTCGTCCCCCATGAAACGCGGCCGTCCGGCCGCCGGGACACCCGCCGTACGGAAGTCAAGGAGAAGCAGGAGAAGGACCTGAACCCGTTCCCCCTGGTCAAGGGCGCCTACGAGATGGCCATGCAGGAGGACGGCTGGGCCAACCTGGCCTCCATGGGATTCTACCTGCGTCAGCTCGACCCGAGCTTCGACCCCCGCACTTACGGCTACAAGCAGCTGTCCCAGCTGATCAAGGCCTATCCCGGGCTATTCGAGATCCGGGTGCGCGACGAAAGCGGCGCTAACGCTATCTGGATCAAGAGCAAGGAATAGACCGTCCGGCGCTGGGGCGTCGTCCGGCCCATGAAAAAGATCGGGAAGTACGAGATTGTGGATGTCCTGGGCAAGGGGGCCATGGGCATCGTCTACAAGGCCCGGGACCCGGACATCGGGCGGGAAGTGGCCGTCAAGGCCATCCATTTCGACGCCGTCCGGGAAGCCGCGGAGCGGGAAGAGGTCATCAAGCGGTTCATGCAGGAGGGCCGGGCGGCCGGACGGCTCAACCATCCCAACATCGTCACGATCTACGACGTCGGCCGCGAGGGCGATCTGACCTATATCGTCATGCAGCATGTCCCCGGCCAGAACCTGCAGAAGCTGATGGACACAGGCCGGTCCTTCACGCCCGAGGAAGCGGGGGCGCTGATGCTCCCCTTGCTCCGGGCTGTGGACTACGCCCACCAGAACGGGGTGGTTCACCGGGATATCAAGCCGGGGAACGTTGTGATCGACCCGGAGGGCGTCCCCCATCTGGCCGATTTCGGCGTGGCCAAAACCGCGGCTTCGACCCTCACCCTGGCCGGGACGGCCTTGGGGACTCCAGGATACATCAGTCCCGAACAGCTCAGGGGACAAGTTGCGGACGGGCGCTCGGACATTTTTTCGTTGGGCATCCTGCTTTACGTCCTCCTCACGGGACGAGAGCCGTTCGCCGGGAAGAAGCTGTCCACGGTGATGCACAAGATCGTGCACGACGAGGCGCCTCCGCCGTCTTCTCTCAAGCCCGGCTTGCCCGCCGGATGGGACGTCGTCGTCGGACGGGCCATGGCCAAGAATCCCCAGGACCGGTATCAATCCTGCGCGGGAATGGCCGCCGCCTTGGACAGTCTGGCCAAGTCCGACGCCTCGACCCTGACGGTCAAGCTTCGGGAAGCGGACCGGGAAAAGGAAAAAAGAGGCCGGGGAAGGCTGGCCGCGCTGGTCACCGGACTGGTGCTCCTGATCCTCGGCGCCGCAGCAGCGGCCGTGTTCATCTTCCGGGTTTTTGAGAAGAGCCGGCCGGCCCAGGCCGAGGGGCGGACGTCGCCGCACGTCGTCACTCCGGCCGCGCCGCCCCCGCCGGCCGACCCGCCCGACCCGCTGGCATCCAAGCTGGCGGCCCTTCAACAGAGCTTTGAGCGCGGCTCGTTCGATGAAACGACGCGCCTGGCCAAGGACATCCTGGCGGAAGACCCGTCCCGCTCCGAGGCCAAGGATTGGCTGGCCCGGGCGGAACAGAAGATTCGAGAAGCCGACCTCTCCCGGCGGCTGGCCGAGGCGGCCGGGCTTATGGAGAGCCGGAAATATGACCAGTGCCTCCAGGCCTTGGCCTCGATCCTCAAGGATGACCCGGCCAATAGCCAAGCCTTAAGGCTTCAGGAATCGGCCCGGACAGCGCTCTCCGAGGCGGCCATCGGCCGGGTCCTGGAGCGGCAGAGGCAAGCCGAGGAGGAGAAGGACCTGGTGGTGCTTCTCGCCGACGCGGGCTCGTCCGAGGCGGCCGCCGCCCGGAAAGAGGAAGCCCTCCTTCTCTTCAATTATTATGACGACATCAAGTCCCAAATCGCCAACGTGACCGTCCAGTTCTCCGACCGGACCCGCGCCCGGGTTCGGTTCCTGCATGTTGTGACCGGTTTCTACAAGAAGACCAAGGAGAAAAAGGTCCTGGTCCAGGACGTCCAGACCTGGCTCTTCGAGAAAACGGGCCGTGACTGGAAGATCATCGATTTCCACGGAGAGGCTGCTCCGAACGAATCCTCAGGAGATCATTCATGAGCGTCTCGCGCATCGGGCTCAAAGCGGCGTTTGGATTTTGGCTCATCATCGGCCTGTGCGGCTCCGCCCCGGCCGACCCGGTCAAGGTCAAGACCGTGGTGGACAACGCCGGGATCAAGGCCACGCCTGAGATCGGCGCCAAGTCGCTCATCAAGCTCCCCCTGGCCACGGTGGTGACGGTCCTGGACAAGCAGGGCGAGTGGTTCAAGGTGAGCTGCGACAAGGACGGCAAGACCTACACCGGATTCATCCACGAGATGCTGGTCGAGGAGGCCCCGGAACCGGCCGAGGCCGAGTCCAAGCCCGAAGCCGCCGCGGCAGCCTCATCCGACCCGGCCGGAGAGATCGAAGCACAGGTCGAAGCGGCCAAGGCTCTCATCCGCCAGGAAAAGAACCTGGCCGAGGCCGAGGATGCCCTGGGCGGCCTGCTGGCCAAGTCGATCGGCCTGGCCGATCCCAAGAAGCAGAAAGCGCTGGTCATCGAGATCTACCTCTGGCTGGGCATCAGCCGCGTGACCCGGGGCGACGAGGCGGCCGGGCTCAAGGAATTCAGGCGGATGTTCGACGTGGACACGGCCGCGGCCCGGGAGGCGACGCGGAATATCGCCACCCCGAAGATCGACTCCCTCCTGAAGCTGGCCGAACAGGAAAGCCTGGGCTTGATCAGCGACTACGGCCTGGAGGTGACCAGCGACCCGCCGGACGCCCGGGTGTTCTTCGACGGACAGGACATGGGCTCGACGCCGGGGACGTTTCGCTGGGCTTCGCCCAAGTTCGTCCTTGAACTGAAAAAATCCGGGTTCGTTCCGGTCCGGGAAGATGTCCTGCTGCTGGCCGTCTCCTCGAAAAAATCGTTCCGGCTGGAGTTTCTCAAGAGAGACCTGAGCCTCAGCTCTGTTCCGCCCGGAGCGGCAGTTTTCGTGGACGGCCGCGACACCGGCCGGATCACGAATTGCCGCGTCGAAGGCCTGGCTTTCGGACGACACGAGATCCGCTTGACCAGGAATCACTATCTGGATTGGACGAGCTCGGTCGAGATCACGGACGCCGAACAGCCCCTGCTCCAAGCGGACCTCGTCGGAAAAAGCTACGCTCCGGCGGGGAGCTGGGGCGAACGGGGCTCGGGCCTTTTTGATAATCCGATCGCGCTGGCTGCGGATAGGGAAGGCTTCCTGTATGTCCTGGACGAGAGCTCAAGCCGTGTCGTCAAGCTGACGGCCGAGGGACAGGCGGCGGCGGACTGGAAGGTCACGGCTCCCGAATGGGCCGAGTTCAAGAGCCCCACGGCCCTGGCCGTCGACGCCCAGGGGACTCTCTATCTGGCCGACGGCCGGCGGCACGTCATCCTCAAGGTCGGGCGGGACGGACGCTCGGCTTCGGTCTGGAAGGGCGAGGGCGGCGGGACCTCGGAATTCCGGCTGCCTGCGGCCATGGCCTTCGACAGCGCGGGCCATGTCTATGTCGTCGAGTCCGGCACGTGCCGGATCAAGAAATATTCCGGCCGGGGCGACTTCATCCGGACGTGGGGAACAGAGGGCAAGGGCGACGGCCAGTTCCTCCAGCCCCGGGCGGTGGCCGTGAACGGCCGGGACGAAATCTTCGTTTTGGATAGGTCCCGGGTCCAGAAGTTCTCGGCGGACGGCGCGTTTCTCGCGTCTTGGGGAGAAGCGGGCCGCGGCGAAGGCCAGTTTCAAAATCCCCGGGGGCTGGCCGTGGACGCCGCCGGCGCGGTGTATGTCGCCGACTCCGACAACCACCGCGTTCAGAAGTTCGAAGCCGGCGGGCGGCTGGTGGCAGTATGGGGGGCCAAGGGCCGCGACCAGGGCCGGTTCAGCGAGCCGGTCTCGATCTGGGTCAGCGGTCAAGGCCTCGTCCATGTCCTGGAAAAGGGCAACGAGCGAATCCAACGATTTGCGGTGGGACCGCCGCTCCCGGAGCGATGACCTGCGGACGCTTCCGGAACCGGTGAGACTGCCGCGGAGGTGAGACAGATGAGCCTGAAAAAAATGGGACTGGTTGTCCTGGCCGGAGCGCTGACCGCTTTGCCGTCCTGCATCATGCTCGACTTTCCCTGGGACATCGAGTCGCCTGTCCCGTCCCAGTTTCGCAAGGTCGTGGACCTCGAGCCCGGCGGGACGGTCCAAGTCGAAAACGCCGCGGGCGATGTGGAGATCCGGGGCTGGGACGAGAATCGGGTGGAGATCTCGGCCGAAGCGGAGGGCGGCCCGTTTTCCGGGTGGTCGTGGTTCGGACGTTCATCCATGCGGCCCGAGCCCAAGGTGACCGTGGACGCCGCTTCGGCGACGGTCACGATCTCGACCGCCGGCCCCCGGGACCGGGATATCCGGCCCGTCGTCCACTACCGCATCTCCGTCCCGCGCTCGGTCAAGCTCAAGGACATCGAAGTCGGCCGGGGGGACGTCGTCGTGGGCGACCTGTACGGCGAGCTCAAGGTTTCGCTCCGGGAGGGCGACCTGACCATCGAGAATTTCTCGGGGTCGGTCGAGGCGTCCGTCGGTGAAGGGATGGTCGAGGCCGAGGTCCTGGACCTGAGGGCCGGGGATCAAGTCGTCATCGAGGTCGAAGAGGGCGACATCGACCTCTCCCTGGAGAAGGGCTTCGGAGCCAAGCTGGTGGCCGAAGCGCCCCAGGGAGCCGTGGGCGACGATTTCGGCCTGAAGGCCGACGCGGAGGGACGAAAGCTCTCGGCCGTGATCGGCGACGGCCGGGCGGCCGTCAGCCTCAAAGCCCGAGATGGGGACATCCGGATCAAAAAGACGGATTGAGCACCTCCCGGCCGTCGGCGCCGGTTTTTGGGAAGGCGAAGGAGCAGGGGATAGGGAAGGAGGAAGCGCATGGACGAAAAGCGAAAAGTGACGCTGCTGACCCTGGCCATTCTGGGCGGCCTGGTCCTGGTCGTGGCCGCCTATTTTCTGCTCTTCTCGCCGCGGAAAAAGCCGGCCGCGGAGCCCGCCGCAGCCCTACCGGTCAAGGCCGAGCCGTCCGCGGCGGATCAGGAGTCCATCCCGAGCTTCCCGCCGACCACGCTCGACAGCTCGGACGAGCTCGTCCGAAAGCTGGCCAGGGAGCTCTCCGCCCATGCCCGGCTGGACGAGTGGCTGCGGAGCAAGGATATCGTCCGGAAGTTCACTGCCGCCGTCGACAACATCGCCTCCGGGGTCAGCCCGGAGAAGCAGATCGATTTCTTCAAGCCCCAGGGCGAGTTCAAGGTCTTCCTGATCGGACAGTCCGAATACATCGACCCGGCCTCTTACGATCGGTACAACCTTCCCGCGGAGATCTTCGTGTCCTTCGACCCCCAGGAGGTCGTGCGCATCTACAAGGGCCTCAAGCCGCTCTTCCAGGAGGCCTACCAGGAACTGGGCTATCCGGACAGGGATTTCGACAAGACGCTCCGGGGAGCGGTGCTGGAGCTCCTGGAAACTCCGGTGGTCGAGGGCGACGTCCGCCTGGAGAAGAAGATCAAGTCGTACGCCTATGCCGACCCGCGCCTGGAGGGATTGAGCGACGCCCAGAAAGCCTTTCTCCGCATGGGCCCGGCCAACGTGGAGGCGGTCGCGATCAAGCTCCGGCAGATGGCCTCTGCCCTGGGCATCCCGGCCGACGCTGTGCCCCGTCCCAGGATCTACACCGTCCGCTGACACGGACTGACCGGCCGCTGCGCTGAGGTCAGTCATCCCAGCCGAACGGGTCTTCCTTGTCGAAGTCCGGCAGGAAATGGTCGTCCGGGCCGAACACTTCGGGCTGGATGTAAGCCGGCGCGAACTCCAGGCGTTCGGCCGCGGCCACGACTTCGGCGTATTCGGCCTTGGACAGCTTCCGCCGCATGTTCTCCGGGGCGCGGTGACAGGGATGATACTGACTCATCAGGCTCAGGCAGAAACCCGGCGGCAGGTTGGCCTTGAGCCATTCCAGGAGGACCAGGGATTCCCGGTGATGACCGGGCAGGACGAGATGCCGGACGATGAGCCCCCGCTCCGCGGTTTCCGATTCGTCGAGGACGAGCTCCGGCTGCTGGCGGGCCATTTCGCGGACCGCCCGGGAGGCCGCGTCGAAATAATCGGCCGCCGAGGCCAGCTCTCCAGAGACCCGTGGTGAAAAGTACTTGAGGTCGGGCAGGTAGATATCGACGAGGCCTTCCAGGTTTTCGATGACCTCGGTCCGTTCGTAGCCGTTGGAGTTGTAGACGACCGGCAGGCTCAGCCCGCGCTCCAGGGCGAGACGGAGCGCCCTCAGGATGGGCAGGACGAAGTGGGTGGGGGAGACGAGGTTGAGGTTGAGGGCCCCTTGTTCCTGGAGCCCGAGCATCAGGCCGGCCAGCTCGTCGTCCGTGACCTCGCGGCCTTCCTGGAGCCAGCTGATCTGGTAGTTCTGGCAGAACAGGCACTTAAGGTTGCAGCCGGTGAAGAAGATCGTGCCCGACCCGGCCCGGCGGGCGCCGCCGCCCCTTTTTTGTCTGCGCCAGTCCTCGTAGCCGCTCAGGATGGGCTCCTCGCCGAAGTGGAGCAAGGCGCTCGAGACAGCCGCCCGGCGGCCGCTCCGGCAGAAGCCTTCCGCCCCATGCCGGCGGTCGACCCGGCACTCCCTGGGGCACAGGGTACAGTCCGCCTCCCGCTCGGAAAGCCGGGCCAGGGCCCGCTCCACTCTCTCGATTTTTTCTGCGGCGGTCTTGGTTTGGGACATGGCGGCCGGCTTGACTTTGGCCGGCTGATGTATTATAAGCCGGAAATCTTGAAAGGCGAAACCTGACCGGAGACCGGAATCGAGATGAACGTCTTTTCCCGAGCGATCGACTTCGTCCTTCACCTGGATAAGTACCTGGGCGCGCTCATCGAAAATAGCGGGCCTTGGACCTACGTCATCCTGTTCGTCGTCATCTTCTGCGAGACCGGGCTGGTCATCTTCCCCCTTCTGCCGGGAGATTCCCTGCTGTTCGCCGCGGGCGCCTTCGCCGCCAAGCCGGTGCTCGCCGGAGGCATGGACCTCAAGCCCGGCTGGCTGTTCCTCCTCCTGGCCGCGGCCGCCATCCTGGGCGACACGGTCAACTACTGGATCGGCCGGGTGGTTGGCCCCAAGGTCTTCCGCAAGGACAAGGTCCGGTTCTTCAAGAAGGAATACCTGGAGCGGACCCATAAGTTCTACGAGAAGTACGGGGGGGAGACGATCATCATTGCCCGGTTCGTGCCCATCATCCGGACCTTCGCCCCGTTCGTGGCCGGGATCGGCCGCATGACCTACGCCAAGTTCATCAGCTACAACGTGATCGGGGGAGTGGCCTGGGTGGCCTTGTTTGTCTTCGGCGGCTATTTCTTCGGGAACATCCCGTTCGTCCAGAAACACTTCTCCCTGGTCATCATCGCCATCATCCTGATTTCCCTCGTACCGGCCGTGGTGGAGTTTTTCAGGCAGCGCCGACACCTGCGGGCCCAGCCTCCGCCGGCCGAATAGGCCGGGCCGAGCGGCTTCAGACCGCGATTCCGTTCAGAACAGAAGACGGATCAGTCCGCCTGGAATTGCTCCGCCAGCCGGCTGAGCAGGGGGTCGTTGAGCATCTCGTAGCTCGTCAGGTCGGAATGGATGGGGGTCAGGGAGACGTAGCCCTGCCGGGCCGCTTCGATGTCGCTCGAGGCGTCGCCCACCGCAACCGGACGCCCCAAGCCGATCCAGAAATAGGGCAGGCGGCGCGGGTCCCGGCTCTCGACCACCTCGGGCGAATAGCGCTTCTGGCCGAGCTTCGTCACCCGGATCCCCTTGAATGGGGCGGGCGGGATGTTGATGTTGAGGGTGATTCCTTGCGGAGCGGCCTGTCCGAGAAAATACTCGGCCAGCCGGCCGGCGATGCCCGCGGCATAATCGAAGTCGAAGGACCGGTCGATGTCGCTCAGGCAGGAAAAGGCCAGGGAGGGGATGCCGAAGAATGTGCCCTGGACCGCCCCCGCAACCGTCCCGGAATAGGCCACGTCCTGTTGGCCCAGGTTCGGGCCGTTGTTGATCCCGGACAGGATGAGGTCCGGCCGGCGCGGGAGGAGCTTCTGCATGGCCAGGTAGACGCAGTCGGCCGGCGTACCGTCCACGGCGAAGACGCCGGCCGCGATGTCCTTGACGCGCAGGGGATGGTGAAGGGTCAAGGCCAGGGAGGTGGCGCTCTTCTCCCGATCGGGGGCCACGATGACCGCCTCGGCTGAGCCCGCCATCCGGCGCTGAAGAGCGGTAATCCCCGGCGCCCAGTAGCCGTCGTCGTTGGTCAGAAGGATGAGCTTTCGCGCTTCGTTCATGAACGGATCATGACCAGGGCCATCTTGAACGGCGCCAGGGCTTTCAGGGCATGGGGATGGTCGGCGGGCATGATGATCATCTGGCCCGCGCTCAGGGGGTGAGGCCGGCCGTCGATCGTGACTTCGGCCTGGCCTTCGAGGCCGATGACCAGGGCGTCGAAGGGGGCCGAATGCTCGCTCAAGGCCTGGCCCTGGTCGAAGGCGAACAGGGTCACCGTGCCCGTGCCGCGCTGGACGACGGTCCGGCTGACGACCGCGCCCGGCTGGCAGGCCACCAGCCCGGCCATGTCCAGGGTCCGGCCGACCAGGCTCTCGTCCGTTTTTTGGTTTTGGGCCGCCTCGTTGCTCATGGCTCCTCACAGACCGCCGCCCCGGCAGGATCCTCTTCGCGGGGTGGATCGAAAGAATGGTCGGGACGGGCGGATTCGAACCGCCGACCCCACGCACCCCAAGCGTGTGCGCTACCAGGCTGCGCCACGTCCCGAACCGACGAACGCTGATTATAGCAGAAACGGGGGGAAAATTTTATTTTTTTTTCGCGGTCCGCTCCAGGCCGCGCGAGATCTCCTGGAGCTCGTCCCGGACTTGGAGGAGAAACTTCCTCAGCCGGTCGGCCGGGATGAGGGAGAGCTGCCTCGTCCCGAACTCCTCCTCGATCTGCCTCCGGGCGCCGGCCAGGGTGAAGCCCTGTTTGTGGAGAAGCTCCTTGGCCCGGAGGATGATGTCCAGGTCCTTTTGCCGGAAGATCTTCTTGCCCGTCCCGGTCAGCCCGGCCCGCAGGAAGGGGAACTCCTTTTCCCAGGACTCGATCGTCGCCGGGTCGAGCCCGGTCAGGCGGCTGATGTCTTCGAGGCGATAGATCAGCTTTGCCGGAATTTTTTCCTGGGCCATGGGAAGTGCGTTCACATTAGCATTTCTGCCGGATGAGGTCAACTCGGCCGGCGGACTTTGACGGACTTTGATATAATGGCTCCGTCCGAACCATGACTCACAAGGCGCCCGACCCGCACATCCCCCTGGCCGAGCGGATGAGGCCCCGCAACCTCGACCGTTTTTACGGCCAGGACCATCTCCTGGGACCGGGCAAGATCCTGACCGAGCTCATCGAAGCCGGACGCCTGGTGTCCCTGATCTTCTGGGGGCCTCCCGGCTCGGGCAAGACCACCCTGGGGACCATGCTGGCCGACCATTTCCATCTGCCTTACGTGTTCTTCAGCGCCGTCCTGTCCGGCATCAAGGAGGTCAAGGAGGTCATGGCCCAGGCCGAGCGCCAGAAGAAGCTGACCCGGACGCCCCTGGTCCTGTTCATAGACGAGATCCACCGCTTCAACAAGGCCCAGCAGGCCGCCTTCCTGCCGTATGTCGAGCGGGGAGACATCATCCTCTTCGGCTCCACGACCGAGAATCCTTCCTTCGAGATCATCGCCCCGCTCCTGTCCCGGACCAAGGTCCTGGTGCTCCAGCCGCTCTCGGAAGCGGCCTTAGCCCGGGTCCTGGACGATGCCCTGGCCGATGCGGAGCATGGCCTGGGCGGCCGGGGGGTGACCCTCTCGCCGGAGGCCGGGCCGCTCATCATCGACGCTTCCAACGGCGACGCCCGGCGGAGCCTTAATTCCCTGGAAATCGCCGCCAGCTTGGCCAAGGACCCGGTCATTGGCGCGGCCGACGTCCAGGAGGCCCTCCAGAGGCGGGTCCAGCTCTATGACAAGGACGGGGAAGAGCACTACAACCTCATTTCCGCCCTCCATAAAAGTCTGCGCAACTCCGACGTTCAGGCGTCCTTGTACTGGCTGGCCCGGATGCTGGCCGGGGGAGAGGACCCGCTCTACATCGCCCGGAGGCTCGTCCGGTTCGCCAGCGAGGACGTGGGACTGGCCGACCCCCAGGCCCTGAGCCTCGCCCTGGACGCTAAGTCGGCCTACGATTTCCTCGGGTCGCCCGAGGGAGAGCTGGCCCTGGCCGAAGCGGTGGTCTATCTGGCCTCGGCCCCCAAGAGCAACCGGGTCTATGCCGCCCTGGGCAAAGTGATGAAGGACGTCGAGTCCAGCCCCTATGAGCCGGTCCCGCTTCAGCTGAGGAACGCGGTCACCCGGCTGATGAAGGACTTGTCCTACGGCGCCGGATATGAATACGCCCACGACTCCGACTTTGAGACGACGGTCATGGAGACTCTTCCCGAGCGATTCCGGGGACGGGTGTACTACGAGCCCGGTCCGCTGGGCAAGGAGCTGGACATCCGCAAGCGCATGGACTGGTGGGCGGGGCTCAAGTCGAAGATCCGGAACGAACAGGGGAAGCCGGGGAAAAGATCCGATCAGGACGGGCCGTCAGGCTGAATCCGGCTCGCCCTTCTCCTTCAGCAGGTAGTAGATCTCCCAGCTGATGTCCGTGGCCAGGCAATCGATGCAGGACCGCGGGGTCGTGGCCAATTCGCCGTCGTCGATCTTATCCTTGATCTGGCGCTTGACCCTTTTCTTGATCTTGTAGAACAGGATGTAGTTGACCATGAGGTTGAACGCGCTTCATCGTAGCATCGAAGGTCCGGGAAGTAAAGATTGTGGGCGGCCGAAAATATTGCTAAGATAAGCCGAATCCGAGCCATGAAGAAGACTGCATTCGCCGCCGTCCTCGCGCTCAGCCTCGCCCTCGGCGGCTGCTCCGCGGCCGGCCGGAGCGCCAAGGCCTATCCGACCGGAGTCATTTTTCCTCTCAAGGAGGCGGGCGGTCTCGAGTACGACGGGCATCTGGCCTGGACTCCGGCCTCCGGAGCGGGCCGCCTCTTTTTGGCTACGACCCAGTACGTCATCTGGGCGATTGATCTCTCTGCAAGGACAGCCGTCTGGCGATACGCCGCCCCGTCGGCTTTGGCCTCGGCTCCGGTCCTCTCGGCCGACGGTCTCGTCCTGGCTGAATCCGGAGGCCGCTTGGTCTGCTTGGATCCGAGCGACGGGCGTCTCCTCTGGGAGAGAAAGGTCGAGGGCTTCGAGGTTTCCTGGGTGGTGCCCGTCCAGGACCGGGTGATTCTGGCGGGGAAAAGCTCCGATGTTCTGGGCTTGGACTCAAGTCATGGCGGCGAGCTGTGGCGGTTTCAAGCCAAATCGGCCCTGGCCGGTCCGCCGCTCGCCGCACAGGGAGGAAGCCGAAGCCTTCTTCTTTTCACCGAGGATGGAACGCTCCAGAGCTTGACTTTGGAGGGGAAGCGGGATTTCACCGTGCGCCTGGCCGCAACGCTGTCCGGAGAGGCGAGCGTCGAGGGGAAGCTCGTCTTTTTTTCAAGCCTTGACGGCCATGTCCAATGCTTCGACCTCGCCGCCCGCAAGACGCGCTGGCGGGTCAAGCTGGCGGGGCCGGCCTCCTGTCGGCCCCTCGTCCGGGGAAAACGGCTGATCCTCTGGACGGACTACGGCGTCCTGTTCTGCCTGGACAGGTCCGGCGGCGATATCCTGTGGTGGACGTCCGTGGCTTCCCGCCTGCCGTTCCCGCCTGTCGTGGTGGAAGATCAGATCCTTCTCAGCGTTTCTTCGCCGCGCCTGCAGCGCCTCAGCCTGAGCACGGGCAAGGAAACGGCGGCGTTCGACCTGGGCCGAGACCTGGAAGGTCCTCCGCTGTGGGCCGAGCCGCTGGTCCTGGTCAATGCTCATGATCCTCAAACAGGGAAGGGCCGTCTGGTTTTTCTCGGGAAAGATGTGGGCGTCCGGCTGGACTGCTCCAAGAAACCGCCCCAAGGCCTCGCCGGCGAGATCGTCTTCGCGGCCAAGGCGGTCGGTTTTTTCCGCCCGATGTACGAATTTTTTCTTGTCCGCGAGGGGCGGGAGGAATCCGTTCAGAAAGCCTCAGCGCAGGACTACTGGTCCTGGTACCCGGACAGCGAAGGGGCCTTCGTCATCAAGGTTCGGGTGACCGACGCCAGAGAAAAAGCCGAAGTCGAAATGCCCTTCACGATTTCAGCGGATACGCCCAAAAGAAGTCCGGTCCGGCCGGTGCCCGCGCCGGGACCGGGCGCTCAAACCAGGGGAGGACAACCATGAATCGATCGGAAGCTCTGGCCCTGCTCACCACTCACCTCAAGAACAAGAACTTGGTCAAGCATTGCCTGTCCGTCGAAGCCTGCATGAGGGCTGCGGCCGCGCGGCTGGGCCATGACCCGGAGCCCTGGGGACTGGCCGGCATCCTGCACGACCTGGACTACGAACTGACCGAAAAAAGCCCCGAGCTCCATACCACGGAGACCATGAAACTCCTCGAGCCGCTGAATCTCGCCCCGGACATCCTGCACGCCATCCGGGCCCACGCCGGCCAGACGCCCTGTCAAAGCCCGATGGACTGGGCGATCTACAGCATCGACCCGCTGACCGGCCTGATCATCGCCGCGACGCTGATGCACCCCTCCAAGAAGATCAAGAGCGTGGACCTGGAGTTCATCCAGCGGCGGTACAAGGAAAAGAGCTTCGCCCGCGGCGCGCGGCGGGAAGAGATCGAGCGCTGCAGCGAGCTCGGCTTGGCCCTGGACGAATTCATCGGCCTGTGCCTGGCGGCCATGCAGGGCATCGACGCCGAGCTTGGGCTCTGAGCCAACACAGACCTATAAGACTCCGACTCTCAGTCCCGCCTCGAAGTACCGACCCCGCCAGGGGAAGCCCGGCTCCGTGTAGTAGTAGGCGTCGAACAGGTTGGCCGCCTTGAGAAAGACCTCCGAACCGCCGAGAGCGTAGGAGAGCGTGGCGTCCGCTTGGAAGAATCCGGGGATCTCCACCACCTTGCGGCTGGACGAGTCGTACCAGAACATGCGGGAGCTGTAGAGCCCGAACACGTTGAAGCGCAAGCGGGAAAAGGGGCTGACGCTGAGGCGGACATTGAAACTGTTGGCGGGAACGACGTCGAGCGGCCGGTCATCGGTTTCATTTCGGGTGTCGAGATGGGTGTAGTTCAAGGTGACGTCCGCCATGGCGAATGACTTTTGGGCTTGGATCTCGAAGCCGTTGATGTGGGCCCGGCCGATGTTGACGTAGAGGCGCGTGCCGTCCGGCTGGGTCACGCTGTCGATCATGTTGCGGAAGGAATAGGCGAACAGAGAGGCGGACACCCGGACGGCGGCCGTGTAGGAACCGCCCAGTTCCCAGGCCTGGCCGTCCTCGCTCAGGAGGTCGGGATTTCCCGATGAGAGCGAGTACAGGGCGCGCATGTTGGGGAAGCGGATCTTCTGTCCAAAGGAGGCGTGGACTTCGGCCGATTCGAACGGCGCGAAGGATAAGCCCAGGAGGGGGTTGAGACGGGTGGTCGATGGGCCGGAGAACTTGTTCAAGGTGTCCAGACTCAGCCCGGCGGTGAGCGTCCAATCCTCGTGGAACCGGAAGCGAGTTTCGGCCGCCGCGGAGACCGTCGAGTGGCCGTACTCGAGCCAGGGATCGTCGACGTCGTCCTGCTGGCGGGCGATGTCCCGCTGGAAGTTCAAGCTGGTCTTGAGGGTCAGGTTCCGGGATAGGTCGAACTCGCCCAGGGCGAACGCTCCCCAGCTCGTGTTGTCGAACGTGCTCCGGAACTGGCGGATGGTCATGGCCGCGTCCTTGAACTGCTCAAGGGCGTTATCGTAATTGACGGTGAAGGCCCGGAAGCGGAGCAGGGAACGGGCCCCCAGACCGAGAAATCCGCCCGCCGACAGGGAGGACCGGTCCCATTCGGGAAAGCGCCAGTATCGGGCCTTTTGGCCGAACAAGGCCGCCGGCATTCCGTAAGAGGACCGGTAGAGGTCTCCCGCCACCAGGATCTCCGAGTCGTCCGTCGGGGAGTAGCGCAACTTGGCTCCCAAGTTCAGCCTTCGGAAGTCGGAGTTGACCCTTAGCCCGCCCTCCCGGACGACGGCGCCGTCCCGGGTTTCATCCGGGACGGAGAATCCTTCGGAATCCTGAAAGGCGGCGTTGCCGGAAAGGGCGAACCGGCCGAAACGCGCCGAACCGTCAAGCCCGGCGCTCCAGGTCTTGTCCTGGCCGTAGGAGGCGTTCAGGTTCAGGCGGGGGTCGGCGCCGGGACGGGCAGTGATGACGTTGATGATCCCGCCCAAGGTGTTCGGTCCGTACAGGACCGAGGACGGGCCCTTGGTGACCTGAAGCGAGGCGATGTTCGACGCGGGCAGGGTCTTGAGGTCGAACGTCCCATAGTACGGCTCGTACACGGGGATCCCGTCCAGGAGGAGGACGATCCTCCGGGCGTCGATGCCCCTGAGGTTCAAAGTGCCCTCGAACTTCTGTCCGTAGGTCACGATCGAGGCGGGCATGATCCGGATGAGCTCGCCGAGGTCGCGCGGCTTGAGGCGCTCGATGTCTTCGGCTCCGACGGCGGTCACCGTGGCCGGCGCGGCGTCCTGCGGGGCGTCGGCTATGACCAGGATTTCCTCGGTGATCCGGGCCGGCTTGTCTTCCTCCTTTTTAGGAAGCGTCTCGTCGGTCCGGGGAGAGGACACCAAGAGTCCGGCGGCCAGGCCCAATCCCAGAAGGAGAGAGGCCGTCCGGCGAAAGGTGTTGAGCTTGGGGGAGGGGAAAGAGGTCATGCGATTGACTCCTTTTCAAGATTGGAAGGCGGCGGGGTTTCCCCCGCAACCCTATCGGCCGGGCGGCGTAGCGGAAGCCGCTTTAGCCCATCCCGGCTCGGAGCAGCGAGGGAGTATACCAAAATATTGGAACGGGCGGAAGAGGTGAGGGGATGAAGTCCGGTCCGGGACCGGCGAGAGCTATTCTCCCTCCTGGAACACGGAGACGCTCTTTTCCCGGAGGATCTTCAGGCAGAGCTCGGCCACATCGGGATCATAGAGCTTCCCCTTGTTGCGTTCGAGCTCGGTCATCGCCTCATCCAGGCTCAGGGAGGGGCGGTAGGGCCGGTGGGAGGACATGGCCTCGACCGTGTCGGAGACGCTGATGATCCGGGCTTCGACCAGGATGTCATCCGCCTTGAGCCCGGCCGGGTACCCCGAGCCGTCGAATCGCTCATGATGCTGGAGGACGATCTGGGCGATGGGCCAGGGGAATTCGATCTTCTTGAGGATATCGTACCCGAGCTGGGGATGCATCTTGATGATGGCGAATTCCATCGGGTTGAGCTCCCCGGGCTTGCTCAGGATCTCCGTGGGCACGTAGATCTTGCCGATGTCGTGGATGTCGCCCGCCACCTTGATGCCCTCCTGCTGGCCGACCGGCAGCCCCATCTCCCGGGCGATGGCGCAGGACAGCTTGCTCACCCGGCGCTGATGGCCGGCCGTGTACTGGTCCTTGATCTCGATGGTCGTGGCGATGGCCCGGATGGCGCCCTCCAGGGCCTGCCTCAGCTTGCTCCAGCTCTGGCGGACCTCCTCCTCGGAGCGCTTGCGCGGGCTGATGTCCCGGAAGACGATGATGCTGCCGTGGGTGTTGTCCTCCAGGCTGAAGGCGGACCGCTGCACTTCGGCCGGGAAGGGCGTTTCGTTCTTGCCGGACAGGATGACCTCGTCCATCCGGTCCAGCTCCTGCTGGCCCAGGCCGGACGGGCGGAGGATCTCGTCCAGGGATTTGTCCAGAGCCTCCCCCGGACCCCAGCCGGAGAGCTGCTCGGCGAAGGGGTTCATGAACGTCACCCGGCCGTTCGCGTCCAAGGCGATGACCGCGTCCTTGACGTTCTTAAGCAGGGCCGACAGCCACTCCTCCCGGTGCCTCAGCTTCCCCTCCATGGCCGATTTGAACAGGGCGATCTCGATGCTGATCTTCAGCTCACGCTCGTCGAAGGGTTTGAGGACGTAGCCGAAGGGGTCCGTCATTTTGGCCCGCTTGAGAATGGCATCGTCGGCATAGGCCGTGACATAAACCACCGGGATGTGGTGCTTTTCCCAGAGCAGCAGGGAGGCCTCGATCCCGTCCAGGGGACCCTTGAGAAAGATGTCCATCAGGACGAGGTCCGGCTTGAGCTCCACGGCCCGGGCCAGGGCGTCTTCCCCCGACGAGACGACCGCTACGGGCTCGAAGCCCAAGCTCTTGATCATCAGCTCCATGTCCCTGGCCACCAGGCCCTCGTCCTCGGCGATCAGGATGCGGGTCGGGCTCATGGCTGTTCGCCCTGCCTCTCTCCCCCCGATTCATGGAATTCGACGGAGAAGCTGGCTCCCGGGCCGCGGCCGATGTCCAGCCGGCCGTCGATCTGGGAGACCAGGGTCGAGATGATCTGCATGCCCAGGGTTTCGCACCGGCGGATGTCGAAATCGGGGGGGAGGCCCTCTCCGTTGTCCTGGACGCTCAGGCGGAGGGTTTCGTCCGGCCGCCGGTGAAAGGAGACGGTCACCTCCCCGCGGCGCGGCTCGGGAAAGGCGTGCTTCAAGGCGTTGGACACCATCTCGTTGACGATCAGGCCGCAGGGGATGGCGATGGAGATGTCCAGCTCGAGCGGCTCGACGTCCAGGACCAGCCCGATGCGGCTTGTGTCGGGCAGGAGGGAGTGGAACAGGTGGACCACCAGGCTGCGGAGGTATTCGGCGAACTCGATCCGGCTCAGGTTGGTCGACTGGTACAGACGTTCGTGGACCAGGGCCATGGACCGGATGCGGTTCTGGCTTTCCCGGTACAGCTCCGCCGCCGAGCCGTCCTTGATCTGGCGGGCCTGGAGGCTGATCAGGGCCTGGATGACCTGGAGGTTGTTCTTGACCCGGTGATGGATCTCGCGGAGAAGGACTTCCTTTTCCTGGAGGGAGGCTTGGAGCTTGTCCTCGGCCAGCTTCTGCTGGGTGATGTCGCGCACGTACTCGATGACGCCCTTCATCTGGCCCGTTCTCTGGTCGATGAACGGGAAGCTGTAGAGGTCCAGCCAACCGGTGACGCGGCCGCCCTCCCCGACCTTGGGGACGACTTCGCGGGCGGCCTGGTGCGTGGCCAGGGTTTGGGCGGTGGGGCAGACCCGGCAGCGCTCCCCCCGGAGATGGTAGGCCTCATGGCATTTTTTCCCGACGAGGGGCATGGCGTGGGCGTACCATTCTTCCATAGCCCCGTTGGTCCGGAGGATGCGGAAGTCGTTGTCCAGGATGGAGATTCCGTCCTGGATGCTGTTCAGGACCCCGGCCAGGAATTGCTCCCGTTCGAACATGGCCTGGGCCGCCTTTCGGCGCTGGAGGGCCATGGCCACCTGGCCCGAGACGAACTGGAGGAGATCCCTCTCCAACTCCCCGTAGCGGACCCCTTTGGTGTAGCTCTGGACCACCAAGGCGCCGAAGGTCTGGTCCTGCAGCTTGAGCGGAACGCCCAGCCAGTCGATCGAGGGGGAGCCGATGGATTCCACCTCTCCCATGCGCTCGAGCCCGGCAAAGATCTCGGGCGTGGCTAGGAGGGGTTCGCTCCGGCGAATGACGTATTCGGTCAGTCCCTTGCCCAGGGGTTTGGACTCCGGGGTGTCGTCGAATTCGTCGACGAAATAGGGGAAGGTGAGATACCCCGTGGCCTCATCCTGGACGGCGATGTAGAAGTTCTTGGCCGGCATCAGCCCGGCGATGGCCGTGTGCACGGATTGATAGAACGTGTCCAGCGAATCCGAGGAGATGGCCGCCTGGGCGATGCTCAGGATGGTGGACTGGATCTTCTCCGCTCGCTTGTGGTCGGTGATGTTCCGACTGACCCCGAGCAGGCCGGTGGGGCGGCCTTCGGTGTCCAGGATGGGGATCTTGATGGTGTCGTAAATGCTCTTGGTCCCGTCGGGAGAGGCGAAGCTCTCCTCGAACTGAACGCGCCGGCCCTCCTTGAAGACGCGGTCATCGCTCTCCCGGCACTGCCGGGCCAGGTCCGGGGGGAAGAGCTGGGCGTCGGTCCAGCCCAGGACCTGGTCGCGCGGCAGACCGATCATGTCGGCGAAAGCCCGGTTGACTTCCAGGTTGTGGCCGTGGATGTCCTTGAAATAGACGACATCGGGCATGGCCTGGAGGAGGGCCTGGAGACGAGCGTTCGTTTCGGCCAGGATCCGCGCGGCTTGCTTCCGTTCGGTGACGTCGATCATCGTGCCCAGAATGGCGGGGAGGCCTTGATACCTGAAGCTGCTGCCGAATACCTCGAGATCCATTTTCGAGCCGTTCTTCCGGACCGCCCGGAATTCATACCGGACATTCTCGACCTGCCCGGATTCGCGCAGCTTGACCTGGCTGTCGACCAGATGCCAGCTCTCCGGGTCCACGAGCTTTCGGATGTGGATGCCGATCAGCTCCTCGGGGCGCTCGAAACCGAACATCTCGGCGAATTTCCGGTTGCAGAATTTCAACTCGTGGTTCTGGGTGATGTAGATGCCGGCCAGGGATTGGTCGACCAGCTGACGGTACTTCTCCTCGGCCTCCTGAAGGGCCTTCTCCGCGCGCCGGCGGTCGGTGATGTCGCGGATGATCACCAGGATCTCGTTGCCGTCGGCCGTCGTTCCGAGGGAACTGGCGTTGATTTCAACGTTGATGTCCTGGCCGTTCTTCGCCTTGAGGATGGTCTCGTATTTCGCGTTGATGTCGGGGCTGCTGCGGCGCCGGGCGACGTATTCCAGGACTTTGGGGATTTCCTCGGGCTGGATGAAATCGAGGATCGAGCGGCCGACCACCTCCTCGGCCGAGTGGCCGCTGATGGCCAGCAGGCGAGGGTTGACGTAGGTGACGGTCATGTCCCGAAGGGTGGCCAGGCCGTCGTTGGCCGATTCGACGATGTTGCGGTACTTCGCCTCGTGTTCCCGGAGGGATTCCTCCGTGCGCCTGATCTGGCTGACATCCCGTTGGATGATGGCCGCGCCGGTCACTCGGCCCGCGTCGTCGACGACGGGTTGAATGCTGGCCACGAAGGCCGTCCCTTGACGGGACACCTCCAGGGTCACCGGATTTCCGGTCCGGATGACCTCGGCAAACTCCTTCTGCCTCGGCGCGACTTGGTCCTCCGGGAAAAAGCGAAAAATGCTTTGGCCGATGAGAGCCCCGGGTTCGGACCCGAAAGAGCGGGCGAAGGATTCATTGGCCAGAACGATGAGCCCCCGGACGTCGAGCAGGACGGCCGGGTCGGGGATGTCGTTGATCAAAGCCCGGAGATAATAGACACTGTCTGCGGCGAGCCCGGAAGAGGGCGGGACGGACATTTTCGACGGAGGACGGCGGGACTTTGACGCTCGGGCTCCCCGGCTCCCCTGAGCCGAAGAGGGGGCGGCGGGCTTGGCCTTGGGCGCGCGTGTTTTCAAGGGAAACCCCTGAGATTGATAACCATTATCCTTCGAAAGCGGGGCCGAGGTCAACTGGGAGGGGGAACCG
>Ga0209254_10001398_pt1 | contig 21536 bp, 16 predicted proteins | sample FrelakmetDIP11DI_FD_187148 | JGI IMG/M metagenome (GOLD analysis project Ga0209254, IMG submission 187148) | Freshwater lake sediment microbial communities from the University of Notre Dame, USA, for methane emissions studies - DIP11 DI (SPAdes)... | ecosystem: Environmental > Aquatic >...
GTTGGTGGATGATCTCGCCCTCGCCCTGGCCGCCCGGCGGATACGCATCCAGGCTCCCGTACCGGGAAAAAGTTTTGTTGGCATAGAAGTACCCAATGATGAGGTCAGCCAGGTTACATTGAGGGAAGTGATGGAGAGCAAATCTTTTCAAAGCAAACAGACTCCCCTGCGTTTTGCCCTTGGCAAGGACGTTTCTGGTAAACCAATTACCGTGGACCTGGCGGATATGCCGCATCTATTAATTGCCGGGACCACCGGATCCGGAAAATCAGTATGCATAAACTCCATTCTCTCTGGTTTTTTATTACAAAACAGTCCGTCCACATTGAAATTGATCCTGATTGACCCCAAACGGGTTGAATTAACAGGTTATAACGGTATTCCCCATCTCCTGGCACCTGTGGTTGTTGATGTTGAGCGTGTTATTGCTGTCCTGCAGTGGGCTTTATTGGAAATGGACCGTCGTTATGATAAGTTTTCCCAAACCGGGGTGCGCAATATTATTGAATACAATTCAAAATTCTTACAGGATCAGCTACCAAATTTGATTGTCATCATTGACGAGCTAGCAGATCTCATGATGGTCTCTCCGGATGAAACCGAGCGATGCATCACCCGACTGGCACAACTTGCCAGGGCAACCGGGATTCATCTCATAATTGCGACCCAACGTCCTTCAGTAGACGTAGTCACCGGTTTAATAAAAGCAAATTTCCCCGCCAGAATTGCTTTCGCAGTTGCGTCTGGTGTGGACAGCCGGGTGATTCTGGATCAACCCGGCGCAGAACGCCTCCTGGGCCGTGGTGATATGCTCTTCCAATCACCAGATGCATCTGCACCGGTCCGGCTTCAAGGCGTCTACGTTTCCGAGGTAGAAATTCAGAGGTTAGTGGATTACTGGCGGCAGGCAAAAGTGGAACACGGCCAGGCAATGACCACCCCACAAGCATCCGGTATAGATGTCCTGCCCACCAATGTCCCTTTCACCCAGGAGCCGTTATTTGATACCAGTGAAACAAGGGACAGAGATCCATTGTTTAACCAGGCCGTTATCGTGGTCAGGCAGGAAAAAAAGGCATCCATCACCCTGTTGCAGCGAAAAATGAGGATTGGTTATACACGTGCCGCCCGGCTGATTGACACGATGGAAGCTGCAGGCATTATCAGCCCGGCACAGAGCAGCTCGCAAATCCGTGAAGTGCTTGATTTTGGGGATACCCGGGAAGGTCTGATAGAGAATCAAACCGAGGAAACGTAAAGGAAAAACCGACCGCTGAAAGGCATAAAGTGATCTCCCGTCATAACCCGCCTAACTCATAGAAGACCATCCCTGCTGCAAGGATAGCAGCTGTTTCCATTCTCAATATTTTTCTTCCAAGGGTTACGGGCTGGATACCAGCAATTATTGCCTGATCGATTTCATCCTCAGAATAACCCCCTTCTGGACCAATGAAGACTGCTATCTTTGCAGGTACCCCTGGGAACTGCCTTTCACGCAAATATTCTTTCATCCCCTGTTTGTTTTCATTCTCCCAGAGAATGATTGAAATATCAGAAAATTTTGCGGCGCAGTTAAGAGAATCCTGGTAGGCAAGCGGATTGTGCAGGACAGGCAATTGAATTGAACCAGACTGTTCTGCTGCTTCCCGAATTATTCTCTCCATTCGCTCCGTTTTTTTTCTCCATTGATCTGCTGATTGAACCAGTGTACGGCTGGTAATAACCGGGAAAAATTCGCTTATACCGATTTCTGTCCCTTTCTGTAAAATCCACTCAAACTTTTCCCGCTGGGTCATGCTGATAAACAGAAAAACGAGACATTTAGAAATTTCTTGATGGCTCTTAACTTCAAGAATGGCTGCCCTGCATTTATCTGGATGCACCTCGGCAAGTTGAACCAAATATTCCTTTCCAAGGTTATCCAGGACAATCAGGTTGTCTTTGACCCCCAGCCGCAGGACACGGGCTATTTGATGGGAGATATCCCCCGGAAAAATAACCTGGTTGCCTTCTATCTGTTCAGGGGAAAGGAAAAAGCGATGCACCGGCAGCCTTTCTATTCTTGAACTTTCTGGTCCCTGGTGGAATTCCCAGCAATTACGATTGTATATTCCCCGCGTGGTTCGTTCTGGGAGAAAAATTGCACCAGTTCACTTATGCTCCCGCGCTGGACCGCTTCAAACATTTTTGTAAGGTCATTGGCAACCGCCGCCTGGCGGTCTCCAAATATTTTTAGGGCGGCTTGCAGAAACGCCACCAGGCGGAATGGACTTTCATAGAAAATCAACGAATGTGGTGATTCCCGATCGACCCGGAGAAAATTTTCTCTTTGTCCCGGTTTTCTGGGAGCAAATCCACGAAAAGTGAAGCTGTGTGCCGGCAATCCGGAAAGAATCATTGCGGCGATTAATGCGGAAGGACCGGGTACGATTGTCATGGGGATATTTTCATCAATGCAAGCCCGCACAAGCAGGTACCCTGGATCAGAAATGGATGGACTGCCGGCATTGGTCACCATGGCAATGGATTTACCATCCTGAAGCAGGTTAATCAAACGTCCAACCACTTTTTGTTCGTTGTAGGCATGGAAAGAGATCTGGGGTTTCTTTATTTCAAAATGGCTTAATAAGTGACCTGTTTTGCGGGTATCCTCGCTGACAACAAAGTCCACTTCTTTTAATACCGTCAGCGCCCTCAGGGTGATGTCCCCTAAATTACCGATTGGAGTTGAGACCAGATATAACATAACAGGTTGGTTTCTTGAATATTCAACAGGTTGATTGCCGTTCCATGTTGGCAGTATATCATGGTATTGTTTATCATTCATGGACGCCCTGGCACCAGATTCCTTATCGCTATACCGCATGAATTAGCAGAGGATAAGCCAATTTCAGCCAGATGCCTGCATGTACACAAGCATGATGAAGCGCATTATAATCATTGCCAGGAGATACATATGATGGCAAATCCTACCAGAAATCGAGTGAATCCTGAAACCATTGATACAACACCTATGCGCAGGCCTGACTGGATACGGGTTAAGGCGCCTTCCGGGGAAACATACCAGTGGCTGGACCAATTGATGCGCCAGAAATCGTTACACACCGTATGCGAAGAAGCCGGCTGCCCGAATATGGGGGAATGTTGGGGGAGCGGTACGGCTACATTCTTGATCATGGGAGATATTTGTACCCGCAGCTGTGCATTTTGTGACATCAAACGCGGCCGTCCGGCGGTATTGGATTGGGAGGAACCGGTTCGAGTAGCCCAGGCGGTAAAAGCAATGCAACTAAAACATGCCGTCATTACCAGTGTCAACCGTGATGAGCGCCGGGACGGGGGCGCCCCAATTTTTTCCATGGTTATCAGGCAAATCCGTAAAATTCACCCCGGGTGTTCCATTGAAGTTCTCATCCCCGATTTCAAAGGTAGTATTGAGGCTCTCCAAATCGTTTTGCAAGCCCGACCGGAGATTCTCAATCATAACGTGGAAACAGTTCCCCGCCTTTTTAAACAGATTCAACCCCAGGACCGTTATGAATGGTCTAAAGCAACCCTGACCAACGCCAAGAAAATTGATGCCGATACGCTCACAAAATCCGGGATGATGGTCGGGCTTGGCGAGACCTTGGACGAGGTCAAAGAAGTGATGAGGGATTTACGAAGCTGGGACGTGGATATCCTTACCATGGGACAATATCTACAGCCAAGCCGCAGCCACTTTCCCATCCACAAGTATTACACGCTTGAGGAATTCGAGGAAATAAAACAATTTGGGCTTGAGATCGGATTCAAGTGGGTAGAGAGCAGCCCCCTGGTGCGTTCGTCCTACCGGGCTGCCGAACAGGCGCGTACCCTCAGTAAAATTCACAGGCACCTTTATGGTGAATAATCAGTCTGGATTTTTTGGACCAGGCAGATTAACCATCCCAACCACCGGATGGTTTTTTTTATGCAGCCGTAAAATTACCCTGGACAAGGCGGATACAAGCCTCTACAGCAATTTCAAAAAGCAGTGTGCGGTCCGACCTCCGGTAATTCCAGCCGCGTGCATCCCAGCCATCGGCAATCACCAGATCGCCGGCATAAACAATCTGGCCAAGCTCAACCTGGCGGAATTGGGCGACTGCCATAAGCGCAGCAGCCTCCATTTCCACAACCCTGCAGCCTTCTGAAAAACGCCTGTGCCTGCGGCTGGTGGTTTCCCTGTACAGGGCATCTGTGGTCCAGGTCTTTGCCAGAAAAAATGGCATGTTCCAGGAATTCAAAGTATCTTCAAGGGCATGTATGGGGCGAATGTGGGCGGTTACTTCCCGCTGAGGAGGAAGATAGTGGTAAGAGGTACCCTCATCCCGCACCGCGGCCGTCAGGATAATCGGGAAGCCGGCCTCTAATGCAGGGTCTAATACCCCGCAGCCCCCGCAAACAATTATTTTTTGTATACCCATATAGATTAATTCTTCCAGAAAACCAGCTGCCAACGGGGCACCTACCCCGGGGTGAAAAACCAGGATGGAATACCCGTTTTTATCCATTACATATACCGGGTGACGCCCAATCTCAGATCGAAGTTCACCAATAATCCGGAGCTGTTGATTTTCTAGTAATCCACCCAGTACTTCCTGGAAAAAACAGAGTACACAGCCAGTAATGGATGGATCCAATTCAAACTGGAAGCGTGGTTCGATGATCGCTTTGCGGGATACATCAAATTCCAGGATGGGATAACTTGTCGTTTCGTTCATAGACACTCCAAATATGCCGGAAATGAAATCATCAGAAATTAGCCCCGGCCAGATATCCTCATACTGGCTGGTTTACCCCCAAGGAAAAGCAAAAAACCCGAAAAACGTACCAGCCCGCTGATAAACAAAGCTGGACCCACCCCGATCCAAAGAGACAACCAGGATGCAAAGATGGGAGCAATAATTAATGCCAGGTGCTCCACACTCTGGCCGATGGACACAAAAGTAGCCCCATACTCATCCGGGACAGTTTTCATAAATTCATCAAAAAAGGTTAAACTGGTACCCGCCTGGAAGATTCCAGATACACCCGCCAGGAGTGCAATCACCCACTCCTGTTGAAGGGACGAAACCAGCATTGGGTAAAATGAAAGGGCCAGGGTACTCCATAAGAGGATAAAATTTGAGTTTTTTCGCCTGGATACCCGGATCCAGTAAAAATAGCCAATAACCAGGGTGGCTGTTGCAGCAGTATTGATGGCGGCGATCGAGGCATCTGTTGCTTCAATGACACGAACAAAATAAAGCGGCAGGAGCGGCAGGGTCATCGCCGTACCGTAGGAATAAACAAAGCGTTTTAAAACAAAGGATCTGAAATTTGGATAGGCACGAATGAGCCTGTAATAATCTCGGATCAATGATCTTACCGAATCTGAAGAAACCGGCAAATCAGTGCTCTGTTCCGGGATGGAAATATGAAGTGAAAAATAATAGCTGATCAGGCTGCCGAAAGATAACAGGATAAAAACTGTTTGAAAATTAATGGGGAATATTATTAAAGCCAGGAATTGCCCAATCATGAATACCGTAACAGCATTGGTTATGCCATACAACGACCAGCGGCGGGACATTAATTCAAAACGTCCCTTTGGCCCTGCGACGGAATTCATCACCACAGAGAAGGAGATGTTGGTTATGGTTTGGGGTATGGTTATCAACCCCCATATAAACAGGATTGAGACTACCAGGTACTCACTGGGCACCAGAAAACCGATTAATCCGGTTAGAGCATATCCCATATAATAAATCAGGCGTGAATTGCTGAACCAGGGGACAACATCCTTCTGTTTTTGGAGATACCTTCCCAATGGCAGGGAAAACAGGAAACCTGCAACGGCTGGCATTGAAGTAAGCATGCTGATTTGAAAACTGGTTGCACCCAGGCGCGCCAGAAATACAGGCAAAAATGGTGATGCGGAACTAACAAGGCCTACCCCAATAGCGTCAATCTGAACATTAACAAAGTTTTCACGCGTAATATCCGGGGATGTTTGCGGGGTGCCAAACCAAAAGATGAAGCGACGCAATAAGTCTCTCAATGCAGGGGTCAAAGCTCCTGGGACAATTTCATGTTTTCAGGATAAAAATAATCTACAATCGGAATTTTTTGTGAAAGTTTACTACATAATAATATACCGGTCATCGTTTTTGGAATAATCAGAATATGACTGTCTTCCCAAGAGATGCATAATTAGCTGGTTTTTTGACCTACTGTCGCTGTTTTGATCGATTTGACAGGATATCGATATTATCCATCAGGTCATTTGTTTAATTAATTACCAATTTATCCATTCAATCCCAAGATTCCCGGAAAACCGTCTGCGCATTGTTTCTATTGCCTGGGAATTGTTATCCATCAGGATAAAGGATCTCCCTAATTCCAGACAAGCTGCTCCTACTGTTCCACTCCCAGCAAAGAAATCCATTACCAGGTCTCCCGGCCTGGAAGATGCCTGGACGATCCGCCTGATCACCCCCATTGGTTTTTGGGTTGGATAACCAGTCTTCTCCTTCCCATTGGTTGGGACAATCGTGTGCCACCAGGTGTCCGTTGGGGTTTTCCCTCGCCGGGCTTTTTCCTCTCCCACCAGGCCAGGTGCCATATATGGGATCCGTTCTAAGGTGTCATGGTTGTAGGTATAGTGAGAAGGATCTTTTGCATACCACAAGATGTTGTCATGCTTGGCAGGCCATTTTTTTTTGGTCCGGGCGCCATAATCATAAGCCCAGATTATTTCATTGAGAAAACACTCCCGCCCAAAAAGGTTATCCAGGAAGACTTTACAGTAATGAACCTCGCGATAGTCGATATGAAAGTACAGGCTCCCGTCTGATTTTAATACTCGATAAGCTTCCCTGAGCCGCGGTTCAAGAAACCCGAGATAATCATCATATAAGTCAGAATAACCCTTTGTTCCAATGATTTTTGTTTGGTAGCGTTTTCCCCCGAACCCGGTCCGGTCTCCATTTTCAGATTGTACATTCGCCATCTGGGTCCTGGCTTGAATTTTCCCGGTATTAAAGGGAGGATCAATATAAATCAAATCCACTGATCCACTTGCAAGGATCTTCAGGATGGGGAGATTGTCACCAAAGTAGATTTTATTGGGCATAAATTGTCCGCTTATTGACCGGTTGAAAGCCAACTCAAAGCACAACCAGATTTTAACCTACTGCTCCAGTATATTTGATTTTCAAAATATTCGTGTTTATTGTTGTAGTAAGCCCCATGGATTTTGGGCAGCGGAGTTATACCGCAACTCAAAATGCAGGTGCGGGCCGCTTGAATTTCCGGTGTTTCCCAGAGAGCCAATCACGGCGCCTTGATCAACACTTAATCCGCACTGGGTATAGATTTCATTCAAATGGGCATAAACGGACTGGTAACCGGTACCATGATCAATGATCACCAGGTTGCCGTATCCATGGTTGTGCCAGCCTGCATAAACCACAACCCCGCCATCCACCGCAAAAAGGTTGTCTCCTTCAATTCCGGCAATATCGATTCCGTTATGGCCTGACTCCGGGGTGAAATCGTAACCGGAAATTCTACGGCTGGGAGCCGGCCAGATATATGTGCCGTTTCCAATTGTCCCCCCAAAAATAGCTCCGCACGATCCTGGTCCAAGGCTGCTGGCAACTGCCGCATTTTCCCGGGTCAAGCCAGCTGGAATCCATGACACCGGTTCACGCTTGCCACCCGGTACAAAAAATTCTGTTCCCTCCGCAATATTCGGATGGGAGAAATCCCCGATTGCTGCAAGATCCAGGTGATTTCCCGGCCAGTTGATGATATCCATGGGTGTTACGCCGTAAAAACTGCTTACCCCATTAAGGCCTTCCCAGGCTGTCCAGCGGTGAAGTACGCCATCCTGAGGGAGGATATTAATTTGAACACCCGGTAGAATATTGTGAACATCATCGCCCAGGATGTAAAGGTTTCCCCAGAAGATAGTTTCTGGTTTCAACCCGAACTTTTCTGCAATGCCAAATATAGAATCACCGGGCTGGATCGTATATTTCGTGATCTCAGTTCGTGGTGTCGGTGTCACCACCGGTTGGTCGGGACTCTGTGGGCTCATTGATACAACCGGATTTTTTTCCACGGCCGGTTTTGTGCTAACAGGTTCTGTTGCAGATAGGTTTGCAGGGGAATTACTTTGATTTTGTGCACTCGCAGAAGTTCCGTCGAATGGCAGAATCATGATCAGGCCGGTAACAAGTCCAACCATGAAGACCGGGGTCAGAATAAAGCGCTGCCGGTGAAACATATCCAGGAGTGAATGCCAAATTTGAATTATTTTTTGAAACATTGTTGATGTGTGCAACCTGTTCGTCTTGTAAGGTAAATCTTTATAATCTAATCATGGTTCGCTTTGATCTGTCAAGTGTAAGACACCTAAGAGAAATTTCATATAGATGAACATTTTAGGAAAGAAAATGTGATCATTCTCACGCTGAGGCACATAATTCTCTCGGGCCTGATCACTCATCTAGATTAATTTGATTAATGCGTGTCATTAATGCAATGATACCACTCTGGCAATATGAGCCAGGAGTTGATTAAGACCCATTTAGAATCAATTTATTAAATGATATTCACTTATCTATTTGGATTAATAATGAAGAATAATATAGTTATGATTAGCAGACAAACCATAACTAATTCAATAGCTCAGGGTTTATAAAAGTTAGATAAACCACCGAAATTAGAGTTTAAGGTATACGATTGAAATAAAAAAATTAAAATCCCTGATTGTTGAAGGACAAGTGCTTTTTATTTTCATTAATTTAAGTCACCTTACAGAATCCAACAATAATTTTCTAATATTGACTTAAGGGAATACCTCCTATTTTTATATAGTATAATAAAAAATCTTTTGGTTGAAATTACATAACAAAAGGTAGACTAGAGTTTAACTCCTTGTTGAAATCATTTCTCTCTAATTGGTCATCAACCGATTTGATAAATAAGGTCGGATTCAAGAAGGATAGGGACGGTTTATGGGAAAGTTTTTACTTAGAAGATTAATTACATCAATCCCATTAATGTTTGCTATCACTATCATTGTCTTTTTAATGGTCCAAATGGTTCCGGGAGATCCGGTCATGCTGATGCTTGGACCTGAAAGCATGATGACGGGGGATGATATTGAAAAAATACGAGAACAATTGGGCTTTAATGATCCTTTGTACGTTCAGTATTTGAATTATATGAAAAAATTGATGAGGGGTGAATTAGGGAATTCCGTCCGTTCAAAATCCCCGGTTTTTTATGAAATAAAAATCCGCATACCCAATACAATAGAGCTTGCCGTCGCCAGCATGGCCTTTGCGATCACCATGGGTGTCGCTTTGGGGATATCATCTGCATTAAACCACAATAGTATATATGACAATATGTCCTCGGCAATTTCCCTTTTAGGGGTGTCCCTTCCAAGCTTCTGGCTGGCTCTACTATTAATTTGGGTTTTTGCTATCCAACTGCGCTGGTTTCCAGTAACCAGCGGTCCGGCTACAGGATTAAAAGGCCTGGTCCTTCCAGCCATTACTCTGGGTTTGGCAGCTCAAACCGCCATCGCCCGTCTGGTAAGGGCGGGTATGCTGGAAGTCATGATGAATGATTACATCCGTACCGCCCGGTCCAAAGGTATGCAGGAGAGAGTAGTCATCATCCGACATGCTTTACGTAATTCATTAATTCCGGTGGTAACCGTGGTGGGAGTCCAACTCGGGAGTATACTTGCAGGAACGACCATCATAGAAACCGTCTTCGGCAGATTGGGAATTGGGAATTTACTGGTCAACTCCATTCTCATCAAAGATATGCCTGTTGTGCAGGCTATCCTTTTGCTGGTTGCCGGTATCTATTTTGTCATAAATATTATGGTAGAAGCAGGGTATGTCTGGCTAGACCCAAGAATTCGGTTAAACTGATTAGTAAACTTATGAATCCCGATTACCACGGTGGCACATGACGTTATCAGAAACAAATAAATCCATTGCACCCAGGATAAAGAAGAAAGAATCTTATCTCATGTTGACAATTCGCCAGATCTCAAAAAACAAGTTGGCTGTTGTCGCCTCCCTTTATTTGATTTTTCTGATCATTGTCGTGATTCTAGCCCCGTTAATAGCTCCCTTTGACCCCACCGAAATGCACATGGACGATTCACTCGTCCCCCCCAACGATATCTACAAATTTGGGACGGATGACGCCGGACGTGACGTATTCAGCCGGGTAGTTTATGGCGGCCGCATTTCGCTCAAGGTTGGGTTTATCTCTGCAGCAATTGCCCTGACACTTGGTTTACCGATGGGATTGACCTCCGGTTATTACGGAGGCAAGGTCCAATTTTCAATTCTCAGGTTCATGGATATCATGCTGGCATTTCCCGGGATATTGCTGGCATTGATCGTTGTTGCTATCCTGGGCAAAGGCATTGACCAGGTGATGATTGCTGTGGGTATCGCTCATGTCCCCACCTTCGTTCGTGTTGTTAACGGTTCCGTATTAGCCAGTAAAGAAAATGAATATATCATGGCAGGCCGGTTGTGTGGGGCCAATGATTTTCGATTAATCACCCGTTATGTCCTGCCAAATATCGTGGCACCCATCATTGTTATGTTAACCCTGTACGTGGCGGGAGGCATTCTCGCTGCCTCCGCCCTTAGTTTTCTTGGATTAGGCGCCCAACCCCCTTCACCGGAATGGGGTGCCATGATCAGCCGAGGGAGGCAAAACCTGCGCCAATCGCCCTGGATGTCAGCTTATCCCGGTTTGGCGATTTCATCCGCCGTGATTGCTTTTAATGTCGTTGGGGATGCCTTGCGTGATGCGTTAGACCCATGGATTAGAGCCAGATAATCCATGTATCATATCAATCATATTTAATAAAAGGAGAATACAAAAAATGAAGAAGATGTATCCAATCGTTTCAATATTTGTTGTCCTGGTAATGTTACTGAGTGCTTGCGCGCCAGCAGCAGCACCTGTGGTAGAGGAACCTGCAGCTGCCGAGGCTACAACTGCACCTGCGGCTGTTGCGGTAACTGCGGCACCCGCCGCCACCGAAGCTCCCGTCACTTCACCAACTTTAGTAGAAGCCGTTGAGGAAGTAAAGTCTGGTGGTACCTTGAATGTTACCATACGGTTGAATGACTATGAGACACTCGACCCGCACGTAACCAACCTGACCCAGGCTGCCTATATTTTCAAGCAGATGTATGACAAACTAATCTTCTGGGAAGGCGACACTTTATATCCAGGCCTGGCATTAACCTGGGAACCCAACGAAGATTTTACAATCTGGACCTTGACACTGCGCGAAGGCGTCACATTCCATGATGGATCTCCCTTCAACGCTGAAGTGGTTGCATACAACTTTGACCGCATGGTTGATCCTGCCACCAATTCCCTGGAAGCTGGAAGCGAGATGGGCCCTTATGACTACACCGAAATTGTTGACGATTACACGGTGAAAGTCCACTTTTCCGCCCCATATGCACTGTTTGATGTTGCTTTGACGTCGGACTACCTCTCCATGATTTCCATGGAACAGGCGGAGAAGGTTGGATCTGATAAATTTAAAGACAATCCGGTTGGTACCGGCCCGTTCAAATATGTCAGTCAGGTCAGTGCTTCCGAGGTAGTCCTCGAAAGATACGAAGATTACAACTGGGCTCCTGAGTTCATGAAACACCAGGGACCGGCCTACCTGGATCAATTGATTTTCCACTTTGTCATCGAAGACGAGACCCGCCTCGGTGCCCTGGAAACCGGTGAAGCGAATATGATCGATAACCTTCCCCCTACCCGTATTCAGGAACTTAAAGACGCAGGATTCACGGTCTATGACCTGCCCCGTTATGGCCTGCCCCGCATGGCAAACCTGAACACAAAAGCCTGGCCAACCGATGATATCCTCGTAAGACAGGCATTGAACTATGCAAAAAATCCGGAACTGATTGAAAAAACCGTTACCAAAGGTTTCTTCCCGAATGCGAAAAACGTCCTGGCTCCAGGAACCCCCTATTATGACGAGGCGGCTGAACTTTACAGCTATGATCCTGCCAAAGCCGTCGCCCTGCTGGAAGAAGCCGGATACACCGAAGTTAATGCCGACGGTTACCGGGTCAAAGACGGCAAAGTCCTTGAAATGCTTTATTACACATTCGCAGATGCACAGGCAGAATTAACCGCTGAAGCCTTCCAGGCCATGATGAAAGAGGTTGGTGTTAAAGTGAATGTGGAAGTTGTACCAGGAAACCTCCTGTACAGTATTGCCCAGGAAGGAAGCCCGGTTAATGCATCCTTTATTGGTACCGGCGCCCCGGATCCCGGTTTACCGCTGATCGGTTTCTTCCACAGCGAAGGTAAAGGCACCCGCCAGTATTCTCAATTCCAAAACGAAGAACTGGACAAGCTGCTTTATGACGGTATGGGAACAAATGATCCTGCCAAACGCCAGGAAATCTACTCCCAAATCCAGAAGATTATCATGGAAAATGCCCTGGTCGTTCCTTTGACCGCAACCGTGATGAGATGGGCAGCCCAACCGGAAGTTATGGACTTCCACGCCGACATCTACCCCCATCCTTACTTCTATGATGTCTGGATGAAAGAATAATTGTTAATATCCGAATCTCTCTTAAGATAAATAAATCTTAAGAACAAGACGAAAATGACCTTCCGGATTTACTTCGGAAGGTCATTTTTCTGTAAAACTTTGTTATATTGGGCCTGTTTATACACATAAAACCTGACTTCGGGTCTAATTGCGTACTTGATCCCTGTTCAGGATTGGCCAGGCGAGCAATTACTCAATAACCACCGGATCGTAGGTGAACGGGGTTAACACTTCCCCTTTTTCTTTTCCAACAAGAATATTATCTTCACAACGCAGGTAGTAGTTCCCCCAACCATTTATTTTGGGTTCCACAGCAAAGATCATTCCCGCTTTAATCGGGCGCATGGCGCTTTCGTGGGGACTGCGCAGCCAAGGCCACTCGTGAAGGTCTGTGCCAATGGAATGGCCAATACTCCATTGGTAATATCCATATCCTTCATAATATCCAGCTTCTTTAGCCCGGATATTGCCAACTTCAAACATATCAAAAGGGGTCAGCCTTTCATCACCGAGCAAAGCAGTTACTTCCTGGACAATACTTGTAATCACCTTGTAAGCCCGGCGGGCGTCCGCCTGTGGTTCGCCAATGAACAAAGTGCGCCCGAAATCTGTTTTATAACCAGAGTGAATTATTCCATAATCAAAAGACAGGCTGCTCTGCTGAAGCAGGATGTTATCCGGGTTGTTGCGTATTTTTGGATCGCTGTCCTTATTAACACATACGACTCCCGGAGAGAAGGAAAATGGGAAGCTGCCGCGTCTCAAGGTTTCATAAGCCAGTTCGGCTTTAACATCGTGGACATTCATTCCTACCTTGAGTTTCTTTATCAGGGAATCAAATATATCGCTGGTGATCCTTCCGGCTTCCCTCATCAGGCCAATTTCATACTCATCCTTAACAACCCGCGCCTCGTCAATAATTGGGTCCGCAAAAGCTACAATCTTTGCCTGCGGAGCTGCTTCCATCAATCCCAGGACGGTCTGCCCCCAGGTCTTCTTGGAGATGGCAATGGTTTTATTTTTTGTGTCAAATAAATCCAGGGCTTGTTTTAAGTACTCATTGGGATTGGGGAAATCCATTGGCATTATTATTTTTTCGACTACGTTATACAACGGGGACAGACCAGGTTCAGCATACCTTTCCCGGTGTATGAGGACGGGATCCTTATCGAGACTGAATACAATCCCATCAACCCAGTCTCCCCATACTCTTGAATCGGGATAGTGGCTGGCTACGACAGTCCCGGTTATATATGTAAATTCAGTTCCAAAACCCAGGAACATGATATCCGCATGGTTCTGCTCCATTTGCCGCCGGATTTTTGCCAGGTGTTCTTTAAAGAAATGTGCAGCGTTTTTTTCCATATTGTCTCCCAACACTTAGGTTAATTTATCTATACAGGAATTTTTTGGGACGCATCCAGCATGCTGATCATGCCTTTGATGCCTTTGTAAAAATGTGCCAGGCTGAATTTTTCATTCGGGCTGTGCAAGCCATCATCGGGTAGGCCCAGGCCAAGTGAGAGTACTGGTACCGATAATATTTTTTGAAACAGCCCCAGGACAGCAAGGGAACCGCCTCCGCGTTTAATGACAGGATCATATCCATACCCCTGCTTATAACAAACCTCTGCCAGGTACAAGAACGGTGAATTGATATCTATGCTGGATGAATCACAATGACTGATTAAATTGACCGTGGAATGCACGGTCGGAGGGGTAATATGAGCAATGTAATCCTTAAAAAGATCGTATATTTCAAGAGGGTCCTGGTTAGGGACAATACGCATACTAACCTTAATAACCGCCTGTGCTGGAATAACTGTTTTATGCCCTTCACCCGAGAAACCCCCGCCGATGCCGTGAATTTCCAGGGTCGGACGCATACCCAGCCTTTCCAGAACGCTATATCCTGGTTCACCCCATAAGGCTGGCACACCCAGACTATTCTCATAGAACTCCCGGGGAGCTTCCAGTTTCCGGGTGGCTTGAATTTCTGCATCACTGAATTTAACCACACGGTCATAAAATCCCGGAATGGTTACCCGGCAATTTTCATCATGCAGCCGTGCAACGATTTCGGCTGCGGCCTGGATAGGATTATGGATAATTCCGCCATAGTTACCGGAATGCAGATCCCGGGCAGGTCCGGTGAGAAATACCTCGGCGTACACCAACCCGCGCGAACCAGCGCCTATAGTCGGTGTTTCTGCATTCATAAATGCTCCGTCGACGACAACAGCAGCATCACATTCAAATAAACGTTGATGCTCCAACAAAGCAGCATCCATCCCTTCACTGCCAAGCTCTTCTGCGCCTTCCAGGAGGAACTTCACATTTACTGGAAGCATCCCGCTTGTTTTCAGGTACGATTCGCAGGCACCCACAAAAGAGTACAACTGGCACTTATCATCATTCGTGCCGCGGGCGTAGATATTTCCGTCCTTAATGATGGGCTCAAAGGGATCAGTTTTCCAGTCTTCCAGTGGTTCGGGCGGGATAACATCATAATGCCCGTAGAACATCAGGGTGGGTTTCCCGGGACCAGCATGGAGCCACTCGGCATAAACCAGGGGATTGGATCTGGTGGGAATAATCCGAACCGTATCCATCCCGATTTGTGTAAATTTATTGGCAAGCCATTCAGCGGCCTTTTGTATCTGCTGTTGATAGGCAGGGTTCGGGCTGATACTTGGAATGCGGATCAATTCAATTACATCCTTGAGGAAGTAATCCTGGTTTTCCTCCAAAAAAGAAAGCGCTTTTTGCAGCATAAATATTATTCCTCCGTCCAGGAATGATAAAGCATCGAATAATCCTTAATCAGGCATGCCCAGTAATTTGGCAGGATTCACTGAAATCATTCGGGTGATGGTGTCATTTTCCACATCCAGGTCCAGAAGGCTTGCCACAAAACCACGCATGGCTTCAACTGGCGGACAGGCGGCTCGGATGCCATAATCTGAAGAAAGGATATAATGTTCCGGGCCAACTTCCCGAATTTCGTCTCGAAAACTGGCAAACCCCCCTGGAATTTTATGGGGAATGCCGGGCAATGAGTTGAGGAGGTGTTTTTCAACATAGTAATGAGAACGCGGAATACCGCCGGGGTACACAAAATCCGCATAAGTGGCTTCCAGGAACGCCCCCAATTTTGCGGCTTTTTTTCGTTCTTCCATGGTCATGTTATTCCGGCTGACATGCGCCACCAGGATATTTTTAATACCATAATCCCTGGCCATTTCAACCAGGCGCAGACCTTCAGGGCCAGAGAGGTGGCCTGTGTTTAGATAGACGTGATGATTCTCGGCAATGATTTTTAATATTCTGTCCAAAGCAGAGGAGGTTGCTCCTTCCAAAGGAATGCTGACTGCCCGTGAATACTCCTCCTCCATGAACTCAGGATCAATATCTTTATATAAAACGGGGTTTCCATCCACCAATTTACCTTCCGATCCGGCGATATGGCGGGTGGAATGTGCACCAAAACTTACAAATTTAGCTCCCGCTCCATAATACATGGCTGTTTTTACAGCACGCGGATTCAGGCCGCCATAATTACTGCTCAGGATAAAGCCTCCATAAACAGCAATACCGGATACTTTTCTGCTGACCATCCAGGCAGTCCCAGTACTGGAATCAATTACATCCATCAGGACGATTGCACGTAGCCCAGCATCGCGTGCCATCTCGGCAGCCTGAAAAGGATCAACCCGCCTTGGACTGGATATCAGGTGTGGGCCGGCGTGCACATGGATGTCAATGGCACCCTTGAGCAGTTCGTCAGGGAGTTCCATGGTTCGGTGATGAAAACTTTCTTCGTAATGGTCAATCATTATTGCTCCTTTAAAAATATCAGACTCAATTTTTGAATTTACATAGAAATCGAAAGGATTTTTGCCGGATTATCCACCAACAACCTGTGGATTATAGCATCATCGAAACCATTATTCTTTAACCTGGGGATGAATGATATCAAAAGGTGATCATATCCGGGACCCCCGTAATATTTGCTTTCCGATATCCGGCAGCGGTCAGTGGATAGCAGCAGATGACCATCATATCCCGCCTCGGCAAATTTTGTCAGCAGTTCAATTCGAGTTTCATCCAGCAGGCGAAAATTCTTACCAATTACATCAAATTCAATCATGGCACCCTGTCTGGCCAGATCAATCAACTGTCGGATATCCGCATTCTGGTCAGCATGACCAATAATCACCCTGGATGGATCAACACCCTCTGCTTCAAATACTTTTAAGAATTGATAACCAAGATTTCCACCCGGGGTTTCAAAGCGGCCGGCAGCTGGTGAGTGTGTTGTGATAGCAGCCCCTGTGATCCTGGCGGCTCTTGCCACTGCCGTAGCACATTTTTTTTCCAGGCCTTCAATAATTGGATAACCACAGCCAGATTTGAGCAGCCCCGCCTTGATATTTGTACTTTCCATCCCCTGGGTCAGTTCATTTACCAGGAATTCGGCCAGCATCTCTACACTGGCTTCATAGGCAAACTCCGGGATATATTCCTGGGTATAAAAGCCAGAAGATGCAATGATGTGCACACTGCTGCTTAAAGACATTTCCCTCAGAGCCAGCACATCCCGTCCCCAGCCAAAAACAGTGGCTTCTACCATCGCCCTGCCTCCAACTGCATAATAACCCTGCAGTTCTTTCGTAATCGTTGCTGCATCCTTTAATATCATCGGAGAAGACAATGCTGGAAAGGAATCGTCCATTTTTCCAAGGGTCTGATCACAGGTAAGATGTTCATGGGTCTGGGTAATTCCCAGGACAGACGGGTCAATATCCCCATTCACTGTACGGATAATTTTCATGTCCGCTCACCCCGTATCATTTCGATCACATGGGATGTCGATCGCTGCCGGATTAATCCACCCACAATCCCATCACGTAGTTGGGCATGCCATTCATGTGTTTGACTGGCAGATGAATCCATGACAACAATAACCCCAAAATCCCGGTCAGCAGCTTCCCTGGCAGTCATAGCAACTGTGGTATCCGCCATCATTCCAGCGAGGAGGATATTCTCAGTTTCCATTTGCTCCAGGATTGAATGGATGTCTGTGCGTGAGAATGGGCTGTATACTGCTCTTGGAAGTATTCGTTCTCCAGGTTGAGGGGCAACCTCATGGCGAATCTCCTCAATAGGATCGCCGAATGGAATATCAAACTCGTTAACCCTGAACTGCCTGGAAAGATCCTGCCGGTCTATATTGCTGCAAGCCAGCAGGGTGTGTATAACCGGGATTTTCTGCATACGGCACGCTTCCAGTAAACGTCGTGCATTCTTTATTGCAGCATCAAGCTGCAAAAAATATTCATCAAATTCTCTATCAATGCCGCGGTCAGCAGCTAATTTTCCATAACCAGCCTGGCGGTTTGTGGTGTAGTTTTGGAAATCCATAAGAAGAAGAACGGTATGTTCCCTGGAGAGTCGAAAAGGTGGTGCAGGCACAGCCAGCATTTTAAATGGAACCCGCATTACACTCAAGGTGATTATTCCTTTCCAAGTATTCCAAATTGGTTTCAGCTTATACTCTGGATTATTAAAAATCCTTAACCCACAAATACCGGTTCATACGGGAAGGCAGTTAATAATTCACCGTGATCTTTTCCAACCAGGATCATGTCCTCAATACGTTCATAAAATTGACCCCAGTGAAATATTTTAGGTTCCAGACAAAACACCATCCCGGCTTTTATGGGTTGATGGGCGCTTTCATGTCCGCGGCGCAGCCAGGGCCATTCATGAACATTCGTTCCAATGGCATGGCCAATGCTCCAGCGATAGTAGCCATAATAACCCTCATAGAAATTATTCTCCTTGGCGCGTTTTACCCCATGTGCCTGGATTTGGTCTGGGGTGATTTTGCCATCCCCCATCATCCCGGTTAACTCTTTAATAATACCAGTCAGTACAGACCAGGCCTTGATTCGATCAGGCAACGCATCTTTTACAAACAGGGATCTGCCAAAATCTGTCTGATATCCTTTATAAGTCACGCCAAAATCGAAAGCCATAACGCCGAGAGGTTTAATAATCTCATGTGGATTCCAGCGCACATCCGGATCGCTGTCCTTATTTACACAGCCAATACCTGGAGGAAAGGAAGGAGTGACATCACGAACCATCATTTGGTTCAACATTTCTGCTTTCACATCCATTACCTTCATACCCACCTTAATGAAGCGGGCGATCTCCTGCATAATATCAACGGTCATATTAGCCGCTTCCCGCATGATACCTATTTCATATTCATCTTTAACAGCTTGAATATCATCCCACTCAGGTTCACTCACACTTACAAACCTTGCCTTGGGTGCAGCGTTCTGCAGGGCAAGCAAAGTTTGTCCCCAGGTACGTTTGACGATGGCGATAGTTTTTCCATCTGTATGGAATGATCCGACCGCCCTGCACATGGTAGCATCAGGATCAGCATCATCATCCGGCATAATAAATATCTCGTTGATTTCTATCCATGGTTTGATTGGTAATGGATCATTGTAAGCTGAATGATAAATTAAGATCGGCCCATCCTCAATTCCCAAAAAGATACCATCAATCCAATCTCCCCACACCCGGTTCATATCATGATGCGAGGGTGCAGGGGCTCCGGTCAGGTAATAAAACTCTGTCCCTAAAGGCAGGAACAAATAATCAATCTGTTTCCTAACCATAAAGGCGCGTACCCGAGCAAGATGGTCTTTATATACCCTTTCAAGTCCTTCCATAATTTTAAAATCCTTTCTCCATTGAAATTGGTTTTTATAAATATTGGTTATGAGTCCAAATCATTCTAATTTTATTGGAATTAATAGATTAACAAAAACAATTTTACAAAATATTCCATTGCAGCGCATTGGAATTTTATCGATACAGTTCTTACATTCCCGGTGAATATCCAGGCTCCAGCCATCCAGTCATTTTAGATCCCAGATGTTCCAGGTATCGTTCTGTGAAATCCAAAATCCTTACAGGGATATCAGCTTCTTTTGAGGCATTTTTCCAGGATATTATCAAGAGAGAGACCAAATCAACAAATAATTAATAGAAAATTGAAATAACTGTCCGTTACCAAATTATTAATACTGACCTGGTCTCCTCCTGGTTAATCTGCTAATCTATTAATGGATATTCAACCCGGATTAGAGCTCCTTGCGACGATAATAGTCAATAAACCAGTCCTGAGAATTTAATGGCTTTTTTTGCTTTTCCACATTAATCCGGTGATAATTACCTGATCCTTCCATTATGCGGGATTTAACCGTATCTGACAGGTAAGTTTTCAGTACTGTATCACTCAGGTGCTGGATATACTTTTTATCTTCCACCGGGAAAAGAATTTCAACCCTGTTGTTTAAATTCCTGGGCATTAAATCAGCGCTGCCCAATAGCATAATCTCCTTCCCGCCATTTAGAAAATAATAGATCCGGCTGTGTTCCAGAAACCTTCCCACAATGCTGACAACCCGGATATTCTCACTCAAGCCTGTGATTCCTGGTCTGATCGAACACATTCCCCGGACGATCAAATCTACTTTCACTCCGGCGTTGGATGCCTGGTAGAGAAGGGAAATTATCGGCTTATCTATCAGCGAGTTGCATTTGAAAACAAGACGGGCGGGTTTGCCATCCTGAGCATGTTTTATTTCCTGCTTGATCAAATCCTCAAAGCGCTGTCGCAGATTGATCGGGGCAACCAGCAGCTTCTTGTAATCCATTTTGGATGAATAACCCGTCAAGTAATTAAACAGGTTGCTGGCATCTGCTCCCATTACATCGTCACAGGTAAAAAGTCCGATATCCTCATAGAGTGTGGCTGTTACATGGTTGTAATTCCCTGTAGATAAATGCAGGTAGCGGCGTATATGGCCTTCCTCATTACGTACAACCAGGGCGATTTTTGAGTGTGTTTTCAATCCGAGCAAGCCATAGGTAACATGCACACCTTCCTGCTCCAGAATTTTTGCCCAACCGATATTGCTTTCTTCATCAAAACGGGCCTTCAGTTCTACCAGAACGGCCACCTGCTTTCCATAATCCCTGCATGCTTGCAGGAGAGCATTGACTACCGGGGAGTTATTTCCAACCCTGTAAAGGGTTTGTTTAATTGCCAGTACATTGGGATCCCTGGCAGCGATGTTCAGAAAATCGATTACCGGATTGAATGATACATAAGGATGGTGCAGCAGGTGATCCCCGTGCCGGATTCTTGAAAATAATGAGTCTTTCTCTGTCTCGCTATAATCTTTCAATTTAGATGGAGTCACCGGTAAAAATGGTTTGTCCCGTAGATCATACCTGTCGATACTGGTAATTTGATTTAAACCCCTTAATGTCAATGGGCGGGGAAGTATATAAACATCCTTAGGGTCCATGTTTAAATTTGTAACAAGAATGTCTTTAAGTAAATCCGGCATTTCTTTTTCGACCAGCAACCTCACTACCTTGCCAAAACGCCTTCTCCTGACACTTTCCTCCATCGTTTCCAAAAGATCAAGTGCCTCCAGCTCCTGGATCTCAATATCAGAGTTGCGGGTGACATGAAATGGGTGTGCTTCCACAATTTTCATCCCCGGGAAAAGTTCCCCGAGGTTGGCGATGATCACCTGGCTTAACCATACGAAGTAATGAAAATGGGGAACGGTCCCATCTTTACGCGTACTCCCGGAGGATCGCCGGAGTGGTATCAGGAAAGGCAAATTGATCGGAACCTTTACCCTGGCAAAACGTTTTTGACTCAGCTCATCCTCAATCAGTACTGCAAGATTCAGGCTCAGGTTGGAAATATGCGGGAAAGGATGGCCTGGATCAAAAGCCAGCGGGGTCAAAACCGGGAAAATTACATCATGAAAGTAGG
>Ga0209254_10001399_pt1 | contig 21527 bp, 24 predicted proteins | sample FrelakmetDIP11DI_FD_187148 | JGI IMG/M metagenome (GOLD analysis project Ga0209254, IMG submission 187148) | Freshwater lake sediment microbial communities from the University of Notre Dame, USA, for methane emissions studies - DIP11 DI (SPAdes)... | ecosystem: Environmental > Aquatic >...
TGTAAACCCGCTAAAAAGACAGCCTAAAAGTTTCGCAATGGTCCAAGGAAATAATATCCCTGTTTTTATAAAGGGCCCCACGCATTATCCGAACTTATTTTGGAGAGATCGTGTAGGCCGTAAAATAAATACTGCCTTTGATGTCAAGCTTCCCTCCAGGGGAGTGCCTTTCAGTTATTATGATAATTTGACTGATCAACAGGGAAACCTTTTGACTACCGGTGATGGGATACATTTAAGCCTGCATGGCCATAATTTTCTCGCCCGGTTTCTTTCTGACGCGCTCTGCCCCTGGATTAAAAAAAATAGTGACTCAAGCACCAGCTACCCGGAAAACCTTGGGGGGTTTTTATGGAAATTTTTGCTTCCCTGGGGAAAATAACCAACCATTTGAAAAGTTGTGACAAATTATAAATAAATATTTTTTAAAAATAAAAACTAAAACAAAAATTCTCTTGACTAAGTTATTTTTTTAGCTTATTAATGTGCTGTAGCTTGGATCCTCATTCAGGACCGAGACCGTGAAGAAGTTAAATTTATTTGCCCGGGGACTTTTAGCCTCGAGGGAAAAAAACAATAAAAGGCGCAAATAAAATCTTCCGGTCCATTTCGGTTCGGAAGGTTTTTTTATTTTGAGCGGGAGGGTGTGATGAAAAAAATTACCATACTCGACTTGAAAAAGATGAAAGAAGAGGGTGATAAAATCACGATGCTTACCGCCTATGACTGTCCTACTTCCCGGATGCTGGATGCAAGTGGAATTGAAATTCTCCTGGTGGGAGATTCGGTGGGATCGGTTATGGCGGGATATCAGAATACTCTTCCGGTAACAGTGGAGGAAATTATCTATCACTGCCAAGCAGTGGCTCGCGGCCGAACCAGGGCACTTTTAGTCGCGGATATGCCTTTTATGTCCTACCAGGTAAGCATAGAAGGGGCGAAGAAAAATGCCGGGCGGATGCTTAAAGAAGGGTTAGCTGAGGCGGTAAAAATCGAGGGTGGGGTAAATATGGAGGAAGTTATCAAAGCGATTTGCGATATTGATATTCCGGTTATGGCTCACATTGGTTTAACCCCCCAATCAATTCACCGGATGGGGGGATATAAAGTGCAAGGACAGGCAGAGAGGGAACGTGAAAAACTTCTCCAGGACGCTTTGGCAGTCGAAAGGGCAGGGGCTTTTGCAGTGGTTTTGGAGGTGATACCGTCTTCCCTGGCGAAAGAAATAAGTTCTCAACTCAGTATCCCAACAATCGGCATTGGGGCTGGGCCTGATTGCGACGGTCAGGTACTCGTGATTAATGACCTCTTGGGTCTTTCGGGAGAGTTTCAACCCAAGTTTGTAAAGCGTTTTGCCACCCTTGAACCCTTAATTTCTGAAGCAGTAAAAAGTTACATAAAAGAAGTTAAAGAAAGCAAATTTCCTGGCGCTGAACATAGCTTTTAATTGCGTTATGAATACCATTCAATCAGTAAGCGACATGCAGCAGTGGGCCTGTGCGACCCGGGAGGCGGGTAAGAAGATCGCTTGTGTCCCCACGATGGGCTTTCTCCATGAAGGCCATGTGGCTCTGATGCGGGAAGGAAAAAGGAGGGGAGATTATTTAGTCGTGAGCATCTTTGTAAACCCCACCCAATTTGGCGTGGGCGAGGACTATGAAGATTATCCTCGTGATTTAGAAGGAGATGCTGAAAAAGTTTCATCAGCAGGTGGGGACATTATCTTTGCCCCTTCGGTAAAGGAGATGTATCCTTCGGGCTATCAAACTTTTGTCGCGGTGGAGAAGGTGACGCAAAACCTTTGCGGAGCTTCTCGCCCCACTCATTTTCAAGGAGTTACTACCGTCGTTGCTAAACTATTTAATATTGTAAAACCCCATGTAGCGATTTTTGGAGAAAAAGATTATCAACAACTGGTAACGATCCGGCAGATGACCAGAGACCTTAACTTTGATATCGAAATCATTGGAATGCCGACCATAAGGGAAGAAGATGGATTGGCCATGAGTTCCCGCAACAAGTATTTGAGCTCGGAAGAAAGAAAACAAGCTTTGTGTTTAGTTAGCGCGCTTAATCAGGTGGAAAAATTATTTCAGGGAGGGGAGAAAAACTCCAAAAAACTTATTGCCCGTGCCGCGGAAATAATCCGCGTTCAACCTGCCGCTGCCATAGATTATGTCAAAGCCTGCCATCCGGAAACGATAGAAGATTTAGAGTGGATTGATGATAGGGCTTTAATGGCTCTCGCTGTTAAGATAGGAAAAACAAGGCTTATTGATAATCGGGTTTTAAAAAATTAAGCAAAGGAGGTTTTTCCCGTGCAAAGAACTATGCTCCAATCCAAAATCCATCGCGCGACGGTAACTGACGCTAACCTTAATTACGAGGGGAGCATTACGGTTGATGAAATGTTGATGGAAAAAGCAAATTTGATCCCCTTTGAGCAGGTCCACATATATAATATTAACAATGGGGAAAGGTTTCAAACCTATGTTATCCCCGGACCTCGCAATTCAGGGACTATATGTCTTAATGGTGCGGCTGCACGAAAAGTTGCCAAGGGAGACTTGATTATTATCGCAAATTATGTCACCATGGATGCAGAGGAGGCAAAGCACCACAGTCCAAGACTGGTTTATGTGGATGCTCAAAACCGGCTGGCTCCAAAAATAGCAGCGGTTTCTAATAATTAAAATGCTTTGTTCTTAACCAATCGCAACGGTTGCTTTGTATTAACGCGCATTGGTTTTATTCCTTCTTTCCATTGAAGTGCCCTCACCGCTTAAACTAAGTGTGAACTTAGAGAAGACTTTAACGTCTTTCCTTTAAAGAAGCACAACCTTTACATTTTAAACGCGGTAATGCTATGGCAGAAAAAACTATTAAAGCAGCTGTGTTAGGAGCAGCGGGTCGTATGGGAGTGCGCATTATTGACCGCATTGCCCAAGCTAAGGGGATAGTATTGGCTGGCGCGGTTGAAAGGCCAGGCCATCCTTTTCTCGGTCAAGAGGTTGAGGCCTTTACGGGGATAAAAGGTTTAAAAATCATTTTGCAGGATGACGTGAGAAAAATTTTGCCCGGAATAGACGTGGTGATTGATTTTACCGAAATAAAAAGTTCCTTATCCAATGCGGAAGCAGTTGCTTCCGAAAAAAAGGCCCTGGTTATCGGCACAACGGGATTTTCAACCCCAGAAACCGAAGCGCTCAAGCAAAAACTGCGCGGGACCCGCTGTGTATTATCCCCCAATATGAGCATTGGGGTTAATGTAATGTTCAAAATCGTAAGTTCAATTGCCCGGATCTTAAAAGATGATTATGATATTGAAATCGTGGAGGCACATCATCGGATGAAGAAGGATGCTCCGAGCGGAACGGCTCTCCACCTTGGCAACATCATCGCTGAAGCTTTGGAGCGCGATTGGGATAAGGTGGGGATATTTGGGAGGAAAGGGGTTTTGGGGGAAAGAAAGACCCAGGAAATCGGGGTTCATGCTGTGCGCGCCGGGGATATTGTGGGTGATCATACTGTTCTTTTTGCTGGACTTGGCGAGCGGCTTGAAATAATTCATCGGGCACACAGCCGGGATACTTTTGCCAGTGGTGCGGTGAAGGCGGCGCTTTGGGTGGTTGATCAGGCTCCGGGAATTTATAGTATGGAAGATGTGCTTGGTCTTCACACGTGATACTTTGAAAATAAACCCCGTTAGAAGGATTCCACACGGGGCATTTATCCCGTTAAAAAAAATTTCTAATGGGATTTATCTTCTATGAAAAAGCGTAAAAATTTTTAAGGTTACCCGTGCTTCCGCCCGGGGCATTTCTAACGGGGTAAACTTGACACAAGGTCTCATGAAAAGGAAAAAAGCTTTAGAACAGGTCAGAAATATCCTGGTTATTCGCGATGGCGCTTTAGGTGATTTTATTGTAACGTTACCGGTGATAAATAGCCTTAAGAAAGTCTTCCCTTCTGCCCAGATAACACTCATGGGAAACCCTTGCTTTTTAAAATTAGCTCAACACCAGGTTAATACCATAGTACCCAACGATTTGTCTGGATTTTATACCCTTTTTCGCTCCGAGGGTGAATTTCCGGAAAATATTAAAAGATTGTTCAGCGGCGTTGATTTAGCTGTTTCGTATACTCCAGACCCAGAGGGCACTGTTATCAAGAATTTGGAAAAAATTGGCATTCCTTGGATCGTCGATGGGGGATTTTCTCCCCTGGAAAAACTCCCTGCTCCGATAACCGATTTTTTGCTTTCCCCTTTTGAAAGAGAAGGAATACCAATTTTTTTTGAACCTCCTAAAATTGTACCCTCTTTTTGTGACAAAAAAATTGTTGAGGAGTTTTTTCAACCGTTATGTAATTGCGGTGAGGGGAATTATCCGGTGGTGGCAATTCATCCGGGGAGTGGGAGTTCTAAAAAATGCTGGCCAAAGGAAAAGTTTGTGACGTTAATGAGGTGGGCAAAAAGGTATCTTGGAGCAACGATCCTCCTTATCTCTGGCCCGGCTGACAAAGATATTTTAGAAGCGCTTTGGCCATTAATCAAGGGATGTAGTCCCCTTGTGGCAGAGAACTTACCCCTGACTCATTTAGCAGCCATTCTCGAACGGTGCACTGTTTATGTGGGAAATGATTCGGGCATTACCCACTTAGCGGCTTCGGTTGGCACTCCCACGTTAGCCCTCTTCGGACCCACGGACTTCCGGATTTGGGGACCGCGGAATGAAAAAGTTAAGTGTCTTTCTTGCATTTACCCTTGCGCTCCCTGCGCTCCCAAGCAAATGGCTGAGTGCCAGAACCAGGCTTGTTTACAGTCCCTACCGGTGGTAACAGTTAAAAAGGCCCTTTTGAGCCTTTTGTCTCGGTTTGGTTCCCCTTGTTTATCTTCTAAAAATACCACGCGCTTAAAGGAGAAAGAAAAATATGTATAAAGATATTGAAAAAAGATTCGATATTAGAGTAATAGAGAAAAAAATTCAGGAAGGAATTGTTACTCATCAAGAGTATGAAGAGCATCTGCAAAGGCTTCGCGATGTATCCTCAAATATTGATGAAGAATATCGCTTGAGTTTTCAGAGGGATGAAAAACGATAAGGGAAAGAAAAAGTAATAAGAAGAGTTTTTTCTAGAAAAAATTATTATGCCGGATTTTAAACTAAAAACCGAACATCGGGAAACGTATCAAAAAGTCGAAGAAATTTTCGAGCAGAGCCGCATTCTTAAACGTCAGTTGGAACTGGAACTTGGCCGTTGGAATTTTGTCGTCTTTGGACCGCAAGGGAATGAACACACCATCATCAGAGAGGGCTCTGCAGTCCATATGAGGGTTAACGAGGCTTTGCTCTATATTGCTACGCTGGGAAATCCCGAGGAGGTTGGCATGCGAGGGATGCCGATTGGAGAATTTGCTCAAGGAGATGTGCCTATGGAGTTGAGGGACTTAGAGATTTATCAGATTGACCCTCTTCGACCGTTAACGATTTTTGATAAACGAAAGGGACCCCACCCTTCGGAAGCTACCGAAAGAATCATGGAGGAATTTCAGGACAAAAATATTGCGGTCATTGAAACTCCGGATGAAAGCTACTGGAGCCTGTCAGTACTCAAGTATTTAAAAGAATGTGACCAGTTTTTTCCTGATGCCCTAACCGAAGCTCTCAAGAAGGGGCGTTTACCGATAAAAGGGCATTTTTTTCACGAGACGATGAAGTATCACTGATCATGATACTAAAGGCACTCAATAGCCAAAGGGCTTCGAAATTTATGTGCTCACCCTTCTCGCAATAGTTGCCTAAAGCCTGCAAAATAATGTTCAGGTTAGGGGCTGACCGCACATCAAACCCTCAAAACAAAAGTTATCTCGAATAGTTTAATAATCACGGGATAGGGAATAACTGCTTTAATAGATTTGACTTTATAGTAAACAGCTGATACGGTATTAATAATTCCTCGGAGTAAAAATTGCAGTTGATCTCAGTCAAAAGCAAAAGCGAGATAACTAAGAGATTCAATATAAAAACTCGTTTCTTTCCACGATGCGGATTGTCAATGAGTTGCAAGGCTAAACCGAGTTTAGGAAAAGGGACGGAAAAATATGAAAAAGAATAAACGAGTGCCAATTTTTTGGATTATAATTTTTTTCTTTTTTTTGGGGGGTGGGTTTGGATGGGGAGGCGAGTCAGAAAATTTAAAACCAGCGCCTGACCTTAAGTTAACGGACATAAACGGAAATACTTTTAAGTTCTCTGATTATAGAGGGAAAGTCATTATCCTCAACTTTTGGGCACTATGGTGTCCTCCTTGTCAGATAGAAATTCCTCATTTAGTGTCTCTTTATGATAAATATAAAGATAAAGGTCTGGTTATCTTAGGGATCGCCATTAGCTCAGGAAATGAGAAAAAAATAAAAGAGAAAGTAAAGGAATGGGGGATTGACTACCCAGTGATTAATGGAGATGAGTTTCCGTCTGTCGCAAGAAATTTTTGGGAAGTGCGGGCAATCCCAAACTCTTACATTATCAATCAGGAAGGAAAGTTTTTTAAGAATTACGTGGGCTTTTCTACAACCACTCCGATCGAGTTAGAAAAAGACATTAAAACCCTTCTTAAACAGTAATCATTTTTGGGATGTTAGGATAAAAAAACTATGGGCTGTGAGGAGTATGATCTCATTATCATTGGGGGGGGGGGCGCAGGATTAACGGCTGGGATTTACGGGGTGCGTTCTAAACTAAAGACCTTGTTATTAGAAAAGCTTCCTCTTATGGGTGGACAAATTGTATATTCTGAAAAAGTAGAAAATTATCCTGGTTTTCCTGAGGGGATTTCGGGCGTTGATCTCACTGCTTTGATGGAGACGCAGGCACGCGGATTCGGGCTTGAGATAAAGACCGGCGAAGTGATCAGAGTAAAGGATGACGGAGATATCAAACGAGTCTTGTGCGACGACGAGGAATATCTGTGCCGAGCAATTATCATCGCCACCGGAGCTTCTCCCAATCGTTTAGGGCTGGCAGGAGAAGAGCGTTTCATAGGAAAGGGAATATCTTTTTGTGGAACGTGTGACGGATTTTTTTTTAAAGACTTGGAAGTAATCGTTGTTGGAGGGGGAGACACGGCTATTGAGGAGGCTCTTTACCTCACCCGGTATGTTAAGAAAGTTTATATCGTTCATCGTCGTAACACCTTGCGTGCTGCCAAGATTTCTCAAGAGCGAGCGTTAAAAAACGATAAGATTGAATTTATTTGGGATACCGCAGTAGCAAAGGTTGAAGGAGATACGTCAGTAGAAAAAGTGGTTTTAAAGAATGTCAAGACCGGAGCAACCTGGGAAAAAGCAATCTCCGGCTTATTTATTTTTGTAGGTATTAAACCGAATATCGCATTTCTCCACGAAACTGTTGTTCTGGACGAACAAGGTTTTATTGTGACAAATGAAATCTTAGAAACCTCAGTGCCCGGAGTCTTTGCTGCTGGAGACGTGAGAAAGAAACTTTTACGCCAACTTTCTACGGCAGTTGGCGATGGAGCAACCGCTGCTTTTGCTGTCGAAAAATACTTAGAAAAATTTATTGGGTAGGTTTTCTATGCCACCGATTTCTTTTATTGTTGCATTTTTAGGCGGCTTACTTACTGCTTTTTCCCCTTGTGTCCTTCCCCTGATACCCGCTTATATCTCTTATATCTCAGATGTCTTCGTCGAAGAACTCATGCAGGATGGGAGCAATAAATGGAAAATACGAAAAAAGCTTCTCTTGAATGCCGTTTTTTTTTCCGCAGGCTTTTCCTGTATTTTTGTGCTTCTCGGTGCTTCCGCCACACTTGTCGGAAAGTTTCTGTTGGTTCATCTCCAAATCTTGAGCAAGATCGCCGGGATTGCGATCATTTTTCTGGGGTTATACTTTGTTGGCCTTTTAAAGCTCTTTAAAATTAAATTTCTTCACTATGAGAAACGATTTCAGTTCCAGAAAAAATCAATTGGCGTTGGCTGGTCATTCCTGGCAGGTATGGCGTTTTCTTTTGGCTGGACTCCCTGTGTTGGCCCTATCCTGGCGGGGATACTGGCGTATGCCGCCACGCAAGAAACTCTTAATCAAGGAATTTTACTCCTGAGTCTTTTTTCCCTCGGCATGTCAATCCCTATTATTGCTACAGTTTTCTTTATTGACCTTTTCAGAAAGCTCTCGTTTGCCACTTCTATTCTCCGGCATTTTGAAATTATAAGCGGAATCCTCCTTATCGTTTTTGGAGTATTAATTTTTACTAATGACCTTCAAGCGTGGGCAGGAATCATTACTTCAAAGTTCGCTGGCGCAATGAGGTGGATACAGATTTTTGAAGAGAAACTTTTACATTTCAACTGATCAAAAAAGGAGAAGACCATGGGAAAAGAAGTAACCTTAACCGATAAAAATTTTAATGAAGAGGTCATTAGTTCCCAAACCCCGGTTCTGATTGATTTCTGGGCCGAATGGTGCGGGCCATGTAAGATGATTGGGCCAATCGTTGCAGAAATCGCCCAGGAGTTTGAGGGAAAGATCAAAGTGGGCAAAATGAATGTGGACGAAAACCAAGCAACGGCGGCAAAATATGGCATTCGAGGTATTCCCACGCTCCTTTTTTTTAAAGGAGGAGAACTGGTGAATCAGGTAGTGGGAGTTCAACCCAAAACCAAATTACTGGAGCTGATAAACAAAATTTTATAAAATGTCATTACAGAAAAAGAGAAGGGAACCCCCGTTTCAGGTAAAAGGGGTAATTATTTTTTTTCTCGTCGTTATTGCGCTCTGTGTTTACACCTTTTATTTTCTTGTTCCTTCTCCACCAAAGAAGAAACCTGAATTTATATCGACTCCGAAACCAAAGCGGCCACCCGTGCCGAAGATTAAGGACTACACCGCAACCTGTCGGCAGATCAATCAGAAGATTTTGCTTTGTGCAAAAGATCTGGGAACACATGAAAATGACTTCCGGATTCTTAAAGAGCAGTCTTTACAAAGCAAGGGAAAGAAATGGATCCATACTGAGGCGGAAATTTATTTTCCCCGAAACGTTGATCTATCTGAAGCAGCCCAAACTCTGGTTGAGGAACTAAAAGATTTCCCCGGCCTTTCTGCAAAAAAGGAAAAAGAAGAAAAGCAGTTTTTCTTATCGCTGTGGTTAGATGAAGTTTTGAGCCATTCTTTTACGCTCCTCCATCGACCTCCTCAGCTTGCCATTATCATTGACGACATTGGAGAAGATTTAAAACAAACCAAGGAATTCCTTGATCTGGGTATCCCCCTCACGCTTTCCATTTTACCGGATCAAACTCATTCCAAGGGGTCGGAGGAATTGGCACATGAACGGGGTTATGAAGTGATGATGCACCTGCCCATGGAACCCAAAAACAGTCCCCATCATAATCCTGGCGCAGGAGCTATCTATACGAATATGGATGAAGGCAGGATTGCGGAAATAATCAAAAGCCATATTAAGAAATTTACCTATATCAAAGGAGTGAATAACCACATGGGTTCCCGAGCTACTGAAGATGAAAAGACCATGCGCGCCGTGTTAAAGGCCTTGAAACCAGCCGGTCTTTACTTTGTTGACAGCCAGACCTCATCTCAATCCATAGCCTATCGCGTGGCCCGGGAAATGGGAATCCCCAGTGGGGAGAATGTGATTTTTATTGATAATGAACCTGAGGTAAATTATTCGAAAAATTTTATCGATAAAGCGATCAAGCTTGTAAGAAAGAGGGGGCAAGGCATCATTATCGGTCATCCTCGGGAAACAACCCTTGAAGCATTGAAGGAAATGACTCCTAAGCTTAAGGCAGAGGGGATAGCGTTAGTATCTGTTTCCACCTTGGTGCAATGAAGATAAAAGGAATTTTATTTGTTGTCCTCATATTCTTGTTCGTTTCTCCTGCGTGGGGAAAGGTAGACGTACTGGATATCCGGTACTGGAGTGCTCCTGAATATACGCGAATCGTGGTAGATTTAACCGGGCCAGCCTATTATGATCTCTTTGAGTTGACAGAACCAACCCGTGTGGTTATCGACTTGAAAGAAGCGAATACGCTTCTTTCAAAAAAAGAATTTATCATTAATGATCAGGTAATCTCAAAAGTCCGGTGGGGTTATTTTACCCCGGGCACATTAAGGGTGGTAGTGGATCTGGTTAAATCTGCGGAGACTAAAGTATTCACCCTGAAAAAATTTTACGATAAGCCCGACCGTTTAGTGATTGATATTTTTCGGTCTGATCTGGAGAAAAAAGAAGAAGAGAAAAGAGCAGTTTTTCAGAAAAAGTCCCGTGGAACTTATATCGTGGTGATAGATCCTGGGCACGGAGGAGAAGATCCAGGGGCGATAGGAAAATCCGGCGCGAAAGAAAAAACGATTGCCTTAGGAATTGCTAAAAAACTCCGTGATGCCATCAACCGGGAAAGGAATGTGAAAGCCTTCTTAACCCGGGAGAATGACTATTTTATTCCCTTAAGAAGAAGGTGGAAGATCGCCAAGGAATATAACGCTGATCTGTTTATCAGCATTCATGTGAACGCGGGCTTTAATCGAAACAAAAGGGGAGCTGAAGTTTATTGCCTTTCCCTGGGAGGGGCAAGCCAGGAGGCAGCCCGAATTTTGGCTGATCAGGAAAACTCCTCTGACCTTATCGGAGGAGTAGACCTTGCGTCGTGTTCGGATGGAGTTGACTCTATTCTGGTCAGCATGGAACAAACGCGGACGATTAATGACGGTCTCATTCTGGGCAAAATTACTCTTGGGGAACTTAAGAATATCCATAGTATTAACTTCCCCGAACCCCTGCAGGCGGGGTTCGCAGTGCTCAAAGCTTCGGATATACCCTCAATCTTAGTTGAAGTTGGTTACCTTTCTAACCCTCAGGAAGAAAAATTGTTAAGCACCGACCCCTTTCAAACTAAAATAGCGGAAGCAATCAAAACAAGCACGGCGCTTTTCTTTACAAAGATTGGGGGCGAGGTAGCCTCCCTTAATTAAGAAGCGATAAACCAGGTTACCCCGTTAGAAAGGCCCTGTTAGATATCAAATCTCTAACGGGGCAAGCGGGGTAAAATTAAAGATTCTTACGCTTTTTCACACGGGGTAAATGCTCCGAGACCTTTGCAAAAATATTTTTTGGTCACCCTGAACTCGTTTCAGGGTCTCGGAACATGTTGATTTTATGAGATGCTGAAACAAGCCTGCCCTGAAGAGATGCCGAAACGAGTTCGGCATGACACTTTCAGGGTTCAGCATGACACGACACATTGTTTTATGAGTTTTGCAAAGGTCTCGATCCGTGTGAAAGCCTTCTAACGAGGTTTACCTAAACTGTATGCGACTTGGTTTTCATATATCAATTGCTGGCGGATTATCCCGGGTGGTCCCCCGGGCCTTAAAACTCGGGTGTGAAACCATTCAGTTCTTCTCCCGCAGTCCAAGGGCCTGGAGAGAGAGTTTAGTACATCGCGACGAAATACAGAAATTCAAGGAAGCTCTTGCCCAAACTGATATTTTTCCGGTTTTCCTCCATACCCCCTATTTGCTTAATCTGGCTTCTCAGAACCAAGCCCTTTATGCTCGTTCAATCAGCTATCTTGGTGATGAATTAGAGCAAGCAGAGAGGATGGGAGCTTCATTTGTTATCGTTCATGGGGGGAATAAGCTCGGAAGCGAAGAGAAGAAGGCTTTGCAACGAGTTGCCCAAGCGATCAATAACGCCTTTGCGAAAGCAAACAATTCCGTTCAACTTTTGGTAGAAAATACCGCGGGACAAGGAACTGAAATCGGATATAAGTTTTCTCACTTTCAGGAAATAATAACTCAGGTCGAAAATCGAGACCGTATCGGGATTTGTTTAGACACGGCGCATGCTTTTACGGCTGGTTATGATCTTGCTACCGCGCAAGGACTGGATCACATGATAGAGGAATTTGATGCTCTGCTTGGGTTAGATAAATTAAAGGTACTCCATCTCAATGATTCAAAAGCGCCTTTTGGTTCGAAAAAAGACCGGCATTGGCACATTGGAAAGGGTGACATTGGTCGCTCGGGGTTTGCGAAGATCATTAATCACCCCAAGCTGGCAAACCTGCCGGGAATTATGGAGACTCCCCGCAGAAGTGACGCGGATGACCGCCGGAACATGCAAGTAATGCGGAGTTTGATATACTAATTTGCCATGGTGATTAATAAAATTAAAAAAATTATTGCTGATCGTCCCCGGAAGATCATTGAGGATAAAAGCCGTATCCCCGCGGCAGTCCTTATCCTTCTCTATGAAAAAGCAGGTGAGGTTTACCTTCTCTTCACCCGGAGAACCGAGAAAGTAGCTGACCATAAAGGGGAAATATCTTTTCCCGGAGGATCCCGGGACCATAAAGATGAATCCTGGGAAACAACCGCTCTCCGGGAAGCCGCCGAAGAGGTTGGGCTTATTCCCGAGACGGTTGAGGTGCTGGGCCTTCTGGATGATTGTCTTACGGTGTCATCGAATTACGTGATTGCACCAGTGGTGGGGACCATAGCTACTACTCCCCAATTTCAGATTAACCCCGATGAGGTGGAGGAGATAATCGAAATCCCCCTCTCATTTTTTCAGGATGTTTTTAGGCAAAAAATCTCCCCGGCTGACGAATTTGCTCCCAAGGCGCTCACGTTTCAATATGGGGAGTACCTTATTTGGGGAGTCACTGCCTGCATTATGAAACAACTTCTGTCTTTGCTTGCATTTATTGATTAATTATTTTATTAATGGATAACGAACCGTATTAATTTTCAGGATGTAAAGGGAATGTTATGACCAGACGACCGATAACCAAGGAAGGTTACAACGCGTTGATGAAAGAACTAAAATTCTTTAAAGAAAAGGAACGGCCCAAAATTATCAAGGAAATTGGTGAAGCTCGTGGCCACGGGGATATAAGCGAGAATGCGGAATACGAGGCAGCAAAAGACAAACAAGGAATTTTGGAAGCAAGGATCAAAGATCTTGAATACAGGCTCTCTATGGCCGAAATCATTGATCCTTCCACCCTATCTCACGACCGGATAGCTTTTGGAGCTAAGGTGCGGGTGCTCAAGGTAGAGACCGACGAAGAAGAAACCTATCAATTAGTGGGACCGGATGAGTCTGATGTGGCTCAGAAAAAAATTTCCGTTTATTCACCCTTGGGCCACGCACTCCTGGGAAAACAGGTGGATGACAGCGTAATGGTTGAGGCTCCCAAGGGAGTTATAGAATATGAGGTTTTGGAAATTTCTTTTGATTAACCAACCGTTATTTATTGAGTCTCCACAATTACCTTGACAATCCCGCCTCTTTCCTTCTAAAAATAAATTTAAAAATTATTCCGGATGAAATTTTTACCCTTCTTTTCTCAAGGAGGTTGTTATGCAGATCCTTACTGAACAACTTATGCACGACCTGATTATTCACGAGGTAAAAAACAAATACGCCAGAATCCACAAGGAAGTTCACATCAATCCCGGGGAGGAAAAAAACTTTGAGATTCAAGGCCTCTACCCTGATGTTATTTTCGGAGGCTACGGACAAATCATTCAAGTTGTTGAGGTTGAGATAGAAAACAATCTCAATAAAGAACGGGTTCCTTATTGGGAAAAAGTAGCCAGCCTGGGAATACCGTGCACCATCCTGGTAGCTAAGCGAAATCAGCGTATGCTCAATGATCTGCTCTGGAAAACCGGACTTATGGGCAAGGTTAAAGTAGCTTTGTTTGATATTATTTTTGAAAATTTATAAAATTATTAGGCTTTCTCTTTTTTTCTTGTTTAACCGATTAAAAAGTTCTAAAATATTTTAAGTATTTTAATAACCTGAGGAGGTAAAATATGATTTCTACTGACGCCACATCCGAGGTATTTTTGACAGCCTTTCGGGCATTGCCAAAGAAAGCAAGAGAGGCAGTTGTCGAAAGGATGCTTAAGGATAAGGAATTTATGGAAGACCTTATTGATGTAGTCATTCTTGAGCAACGGCGTAAAGAGCCATCACGCAGCCTTGATGAATACTTGAAAGAGAGAAAGAAAAAGGGCAGCTAATGGCTTATAATATTTTCCTCAAACGGTCAGCAGAGAAGGATTTAGATCGTCTACCACAAAAAATACACACTCGGATTGTTAATTTTCTTATTTCCCTAAAGGAAAACCCGCTGCCACAAGGTGTAAAGAAGCTTCACGGACGGGAGGGTTATAGAATAAGAGTTGGTAACTATCGAATACTTTATTTTATTGATAATGCAGAAAAAAAGGTAGAGATAGTTTCTATTGCTCATCGAAAAGAGGTTTACCGTTTATAATTAAGGGGTTTTTCGAAAGTTAAAGTTTGTTGAAAAAATTGAAAAAAATTCATCAATCCTAAGTGAGGATTCTATGGAATAAAAAAACAAGACTCAACCTCTCACTGCAATATGGAGAAATCGGGCCTGTTTTTTTAAGTGCCGAAATAAGTTTGATGTCTTAAAAGTAAAAAATTTTTTGTGACAAAACGAGAATTCCAGAAGAAATGTGTGTGGGAGGGGAGCAGTGAATGCACACGGCGGTCTCGGAAGGTGGCAATTGGCCATATCAAAAAAATCCTGTTGATGTTAAGGGGATTATAGACAAAGCGTTTAAAGCGCAAAGGTAGAGCGGAAATGTCCCCATCATCCGAAAAAAAAATTAAAAAGTTGATTAAGGGTACCTCTATTAATTCCTAATCTGTTACTCCCGCGAAGGCGGGAGTGCAGTAATTTCGATTGGTTCTGGATTCCCGCTTGCCCTGGAATGATATTTTTAGAGGAACCCTTAACATATATTAAGAACCTTCGCCAAAAGTCATCTCATGATTAGGGAGTGTGAGACATGATCGCGGATAATATATATCTGAGCGAGCTACTGAACCGACCGGTTTTTGACCGGGAGGGGAATGAGATGGGCAAGGTAAAGGATCTTCACTTAATTCGTGGAGAAACTTTACCGATAGTCGAAGGGTTATATGTTCAGTATTTAGGGAGCCTCAATTTCATCCCTCTTAAGGAAATAGTAGCCTTAAATAAGAAAGTGATATCGTTTCAGGGCACGGTAACCTCTTTGCCCCTCTGGCAGCCTCAGGCAGAGGGTATCCGGATAGTTAAGCAGATTCTTGACAAACAGATTGTGGATATTAATGGGGTCAAGGTAGTTCGGGTTAATGATATTCGGCTGGGTCGGATCAATGGCAATTTTGGTCTCCTGGCCATTGACGTCAGTTACCGGGGCCTCTTGCGGCGCCTCGGTATCAAAAAGGTCAAAGAGGGAACCACTATTCCCTGGCAATATCTTCAACCTCTCGAAAAAGGGCTTGATCGTCTAACCCTGACCATTACCCAGAAGGGATTATCCGAGATGCATCCGGTAGATATCGCTCAGATCATTGCCCAAGTCTCTATGCAGGAGCGGTCGACTTTCCTTAATGCTTTAGACAAGGAAACAGCAGGAGAAGCCCTCCATGAACTCGATGAGGAAACTCGGGCCAAAATCTTTGATCACATGCACCCGGAAGAAGCCGCTGATGTCCTTGAGGTCATGGAACCCGATGAAGCAGCCGATGTTTTGGGAGATCTTCCGGAAAGTCAGGCCCAGGAAATTCTTAATCTCATGGAAAAGGAAGAGGCTGCTGACGTTCAGGAACTCCTCGAACATGATGAAGATACCGCAGGGGGACTGATGACAACCGACTTCATTTCCTTTTCCAGAGAAACCACGGTAGAGGAAGCCTTGAAGGTTATCCGCCTCTTGGCCCCGGATGTGGAGATGATCTATTATTCGTATATCCTGAATCGAGAAGAACAGCTCGAGGGAGTCTTCTCTTTAAAAGAATTGATCATGGCGTCTCCTGCGACACCACTCGAAAAAATAATGAAGACTAATCCGAAAGCAGTTCTTCCCGGAACCGATAAAAAGGAAGTCGCCGAAATGGTCTCTAAGTATAACCTCATGGCAGTTCCGGTAGTAGATGAGGACAAACACCTCCTGGGTATTATAACGGTTGATGACATTGTTGATATTCTCCTGCCCACTCCTTTAAAAAAGAGGCGTTAAGCCGGGTTAATGTTAGCTGAATGAAAAAGATCAATCGAAAAAATTTAATTCTTTTCCTTGGCATCCTCGGCCCGGGGATTATTACCGCCAATGTGGATAATGATGCAGGCGGGATTGCTACGTACTCCGTTGCCGGTGCCCATTTTGGTTATTCTCTCCTTTGGACTTTGATCCCTATCACCGTTGCCCTGATTGTCGTCCAGGAAATGGTTGCCAGAATGGGTGTGGTCACAGGAAAAACCCTGGGAGATTTGATCAGGGAAAATTTTGGCGTCAAGGCCACTTTCTACCTGATGCTCTGCCTTATCTTTGCCGACTTGGGGAATACGGTGGCGGAGTTTGCCGGGTGGGCTGCCAGCATGGAGATATTTGGAGTAAGCAAATACATATCGGTGCCGATCGGTGCTTTCATGGTCTGGTGGCTTATTGTTAAAGGTACTTATCGGATAGTCGAAAAAATATTTCTCTTTGCCTGTACGATTTACTTCACCTATGCCGTTTCGGCTTACATGGCCCACCCACCCTGGGGAACGATTTTAACCAAGACGATAACGCCATCCTTTAGTTTTCATCCTTCTTATCTGGTCATGCTTATCGGAGTTGTGGGCACTACAATTGCGCCCTGGATGCAATTTTATCAGCAGTCGGCGGTAGTGGAAAAAAATATTAAAGTGGAACATTACTGGGCCGCGCGATGTGACGTTATCATTGGATGTTTAATGGCAGTTGCGATTGTTTTTTTCATTGTGGTCGCCTGCGGGGCAACCCTTTTTGTCAAAGGAATAAAGATAAACGATGCCAAAGATGCGGCCATCGCGCTCGCTCCCCTTGCCGGCCAGCACGCTTCGACGTTATTTGCCCTTGGCCTGGCCAATGCGTCCCTTTTTTCAGCCTCAATTTTGCCGTTAGCTACGGCCTACTATGTCTGTGAAGGAATGGGATGGGAATCCGGGGTGGATAAAAATTTTAAATCAGCTCCTCAGTTTATGTGGCTTTATACGGGGTTGATAGTTTTTGGAGCCCTGATCATCCTCATACCCAACGCCCCTCTTATACCTATTATGCTCCTATCTCAGGTAGTAAATGGGATGATGCTTCCTTTTGTTTTAATATTTATGCTCTACCTCATCAATAATAAGGAGCTTATGGGGGAATATGTCAACTCAAAGACATTTAATAGTATTGCCTGGACCACGGTTGTGATCATGATCGTTTTAACTGCTGCCCTGGTTATCACTACCATCTTTCCCCATCTCCTGACCTGATCTTTATTTCATAAATTTTTTGACACATTAGCCAGGTATGCCATCCAAAACCTCAAGGGGCACTAAAGTGATCAGTCTTGCACCCCCAGTTCATTACTTTGTTGCATGCTTCAGTTTTTTCCCCAATCGGCTGTGTCTTATTCCGTAGAAGAAGTAGATAAACAAACCGGCGATGAGCCAGCTGACAAATCGAATCCAGGTAATTTTAGGTAATGCGAGCATTAACCCAACGCAGAAGCAAATCCCCAGGAGTGGGATTAAGGGGACCAAAGGGCAGCGAAACGGTCGTTTAATGTCCGGATGAGTGTAGCGCAGCACCGCGATGCCGCCGCAGACAATGGTGAAGGCGAATAAGGTTCCGATATTGCATAACTCTGCCGCGGTTCCGATATCAATAAAACCAGCAAAGCCTGCTACTACCACCCCGGTTATAATCTGTGCTCTATAGGGAGTGCGAAACCGGGGATGAACTTTGTATATCCAGGGCCATAAGAGCCCATCGCGGCTCATGGAAAAGAAAACCCGAGGTTGTCCCATGAGCATCACCAGAAGAACGCTGGTAATCCCAGCAACTGCTCCCGCCGAAACCAGGGCTGATCCCCACCGAAATCCGATCAAGTTTAGAGCATGTGCCACCGGTGCGGGGTGATTCAATTCTTTGAAGGAGACCATTCCCGTAAGAATTGCAGCAACCACAATGTAAAGAATGGTACAAATGGCTAATGAAGCAATAATTCCGATGGGGATATTTTTCTGCGGGTTTTTGGTCTCCTCTGCAACAGTTGAGACAGCATCAAAACCAATGTAAGCAAAAAACACGATTGCTGCTCCAGCCAGGACCCCTTTAAAGCCAAAGGGCATAAAGGGAATCCAATTTGATGGATTAACGTTAGAAAATCCTACGGCGACAAACACTAGAACAGTCGTTATCTTAACAAAGACCATCACACTGGTTAAACGAGCGGTCTCTTTGATGCCGATAACCAGGATGGTGGTAAGAAAAAGCACAATAAACATGGCCGGAAGGTTAATAACTGCTCCGGGCACGGTTCCGGGGGCAGCCGAACACCATACGGGAAGAGTTACGCCAAAAAATTTTAACAGGATACTATTCACGATATTGACAAAGTAGCCTGACCAGCCTATCGCCACCGCTATTGAAGCCACGATATACTCCAGAATAAGGTCCCAGCCAATAATCCAGGCAACGAGCTCTCCTAAGGTCGCATAGGCATAGTTATAAGCGCTTCCTGCCACCGGGATTAAAGCCGCAAATTCAGCATAGCATAAAGCAGCAAAGGCACAGGCAAGACCAGAGATGACAAAGGATAAAACCACGCCGGGACCGGCATGCACGGCTGCGGCGTTTCCGGTTAAGACAAAGATACCCACCCCCACGATTGCGCCAATGCCCAGGATAGTAAGGTCAAAGGCATTGAGCGCCCGGTGAAGGCGATGCTCCTCAATATCAATTTCTTCTAAAATATGGTGGATGAATTTACGACGCAAAAGTCTTTTTACCATGGTAGTAGTTTTTACCCTTTTCTAAAAAAAATTAAAAATCTTTTGGTGCGGACATCTTTTTTTGCCTGTTTCTTAACCGATGCGACTTATGCTTTTTATTGATCCAGTACCACTGGGTCGGATACTTTTTAATAGTGGTCTCAATAATAGTGGCAAACTTTTGGCAGAGCAGAGCAACAACCTTGTCCTGGTCTTCATCGTCAATCATGTCCACCGGGGGTTCGATGATGATCTTTTGAGAATTATCATTTTGCCGGATGATAAACATCGGCAAAACTGCTGCCCCTGTTCTTCGCGCGAGAATGGCGGGGCCTGGCGACATGGCAATTTCTTGTCCCATAAGCATCACCGGCACGCCGCCTTTTTTCTGATCACCATCAACAATGAGACAAACAATTCTGTTTTTTCTGAGGGTGCGAAGAATTTCTTTTTGAGAAACGGTTACCGGGTCAGCGACGATAAAATGGAGATTGTACTGTTTCATTTTTTGCTTAAAAAATTCGGAGATCCCTCGATCTCGGGGAAGTTTTAAGGCTAAATTGAAGGGATACCCTTCTGCGATTAACTTACCCATCATGACCGCAAAGTTGCCCAGATGAGCACTGATGACAATTACTCCGTTACCTCTGCTGAGTGCGGCATCTAAATGCTCTTTCCCTTCGATGGTAATTTTAGAATACACCTCATCGTGTCGCGGGCTTACCGAATAAATCGCTTCAAAGGCTCCCTTGGTTGCGTCAATCCCAATCTCCTCAACCATCTTCTTTATTTCCGAAGAAGACTTTTCTTTTCCATAGTAAAGCTTAAGGTTTTCTAACGCTTGTCGCCGATATTCACCCGCAAAAGGGGAACCAATTTTCACGATAATTTTACTTAAGGATAAAGCCCAGGTAAGAGGAAGAAAAGAGGGAAAAGAAAAAAGTAATTTTATTATTCTCAGTCCAATAAAATATCTGGCTGCTTTTGCTATCCGATGGGTTTGGGAATGGTGATACCTCACCCTCTTTTTTCTTTTTTTAAACTGATTGGATTTTTTGTTCATTTTTCCTGACTTTCCAGAAATGACTTAAAGTTTCTTTTTTATCCTTAATGGAGGCCAAAGTCAAGAAATAGAAGGTTCTGCCTGATGAGGGGTTCTATTTTAAAGATTTTTTTTAGGGGAGAATGGTTAAAGAGTTCATAGGAGCTGTTTTGGCTGTCCAGTGGAGGTGAGAACACTACGCCACAGCCAGCCCTTGGGGTCAATCCTTTTGCGTTGAGAAACCGCCAGGGAGATTGGCACGTGGGTGAACTCATGATTCCAAACGCTTACCACCATATTGGTCCGGCCGGTCATGCCGGCATGCACGGCACTGTGCCCCAAAAGCAGACAAAAAGCCGAGTCATGGGCATTAGCAGGCACGCTCCGGATCGTGTAACTCGGATCAATATACTTCAGGTTTATTTCCATTCCCTGTTGGCTGAAGTAATCCTTAATATGATCGCGGAGGAAAATGCCGATATCGCTGGGCCGAATATTTCCTGAGGCGTCCCGTTCCAATGTTTCTTTCATCAGGTCTTGTCCTGCCCCTTCAGCGGCTACGATTACCGCATGGCCACGCTTTGCGAGCCGTTCTTTAAGCGCGAGAAGAAAAGTTTCCAGTTTAAAAGGCGCTTCCGGGATAAGACAAAAGTTTACCTGGTTATCAGCGAGAACCGCGTACGCAGCAATAAAACCAGATTCACGGCCCATGAGTTTCACTAAACCGATGCCATTACGAGCGCCCTCGGCTTCACTGTGGGCGGAATAGGTCACTCTCCTCGCCTCAGAAACTGCGGTCTCAAAGCCAAAGGATTTTTGAACAAAGGAGATGTCGTTATCAATGGTCTTCGGGATGCCGATCACCCCGATTTTTAAATTTCGTCGTTTTATTTCTTCGCTGATGGCCTGGGTGCCCCTCAAGGTTCCATCCCCTCCGATGGTGAAGAGAATACCAATGTTCATTCGTTCCAGGGTGTCAACCATCTCGGCACTATCCTGCGGGCCGCGAGACGATCCGAGAATCGTTCCGCCGATTTCGTGGATGCGGCTTACGATTGAAGGCGTAAGTTCGAAAGGAGTATGGCCGTACCGGTAGGAAAGCCCTTCGTAACCGTAAGGGAAACCGAAAACGGTTTTCACCCCATAGTGATAATTGAGGCTTAAAACAATTGCTCTGATAACGTCGTTCAGTCCGGGACAGAGACCGCCACAGGTAACGATCCCGCATTTTAATTTTGAGGGATCAAAATAAATCTTCTCCCGCGGGCCGGCTAATTCCATGGACGGAGGCTCACTGCTTTGACCTAAGAGTTTCTTAATATCCCCGAGGCGGGAATGATAAAGCAGATGTTCATCATCACGGACAAACTGGATACCGCTCATCGGTGAAGGTATCCGACACTCGCCTAACTTCGTGATCGCAAAGTTTAAGTCAATGTTTTCCATAGGGCGGCTCCCTTATTTACCCCGTTAGAAATGCCCTGCTTGCCCTGTTAGATATCAAATATCTAACAGCATGGAGAAGCACGGGGTAAACTTAAAAAATTCTTCTAACGGGGTTTACAGAAAAAAAAGATTATTTTACCTCTGCAACATCTTTTACGGTCTATCCTATCT
>Ga0209254_10001400_pt1 | contig 21510 bp, 17 predicted proteins | sample FrelakmetDIP11DI_FD_187148 | JGI IMG/M metagenome (GOLD analysis project Ga0209254, IMG submission 187148) | Freshwater lake sediment microbial communities from the University of Notre Dame, USA, for methane emissions studies - DIP11 DI (SPAdes)... | ecosystem: Environmental > Aquatic >...
GTAGCCGCCGGCAGCAGGATTTCAGAAGAAGGGCTGATTCTGCTTTATTATAGAGTAGTAATCCCTCTTCTTCTGAAATCCTGCTGCCGGCGGCTACCTTCTCTGCTATTAAACGTAAACCGGTATCATCAATTAATCTGTTCAGGTATATCATTGTCTTTTTCACAGTCGCAAAACTAATGAAAAAAAAGGGTGTCTCAAAAGTCCTTTGTGACCCCTGGTATAAACTTTGAGAGACTTAGTGGTTAAATTTAATTCATTGAACTACAAATCCCGAGTACCCGGGAACAAAGTACATCACAAAGTTACACGAAGGTTAATAGTTAATTAAGAAACCTTTTGAGACAGCCTCTATCTTAGAAATCAGATCGTTTGAATTATTTCAGTTTTAATTCGCTGGATACCGTAAGCTTCTTTCTGCCTTTCGCCCTGCGAGATGCAAGAACTCTTTTTCCATTGGATGTGGACATCCTTTCCCTGAACCCGTGTTTGTTTGCTCTTTTTCTTCTGGAAGGCTGAAATGTCCTTTTCATAAATGCTGTTTTTAAATGAAGCTACAGTTTATTTTTGAGATCGCAAAGATAGATATTTTTTCAATAATTACAACGATTACGCTTTTTTTAATAAAACTCAGAATGGAAGATAGACTATTTTTTTTGTCGTGAAATATGGTTCTGAGAAGAACTCTTTGATATTCCACATTTCGACTTTATCCCGGAAAATTCCTAACTCTTCAGTAAGATCGCCTCCCTTGAGATATATAATTCCATTCCTGATCGTATTCGTGCTGCCTGGTTCAATGTTTCCGGACGTGAGTCGCACGAAACGCGGGAAATCAGTAACGGCCCTGCTTACAACAAAATCATATTTTCCCTTCTCCTGTTCAACCCTTTTACGGATAACAGTAACGTTTGAAAGGCCAATTTCTGAACTTACTGCTGAAACAACCCTGGTTTTCTTTTCTATGGAATCGAGAAGGCAGAATTGAGAATCAGGGAACATGATTGCAAGAGGAATTCCGGGAAATCCTCCTCCGGTACCAACATCAAGGATTTTTGTTCCGCTCCGGAACCGGATGATTTTGGCTATTGCCAGGGAATGAAGTACATGATGAATATAGAAATTGTCAAAATCCTTCCGGGATATAACATTTATTCTGCTGTTCCATGTCCGGTAGATTGCTTCAAGCCCTGAAAACTGAGAAATCTCAGAACCTGAAATATCTGGAAAATATCTGAGGATGTTTTCAACCACTATCTTTCACCCGTCTTGATAAATATATTGTAAAGGAGAGATTTGGCCCTGTAGAGCTGAGCTTTTACCGTACCTATCGGAAGGTTCATTTCAGATGCAATCTCCTCATATGAGTACTCACTGTAGTATCTTAATTCAATGAGTCTCCTGTAACGCGGCTTTAGCTGATTGACTATTCCGCGGAGCACAGCAATTTTCTGATCGTTGATCAGAGCCTCTTCAGGATCAGGAAGGTCAGACTGAATATTTACAGTAAGGGTATTCAGATCACCCTGCAATTGATCTATTGCAGCAGGGATCGACTGTTTCTTTCTTATGAAATCAATGCAATTGTTCGTGGCTATTTTGAAAAGCCAGGTACTGAAGGCGAATTCAGGCGTGAAGGAATCCAGATTCCTGAATGCTTTCCCAAAAGCTTCTATTGTAAGATCTTCAGCATCGGATGTGTTGTTTACCATCTTCAACAGCATAAAGTAGATTGAATCCCTGTAACGGTTCAGCAAGCTTGAAAAGGCCTTTTCGTTACCATTCTTTGCCATCTCTACAAGAACAAGGTCATTTCTGGCCTTATCCGATAAACCATTACCTATTTCCATCTGTCTTTTCCGGTACTTTGGCGGAGACTGCCAATATAAAATACAGTATTAATAAACGGCGATATGATATCAAATATTGGAAGGTACAATAATAATCCACGCTCATTGAGTTTCGCCTGAATCAGATACAGAACCGAAAACCTGACTATAATCCTTACAGCAAAAATACTTAACACAAATGGCCACAGGAAAAGCTGTGAAAGCAAAAATACAAATGAAAGATAGAACAGGATTCTTGAAAGCGGCTCGGCAATAAGCAGGATCTTGGTCTCATACCTGTAGTGATTTGCAGTTGAAAAATGCCTCTTTTTCTGCTTGAAATAACTGTTGTAGGACTTTGCAGGAACAGACCGGGTATGGGATTCCTTTCTGCATTCCACAGCACAGTTGTCTCCTGAACCATTATCGTTGACGAAAAGATCATCATCACCTGATGCAAGATGAGTATGTCTTCCAAAACCTTTTTTGCTGAAGAACATCGAACGTCGGTATGCAAGATTTCTTCCCACTCCCATATATGGAGCTCTCCTTATTGTCATTCCAAAATACTGCATTGCGATTACCATGCTGTCGTACCTTATGTACTTGTTCAGCAGACCTTTTTCGCTGAAATAACCTCCATAGCCAAGGACAAAATCAATGGTGTCATTAAAGCCGGCTGCTATATAATGGAGCCATTTGTTGCTTTCCGGCCGGCAATCAGCATCGGTAAATATCAAAAACTCATTCTTTGCTGCTTTGATACCTATGAATTGGGCAAACTTTTTATTGTGAGTAAATTTCGGATCCTTACTTATATTGGAAACTTTCAGATTAGGATATTTCTTAAGATATTCTCCCAGGATGTCGTAGGTTTCATCTTCAGAACAGTCGTTTACTACTATAACCTCATAATCAGGATAATCCTGATCAAGAACTGATGGAAGAAAACTCTTTAAATTCTCCTCCTCATTCCTTGCACAGATAATTACTGAGACCGGCGGATCCTTCATATTGTTAAGATCAGTATCCCGATGTAAAGCAGCAGCCAGGTAATAATAAAGATAATAGAAGAGCTGGACTACAAACGTCAAAGCAAATACTATGAAGAAAATCATGTGCGCAGAGTGGTAATTGAATATCATTTGACTTCCAGATATGGCTGCAATATTACTAAGATATTCTGAATGCAAAAAAGCAGCTGTAAATATCATTTTACTTAAAACGGATAATCAGTGCTAAAAATTATTGACATAATTTTCAACAGGTGAATGAATGAATTACCTTTGGCATCCGGGAAACTGGAGTATTTATGTTCAAGGTAACAGGCAGGGATAAGGAAACAAAGGCAAGAGCCGGCATGCTCGAAACCGGTCATGGAGAAATTCCGACACCTGTATTTATGCCTGTAGGTACAGCAGGTACTGTGAAAGGTATCCTGCAGAAAAGTCTGTCAGATGATATAGATGCCAAAATAATACTTGGTAATACCTATCATTTGTACCTGCGTCCCGGAACCGGGATTTTCAGATCTTCAGGAGGACTTCACAGGTTCATGAACTGGAGCAGACCGATACTTACTGACAGCGGCGGCTATCAGGTTTTTTCACTTGCAGGAAACAGGAAGCTTACAGATGAAGGCGCTATCTTTAAATCACATATCGACGGATCCAAGCATCTTTTTACACCCGAAAATACTATTGATATTCAGCGTATTATCGGGGCCGATATAATGATGGCTTTCGATGAGTGCGCACCATTTCCGTGCGATTACAAATACGCTCAGAAATCGGTTATGCTTACCCATAACTGGATGGACAGGGCAATATCAAGATATAAAGAGACAGAACCGCTCTGGAATTATGAACAGCTTCTTTTTCCGATAGTACAGGGAAGCACATTTGATGACCTGCGAAAAATTTCAGCAGAAAAGGTTGCTGCGGCAGGTATGGCAGGAAATGCAATAGGAGGGCTTTCAGTAGGGGAGCCGGCAGATGAAATGTACCGGATTATTGATATAGTAACAGCGATCCTCCCCGAGGACAGGCCACGTTACCTGATGGGTGTCGGAACTCCTGTTAATATACTGGAGGCAATCGAACGGGGTATTGATATGTTCGACTGCGTTATGCCTACAAGAAATGGCAGGAACGGAATGCTTTTTACCAGCCAGGGGATAATCAATATCAAGAATAAAAGGTGGACGGCTGACTTCAGTCCTCTTGATCCCGATGGACCGTCGTATGTAAGTCTTTGTTATTCAAAAGCATATCTGAGGCATCTTATAATTTCAGGTGAAATTCTTGGCTCACAGATAGCAAGTATACATAACCTCTCATTCTACATAAAACTGGTAACTGAAGCACGAAAAAGAATAGAGGAAGGCAACTTTAAGTCATGGAAAGAAGAGATGATAAAAAAACTTTCGGAACGGTTATAACTTTCCTCCGGTTAAAGATTATAGACTATTATATTATCCGGAAATTCCTGGGTACTTTCTTTTTTTCCCTGGTATTGATTCTGACTATTGCCATTGTATTCGACTTCGCCGAAAAGATCGATAATTTTATGGAGAAAAGCGCCCCCATAAAAGCCATCATATTTGATTATTATCTGAATTTCATTCCATATTTTTCAACACTCTTCTCTCCTCTCTTTGTATTTATTTCAGTTATCTTCTTTACTTCAAAGATGGCGGCAAACACCGAAATTATTGCCATTTTGAACAGCGGAATGAGCTTCAGAAGGATGATGTTGCCATATTTCCTATCATCGCTTTTTATTGCCATTTTTACTTTTATGCTAACGAACTTCGTAATACCAAAGGCAAACCTGCACAGGATCGATTTCGAGGACAAGTATTACAGGTCATCGAGCCGGCGTGTCCCTGTTATGAATATTCACCGGCAGGTTTTTAAGAATGTCCTTATATATATGGAATCCTTTAATCCGATCAGCCAGTCAGGCAGAAACTTTACGATTGAGAAATTTGATGATTCGGGAAGACTGGAATCAAAACTTAACGGGAATATGGTCAGGTACGATACAGCAACAAGTAAATGGGTTGTAATAAACTATCATCTACGCGTAATAGGCGAAAAGGAAGACTTAATAACATCAGGGGACAGACTCGATACTGCACTTACAATTTATCCGTCAGATTTTTCAAGAAGTCCGGGATTTGTAGGTACCATGACCTTTAATGAACTGAATGATTATATAAATCAGCTTAAACTACAGGGTTCGGATGAATTAAATTTATTTCTAATTGAAAAACACCGTCGCATTGCCAATCCTTTTGCTGTTTTTATCCTGACCCTTATCGGTGTTTCCCTTTCCTCAAGAAAGGTCAGGGGAGGTATAGGTATGAACATTGGTATCGGTCTTGGTCTGAGCTTTTCATATATTCTGTTCCTGCAATTTTCCTCACAATTCTCACTGAAAGGTAACCTCGGCCCCATGCTAGCCATGTGGATTCCGAACTTACTATATACTGTAATTGCACTTGTTTTGTATAAACTTGCACCGAAATAGGGTAAATCATCTGTCGGAAATCTTATATTGCACTATATATTAAGCACGATCATTTAAAATTAATAAGACATTTATGGCATTAAATAAAAAGATCAGGGAACTTCAGGAAAAACGTCAGAAAGTATTTCTTGGAGGAGGTGAACAGGCAATTGAAAAGCAAAAAGCCATGGGCAAACGGACAGCCCGTGAAAGAATTAAGGCACTCCTTGACAAGGAGTCCTTCATCGAATACGACATGTTTGTCGAACATGATGCCCGTGATTTCGATATGGATAAGAAATCCCTTCCAAGTGATGGGGTTATAATTGGATCAGGGACAATTTTCGGAGCACCGGTTGCAATTTTTGCTCAGGATTTTACTGTTGCAGGGGGATCGCTCGGACTTATGCATTCGCGTAAGATAACGAAAATCATGGACCATGCCCTGAAACTGAGAATGCCCTTGATAGGAATTAATGATTCGGGGGGTGCTAGAATTCAGGAAGGTGTTAACTCCCTTGCAGGATACGGAGAAATATTTTTCAGAAATACTATCTCAAGCGGAGTAATTCCTCAGATTTCAGTAATACTTGGCCCTTGTGCTGGCGGCGCTGTATATTCACCTGCTCTCACCGATTTTGTTTTTGTGGTTGACAATATTTCAAAGATGTTTATTACTGGTCCGGAGGTTATCAAAACTGTTCTTGGCGAAGAAATTTCTATGGAGGATCTTGGAGGTGCAAGAGTCCACTGTGAGGTTACCGGTAATGCACATTTTTTTGCACGGAGCGAAGAAGAGTGCTTTGAACAGATAAAGAGGCTCATTACATTTATTCCATGGAACAATTCAAGAAAGGCACTGGCTTTCGAAGCAGGTGAACCTGACAGCAGCTATAACCCGGATAAAATAGTCCCTGAAGACCCTACACTGCCTTACGATGTCAGGGATGTCATAAGATCAATTGTTGATAAATCCGACTTCTTTGAGATTATGGAATTGTATGCAAAAAATATTGTGATCGGTTTCGGACGAATGGGGGGCAGAACAACCGGATTTGTTGCAAACCAGCCTCTTGAGATGGCAGGAGTGCTTGACGTTGATTCATCCGACAAAGCTGCAAGATTCATTAGATATTGCGACGCTTTCAACATTCCGATAATAACCCTTGTCGATCTTCCGGGTTATCTCCCCGGTATTGACCAGGAGCATGCTGGTGTGATACGTCATGGAGCCAAGGTCCTTTACGCCTATAGCGAAGCCACTGTTCCCAAACTGACAGTTATTCTCCGTAAGGCTTATGGCGGAGGATATATTGCAATGAGCTCACGTCACCTGAGGGCTGACTTTGTATTTGCCTGGCCAACAGCTGAAATAGCTGTAATGGGACCGGAAGGTGCAGCCAATATTATTTTCAGAAAAGAGATAATGTCCTCCGACGACCCTGAAGGAATGAGGAAGAGAAAAGTAGAGGAATTCAAGGCGAAGTTTGCCAATCCCTATGTTGCTGCGGCAAAAGGATACGTTGACGCCGTAATTGAACCGAAAGAAACAAGACGTTTTCTGCTGCATGCAATTGAAGTATCCGAAAACAAGGTTGTTAAAATGCTTGATAAGAAGCACGGGATTCCACCCTTCTGATTAAATTCCGGAAATAATTGAAAATATGACAAATATGGAAAACAAGGATTTCGGATTTCTGAATATAAACTCAAGCATGTATAAAACAAGGCTGAGTGAAAAATTCCTTAACAGGAAACAATATAAACCTGCAAATCCACGGATGGTTATGAGTTTTATTCCCGGAACTGTCATTGATATTCTTGTTAAAAAAGGGCAAAAAGTGAAAAAAGGTGAAGATCTGATGATCCTTGACGCAATGAAAATGCAGAACAAACTGAAATGTACTATGGATGGTACAATTAAGAAGATAAATGTAAACAAAGGCGAAAAGGTATCGAAAGGGACATTCCTGCTGGAACTGAAGTAATATCAAAGCTCTCCGTGGTATATAACAAGTTTCCTCAGTGTGTCGGGAATAACCGGTTTTTGATTAAATATGCCATAAACAGTTGATCCGCTGCCCGACATTGAGCTGTATATTGCTCCCGCGTCATATAGTTTCTCCTTTATTGTCCTGATCTCCGGGTATCTTATGAAGAGACTCTTCTCAAAGTCATTGAATAAAATATCCTTCCATTCATGGACAGGTTTCCTGATAGTCTCATGCAGAGACACTTCAGACATTAATGGTACACACTCTTCATAGGCCTTTTTTGTGCTTACCTGAATACCCGGATTAACCAGAACTATACGGAAACCCGATAAAAAACTACTTAAAGGAGTGAGAATCTCACCCCTGCCGGTCGCAAAGGCAGGCTGGCAGTCAATGAAGAAAGGAGAATCACTTCCAATCTCTCCGGCTATAATCTTAAGATCCTCTTTACCAAGCGGGAGCCCAAATATCCTTCTTACTGCCTGGAGCATAAATGCAGCATCGGATGAACCACCTCCGAGACCAGCTCCTGCAGGGATATTTTTATGAAGATGGATTCTGACCGGAGGAATTGAAAAAGTCTCCCTTACCTTTTTAAGAGCCTTCAAGACAATATTCTCCTCCGGTCTTCCCGGAATAGCATACCCTGTAACTGTCAGGATATCATCCACATTTCCGCTCATATCTTTCACAAGTTCGAGAGCATCACAAAGACCGACAGGATAAAAGACAGTCTCAATGTCATGATATCCGTCGGACCTTTTCCCTTTGATCATCAGACCCAGGTTAATCTTTGCTTTTGGGAAAACCAGCATTTCAGGGTATTTCGTACAAAAATACCATAAGGTTTGGATTTTAATATTGGGAAAAGTTTTTTTTGGTTTTTCAACAAGTTTTTAACACAAGAATGTTTGTAATAATAAGTACAGTTAAGGATTAATAAATAGTGTAATATTTACCTTTGGTCAGCCCGGATAGATTTTTGTTTCTATCTTGTAAATATCAATAAATCAGCATAATATCTCTCATGGTAAGGCAAAAACCCAGTACGCGGCCAATAATCGCAGCATCACCTGATTTCGGGAAAGTGCCACCCCAGGCGCTCGATATGGAGGAAGCAGTTCTCGGTGCGATAATGCTCGAGAAAGAAGCGGTGATCACAATCCTTGATATCCTTAAACCGGCAAGCTTTTATAAAGAAGCTCATCAGAAGATTTTTAAGGCAATATCCGACCTGTCATCGAAAGAATACCCTGTTGACCTCTATACTGTCACTGAAGAGCTCAGAGCCCATGATGAACTGGAGAGTGTAGGAGGACCTGTATATCTTACTCAGCTTACATCAAAAGTGGTTTCTGCCGCTAATGTTGATTATCATGCCAGGATAGTGGCACAGAAATATATCCAGCGTGAACTTATCCGGGTCTCAACAGAGATACAGAACAGGTCATTTGATGATTCCATTGATGTTACAGAACTACTCGACTTTTCGGAAAATGAACTGTTTCAGATAGCTGAGGGCAATATTAAGAGAGAGGTATCCCCGATAAATCTTGTAATAAAGGAGGCTATCAGGGAGATTGAAGAGGCCGGGAAAAGAGAAGACGCACTTGTAGGAGTACCTTCAGGTTTTACAAAGCTTGACAGACTTACTTCCGGCTGGCAGAAATCAGAACTTATTATTATTGCCGCACGTCCTTCAGTGGGTAAAACAGCATTTGCACTTTCAATGGCGCGTAACATGGCGATAGACCATGGGAAGCGGGTAGCTATTTTCTCATGCGAGATGTCGTCAATACAGCTGGTAAACAGGTTAATAATTGCTGAAACAGATATCCCGGGGGATAAAATAAAAAACGGGCGTTTGTCCGAGGAAGAGTGGAAACAGCTCGATACCAGGATAAAAAAACTGGTGCAGGCACAGATATTTATCGACGATACCCCTGCAATATCAATTTTTGAACTGAGGGCAAAATGCCGTCGCCTTATGGCACAGCACAAGCTTGATATAGTAATAGTGGATTACCTTCAGCTGATGTCAGGTCCGGAAAATGCAGGCAGCAGGGAACAGGAAGTAAGTAATATTTCCAGGTCGCTTAAAAGTATAGCCAAGGAACTTAATGTCCCGATTCTGGCTCTTTCTCAGCTTAACAGATCTGTTGAAATGAGGGGTGGGACCAAAAGGCCTCTTCTTTCTGACCTGAGGGAATCGGGCGCAATTGAACAGGATGCTGATATGGTTGTATTCATTCACCGGCAGGATAAATTCGGATTCCTGACTTTTGAAGATGGTACCTCAACAAAGGGGATCGCTGAAATAATCCTTGCCAAAAACCGTAACGGACCTATTGATGATATACGGCTTAAATTCCGCGAAGAGAAAGCCCAGTTCCTTGATATCGAAGAATTTGATATTGAGGGAAGCCAGGAGATACCGGAAGGATCACAAAGCATTACAGTTGGTTCGAAGATGAACCATGACAATATGAGAAGACTCGGGGGAGGATTTGACCAGGAAGCAGACCTGCTCAATGAGCCGCCATTTGCCTGAAGCTAGTTAATTCGTAAGGTAAACCTGACTCCAAAACTTTTATAGTTAAAGTCATCAAACCCGGCATAAAAGCCTGCTTCGCCAAATAGAAATATTTCACTCAGACTGTATCCGATTTCAAAATAATTGCCATGGAACCGCGATCCGAGATATGAGAAGAAGAGATTTTCGCGGATCAGAGTTTTGCTTAATCCCGGCAACAGCTTTAAAAGAAGATATGGTGTGGTGTATTTAAGATGAACCTCTCCGAAAAATTCAGGAGAGCTTAATGAGTAATATGCTGGCAACATAAAGACATCATCATATTCATCTATCAGCAATGCTATTGGTTGCGAATTAAAATGGAAGAAGTCGAAAAAGGATACATTACCTTTATTTGTTATTCCTCCCGTCCTTGCCTTCCAGTTAAATTCGCTGAACGGACCTGTTTCAATTCTCTGGGATGCCTCGAATCTGAAGATGTCAAACCTGATCAAGTCATCCGAAACTGAAGGAATCAGATCCGCTCCATGCTCCCATGTAAATCTGAACGTTGGCCAGTCGGATCCATCAGGAGACTTATTCCCGTTATAAACCCTGTATCTCTGGAAAGGTGTAAATGTAACATTTGTTACAAATTCCCGGTGTTTCATATCATTCATTGTATAACTTCCATAAGTACCGGAAGTAAGGTATTCATTATCAGGAATATTATCGGTATAAGTAAGATCAGAACCTGTAAACGAAAAAGAGGTAGTGTTCTCAAGGACCTTCCTGTTGTCAAAACCGGCACTTAATTCCAGTTTAAGTCCATTAATGATCTCAGCTTCAAATCCAATGGTAAGGTAGTTGCTTCCGAACAGCTTCAGATAGTTCTTTTTCATCAGAAGGGTGGTAAAACTGTTAATCAGCGGATTTATCCCGCTACCGGTATTTATATCCTTGCTGGTACTGCCGGTCCTGAGAAATATCTGCTTTGGCTTCATACCCGGGATATAATAATTTACATTTACCCGCCACATCAGCTTTTCCCTGCTGAATGCATAGCGGAAATCGGGATAGATTCCAAGAGAACTTTGATCTTTAAACTTTTTGCTTATTCTGAAGTCAACTCCGTAAATAAAACCATCAACGGTGTTAAAGCTAAGGCTCCTTAAATTAATCAGGCCCCCGCTGGTGAAGCTGAAACCTGTTGTATCCCGCCAGGTATGCCCGAGAAATATATGCTTGAGAGTGGTTCCAGATTTACTGGTTTTTTTCCTGTTAACAGCTTTAATGGTATCATTCTGAGATCTCCTTAAGCCTTCCCTCTCCGCTTTTAAGCTGTCACTGATTTGCAGACTCCGGATCTCTGTTTCTGAAAGGGGGATTGGTCTGATACCTGCCCAGAATACACTGTCTTTTCTGGCTGCATCCTTTTCGACAATATGAACCGTATTATCTTTTATCTCAAGGCTTTTAGAGATTGTGTCGCTTCGGCTTTTTTCAGATTCCTTTTCCATAAGCCTGGCAACCCTTACCATATCACGGTTTGTTAATTCATCTTTCTCAAGTATCCTGTTAATCTCTTTACCAGTTTTCGTAAGCGATGTGTCAGGAGCATACCCTCCTGTGTATCCTGTTGAAATATCATTTGGTTTCAGCAGATTCTTATCAGGTTTTACATCAAGATATTTTACCGAACTTGAGTATCCGGCATCAGCCCTTATTCCAAAGATCTGAAGATCAATATCAAACTGGTGGCTTACCGGCATCCAGATCTCTTCCTGAACAGGAATATACAGTTCCCTGACTCTGATTTTACCTGCAAGGTTTTCGTTGGTCAGGTCCACACTGTGAAGGCACCACAGATCCTCAATCACAAAAATTGTCCCGGCAAAGACCTGCTGGCTTTTGCGTTTTGGAATTACCTCTATCTTGTTTATTGAATAATTCCCCTGGAATGAAGATCCGATGTATCTGAAATTATAGTAGCTGAAGGCCTGGGGTGAGAGCGGGGATACAGCAATATCTGCGATAACGGGCTGATAGAAGCTGGCCTGGATATAATCCATCGGAGAGACTTCGTTGCCCTGTTCCGGAAAAGTGCTGTTAAAGGAAATGACTCTCTGTACATATTTGTCGGGCGCAGTAAATTCAATTTCGTTGAATGATTCCATAAGAAAAGAATCACCTTCTTTTATGATATATGAATCACTTTCAGGTTTTCCTCCTGCCGATACAGTTACATCATCTTCAGATCTGCTCATTCGCATCGATCTCCTGATAATTTTTGGAATCCTGTTCATTTGCAGGTTGCCCTTAAGATAAACCTCGGCTTTGTAATAATTGATATGGTTAAGATAGTAAGGTGCCAGACTTATCACCCTTCGCATAATAGCCATTGCCGGATCTTCTCCTGAAGGAGCAATTCTCACTTCGGGTATTTCATAAACCTGTTCGGTTAATACTATATTCCTTGTAACTTCACTGTCAGATATTTTTATGTTCTGCAGTACCGGTTCATAACCGAGGCTCTGGAAAATAACCAGATAATCTCCCGGAAGAAGCTTTACTTCAAAGTCACCCCTGGTATTTGAAGTAGTCCCCTGCTTTAGTTCCTGAATAAATACTGTGGCGTAAGGAATTGGCTCTCCGCTAATATCGGTGATCCTGCCTTTAAGGACCTGAGCCTCTGTAAACTGGACTGACAGAAAAAGCAGCGCAATAAGCTGAAATATAAAGCACAGACTTGCAGATTGAAATCCTCTGACTGACATGATCATTTTTTCTTGCCGGCAACAACCAACACTATTTCTCCTTTCGGAGTGTTGGACTTAAAATGGTTAAATAGATCTGAAATTGTTCCCCTGACGTTCTCTTCATATATTTTGGATAATTCTCTCGACACACATGCTTCACGGTCAGTGCCGAAAATGTTTCCCATCTCCTCGAGTGTTCTGACAAGCCTGTAGGGAGATTCATAAAACACCATCGTTCTTTTCTCATCTGCCAATGAAGAGAGTCTTTTATTCCTGCCTTTTTTAACGGGAAGAAAACCCTCAAAACAAAACCTGTCACCCGGAAGCCCTGAATTTACAAGCGCAGGAATAAGTGCAGAGGGCCCTGGAAGCGTTTCAACCGGGATTCCTTTTTCCAGACATGTTCTGACGAGGAGAAATCCGGGATCCGATATTCCTGGAGTACCTGCATCCGAGATCAGTGCGATGGTTGTTCCGGAAAGAATCTTTGAACAGACAGCTTCTGCACTCTTATGTTCATTATACATATGGTGCGACTGAACTGGTGTATTGATATGATAATGATTCAGAAGCTTCCTGGCCTGCCTTGTGTCTTCAGCAAGAATCAGACCAGCATCTCCGAGGACCTCCACTGCCCTGAAGGTAATATCCTTGAGGTTTCCGATAGGTGTCGGAACCAGGAAAAGTTTACTCATGTGAAGGAAACTTTCTTTTTATAAGATCGAGAAGTTGTTTGACTGCTTCATCTGAACTCTTCTCTCCCGTATAACTCATAATTACTGCAAGCGCGTCGGAAAGAGTTCCCACAGATTCCAGTTTTGAAATAGCCTGATGGTACGACTCATGATCCCCGTTAAATATCTCCCTGACAAAGAGGAATTTGTCATTTATCCCTATTGCTTCATTAAGACTGGAGAGAGGTTTGGCATGGAGAATTTCCAGAACATCCTCCTCATGTTTCATACTACCGAGCTTTTCATTAAAACTTTCCGGCCTGTTCGAAAACTGGTCAGCTATTATTGCCTGTTCGACTGGTTTCTTAACCGGCGGAATCGTTTCTTCTTTTGATGCTGGTAAAACCTCTGAAACAGGAGCCTCGGATATTCCCCCTGTGTTTAACGGAGGTTCCGGAATAACAAATCCGGGTTTTTCAGACTCTTCCTGAACAGGTATTTCCTCCGCTGCTTTTGTTCTTTCTTCCGCTGCAGGAGGAGTTTTTACCTCATGAGTTTTTAAAAGTGCTATGACTTCCGATGCACTCCTGCATTTCGATTTGGCCAGTTCAACCTGCAGTTCGGGAACACCCTGGTACTTCTTAAGATCATCAATAATATCCCTTGCTTCATTGAGATCTTTTATAATAATGTCAATAGTTGAATTTAAATCCATATAATCTTGTGCATTAATAACAAACAGTTTTCTTATTTTGCAAAAGTAAGTATAATTACATAAGTCATAACGGAATTACCTTACATTTAGCATTTGCCGAAGGTGATAAATAGAGTATGGATTTTCCTGAAAATACCGGAAGAGAAAGTGGTAAACGATAATCAGAAGAGGTCCGGTTTGTTCTCCCCGGTGAAAAGGGTAAGTATGAGCCTCTTTGCAGAAACTGTAATAATAAAGCTTTTAAAATAGAAATCAATTGACATTCACATCATCAGAAATAGCTGAAATAACCGGAGGTCTCCTTTCAGGTCCCAAAACCCTTATAGTCTCGGAACTGATTACTGACAGCCGGCATATTGGTTTTGCAGAGAATGCAGCATTTATTGCCATCAGGGGAAATAATCACGATGGCCATAAATTCATTGAAAGCCTTTACAGAAAAGGCATTAAGGTCTTTATTGTTGAATTGCTCCCTGAAGATCTGTTGTCCTGTAAGGATGCTGCATTCATACTGACAGAAAGCTCCGTAACAGCGTTACAGCTTATGGCAGCTGAAAAAAGAGCCGCTTTTAAATCAAAGGTTATTGCTGTTACAGGCAGCACAGGCAAGACAATAGTAAAAGAGTGGCTTGCCGAAATCATTGGCAGGCAGTTCCCTGTTGTAAGGAGCCCGAAAAGCTATAATTCCCAGATCGGAGTTCCGCTTTCAGTCTGGAAATTGGAAGAAAAATTCAAATTCGCAATTATTGAAGCCGGAATCTCCTTCCCTGGAGAAATGGAAAAGCTTCAAAGGGTCATTGATCCTGACATTGGTATAATCACAAATATCGGTGATGCTCACAGCGAAAATTTCCCGGATAATGAAGTTAAAGCAAAAGAAAAACTGAAATTGTTTGTGAATACTTCATTGATAATATATTGCAGGGATCAATCATTGATTGCCGATCTGATTTTGAAAGACCGGGTTCTTAAACATAAGGTGCTTATCGACTGGTCTTTTATAAATCCTGAAGCCAGGGTTTATGTTAAAAGGAAACAATCGGATACAACAAAGACAATCCTGGAGATCGTATATAATAATATCACCGGAAACTTTATTATCCCGTTCACTGACCGGGCCTCTGTCGGGAATGCTGTAACAGTGATAGCAGCATGTCTTGCAACAGGTATTGATATTGGTACTATACAGGATGGAGTTTCGCAACTGGTTTCAGTGGCAATGAGGATGGAAATGAAGAAAGGAATAAATAATTGCCAGCTTATTGAGGATTATTATAATTCTGATCCGGGTTCTCTGGGCATGGCTCTCGAATTCCTGAAGTCGGCGAAAAAACAAAAAACAACTCTTATCCTTTCAGATTTTCTGCAGAGCGGACGTAAAGAAAAAGAGCTTTATGGTGAGGTTGCAGAACTTGTCAGGAAAACAGGTATTGAAAGATTCATCGGGATTGGACCTGCACTGACAAGGAATGATTATTTATTTGATAATACATCTCGGTTTTATTATTCCACGGATGATTTTATTCACACTTTTAATCATCAGGAGTTCAGGAACGAGATAATTCTGTTAAAAGGAGCCCGTGTTTTCGAGCTTGAGAAAATAGGAAAACTACTTGAACAGCAGTTGCATATAACACTTCTTGAAATCAACCTTGACGCCATCTCACATAACCTGAATGAGATAAGGAAGCATCTTAATCCTGAAACCCGGATTATGGCAATGGTAAAAGCTTTTGCCTATGGTGCCGGTTCGGCTGAAGTGGCTTCATTGCTTGAATATCACAGGGTAAGTTACCTGGGAGTGGCTTATCCTGATGAAGGCGCTGACCTCAGAAATGCAGGAGTCACAATGCCCGTAATGGTGATGAATCCCGATATTTCATCAGCAGATGTGTTAATACAGTATAATCTTGAACCTGAAATTTACAGTTTCCATTCGCTTGAGAAATTTTCTGAAGCTGCTTCAAAACATGGTCTTTATCAGTACCCGGTTCATCTGAAGATTGATACAGGCATGCACAGGCTGGGATTCATGCCGGACGAGATAGATGAACTTGCCATGCGTATCAAAAGGCTTACAAGCGTGAAAGTAATCTCTGTCTTTTCACATCTTGCAGGCAGCGAAGATCCTGCTCTTGACAGTTTTACAGAACATCAGGTTGAACTTTTTTCAACAGCCGCTGACAAGATCAGAAATTCGCTGGGATATTCTTTTCTGCTTCATATACTTAATACCTCAGGAATAATCCGTTTCCCTCAATATCAGTTTGATATGGTTCGACCCGGAATTGGAATTTACGGAGCCGGAACATTTGAAGGTATCCGGCTACGTCCGGCAAGCCGTTTTAAAACACATATTTCTCAGATTAAGAAAGTTCATTCAGGAGAACCTGTAGGATATGGTTGTGCTGATGTATCAGAAACTGAACGTACGATAGCTATCCTGCCTGTCGGCTATGCTGATGGTCTTAGCAGGAAACTTGGAAACAGGAAAGGAAATCTGTTTATTAAAGGACATAAAGTTCCTCTTATCGGTAACATCTGCATGGATATGTGTATGGTTGATATTACCGGACTAAACGTTGCAGAAGACGATGAAGCAGAGATATTCGGTCAGAACATTTCCATTAATGAAGTTGCGGCGCAGGGCGAAACCATCCCGTATGAGATACTGACCTCAATTCCTGGAAGGGTGAAAAGAATTTTTTTCAGGGAATAGCTTCATATCGCCTGGTTGACTGTTATTTTGAAAAATCCGGATTGCTCTGTGTTTCTGTTTACTGAAAGTTACTGCAATTAATATTTGGCGACAATAGGCATTCTTCTTCCGTCGCCAAAAGCTTTTGAGGATATTCTAAGGATTGGTGGTGCCTGATATCTCTTATATTCATTATAGTTTATCATCCTGAGTACTTTCTCAACAGTCTGTTTTTCAAAACCATAAAGTTCAATTTCATCAGCCGGCCTCTGCAATTCGATATACTGATAGAGGATTGAATCGAGTATGCTGTAATCCGGAAGAGAATCAGTGTCAAACTGATCAGGTTTCAGTTCAGCCGATGGTAACTTCCTTATAATACTTTCAGGAATTATTTCACTGTTCCTGTTTATATAACGGGCGAGCTTGTAAACGTCGCTTTTATAAATATCTCCGATGACTGATAAGCCGCCTGCCATATCACCGTAAAGAGTTCCATATCCAACGGCGGCTTCACTCTTATTTGAGGTATTTAACAAAATATATCCGAATTTATTTGCAAATGCCATAAGCAACACTGCCCTGATCCTTGCCTGGATGTTCTCTTCGGTAACATCACTTTTTAATCCTTTGAAACAGGGAGAAAGAACCTCCTCAAATGCTTCAAATGGTTTTTCAATATTCAAAATATCGTAGGTAACATTTATTTTCCCGGCCAGGGCAACGGAATCAGTTACTGAATGTTCTGACGAATACCTCGAAGGCATCAGCAAAGCCCTGACATTCCCGTTTCCCAGTGCCTCAGCTGCCAGACAGGTACAAACAGCTGAATCAATACCTCCTGATAATCCGATTATGCATTTACTGAATCCCGACTTTGCAAAAAAATCGCGTATCCCCATTATAAGAGCTTTATGAATAAGGGATATTGATTCAGGAACAGGATACTGTATTACGGAATCCCCCGACATAAGATCCTCAAGCCTGAAAGTCTCTATGCCCTCTTCGAAGTATCCCAGCTGACGGAATATTTTTCCCTCCCTGTTAATTATTACTGATGCCCCGTCAAATATAAGTTCTGTATTGGCTCCTGTCTGGTTTGAAGTTATAACAGGGATACCATACCTGATTGCTTTTGATACGAATATATTCTTTCTGGCCTCAACTTTTGTGTAAGCAAAGGGCGATGCAGATATGTTTATTATCAGATCGGGATTTTGTTTGGAAAGCTCTTCCATCGGGGAGAGAGTATACAGTCTCGATTTTTCAAATTTATTGTCGAAGGGCTGCTCATCCCACAGATCCTCACAGACAGTAAGTGCAATCGCTATGCCTTTGAATATGAATACCGAAAAATCCTTCTCAGGTTCAAAATATCTGTACTCATCAAAAATGTCATAAGTTGGCAGAAGCGCCTTGTTGACAGAAAAAACAACTTTCCCTTCAAATAAAACAAGGGCAGAGTTATAAAGCTTTTTGCCTTCGCGGCGAGGATTGAAAGTGGGAGATCCAACTATTGCAGCAATACCGTGGCAGTAACTGGCAATTTCTTTAACTGTCTGGTTGCACTTTTCAACGAAATCAACCCTGTCGAGGAGATCAAGAGGGGGATAACCTGAAATACAAAGCTCAGAAAAAACAATCAATTCAGATCCTTCAGCTTTTGCCCTTGCAATTGCATCGCAGATAAGATTCTTATTACCTTCAAAGTTTCCGATCTGATAATTAAGTTGCGCTACAGAGATTTTCATGGTTAAGCTGCAAAAAGTATCTACATGTTTTTATATCTGTCGATTTCTGATTCTCTTTCTCTTCAGTGATTTTACTCTATCTTCATATGGTCTTTTTTGAAGCTTCTTTGGATATTCCAAAAATAACAAATAATAATTGAAGTAGCGGAACCGTTTTTACATGCTGAAATAAAATAAATTGAGTATCGGTAATCAGTAATAAGCATGTAAAATGGTAATGTATTTGTAAATCTGAACCCTTCCCCCAACCCCTTCCCTTAAACAGTAAGGGAAGGGGTGCAAAATTCATAATCATAAGGATTTGTACCCTCCCCTTATTTGTTTAAGGGGAGGGTTAGGGAGGGGTTGAAGAAGAAAAAAACAGATGAGTATTCCAAGCTTTATTATTCATTCCTGATAGTCATTTAAAATAAAAGTACCTATTTTAGCCGTATAAGAGTATAATATGAGAATCAGGAATAGCTATATATTGTTTGTGTTGGTTCTAACACTATTTTTTTTGTCATGCAAAAGGAATCCGTACAAAATAAGGATTTCTCCTCCCAGGGTCAATATTGAAGTTAAACGTCTTGAAAAAGACCTGTTCACTATAAATCCTGAAGAGATTGGGGTAAGGTTGCCCGGTCTGAAAGCTAAGTATGACAGATTTCTTCAGCTATTCAGTTACGTAATTAATGCCGGGGATATCAATGATCCTTCTTTTGCTGATTTTCTTGTCAGGTTTTGCACCGATAGGCAGAACAACGATGTTTACAATCAGGTTATAAGCCTTTATCCTGAGCTTAAATATGTTGAAAAGGGGCTTAGCGATGCTTTCTCCAACTATCTTCACTATTTCCCTGGCAAAGCTGTACCAGGGGTTTATTCGTGTATATCGGGATTTAACAATAGTATTATCACCGGCGATTCAGTTCTCGGTTTCAGCCTCGACAGATATTTGGGTGCTGGTTGTGAATATTATCCCAGGCTGGAGATATACAGTTATATGTCGGCCCGGATGACCCCTGATTATATTGTTCCTGACTGCATTTATGGATGGGGAGCATCAGAATGGGACTTCGGGTTAATGAAATACCCTGTTGATAATGTGATCACAGAAATGCTTCATGAAGGTAAGCTCAAGTATTTCGAAAAGTGCATGCTTCCTGACCTGGCTGACGAAATAATCTTTGGTTTTACTCCGGGTCAGATGAAATTCTGCAGGAACAATGAAGGACAGATGTGGCAATATCTCGTTGAAAATGATCTGGTATTCAAGACTGATCAATTTACAGTCAGGAAGCTTGTAGGAGATGCTCCGTTTACAAGTTATTTTACAAATGAGTCGCCGGGCAGGGCAGCAGTCTGGATAGGTTTCAGGATAATTGAATCATACATGGAAAAGAACAGGAGAACAAGCCTTGAAGACATTATGAAAAACCTTAACATCCAGGAGATACTTGAACTTGCCAGGTACAGTCCCCAATAAAAAAGGGGCTTTCTCAGCCCCTTAGTTTCTTGAGATTGAAGATCTTAAACCGGATGAATTGCCTCTACAGGGCATACATCAGCGCATGCACCGCAATCGGTACATACATCCGGATCTATTTTATAGATATCACCTTCAGATATTGCTTCCACAGGACACTCATCTATACATGTACCGCAAGCTGTGCAATCATCATTAATTTTGTAAGCCATTTTTATTCTGTTTTTGGTTAATTATATCATTGATCGTGCAAACATATTCTAAATTTTTCAAATGAAAAAGAATCTTTGCAATAATTGACATATTTCTTTTTATTCTTTGAAATCCTTTGACAGTAAATTTAATACAAGCCAGCATAAATTAGATACCCCTGTTTCGAGCCCCTCTTCATCAATATCAAAATCAGAGGAATGAAGCTTCTTCATTTCTGTTCCCCTCTTTTTTATGCCAATTCTGAAATAGAGGGAAGGGGCAAGTTCTGAATAAAATGAAAAATCATCTGAGCTCATCCGGGTCTCTGTAAAAATTTCAACATGGTTCTTCCCGAGAAGATCGCTGCTCAGAGCTATCGCTTTTTTTGTCAGTCTCTCATCATTAATAAGAACAGGATAACCTTCGGCGATATTTAAGATTATATTAACTCCGAATTCTGATGCTGTTTTATCGCAGACCGATTTGATTAACTCCTGCGATTCCTTCCTCCAATTTTCATCAAAAGTCCTGAACGTACCTGCGATCTCAACTTTGCCGGGGATTATATTTGTAGCACCTTCACCTGTGATCTTTCCAATTCCGAATACAGTAGGTATGTTACTCTCGTATGCCTTTTTTGATATGGTTTCTTTAAGTCTTATTACCAGGTGTGAAGCTATTAAAATCTGGTCGGTGGTCAATCCGGGAAGGGCAGCATGACCTCCAGTGCCTGCAACTGTAATATATATCTCATCACACGATGCCATATAGCGACCCGGTTTATATCCGGTCATGCCTGTTTCAAGTTCCGGAAGAACATGCTGGGCAATAATAATATCAGGTTTCGGATTGGTCAGTTCTCCCGATTCGATCATTAATCGTGCACCTCCTGGCGACTTCTCCTCACCTGGCTGGAATATGAAAAGGATGGTACCTGAGAATTGATCGCGCATTTCATTCATTATTCTTGCTGCACCAAGGAGCATAGCCATATGTGCATCGTGTCCGCATGCATGCATCACGTTGCTTTTATTACTGATATAGCTTGTCTTGTTGGATTCCTGAACAGGCAGGGCGTCCATCTCAGCCCGTATCGCAATCGTCATGCTCCCCTTTGATACCCCGTCTATTCTACCTATTATTCCTGTTCCTGCAATCCCGTCGCGAAAGCTGATGTTGTTGTCGTGCAAATATCCGCCTGTGAATGAGGCGGTGCCTGTTTCACTAAATGAAAGCTCAGGATTGATATGAAAGTGCCTTCGAAGCCTTATAACCTCATTTTTAAGTGATGATGACTTTTGCAAGATAATTTCCTTTATCCCGTGCATTGATTTAACTATTTGGGTATTCTAAAAGTCGAGGCTGAATGAAAGGTAAAAGATCCTTGGCAGGATATAGCGGTTTT
>Ga0209254_10001401_pt1 | contig 21494 bp, 20 predicted proteins | sample FrelakmetDIP11DI_FD_187148 | JGI IMG/M metagenome (GOLD analysis project Ga0209254, IMG submission 187148) | Freshwater lake sediment microbial communities from the University of Notre Dame, USA, for methane emissions studies - DIP11 DI (SPAdes)... | ecosystem: Environmental > Aquatic >...
GTGATGCAGGCTGTCATTGAAAAATATGGACTGGACCAACCCTTTCCTGTTCAATACATAAAATGGCTTCAAAACCTGGGGCGCGGTGACTGGGGATTTTCGAAGGATTCACGCCAACCTGTAATGGAAGTATTGTTGCAGCGTTTTCCAGCTACGCTTGAAATGATGCTTTTTGCATTAATTCCATCGGTATTCCTGTCCATATGGTTAGGAGAACGCGCCGCCTTCAATCATAACCGTTGGATCGATAACTTGATTCGGGGAGGCACATCGCTGGGGTGGGCTTTTCCGCCATTTATCCTTGGATTGATTCTGTTGAATATTTTTTATGCCTGGCAGGGCTGGTTCCCTCCCATGCGGTTAAGTCTTTGGGCCAGCATCCTTGTGAAATCAGAGGCTTTCCGTGCGTATACCGGCTTTTTTACCCTGGACGCACTGCTGAATGGGAACCTGGAATTGTTTATGGATGCACTTAATCACCTGGTATTGCCGGTTTTGACCCTTGCCCTGGTTCAAACAGCATTGCTCACTCGCGTGATGCGGGCTTCAACCCTGGATGTGATGAAGCGGGATTATCTGGTAACAGCCCGGGCTAAAGGATTGAGCGAAGACAGGATCTTCAGACAACATGCCCGCCCGAACGCCATCCTGCCAGTGGTTTCCACAGCCGGGATCGCCATTCCCATGTGGTTGAGCAGCGTGGTCGTCATTGAGGTGATTTTTCATTTTGAAGGGGTGGGGTTTTGGGCTGCCAGGGCTGCTCAGGGGCTTGAGATTCCGGCGGTGGTAGGGTTCGTCCTGTTTAGCTGTACATTGACCGTGTTGATCAGCCTGGGGATTGACATCCTGTATATGGTACTGAATCCACTCGTGCGTCTGGAGTAGCTATGAAACGGATTCGTTCGAGAAAGTCATTTACTTTTAACCCGCCGTTGTTAGCAGGCATTTTGATCATCCTTTTTTTTGTGGGTGTTGCGCTGCTGGCTCCATTGCTTGCACCACCAGAGGGTGAAAATCCTTACGAGATTCCCAAGGATGGTTTCGGGTCTGAGCCTCAGCCGCCGTCTTCCAAACACCTGCTTGGAACCACCAGCGGCCAGTATGATGTTTTCTATAGTCTGGTTTGGGGAACCCAGGCAGCTTTCAAGATTGGATTGACGGTTGCCCTTGGCAGGGCTTTGATCGGGATAATGTTGGGACTGGCCGCCGGTTTTTATGGGGGCGCCTTGGATGGCCTCCTCATGCGGCTGACGGATGCTTTCATGGCAATCCCCCTCATTGCGGCAGCCATGCTGATGCTGATCCTTGCCCCGGGAGTGCAGCCGGTGCTCCTGACTTTAATCATATTTGGATGGATGCCATACGCTGTTTTGCTGCGCGGCAACGTCCTGGCGGAACGAGATCTGGAATATATTCAGGCAGCAGTTATGGTTGGAGTGGGGCGCAGCCATATCTTGTTCCGCCATCTGCTCCCGAATGTAACCCGCGGGGTTTATGCCATGCTGGCCTCAGATATCAGCATGGCGTTGATTTGGGTGACAACTTTTTATTTTATCGGTCTGTTGCGTCCTCCCGGTGGGCAGCTTGAAGCTGATTGGGGTCAGATGTTGATCACAGCACGGGATTGGATTGTGGGAATGCCTTCAGAGCCATTCAAATATTGGTATGCTTATTTGCCTGCCAGCCTGATGATTATTATATTTTCTTTAGGCTGGAGTTTTTTAGGCGACGGATTGGCGGATGTCATGGATCCCCGCCAGAGGTAAACAGTCCTCAAAACAGGTTTCCCGGTAAGGTTCACCTGCTTCCGAATGACATTTTGTTCTCTGCCAGATCAACTGTCTTACGGATCCTGTCTTGCCTGGTCTTCTGCGTTCTTGCCGTAGTGATCCAATAGATAAATTGCTTCCTTTGGGACGGCGCCAGGTTGGTGAAATTAAGTTGCGCTGTCGGATTCAATCCTAGGGCTTCTTCCAGGTCTGATGGCAGGTTGGTTGTATCCTCCCGTTGTAGGGCAGCTTCCCATTCCCCATTTTCTATAGCCTCCTTTACCTTTGCCAAACCCGCATCGGTCATCCTTCCCTCGGCCGTCAATTTCTCCACTCGTTTTTGATTGGAAATTGACCAGTTGCTTCTACGTTTGCGTGGGGAAAATCTTAGAAGATAGCTCTCAGCATCTGTGCTTTTCATCACTCCGTCAATCCAGCCAAAACATACCGCCTCCTCCACAGCTTCCTCATAACAAATACCCGGCATGATTGAATCATTTTTCCGAATGGACAGCCAGGCTTCCTTTTCATTCCCGTGGTGGATTTCCAGCCAGGCACGCCATTCCAGATGGTTGTTAAAGGATAGAGGTTGATCAGGTAGTTTCATTTTCCTGTATGGTAATTCTAATAAAAATGAAGGAATTTGCTGGAAAAAATATCTATGGTTTTGTCATTACTAATTACAGGAAGGCATTTTTCATAGTCGCTCAATTATTGTGGACCATTTAACCTTTGTGTAGCATATCCTATTTAGAAATATTATAGAACTTGCGATCCATCTAATGCAATACCCCCGATAATTTTCAAAAGGCCTCTGCCTGGCTGGAAGGAATATGTCTTTCAACTGCAAATATAGAAAAATGTATACTAGTGAAGAAAAAAAAGGAACCTCAAATGAAAAGAAAATTTGCTGCCATGGTCTACGCAATTGTATTCCCTTGATGAAACTAACAGGCAGTGGTCAACTGGAAATCTGGCTGATCCGCCGATAGGTTATCGGTGCACTGGGGTCATAATTATGGGAAACCCACCCCAATTTCCTCAGCAAATAACGTGGCAAATAATTCCTGATAAGGTCTAAACCATCCATGCTTTTACCTTTCCTGACCCTTGTCCAACCATTCTCAAGGGATCTTCGCAAGTCCAGAGCCGTGAAACCGTAAAACTTACTAGAGCCTTGACCAATTGCCTCCAGAATATGCGCATCACTGTTTCCCACCTGGGCAAGAGGTATTGCCATCGCCAGGGCTTCCACGTAAGGATTTGTCCGGGTATATACTAGACCCCCATTAAAAGATTCAATTCCAATAAAAATATTATAAGCACTCGGATGGCTAACGGCCTTGAATATTGCTGGGAATTGTAGGCTGTTGGTCCCTTTTGCCATCGGGTGTGCTGCAATACAAAGGCCACCCTGTTCTCCAATCAATTCAATGGTATGGATTAAGGACAAACCTGGTCGGATGGGCTTATGAATAAAGAGCGCCAGTACATGACCCTCGGAAGTGGATACTTCGCACCCTGGAATGACGTCAATTCCATAATCAGGGGCCAGTTCTACTGCTTCACTCACACCCCCAATTGAATCATGATCTGTTATTGCAATCACGTCCAGATCCGTATTCATTGCCACGTGCTTCAATATTCCACGAACTGAACTGGTACCATCTTTGCTATGAACGGAATGTATATGCAAATCTGCGAATCCCATGATTCTCCTCGATTTTGAGAGTATTTTTCTAAATTGATAATAACAATAGAATATTAAGGGTTATTAAATGATTTATTAATGGTTTGTTTAAATTCTGTTGTGGATTGATTAAACAATTCAATCAATCCCATTGGTGAACTGTATGGAAGATCCGCAAAGCTGCCTTTCCCGGCATGTTGGGTATTCCTTATTAATTAAAAGAGTGTATGGTTGCATGGATTTGCTCTAAAAAATCGCCAAACCATCGATTGTATAAAAACATACCCGTTTATTGATTCCCCAGGTTTCGACAGTCCCGAAGAATAATCCCCCAGAACGCAAAAAAAGAATATTATATTTTAACTGCATCACCCGGAGTGATCCCGGGGTAATCGTAATATCTTCATAGGGCTAATCTCAATATTAATCGGGAAAGTCTCGCAATTTCTTCAGAGCGTCTTCATCCGTTAAATCCAGCCTGAGAGGGGTAAGCGATACCAGTCCATTTTCCACTGCCCAGCGGTCGCTATTCTGCTCCGGTTCTGTTAGGGGATCTTCAGAAAACCAATAATGCACTCTCCCCTTCGGATCCTGGCTTTTGACCACCTTGCCACTGTATGCTCTGACAGACTGGTGGGTCCAAAGGATGCCCTTTGGATCTATGGGAAGATTTACATTGACCAGTTGTGGATTATTACCGGTTGTAAGCATTTCTATCACTTCAGCTATATAGATTTTTTGTTGTTCATAGGTGGGTTCTTCGCCATTAATTTCCTGGCTGAAAGCAATCGCCTGCACCCCATGGAAGACACCCTGTTTTGCAGCAGCCACAGTACCGGAAATCCATATATCATTTCCTAGATTACTGCCAACATTTATCCCAGAAAGAACCAGGTCAGCCCCTCCAAGGTGGTACAAGCCGATGGCTACGCTGTCAGCTGGTGTTCCGTTAACTCGATAAGCTTCGAATTCTTTCATCATTTTCACCCGGTGGTATTTTAATGGGCGTTGTATGGTTATGGCATGTCCTACGGCAGATTGTTCAAAATCTGGTGCAAAAATTACAACATCTCCAAACTGGGATGCAGCTTCTGCCAGGGCGATTAACCCCGGGCTGAAAATTCCATCATCATTGCTTACCAAAATACGCATTCTACCCATTTTTATCCTCTATTGCCTGTCTCTACCAGGTAACCATTCCGGTTGATCAAGAGATCTACATCTGCTGATTCCGGGAGGATGATCTGGCAAAATTGTTTGTAGTTATGATGGGCAAGGATAAATAAATACATCCATTCCCCGGCTCTGCTGCCATGAATTTTGAGAACCGATTCCCCGACATACCATCCCTGGTCAATGGCTGCAAGAAGAGCCCAAAATGAGTCATTAATTCCTTGACCTCTATGTATCGGTCTTTGCAGAACGTTCCAGGAAGCCATCATTGTGCTTGATTGATCCATTAACATGTTTTCCTCCTTTTCATATCATATCGGATGGAGGTTAATGGAATAACAATAAAGGTTTAAGGTTTTGTAAAGGATTTATCCCAAATAGAGAAAATATTAGACTTCTTCTCAAAAATGGACATTGAGCAAATGGGTTCAATTATTGGAGGTTTTTTATTTTTTTTATGAAACCGGGAAATAATATTTGCCCCTGATAAATTTGCTTTATTCAGAAGTATTCCTGTAGTTTTGTAATATGCCTGCAACCATTATTCAAAATAGGATAAAACCAGCAATACGCCAGATACAGCTGTTCCGGGAATTTCCATTAGTTTTCGGTATGGCAGGATGCTATCCGCCTGACAACAAATTACAGGGAATCATGCAAAAATTTCGATGTTCCTTAAAATACAGGATTTAATTTAGACCCCTTTTTAATCCTGTTCACCCTCCAGATCATATTGGGGTGGGTAATCTGCTGCCTGGTTTTCTGGTTTATAGGTTTTTACCCTAACCAGGTGAATGGTGACGCCGGCAGCAATTCCAACAAGGACCAGTTTTAACCACAAAACACCTATTACAAACCACGCAGCATAAACAATAGTCATCCATAACAGCAGGATTGTAACAATTTTATGAATCAGTGGAATGCCCCTGCCCTCCCGGTAATTGCGGATATACTCGCCAAACCAGCGGTTGGTCAGCAGCCAGTTGTAAAAACGTTCGGAACTCCTGGCATAAAAAAAAGCTGCCAGCAAAAGGAATGGGGTGGTTGGTAGTACCGGCAGGATGATTCCAACACCGGCCAGAACCACACATAATGTGCCCAATACAACAAATAGATATCTTCTTATGCCTTTCAATTCCACTCCGGAGTGACTTTAACGCTGCTGGCAGGGAATAAACAACATTTCTGTGAATAAATAATATCCATAATCTGTAATTATAAGCGCTGTGTCTTGAGGAAATCCCTGTTTTCTAAAGTCATTATAAATTATGTATCATCAAATTGATCAAATCTATCCAATTATTCTACCCTTTGAGAAGAAAAACCTTTCATACCCCTAAATTAAAACCACCCCCCAAAACCCGGGGGGTGGTTCATTCAGTTGCATGAATAGGGTGGGACCCGGCTTTTTACCAGGATCCCGGGATAATAAGGTCCTAATCGAAAGGATTTCGAATCCTATCCTGCCGCAACCGCTTCTTTTTCCTTGGCTTTCAGCATCGCTTTCATCACCAGTTCAGCCATACCGGTAACACCAACACCCAGCTCATAATGCTCACTGAGTTCTCCGATCTGGTGCCGGCAGTTATCGCAGGAAGCCACAACCATGCAGGCTCCTGTTTTGCGTATCTGGTCAGCCTTCGGTTTACCGGCAGCTATCCGCTCATTCTCGTAATCCAGGTTGGCTACCAGTCCGCTCCCTCCGCCGCAGCAGATGCTGTTCTGGCGGTTGGGGGTCATCTCAATGAAATTCGGGGCAATTTGCCGCAGTATCCTGCGCGGCTCCTCATAAATGCCGCCATTTCTTCCCAGGTTGCAAGGATCATGGATGGTTATCGGGCCGAGGTCGTCAATCATGGCCACCTTGATCCGCCCGTCCTGTATATATTCATCCATTACCTCGATGATACTGCGCACCTTGAACGGCATTGGTTCATCAAACCAGTTGGGTACCATCCAGCGGTAGCTTGAGTAGGCATGGCCGCATTCGGTAATGATGACTTCCTCCACGCCCAAACGCTTGGCTTCGTTGATTACCCGTTCAGCAATTCGCTTTGCCCTGGGGATATCGTGCAGAAAAACGGCATAATTGGCAGCTTCGAATAGGCTTAGCGTCCAGGATTCCCCAGCTTCATTAAATATTGCAGCCGCCGGAAGAATGGTATGTTTTCCGGATAACGGCACATACAGCACACGCGCTTTTTGTTCGATTGGAATGACAGCATCCGGATTGCCGGTTTCTTCGCGCAGTTCGCTTTCGATATCCTTGATCTGGTCCAGGTAGAACTCCTTGAAGAATTCCAGGTTTTCCTCCCGCGAAATGGCTGAATCGGCAAGCTGGTCGAGTATTTCCGGTTGTTTCCCGGTTGCTGTCGCCATGGCCCGCATGGTGCGCACAATCTGGCGGGTATCCACACCAAAAGGACAATTAACCACGCACCTTCCACAAAGCGTGCAGTCCCTGAATGCGATTTCAGATATCTCATCCAGGCGCTCTTCAGTAAGCTCAACCGCCCCTACAAAACCCGGGATCCATTTGCCAAACCATTCATGCTTTTTGCGCCAGACCAGTCGCATCCTGTCTGTCTTGTAGGTTGGAACAAACTTGGGATTTTTTTCTGACAGGAAATAATGGCAGGAATCGTTGCATAGGCCGCAGTGGGCACATACAGCCAGCCAGGTCTGCATCTGCCGGGTTAACCCGGCCTCCATCACTTCCATTGCTTTGGTGACATTACCGTTTGTTTCAGGCATGGCTTTCCTCGCTTTTCAGGGTCCCTTTGCGGGCAGTGTCTATGCCGTAGAAATAACGGGCGAATGGATAGTAGAAATAGTGGTTAATTTTGCTGAAGGGTTCGTAAATTAAGAAAATGAATACGATGGTGAAATAGGCATAAGAACCCCAGGCACTGCCCTGCAAAATCACCAGTCCAGCGATGTTGTACAACAGGACGATGAACAGGGCAAAGTAGTCATCCATCGTGCTGATGATGCGCATTTCCGGGAGGTAAAGTCGTCGCACAAAGCGGATAATCCCGGCCACCAGGCTGATGAAAATCACGGCGCTGAATGCCGCCCGCACCGGAGCTGTCATAATTTCGGGCGTATAGGTGACCAGGTAAGATAGAGCTATATTAAACGCCAGTCCGATATGGAAGCCAATAAACACCAGGTAATAAAACCAGTGCCGGCGGGTGCTGTCCATCTTCCACGGCATGACAATCGTAATGAACGCATCCCAGATGCCTTTCCCAATCTCGCCCTTGGGATCCGGGGAGCGGTCGTTTATGAAGCGTGAGCGCAGCAGGTAAACCAGCCGCAGGGAATAGACAATTAGAAAGACCGGCGTAGCAATTAAATGGACCAGTTCTTGGTAGTGGCTCAGTTCCATAATTATTTCACCCGTCGCACCCAGAATTTAATGGTTTTTTCTACCTTTTCCATTTTGACCAGTTCATTGCCGGTGCTCTTGCACCAGGCGGGAATATCGGCCATTACACCCGGATCGGAGGCTTCAGCCTCGATTACCTGGCCAATCTCAATTCCTTTAATTGCCTTGGCCATCTTGACGATGGGCATCGGGCAGAGTAAACCTTTAAGATCTAGAACGATATCTGCATTTTCACTCATGGTAATTCTCCTATATAAATAATGTAATTTTGCTTTCAGCAGCTTCCTGGATAAATGCAGCCACGCCTACCGGATCGGTGACATTGTCTCTCATTGTTTCCATACCATATTCCATCATTTGCATGGTCATATCACAGGGCATCATTTTGACATCCAGCTCAACCGCAATCTGGTAAAGTTCTTCCAACGATGCCGCGCCCTTTTCATCCATCATCTTTTTGAACATCCAGCGTCCCATACCGCCCATATTTAGCCGGCTGGGACCAATTGCATCCAGACCGCCCCGGTTCATCATGGCGAGCATTTTTCCCATCATTGTCGTGCCCGGTTTTGTACCATTCTTTTGAATGGCTTTAAAACCCCAGAAAGTGAAAAACATGGTCACTTCCATGCCTGAGGCTGCCGCACCGGTTCCAATGAGGAAGGCTGCCATCACTTTATCCATGTCACCGCTTAAAACAACCATGGAAATCTTGTTTTTCGTGGCATTTGGATTACTGTTTGCTACAGAAACACCTTCATATAAATTTACATCTACCATTACATATTCTCCTTCAAGTAGGTTTAAAATATTTTGTTATGTAATTAGGGATTTACAACCATTTCTTCAACCAGGCCTGCCTGGTGTTTGATCTGTTCCGACATTACTTCCCGCAGCAAGTCCAGGGCTTGGATTACCCGCATATCTGTTAAAGAATATACGACTTTATTCCCTTCCCGCACTGCTGAAACCAGATTACGCGCCCGCAGTATCTGCAGATGGCGGGAAACGGTTGGCTGCCCGGTATTTAAAAGCTTTACAAGCTCATTGACCGAAAGCGATTGGTCGGCAAGGATATATAGGATCAGGATGCGGGTAGGATCTGACAATCCGGAACAGAGTTCTGCATGCAGGCCCCTGATTTCATCGTGAAGCTTTGGATCAACTGGCAAATTATTACTCCTATATCAATATATACATATTTTCAGATATGTATATATTATATAATATATCGTTTTTTGTCAAGGAGAATGTGATATTAATCACAATTTTTAAGGATGGTTCCCATGAACTTGAATAATGGTTGGTTGTGGATTTCTTATAATGGTGATCCTAAAACATCTCCCCCGGTTTTCGTTTCACCTCTTTATACACCCCCTGGTACGAATCAATAACCATAATTCACTTGCTAACACATGTTGTCTTAATTACCATTTGTAGGGTGGACTTATTTAAATCCCCGTATTCATTGAAAAAATATCATGCCGGCTGTTCTCAATTTCTCAGGTTTATTGGGATTAGACAAGCATTCTGCAAATGTTTTGGTCCAAGCCAAATTTTCCGGAGCCTATATTCTCTCTCGATCTTTTTAGGTCGATGTATCATGACACGATGGATTCAATATCTCATTTAAGCGTTTTCTGACTGGAAGATTTTTCTATTAAATAAACCTGTTATGACTCCTGTGAGAACGAGAGGAATGGCCAGGACCACAGGGATCACAACAGATTCACCAATGGATTGCATAATCTCTCCGTGCCGGCTGAAAGTTAATACATAAAAAAGAACCACGATGATTGTCGCCAGGAGTCCGGTGACCCCGCCGCCAATTCCTCCCAGTTTCAGTATCCCGATCATTAAACCAATCCCACCACCGATAATTGCACCAATCACCCCGACCACAGCGCCATAGCCCAGCGCTTCTCCTGGCCTGGTACCATCAATCATGGCCAAAATGCTAAAAATGGATGCGGAAAGAATAAAACCAACCCCCGCTCCCAATAGTCCATTCACAAATATACTGGCAAATCGATTCATGTTATCCTCCAAGAATTGGTTATCATAAATCAATGTACGACTTTATTAAATTTTATGACTGGTTGGATGATTTACATCTTACAAAAAATCCATCCGGATTGAGGATGATTCGGTTATCTTTTTCTCAATCCGGAAATTCTGTCAGGGTAATTTTCTAATGACAAATATTTAAACGCCACCCAGAAAATCGTAGCTGACTTTCTTCTGCACCGCTGATATTTGTGCAAATGCCTGTTTCAGTAATTCCTTCTGCATATGTCCCAACTTACCGGGTTGGATGATATTTTGGGGAGCCTGTCCAGACTGTATAGCCTCAAGCTGGTTTTGCAGTCGTAATTGCATCAGGAAATCGTAAGCAGCCGATATTTCATCCCGGGTGGATGATTGGATTACCTTGATTTCTGCCAGGGCGTCTATCCGCTCGAGGGTATGGGTTGCATTTATCTGGTGCCGGAGCGCGTATAATCGCCCAAAACTTACGATTGGCATCATGACATCTTTAAGGTTTATTTCCCCTGCATGTTCAATTGCGCCACCACCAAGGTAAATATTCCCTAACAAGCGAAAAGGAGGCTTGAAGACCAGGGCGTTTTGTGCAAAAAGGTGGAAGAAAGCCTGCTCATTGATCAGGGATGTGTGGATGTATCGCCTTAACTCATGCGCCAATTCACCGTCCCCATACACCGGGCGGAAATCAAAGAATATACTCAGATCAACAATTTCTTGAGGCTCTTTCTTTTGAATCCATTTATCAAAACCGGAAAGCCAATCGGTCAGGGAACGGCACCATAGCGGACTGTTGGCCATTACCTGCCCGCGGCACACCTGGTAACCTGCATGATCCAGATCCGCACATACTCTGTTTCCCAGCCTTAGAAAGTAATCTGCAATTCCGACCGGATCAGCTTGATGTTCATCAGCCATAAATATGATCCCATTATCCTGGTCGGTGAGCAAAGTCGGCTCCTGGCGACCCTGGCTTCCCATGGCGATAAACGCAAATCTGGCTGGCGGTGGTCCAAGATCATCTATTGCCAGTTGAATAATGCGTTCGGTGGCTGCGTCGTAAATTGAAGCCAGCATATTGGTAACATGGCGGGGACGGGCACTGCTGTCCATCAGAGCCTTTACCAATGGAGTGATCCGTTCGCAGAACCTGGAGACTTCACCCGGATTTTTTGCCCGAGAAATTTGCCGGGATAGCACAATTGGCCCGTACCGGTGGAATTGGACCAGTGCTTTATTATCAACTACATTTACGATTTGTCCATTTTGATCTTCCACTGCCAGGTGCCGTACACCTTTTTCTTCCATGAGGGTTAGCGCCTCATAAATCAGTGCATGATCCGCTATCTTTATCAGCGGTGCACTCATAACCGTATGCACGGGGCTGCTCAGCTTTATGTTCTCAGCCAATACCCGCGCCCGTAAATCATGGTCTGTAACAATTCCAATGACAGCCATTGATTCACTGGCTACCAATGCCGCTGTGACTTTGCGGGCAGTCATTAATCGGGAAAGTTGTTCAATACTCGTATCCATAGGAGTAAGGACAACATCCCGCTCTAAATTGGCTATCGGTTCATGTAAGAATAATAGCGATGCTTGTAACTTTTCAATGAGCGCTTCTCGTCCTGCCTTCTGCTTGGACTCCGTAGTCCTATCATCCATAATTCCGTCAATGAAGAGTGGATGATTTTGTTCATCACGGACCAGACACGCTGAAAGGGAAATATATCGGACTGATGAATCTTTGGTTTCAACAACAAGGATATGGTTTTTAACAGCCTCGTCTCTTAGCAATTTCCCAACCAAATGATCATAATCTTCGGTTTGGGTAAATAAATCCGACAGGGCTGCCTGGGAGGTTTCTACAATCCCAAGAAGGGAGAGTATTTCACGACCTGTCTGGTTGATCTCGAGGAAAACACCCCGTCTCGCTGCCAGGGCACGGAAAACACCAACCGGAACAGATTGTGCAGCAAGGGATAATCCATCACCACCAAAAACAGGCGCATGCCGGGCAATATCTTTCGCAAGCAAAATAAATCCAGATTGACCGGAGAGCCGTATGGGATTAGTGGTGATAATACATTCAATAATGCTTCCATCAGCCCGCATTAAACTACCTTCAAGGGCTTCGCCGGATACAACCTGTTCGCTGTTTGTTCCCTTGAGACGTTCCCATACGGCTTGATTCACATCATAATCGGGTAACAGGTCTGCCAATTCTAAAAATTCGAACTGGCGCGCAGTGTACCCAAGCATGGATAAAAATGTGGGATTTGCATACCGGCAGCGGTCTTCAAGGATAAGCAGGGTACCTTCGGTTGTAGCTTCGATGAGAGAATGGTAGCGTTCCGTTGAGGCCTGCAGATTATCCACCATTTCCTGGCGTTCTTTTTCAATACGCAGGCTTTGTTGAAGAACAAATGCCAGCAGCAAAACAACGACACCAGATATCACCAGCGATGTATTAATCAAGGATTGCTCTAAACGGGAAATTTCCTGTTTTACATCATCGATGTAAATTCCGGTTCCAATGACCCATCCCCATGGAGGGAAACCTTTCACATAGGACTCTTTAGGCTCCAACCGCAGGGGGTCATCTTTCCATTGCCAGACATAATTAATATATCCTTCCCCCCTGCGCTTTACCAGTTCTGCAAACTCGATAAAAATTGGCACTCCGCGCGGGTCTGTAAAGTTTTGCAGACTCTGCCCATTCAGATCTGGTCGATATGGATGCATGATCATGCGCGGCTCCATATCCTGTAACCAGAAATAATCTTTCCCTTCGGCGCCGTATCTCAAGTCTTCGATGCGCGTTTTTGCCAGCATCTGCGCCTGCTCCCGGGTGATCAAACCATTTCTCTCCTCCCGCTCATAAGAATTGAGGATGCTCCAGGCCGAATTAGTTAATTCCTGGATCATCTCACGCTTGCGGTCGAGCAATGTTTTCTCAAAAGAAGGCAGGATAATTCCCCAGATGGAAGCCAGGAAAAGAGCTATGGCAATTATTGTGGGTAGAAAAATCCGCAGCACATAAGAACGCCGTCGAAAATGAGGCTTTTTTTCAATCTGCTTTCGGGGAAAAACCGGGCTGGTGGTTCCCGGTTTATCTGCAGCTATGGGTTCTGCAGAAAATTTGGGGCTTGAAAAAATTGCATCACGAAACCTTATCCAATCCTCCCTCGGCATTTCGACCATGTAAGAATTAATTCCCTGGTCATTACCGCCATGGAAGTCGGTTCCGTAGCTTTTAAGGAGATTGTATTTATCCGCAATGGATTTTAAATGGTTCTGTACTTCTTCGGATAAGGATGGATCCACGACTTCTAAGCCATCCAGCCCTTTTAACTTTAAATCCCCAACCAATACATCCAGCAATCCAGGATCGGATTCAAACATACGGGGGTGTGCCCAAAAGGCACACCCCCCTGCACGCTGAATCAAGGCAATGGCTTTGTCAATCTCAAGAAGACCATTCGGGGCAGCACTGACAAATGCAGAGACACCTGGATCATTTGAACGACTGCTGCCAGAATTTCGCAATGCATCTGCGATGCTGTGTACTTCAATCCTGCGCACCTGGCGCAGGGATAGCATGGTGGCGGCCAGTTCCGGATTCTCTGGGTCAAAACCATAACCAACTAAATGTGCTTCACGCCCATTAAACTGGGTAGTCAACTCAACGCCGGAAATAAAAGCAACACCGCGTTTTCTGAGCACATCCTGAAAATTTGTTAATCCTTCAATCGTATCGTGGTCGGTTAATGCAGCGCAGCGCACTCCCGCCGAGGCCAGATTTGCAGCCAAAACCTCAGGAGTTTGTTCTCCATCACTAAAGTTCGAATGGCAGTGAAAATTGACCGGAATACTATCGTTCATCCTTACACTTCTACTTTTTTCTCCTTTTGAGTGAGCAGCGACACAACAACCAGGGTGATAAAACTTAATGGGATTGATATGATACCCGGATTACTGAGGGGTACAGGTGCGTCCAGAGGATTCAAACCATACAGAGTATACAACTCTGGAGAAAATGCAATCAAGGTCAGAGAAGCCACGATGCCGACAAAAATTGAGGCGAAAATTCCCTGTGCAGTTGTTTTCTTCCAGAAAAGCAGCATGATAATGGAAGGCAGGTTAGCCGAAGCCGCCACGGCAAAGGCCAGTCCAACCAGGAAAGAAACATTCATGCCTTTGAATAGAATCCCAAGTAAGATCGCAATCCCACCTATTGCAAATGCTGAAATTTTCCCGGCTTTTACTTTTTGGCGGTCATCCATCGTAATTTTAAAATAGCGGTCCATCAGGTCATGTGCTACCGCCCCTGAAGCAGCCACAATTAATCCGCTGACTGTTCCTAAAACCGTAGCAAAGGCGATCGCGGATATGATTGCAAACAGCAGTTCACCAAAGGAACGCGCCAGGAGTGGCGCGGCCATATTGCTGTCTGCTGGATTGAGGACTGCGTTGACCATGGCTCCAAGCCCCATGAAGAGTGTCAGGATATAGAAAAAACCTATCGCACCAATTGCTACGATGGTGGATTTGCGCGCACTGGACGGACTGGGAACGGTGTAGTAGCGAATAAGAATATGTGGTAAAGAGGCTGTACCCAGGAATAAAGCCAGCATCAATGAAACAAAATCTAAACGTTCCAGAAAAGTGCCTTCCACTTTGAACTTTAGCCCGGGTCGCATTATCCGGTCGCCTGATACAATTTCAGGATAATAGATGGTTACTTTTTGATTGTTTTCATCGGTGAATCCGGTGGTTTTAAAAGTCATGACAGAAGTGTCTTTATCCGTCATCACGGATAAAAATTTAATAAAGGAAAGACTGCCGGTTATCACATTCTCTTCACCGCTTATTTTTTCCAGGTTCCCCACCTGTCGCAGTTGATTTGTCTCAGATGCAGGGGCGCCATTAATCCATTTTCCATCCGCCTTCATCACTACAGATTGCGTCTCAATGAGTGTGATAGCTCCTGCATTTTCAGCGACTTTCCACCAGGATTCAATGCCATCTTGCTCAAGTTTGGCAAATTCCATACCATTGGATGCCACATGTTGTTCCAGCACATTCCAGCCCGGTTCAGATACTGCAATTTGATCCCCGGTTTTTGTTGCTGGCAGCTGGGAATAGGTATAAAAAGGAACCTTCCCGCCTTGATCTGGTTGTGTGGATATTCCCCGAATGAGTACAGCTCCAACTAAAACGGTAGAAAAGATAATCAACAAGAAACCTTTCAGGAATTGTACATAAGTGGTGGAAGCCATACCTGCAGTAGCCACGATTGTAATGACTATTGCACCAACCATCACTACACCCCAGGCGTAAGGAATTCCCAGCAATGGCTCCACTAAAACCCCTGCTCCTACCATTTGCGGGATGAGATAACATATGGATATGACCAGGGTACTTATTGCAGCAGCCAGTTTGATCCCGCGCGAGTTATAATTCGCATCCACAGCATCCGTGAAGGTGTATTTTCCCAGCCGCTTCAAAGGTTCAGCCACCACAAACAACGCAACTACCCAGCCAGCCAGATAGCCGATTGAATAGAGGAACCCATCATAGCCAACTGTGGCAATCAATCCGCAAATCCCCAAAAAAGAAGCTGCCGATAAATAGTCGCCGGCAAACGCAATGCCATTCACACCCCAGTGAATATTTCCCCCAGCCGCATAATAACCACTGGATGTTTTAGCCCTGTTGCCTAAATACAAGGAAAGTCCAATCACCAAAACCACAAAAAAGATAAAAACGAAGATTGCCATGGATTAGCCCTTTCCTGTATTGATTGGCTCGTTTTGCTTATCTTTGGTTTCCGCTTGCCCGGCATTTTTATAGGATGCTTCTTTCTTTCGACAAAGCCAGTCATAAACCAGTGCCTCGATCAGCGCAACGATGATCAATGCAAAACCGTAGACCGTCGCCAGGTTCAAACCCGCAAAGACAATTGTTCCCATCCCAGCCGGGTTAAGCAAATTAATCGCCACGAAACTGGCATAAAAAAGGGCGTAAAAGGTAAACATCCATATGCCTAAACGCATCTTGTAGTTACCTGAAGGGTCTCTATCTTTTGGTGCTGCAGGTTCATGTAGCATGGCAATTTACTCCTTTATCATGGTAGGGATTATTTGGTAATTATAAATGACTCATCCTCAATTAATGGTTTTCTTGGATCGAATTGGTCCAGAAATATCAGGATTAAACTGAATTCAGGAGTAATTGATATGCTGTAGATATTTTTGTCCTCAATCCTTTCCATTATTTATCATCAACCCTATTCCTTGCTGGACATTTCAGTAATATTTTATTAGTCCTAAATCAACCTTGATAAATACAAATTTCACCGGCTGTAGCGGCAACCTATAATCGTGAGATTAGCCTGCTTTCTAATATTGACTGGCATGCAGATGATTACAAACCGGTCATCCGCATCTGGCAGTACCATTGATGGTTGGCCAGGATGAAGATACTTCCTGGTACTGTCCCGGAATCTTATCTTTTTACAAACCTTGGTTTATTCGTAAAAGAATTTTAGAAAACGAACGGGATGAACATCCTGGTGCGGCGCGTATAGTCCCTATATGCCTCGCCAAAGAATTGCAGGCATTCATTTTCATCAGCCCTTGCAGTGGCAACCAGGAGTATCGTTGATGCCAATGCCAGCAGTCCTCCCGGGAGAGATGGCTCCTTAAAGAAAATTCCCCATGTCAGCAGCAGGAGTGAACTGTACAGCGGGTGGCGGATGTAGTGATATATGCCAGTTGTCACCAGACTGGTCGTCCTTTCGAAAGCCAGCAGTTCAGGCTGTTCTTCTCTTATCGAATCCGACTTTCCTTCAGCAGCCAGTGTACGCACCCCGAAGAACAACGGGATAAGGCTTGCAAAGAGAAAAAACCAGGAAACCAGCTGGTTCCAGGAAGTCGGTTTTTGGAACCACACCCCTGCATTGAGCATAAACAATGCCAGAATGCACTCCCAGGCAAAGAATCGATAAAAACCATGGGAGCCTGGCACCCGCAGCGAGGCACGTGAGATGGACATAAGTCCAACGGAGAATATCAAAAAAGCAGCTAACTCATGCAAAGGAACTCTCCCTTCTTGTTAGGCCATCCACCAGGATCCCCTTAAGTCAATTTTGTTGCCCAAGGTGGATAATCAATTAATATTCTACCCAATCCGTAGAATACCGGAATTTAATTGTGTTTGGTCTCTTACCCGTGCGCCTGTTGGGAAGAATGACCTGTCAGCTGTGCCAGGATTAAAATGTGTTCTTCCGGAAATCGGAAACCGGGTGTCTCAATATCCACCATGCGGTTCCATTTTTCTTCATTCATGGTCATTGCAATCAGTTCAGATATTAGCAATCCCTCAGAGGCTAATACTTTCCGGAATTCTTCCTCTGTAAAATACTGGTAGCTTTGTAACCTTTCCGTTTCCCAGAGCTGCTTCCCGAGAAAAATGGTCTTGGTGACGTATCGGGTGAAATCACGACGCGACAGTTCTATTGTCATTGGCCCATCAATCTCCTGATAGGTAACCCGGAAAGGATGGTACTGCCTTACAAAAATTTCGAATTCCTGGCGAACCTGGTGATCTTGAAAATGGATACGTACAGTCTGGTTTGGGTCCCCGGTTGGTTCAAGACCATCAAATAAGACCAACCATCCTCCGGATTCCAGGCAGCTAACCGCTCCAACGAGTGCTTTCTTTACTTGGAGTTTGGCTGCCGGTATATCAATTTCTCCCAGCTCCGGGGAATAGGTATCCGAAAATACCTCGTGGAGCGCATTGACCAGAATCACAAGTTCGAATTTCCCTAACCTTGCCAGTAGTTCCGGGTCTGTAAAATCACCTTCAACATACTCCAATGCGGGATAATCACGATGAAGTCGGGCAAGTGATTGGGGGTTGTAATCCACACCTACCGATGCCGGGAGGCTGCAGGATTGGGCATGCGCATCGAGCAGTTGACCGATAACCTGTCCCTCACCGCAGCCCAATTCGAGCAGGCGTAATGGGTGATTGACCTGCTGCGATAGTGAGCGAATCAGCCGGGAGGCTGCCAGGATGGCAGCCCGTTTGCCCAAATTTTCCATGGGCTGCAGTCGCACTTCCCAGTAAAAATTCCAGAATTCTTCATTATCAGGCATCATATTCCATATAGTAAAAATCTCAATGTATTCTAACTCTCATCATACATCCGCTGCATGGATTCCTCCCGCAATCATCCTTCTTCGTTCTATAAATCACTTAATGAGTGCTTTTCAGCGAGGTACGAATATAAACCGTGTCCAATTCCAGGCTGTCTTAAGGCTTGAAATACACCCAAATCTGCTGGTGGTCTGATGGAAAGACAAAATTCGCTGACCGAAAACACAAGTCATCCGCTGGCTTGGAGGGGGCAGGTAATCTCATTTGGTCCTATGGGAATATTCACACCGTCCCATTTGCAGCAAAAATATTCATGCAAGGCAGGTAAAATATACCCCGCCCCATCAAGCAATAAAACAGGCCTGTTCCGATACCAGCTACAGGCCATTATTTATTTTCTTAAACAGGTGTTTTCTGACGAAGCGTCTACTGATTGTATAATAGTTGTTCGTCACTCGTAGGCATCATTCCTGTTCATATGCTCTCTTCAAACTATCAATATCAATTTTGACCATCTGCAGCATTGCCTGCATAACCCGGCCTGATTTCAATGTGTCTTTATCCTGCAGCAGTCTGCCTAAAATGGTCGGTACGATCTGCCAGGATAGTCCAAATTTATCCTTCAGCCAGCCGCACTGCTCAGGTTGACCACCCGCTAAGAGATTATCCCAGTACCAGTCAACTTCATCCTGCGTTTCACAGTTTATGATGAATGAAATGGCATGTGTAAAGGGATCGTAGGGTCCGCCGTTTAATACCATGAACTCCTGCCCTTCAATCTGGAGTGTAGCCGTCAGGAGCATTCCTTTCGGACCAGGGCCTTCATCCCCGTAATACGATTTACTCAAAATCCTGGCTGATTTGAAAACAGAGGCATAAAAATTTAATGCGTCTTCAGCATTGTTATCGAACCAAAAACATGGGGTAATCTTTGGCATTCGTTCTCCCTATTTTAACCATGTGCATGATGGTCATCTATTTATATACTAATTATATCTATTCTATCTTATATTTCAATAGGCACAATAACAACCCATGAAATTGGGAGTTTTCGCCATATCATCCTGCTTCTATTTGGCAGTCCGGGCAAAAATATATGCTCCCGCCCATGTAGGCTTGTTTTTGAATCAAGGTGCTGCACTCCGGGCAGGGTTTTCCAACTGTGTTCTTGCTCATGAGCGTGGTGTACCCGCCCAAATTGCCAAACAGATCTCTTTCTGTATCCCTGCCGCCCTGCCTTACCATTTCCACCAGGGTTTCCTTGATGGTTTTGAATAAATTTTCTTTTTCAAAACCATCCAAACTGTTCACCTTCCTTTTAGGGTGCAGCCGGGAATTAAAAAGAATATCCTGCAGCACCCCGTTACCCAGCCCGGGAATACGCTGCTCCGTCGCCAGGAACGCTTTTAGGGAGTACTTTTCCAGTCCTGGCAGCAACAGTCCCGTGAAGTAATTGGTATCAAAGCCATCTTCAAGTGGGGATGGCTTTTCTCTAGCGCCCTGGTGGTAAGGGTTATCAAACGTACCCCGGTAAAAACACCACATACCCCCGTACATGGCCACGGTCCCGCTGATTGAGGTGGAATCTTCCAATTCAATCAACAACTGGTGTTTCATTGGCTGTTCTTCTTTACTCCGATGAAAGCGCAGGTTGATTCCATCCCCAAATAGAAGATCCATGTCATCAACCTGTATCTCAACCAGGCCTCCCAGGCTGACCGATTTTCCGATGTTTTTTCCGGTTAACATCTCTGCATAACTTGCTGGATCACCGCTGTACCAGGCTAATTTATGCGGCGATTGAGCAGCAATAACGTTGCAGATCGCTTTACCAGAAACGGCAGCATTCAGCTGCTGAGCGAGAATACATGCTTCAGGAATCTCAATCATGGTCTTCAAGCCTCCAAAATTGTTTTCTTAATTTCCATCACTCATTCTATTTTATGGTTGATTCCCCGAAATTGTTAAAAAAATGGGGTATATTATTCCTGGAAGCCTTAAATTCTTCGGGCAGATACTTCCAGCATGTACTTGCATCATTGATTGTCGTCTCATTTATCCAGGGATAAATAAACTAATGTCTAATGTTTCAAAAAAAAAGTTGTTTGTTTCAGGCATTGTACTTTCCGTTGCCCTGGTTCATATATTCAATCCGCTGCGACCGGTCAACGGCATCTGGCATGACCTGTACTTCAGTTATTTCTCTGATCTTATTCTCCCATTCACATTTTATTTTCTTTTGTGTGTTTCCGGGTTGAGAATAAACATTTTTCGCTGTTGGTGGGTAAAAGCAGGCAGCCTTTTCGCCCTGGTACTGGCTGCCGAGGTGCTGCAATATTTTGGATTCTGGGCTTTTGGAACAGTTTATGACCCGCTGGATATCTTGATGTTTGCAACGGGAATTGGTTTGGCAGTCATTTGTGACCTCCTAATCTTCCCTAAATTATTCCCATTCTGGGAAGACTGATCGGTTTTCCGGTGGCAACCCTTTCCGGCGGCAGGCATATTGGTTTTTCTTAATCCAAACTAACCACCGGTAAGAATTCATCCAGGCAAACTCGCTATACCAGGTAGCGCTGCCCTGAACTCCCATTGCGGCTCGAGGCAGTTGCCATTTGGTTAGCCGGATTGGTAAGGCTTGTTCAAAAAATCTCCAACATGCAATGGATCACACTGAAGGCCTTTTTGCAGTATTGGATGCACCAATTACTTTTCTGATAAGTTGAATTTTAGGAGTTGGGAAAACCGGACAATCAAGAACCTTGCACCAGCCACCATATGCCGGTGCATTCAGGCAGTTTAATTTCTTCGTTTTCCCGGACAATCTTTTCCAGCATTTCCTCCCCGAAGAAAAACAAGGTAAGTTCCTCAGCTTCCGCCAAATCCCTGAATCGGTAATCTGTCCTTATCCAGGTATGCTGGAATCCCGCAGATTCGAGATACCGGTAATAAGGCGCCAGGCGGTCAGGCGCTTCAGGGCTTTCACGTCCCGTACCCAGGGTTTCGATCAGGATAAGCATTCCCTCCGGGTGGATGACTCGCCGCATCTCACCCAAAACCTTGTCGAGCTCACTCTGCCAGCTATTCAGATCGCCTTCCACCACGTAGCACACACTCCAGCCGGAAATCGCCGCATCCGCCAGACCTTGACGTATGGGGAGGCGGCGGTGGTCGCAAACCGCCAGGCTCCAATTTTGCAGGTTTGTTCTTTGCAGAGTCTTCCTGGCGGCATCCAGCATATGCCGGGAAATATCAAAGG
>Ga0209254_10001402_pt1 | contig 21493 bp, 24 predicted proteins | sample FrelakmetDIP11DI_FD_187148 | JGI IMG/M metagenome (GOLD analysis project Ga0209254, IMG submission 187148) | Freshwater lake sediment microbial communities from the University of Notre Dame, USA, for methane emissions studies - DIP11 DI (SPAdes)... | ecosystem: Environmental > Aquatic >...
ACCCTTTGCACCTCCCTCAAGCTATGTGGGTGAGCTACCGAATTCCCACAGTCGGACTTTAACCGACAAGTCATATGTTTTACACAGCATACCCTACGAGTATTGCATGTGAAGCATAGCTGCATGATAATCAAGACCACTTATAGTGTGCATAATAATGGAGAGTATAATTCCCTATGCCATAGAATTCAAAAGCATTCAGGGGGGTTATTGCTTTCCCCCCTGAATAATAATATTATCTAGAATTTATCTGGGAGGTATTGTCCTGCATCCTACCATGCAACCTTCTTGACAGACGCCTGAGTACTCTGTGCATGAGAGAGCTTCAAAATACTCTTTGCCTTTCGGACAGTTGATCGGTGCAGGCTTGTTTGGGATACAAGTCATACTTGCATTCGGTTTTTTGTGCCATCCCGCCGGGCAGGCAAAGATAGGTTCCGGTGTAGGGAAATTTGATCCAACTGCCGGTGCCTGCTGCGTTTGTCCAGGCGCCGCGCTTGCGATGCCAGCCATCGAAAAGCAGAATGTTACCACTACTATTAGCGTGACAAGTTTCTTCATATTGATTCTTTCCTTTCTAAAAAATAGTTATTTTGTTCTTCAAAATGAGCACCGGTGATACTTTTTCACCTCCTTTCTTTTGCATATTTAGTGACAATTCACCGTAAAAGGTTCAAAAGTATTTCCATATATTATTTTTATTTGATTTATCAGAACAAAAAATATTGAATGCTTTGCTGCAGTCGTTACAGACATGGCCATAAGTAGATTTTATACCTCTTATTGTATATTGATTTGCTGTTGTACTGAGTGGGATTATAGCAGGTTTTATTTCTGTTTGCTTCAGGAAGATGTCACCAATCGGAAAGAAAAAACTAACTACTTGTATACATCACCACGCGGTGCTATATTCACTACAGCAATAGTATGGGGCTCCTCAAGGATAGCGAACACTACTCTATATTTACCAATTCTTAGTCGACAAAATTCTCTAAGATCGCCGGTAAGACGTTTTACGGATTGATGTTCCAGGGGACTCTTCAAACACGAAAGGGCTTCCAGTTCGTTTTTTATGCGCTGCTGTATCTGCATGGCCAAGCGAGTATAATATTTCTCGGCCGTTGAAGAAAGCTTAACTTGCCAGGGCACTTAGCTTTTTCCCTTTTCCTGCCTTTATTTCCTCTAATCCGTTTTTACACTCCTCAAGAAATCTTGGGATTTGCAGAAGTTCCATTGTTTCCTGGTGCCTGGCGATATATTCATCAGTCAATTCGGTATAGATATCTGTAAGCGATCTATTTTCATAACCAGCTATTGCTCGAATGACCCTTAAGCGTTCTTCAGGCAATCGTAATGTTGTGGTGCCTTTTGTTGTCATGCCGAATTACCTCCTATCAATACCATAAGCAAAAAGTATTACGATGTCAAGATATTATAATATTAATCAGGTTGAAGAGGTTTTTGATAGCATAATTGAAATATTCCGTCTGAAAATAATGCATTTGGAACAAGTTCGGAATATATATATTCCAGGAAGGGCTGATGCGCTCGGCTTCTTTACTGAACCGATTTCCCGGACAGCATATGTATTGCTTTCTCCAACGCAATGTTGAATTCATCCGGACGATTCATCATCAGGAAATGGTCCGCTTTTTTCAGGACAATTGCATCATATGAAAACATGTGTCGCCGGTTTGCCTCATAGTCAATAGGCCACAGGTCTCCATTCACGGTTATAACGGGGATACGGATCTTTTCAAATGCCTTCGCTGCTTCACCTGTAATATACTGTGTCATCATCTCATTCATTGCGCTTAAGGCAACATCAGACGGTGCAGCCGAAACATCTGAGAGAATCCACTCGCGAAGCTGCTGATCGGTTTGAGGTGAGATCATCTCCCCTGCAAACTGCTGACTCCCGGTTCGAAAATTCTTTTCCAAGGGATCGATCATCTTTTTGAGTTCTTCGCGGGTCATCGGGTACTCTATATTTTGAAGCGTATCTATACCGATCAAACCAATAACACGGCCTGGCATAAGACGGGCAGCCTCCGCAATCACCGTACCACCCATGGAATGACCTATCAGAATAACGCTCCCACTGCCTACTGCCTCTGTCACTGCGTGTACATCCTCTCCAAAAGCCCCCATAGTATACTTCGCACGTGTTATCCCTGAGTGGCCGTGGCCTGCAAGGTCAAGAACGACAACGCGGAACTATTTTTTCCCGTACGCGTGAAATCACATTCATGAAATGAAGAACATAAAGAGCGTATACCCGAATACAATCAGCATAATCACAATGCCGATGCCGATCAGTTTTTTCAGTTCCTCAGAAGTCAGCGTGCGATTTTCGAATATGCGGGCTTTTCCCTCAAGGGGGTCTTCGCCGAATCTGTTGGGACCGTTTGTCCCGGGCAGGAGCGCGTTCACCAGGAAGGTGACGATCACTCCGAACGGAATCAGGTTGAAGAGAATGAACCATCCGGATTTATTGATATCATGCCACCGCTTGGCCTGCACCGCAAGACTCGGCCAGAGTAAAAACGCCACCATAAATACGACGGCAGTTTCCTCCGAGAGAGGTTCTTCCCCTCCCAGAGCGAATATCAACCCGAAATAGAAGATGGTAACAACCAGGTTAAAGGCCAGAAAGGGCGCCCGGTTTACCCGTCCCTTAAACGACAGGAGAAACCACTGGATCCATTTCAAATCCATGCGAGATTCCACTGTTTCAGAATATGAGGATATGCCTCACCTTTCCGCATCATATCGATCACCCCTGATTATAGCAAAACAGCGAGAGCTATCCCCGATAGTCTTTCGTGAATATCGGGCACGATCGTATAATTGACATCTCAATATCTCTGTGTTTTACTATTAAACTATAGGTTGTCTAAAATATTTTCCCCAACAAGGAGGTTGTTCAATGCGTAGATGCGTGTATGTTGTAGGTTGTCTTCTCTCTATTCTTCTGTTCGTTCCAGGAGCGTCATTCTCACAAGAGGAAACCCTCGTAGCGAAAATCGGAGAGAAGAATATCACCCTTTCGGACTTCAATAAAATACTGAACTTTTTCGATCCTGATAAACTGAAGGTGATCGAAAATAATCCGCAGATAAAGGAGCAGATCCTTCAGCAAATGGTTCAGGCTTTGGTAATTTCTCAGTTGGCGAAACAGGGCGGGTTCGATGCAAGACCTGATATAAAAGAACAGATGGAACTTCAGAAAAACGGTTTCCTCGCGAATGAGTACCTTAAGAGAGAGATCATGCAGAAGGTAACAGTCTCTGAAAATGAGGGGAAGACCTATTACGACGCCAACAATGATGAATTTAAAGCCCCGGAAATGGTCAGGGCGCGTCATATTCTTTTCCTGGTCGATACATCCGCTACCGATGAAGCAAAGAAGAACGTGTACGAAAAAGCTGCAGCGACCCTGAAAAAAATAAAGGGGGGAGAGGACTTCGCCAAACTTGCATCAGAGCTGTCCGGTGACCCGGGCTCAAAATCAAAGGGAGGAGATATAGGCTTTGTGGCAAGAGGAAAAACGGTAAAACCGTTTGAAGATGCATTATTTTCGCTTAAAACCGGCGAAATCAGCGGCGTTATTGAAACCCAGTTCGGATATCACATCATTAAAGCCGAGGAGAAGAAAGACGCCTCTGTAAGGCCATTTGAGGCCGTAAAAGAAGAAATCCGCCAGAAAATCATGCAGGAACGCGTAAAATCTGCTGTTACAGCGTTTATCGATAAGGCGATGAAAGACGCCAAGACCGAGATATTTCCTGAAGCACTGTCGGGTGAGAAGAAATAAACTGATCAATAACTCCACCCTTCCTCTCTTTAAGATAAGCGGGGAAGGGTGTACTCTTATGCAGTAATCTGTCCATCCTGATGACCAATCTTTAACCGCTATTTTCTCGCCGCCTCTTTGATAAGTTCCTGACCGATCACATTTCTCTGAATCTGATTCGTTCCTTCGTAAATCTGCAGTATTTTTGCATCGCGCATCATCTTTTCTGCAGGGTATTCCCTCATATACCCTGAGCCGCCCATTACTTGCACCGCATTCGTGGTAACGCGCATCGCCATGTCCGTCGCAAAGACTTTTGCCATCGCAGATTCTTTCGTAAAATCTTTTGCTCCGCTGTCGGCGTATCGCGCCACGGCATAGACCAATGCCCTCGCTGCTTCTATTTCAGTCGCCATGTCTGCAAGCATATGCTGTATCGCCTGAAAACTGATGATGGGATGTCCGAACTGGACACGCTGCCGGGCGAATTTCACCGCCTCTTCAAAGGCCCCCTGGGCTACCCCTACCGCCTGTGCGCCCACTCCCGCCCGTGCGTTATCAAGCGTTCGCATGGCGATGATAAAACCAAGACCTTCCTTCCCGATAATGTTATTTTTCGGAATTCTGCAGTTATCGAATATAAGCTCCCTTGTCGACGATGTCCTTATCCCCATCTTCTTCTCATTTTTCCCGAACTGAAATCCGGGGGTGCCCTTTTCAACAATGAATGCCGACGCCCCTCTGGCGCCCCTCGACTTGTCCGTCATGGCGATGATCGTATAAATCTCGGCTTCGCCGCCGTTGGTAATCCACTGTTTTGTCCCATTCAGTGCGTATTCATTCCCGTCGAGCTTCGCTGTCGTCTGAATTCCCGCAGCATCGCTTCCTGCGTTCGCTTCTGTAAGTCCAAATGCGACGAGTCTTTTCCCTGCCGCTATATCGGGGAGATAGGTCTTCTTCTGTTCCTCGCTGCCGAACAGGATCATTGGGTACGTCCCGAGTGCATTCGCCGCATAGGTCGTGGCTACACCAAGACACGCCCGCGAAAGCTCTTCGACCGCAAGCGATAATTCAAAACAGCCTTTCCCAAGCCCTCCGTATTCTTCGGATATGAACAGGCCGAACAGATCGGCTTGCGCAAGCACTTTCATAATCTCCCACGGGAATTCCTCCTTCTCGTCAAGCTCTTCCCTGACGGGAACTATCTTCTCCTCCGCTATCTGTCTGGCGAGGTCTTTTATCATTGTCTGGTCTTCGTTTAAAAAATAATCCATTGTTCAGCCTCCGTTCTGTAACATTCCATTTGATCATTCTTTTGCAATACTTGTTGCAGACGATAATTTTAACAAATAAAGAAAGGGTTTTGAAACACTATTCTCTTCTAATGGTATTCCTGGAGGGCTTCAAAATTGATGTTTCCTTCGATTATCCTGAGTCCGGTTATGGCGACTGCAGTATCGGGATCGGAAAATGTCCACATGATCTCTGTCTTCACGCGCGAATTTCCGACATCCAGATCCATTGTGTCGCCGACTGGAAGAGCATGCCGGCCGAATATTTTTATGCTCAGTCCTGTTGAGGAAACGTTCAGTGTGCTTGCTTCGAGGTTCTTGCCGTTATATGAAAACAGAAGAGGGATTTCCCGGTTTACGCGGTAATCAATCCTCTTTTCAGAACCATATTTTCCGCTAAAAAGTATTCCGCAGTAAGGACATGGTTTAAAGGCTTCCACAGCAGCGCTGAAAGAATTCTTTCTGCACTCAGGGCATGTAAGCCTTACAATCACTGCGCCTCCTTATGAAATACGCCTTCATCATCTCTGTCATTAAACTTATACTAAATATCATGGGAATTTGCAATACCCCTAAGGGAGGGAAAATACAGGCAAAAGTTGCAGTGACGATTGATACTTTTGGCTTAATACCTTAGATCTGACCGGGCCAAAGCTTGTGTGTATAGAGGGCAAGCTGCAGTCTGTCGGATACACCGACTTTCTTATAAATCCGGTTGCAGTGGGACTTTACGGTCTGTTCGCTGATGTCGAGTCTCTGTGCAATCTCCTTGTTCCGGCAGCCGTTACAGATGAGAGAGACAATTTCTTTTTCTTTTTTGGTGAGATCGATCTTTTTTTCCATACTGGTCACGTTATAGAGGATATTCTTCAGCAGCTTTCGGTCGAGCCATAATTCCCCGGAATAAATGATCTTTACTGCTTTTTTCAACATGTCACTGTCGGCATCGGGCGGAAGAATTCCGCAGACTCCCCTTAACAGCAATTCGGGCAATTGCCTCTCGACCTCTGAAATCCACGAATCGTCACTGATGAGCAGGATCTTTACTGTATCGGTTGGCACGCTTTCGGGAAAGGTGCGGAAGATCTTCAAATCGGCAAGAATTATGTCGGGCTGCAGCTTTATGATTTCTTTAAGATCGATTCCCTCATCAAATATCCCTATGATATCCGTTCCTTCATCGTCTTTGAAAAGCTTTTTCAGCCCTTCGCCGAGCACGTAACTATGACACCCTATGGCAATCCGTATCGTCATGGCATTGTTATTCTTCGAAATAGGTGGCAGAGGCTGTTTCAGACTCCCACACGGTCACGGCTGAGAGATTGACGTCATCATTATCCAGCTTCTTTCTAAGCGAATCAAAAATCCATTTCGCGATATTCTCCGACGAAGGGTTTTTCTCGGTAAATGGGAAAATATCATTCAAAAAACCGTGGTCAAGCGGCATGATAACTTCTTCGGCGAGTTTCTTGAGCTCGTGGAAATCGATCGCGATATCGATCTCATTCAGCCGCTCCGCAAGGACAAAAATCTGGACCTTCCAGTTGTGCCCGTGGAGATTCTCGCATACTCCCTTATATTCCCTCAATTGGTGCGCTGAGGCAAACTGTGTTTCGATCATTAATTCAAACATCGCTCTTCCCTATGTCCTCTTCTTGAATATCGATATATACGGGAGGTTCCTGAACTTATTATCATAATCGAGGCCATAACCGACCACAAAGAGATTCGGTATCTCGAAGCCGATGTAATCGAGCGGGACATCGACCACCCTTCGTTCCTTCTTGTCGAGAAACGTGCATATTTTAAGGCTCTTCGGAGAACGCATAAGTATCCTTTCCCGTATCTGGTTGAGGGTGATTCCGGTATCGACAATGTCTTCAATGAGCAGCACATGTTTATCGGAGATATCTCCTCTCACGTCATAATGAATCTTCACCTCTCCCGAATTCTCTGTCTTCACATAACTGGAAGCGATGATGAAATCTATGGTAAGGGGAACTTCAATGGACCTCACCAGATCGGGGAAAAACATGCAGGCGCCTTTGAGAATACCTACTGCAAGAAGATCCTTTCCGGAATAGTCTACGGATATCGTGTGAGCGAGTTCTTTGGCCTTTGTCTGTATTTCACGGGTCGTAAGCAAAGGTTTCCCGACTATCATTGCGTTCTCCTCGTCTGTTTAGGGTTTTGATGCACAGCAATAGCTATTATTTAATATGAATCACGTCAAAATCTCAAGTGGTTTGAAGATGACTTCTTCATCGCTATGCGGGATGATATAATAAGAAGGTAACGAAACAGATGAAACATATTACCGTTATCAGGTATTCAGTTGCCGGCGTAATCCTATGAGAAGAAAGCCTTGAGAGAATCGATTCTGGCAAAAGACACTGAGATGCAGTTTCCTCATGTCGCAGTACTGAAGGCCTCGGCCGGCTCAGGCAAAACCCATAACCTCACGAGGAGATTTGTACAGTTTCTCCTTTCCGAGAATGTGCCCCGAAGCAGCCTGAGGAATATTCTTGCCATGACCTTTTCAAACAATGCCGCCAGGGAGATGAGGGAAAGGACGCTTTCATGGCTGAAAAAGCTCCACTTCGGGGACAGTGAAAAAGTCAAAGATCTTATGGAGATACTATCGCTCGACCCTGAAGGGATTAAGGACAAGGCCGGTCTTCTGATAGATGATATCCTCGACAGCTACTCAGACTTCCAGGTAAGGACGATAGACAGTTTCATGACGACCGTCTTCAAGGCGTCTGCCATCGACTTTGGGTACAACCCGGATTTCGAGGTACTCATGAACATTGACTTCCTCATGGACTACTCCTTCGACATCTTTTTGAAAAACGCAAAAGAAGGGACGGCTGAGGCGGCATTTCTGGGAGATATCGTCGACATCCTTCTTGAGCAGAAGAAAGCGGGCGAATCCTATCTGTGGGACCCCTCGGCTGCTCTCCTTGACGAGATAAAGAAAATTTACAGAAAACTTTCTTCCAGGGGGAAGCAGCCGGAGGTTGAAGACTATAGCAAAGACCTGAAGAGAATAAAAGAAGAAATAGGATGCTCCATTGAAAACATCGAAAAAGAGATCGAAGGCTCCGGACTGAAGAAGCATGGCAATTCCTCGTATAGAACAATCTTGCCTTTGGTGAGGGGAAATAACCTGCCCGATCTCATCGGAAAAGGATTTACCAACCCCCCTGTGTGCAAGCCGCCAAAGGATAGCGACCAGGACCAGTCATCCTATGACAGAATAGTAATGTTATGGGGCAATGTCGAAGAGCTGATCCGCCAGTTTACAATAATTTTTGTCCGCTCACGTTGCGCGCCGTACATTAAAGCATATCAATCTTTCAGCAAGACCCTTGAGACGGCCAAGCGACAGCAGGGCAAGGTCTTCATCGAAGACATCAGCATGCATCTTGCCGGGTATCTCGACAGCGCAATTGTCCCTGATGTGTATTTCCGGATCGGTGAGACCATTTTTCACTTCCTCATCGACGAGTTTCAGGACACCTCACCCATACAGTGGCGGAACCTCTTCCCGCTGATTGAGAACTCACTTTCGCAGGGTGGCAGCCTCTTTACCGTGGGGGATACGAAACAGGCCATATACGGCTTCAGGAACGCCGACTATGCAATCATGAAAGGACTCGAAAGGGACAATCCATTTCCCTCAGCCGAACATTCCGTCAGGGAGCTGGCTACTAACTACAGAAGTAAAAAAAGGATCATCGAGTTCAATGAGAGGGTCTTCAAGAAAAATCTTCTGCGGAACGATGAATACCGTGAAGCCGGCAAAAGAAGCGGTCTTACTGAATATGTACAGGAACCAAAAGAAGGGGAAAAAGAAGATGGTTATGTTGCTGTCTCTCTCCTTGAGAGAAACGACGATGAACCTCCTGAGCGTCTGAAAATACAGGAACTCATAGAGGAACTGAGAAAGCGGGGGTATTACTACAGGGACATCGCGGTGCTCACTCAAACGAACGAAGATGCGGTGAGCGCCACCACCTGGCTTAATGAAAAGGATGTACCCTTCATTTCCTATAGCAGTCTGGACGTGAGAAGGCGCACGATAACCGGAGAAATCGTAGCACTTATGAACTTCCTTGATGCACCGACGGATGACCTCTCCTTTGGGACTTTCATCCTCGGGGATGTCTTTACAAAGGCGGTGTCAAAAGAATACTCCGGAATCGATATCGGGAGACTGCGGGAGTTCTGCTTCGCGCAGCGTGAAAACCATCCCCTTTACAAGGCGTTCCAGGAGACATTCGGTGGTCTCTGGAAAAGGTATTTTGACGGACTCTTCAGGGCAGTTGGGTTTCTTCCCGTGTATGATCTGGTTACAGAGATATTTGCTGCTTTCAGGGTGTTTGAAACTCTATCGGAGGAGGAGGCGGCTCTCGTCAAAATCCTTGAGGTCGTGAAAGATTTTGAAGGTGGAGGATTCAACAACATAAAGGATTTTCTCTCTAGTGCGCTGGATGACGACAGCGGAAAAGAATGGGAAATGGCTGTCCCCACGAACACAAACGCAGTGCAGGTGATGACCATACACAAGGCCAAAGGACTCGGTTTCCCGGTTGTAATTGTCTTGCTCTATGAAGTGAAGAACAGGGGGTTTGAATACATCATCGAAGAGAAGGGCAGTACGGTATGTCTTCTGAAGATCAATAAGTCAGCGGCGGCCTGCGATGAGGGACTTCAGGAGCTCTACGATCAGGAGAGGATGAAGGAGATGGTGAACAGGCTTAACAGTCTCTATGTTGGGTTTACCCGGCCGGAAAGAGAGCTGTACGTGGTCGGGGTAAAGACCAGAGACACGGCATACCCCTTTGTCCTTCTTCCCGCTGATGAATTTCTCCCTTCTGTCACCACTCAAAAAGCAGTCGAAAAACCGTCCATCACATCTGTCGCCCTGCCCTCGTGCCCGCTCCTTCATCGTAATCGGCAGTTCGAATTTCCAGACAGTGCTGAAGAGTTCATGTCAATACAGGAAAAGCAGCGGGGAGACTTCATTCACAGGGTGCTGTTTTACCTTGACTGCGCAAGGGATAGCAGCAAGACTGAGATAAAAGAGATCATAAAGCGGGCAAGGGAAGACACTTGGTCAGATTATCCCGGGGAAGAAACAGAAGCTCTCGTGATGGCTGTGACGGGAAATCATGAGATGGCAGAGTATTTCAGAGCGGTACCTGGCAGAGAGATCAGGAAGGAGCAGGAATATTCGGATAGCGCCGGCAGGCTCTTCAGAATGGACCGTGTGATAATAGACCCCGGCGCAATAACCGTAATCGATTATAAAACGGGAGGGAACAAGGAAGCTCTGGAGAAGTACAGTGCCCAAATGAGGAATTATATGAGAATACTCGGTGAGGTCTATCCCGGGAAATCCATAAGCGGCATCATTGCATTTGTAGACCTTGGGGAAGTGGTCAGAATACGATGAGCGTGATCGTCATTCCACCCGGCCAGAGCCTGATTGAGCAGGTCCTTGCCCGCCTTGAAGGAAAGGGCAATGACTATTCTTCTTCCCTGGTTGTCTTCCCGGGCAAGAGGCCATCCCATTTCCTGAGAAAAGCGCTTGCTGCAAAGATCGGATCAAGCTTTATCCCCCCCACTGTGTTTTCGATGGATGAATTCGTCGATTCCATTTGCGAAAAGTTTAAGACGGCCAGAAAGATTGAGACCATAGATGCCGTAGCGCTCCTCTATGACATTCATAGGAAGTCGCCAAGGCCGCTTGGAGGAAAGGGGTTCATGACCCCTGACAGTTTCTTCTCCATCGGACTGAAAATATATCGTGATATCGAGGAGCTTTCCATAGAAGCAATACATCCGCGAGTGGTGAGCGAAGTGGAGACTCTCATAGCAGATGGCTTGCCTGAACAGACAACAGCAAGATTACAATCGCTGTCTCTTTTTTATGAAAAGTTCTACAAAAAAGTTGAATCGCTGGGCTTTTCGAGCAGATCCATGCGATATCAGCTTGCGGCCAGCCGGATCGATGAGTCCGGACTTGACAGATATGGGAAGGTTATCATTGCCGGCTTTTTCGCCCTTACGAGATGCGAAAAAACACTCTATCAAAGGCTCCTCTCTCCCGGCAATGCAGTGTTTATCTTCCAGGACGGTCCGGGATTAAAAGAAAAGCTCAAAGATCTTGGCATTGTCTATGAGAGCGATAAGAAGGGATCCGCAGGCCCTGATGTGCACTTCTACGAGAGCCCCGACACCCATGGTCAGGTCATGGCGCTTGGGACTATACTCGGGACACAGATTGAAGCAGAAGCCCCTCCGGATGAAAAGACAGTAATCGTTCTTCCCTCTTCCGCAACCCTTTTCCCCCTCCTGCACCAGGGCCTCTCGACTATACCTGAGAATACCTACAATGTTTCCCTGGGCTATCCTCTGCACCGGACACCTGTCTTCGGTTTTCTCAACAACCTGATGGAACTTGTCAATTCCATGGACGAACATCGCATCTATACCCGCGACTACCTGAAATTCGTCCTTCACCCGTATACAAAAAATATCTATTACGGGGGAAAGTCAGAAACCACAAGGATACTCTTTCATTCAGTGGAGGAGGAACTCCTCAGGCATAAGGCAAAGACTTTTGTGACGTTGGACGAGATCGAGGAAAATGGAAAGCTCTTCAAAGAGGTCATTCAAAAGCTCCCCAAGGATGAGAAAGGCATTACCGAGAAGAGCCTGAGAGAACATCTCAAGGTCATTCATGAAAACACGATAAGGAAATTTCATTCCTTTGAAGACGTCGGGGACTTCGCCAGAAAATGCATGGACGTTCTCGTCTATATCTTTAATGGAAGCACCGCAAGGCTTCACCCCCTCTTTCATCCGTTCGCCGAGTCCTTCATAACATCCCTTGATATTCTTCCGAGGTCGCTCATGAAAGGCATCGCCTTCACTGAGAGGTCCGGCTATTTTATTTTCTTCAGGAAATACATTATGAATTGCCGCACGCCATTTATCGGCACCCCCCTCAAGGGGCTTCAGGTCCTGGGGTTCCTTGAGACGAGGAATTTGCACTTTGACAAGGTCTTCGTCCTCGACGCCAATGAGGATATCCTTCCCGATACAGGGAAGGAAGAGACGCTTCTGCCCTTTAAGGTGCGGGAGATACTGGGGTTGCCGACCTATAAAGACAGGGACAAACTCACCGCATACTATTTTGATTCATTGCTCAATGGAGCAAGGAAGGTCCATCTCTTTTTCATCAAAAACGACAAGGCGGAATCCTCACGGTTTGTGGAGAAACTTTTATGGGAAAGGCAGAAAAAAGACAAAGAAACAAGTTCGATACCCTACGTCAGGCCTATCCAATACCAGATGAACCTCATAAACAAAGTCCCTGACCCGATCTCAAAAACCAGCGGGATGGTCGCCTTCCTCAGAGACTATCATTACAATGCAACCGCTCTTGACCAATATCTCAAATGCCCCCTTCAGTTCTATTATGCGAGAGTGCTGGGCCTCAGCCCGAAAGATGAAATCACAGGGGATATCGAGCGGGAGGACCTGGGAACCTTCGTACATAACATTCTGAGATGCTATTTTCTGAACAAGAGGGGCAGGCCTCTCAAGAAAACCGACCTTGCTCTCAGAGAAATGGATTCTCTCGTGGAGGCCCTTTTCGCGAAGGAATACGGCAATGATCCGACCGGGGCCCTCTGCCTTCTGAAGAGGCAGGTGAAGAGACGTATGGCAGACATTCTTACGTATTACTATATTCCGCTCTTGGGAAAAACTGCGCTCACCATTTCAGCGGTTGAAGAATCCCTTGAGGTAAAAGTCGACGGTTTTCACCTCAAGGGAAGATTGGACAGCATTGAGCAGAGGGACGGCAAAACGTTCATCGTTGACTTCAAGACAGGCGCAAGCGAACAGTACCTCAGGATCAACCCCGCAAAGCTTGACATCGCGAGAAGGGAAACCTGGGGTGATGCGATAGGAAGCCTTCAGCTTCCCTTCTATCTCTTGCTCTATACTGAAAAGAAAAGAAGGCCGATAGACGAATGCAATGCGCTTTTTCTGCTCCTGGGCCGTTCCAGGATATCAGAAGATATAGAACTGCGCCTCTTTGACGGGTCATCTCCCCCGGAAATGTTCGTGCAGATCAAAGTGATAATCTTCACGCTCCTCGATGAAATAATTAATCCGAATATCCCTTTTTCATCGCATGGTGAAACAAAGAATGCGTGTCCGAATTGCGATTTCAAGTACATCTGCGGTACCCCCTGGGTGGTAAAATAATTTCACAACCGTCCACCTGAATTAAAATAATCGTTTACTTATGCACTTCCTTGGTAAGCATTCAGTCAAAGGTGTAGTCGCAACCTTTGGGTTGCGTCCCAGACCCAGGCTGAAGCCTGCGGCTACCTTAATTGCACCCATAACTGAAGGGTAACCTTCCCTGTTGGAATCCTGTTGCGCTCTTTGAGAGAAATAATTACAATATCGCCATGGAAAAAAGGCGCGTGAAGAGAACAACGGTACACTTAAAAGCAGAACGCATTTCAGGGGATGAAAAATATGGGGTGTTTATCGAAAATATATCCGAAAAAGGCATCCATATGCTGGCCACGCATGCAACTGTTCATACGCACTATTCTCCAGGGACAAACATCGAGGTGAAATTTCATATTGCGAACAGAAAGCCGCTCGTCCTCCATTGCAGAGTCAGATGGTCATGCCCGAAAGTACCGCCGAACGGAATGACGGACAGTATAGGCCTGGAAATCATTGACCCGCCCCCGCAATATATCGAATTTATCAAAACGCTGCATTAATTCAAAACAACAGGCATGCTTACAGGAGATATTCAGCGAGATTTATCTTATATTTGTTCGGGTCGAGAGTTTTGACGATCGACCTGAGATATTTGCCCGACTCGCCCTTTTCAGTGAGGTTGACGACCGGGCCGTTCACGCTCTGGCCTTTTTGATCGATAATAATCAGTACCCTCGGTCTATCGGCAAAGATCACCTCGCTTTCGTACACGAGGCCAAGTTCCTTCGTATCGAGCATTACCAGGGTTCCAATCGGAAACACTCCCACCATATTGATGAAGAATTTAAATAAGAGCGGGTCGAGCTGTGTCGTGGACCTCTCCATCATGATACTGAGCGCTTTGTCGGGAGTGAGCGGGATTCTCGAATAGACCCTCGATGACGTCATAGCGTCATACTGGTCCGCGAGACTCACCAGCCTGGAGTAGAAATCAAGTTCCGGATAGCTTCTTACCTTCGGATATCCGCTGAGGTCATAGTTCATATGATGTTCGAAGGCGACGATCGCCGACCGTATTGAAGAATGGTCCATCCCCTTCAGTTTCAGGAGGGCTTTTACGCCCCAGGCAGGGTGCTTCTTCATGACCTTCCATTCGTCATCGTTGAAATTCGTTGCCTTGTTCAGTATTTCCGCCGGTATCTCGATCTTGCCGATATCATGGAAGAGCGCAACAAGGCCGAGTTCGGTGAGCATCTTCTTGCTCAGGCCCATCCGTTGCCCGAGGGCTATAGAGAGGATGCTTACGTTCACTGAATGGTGATACGTATATTCGTCGTAATCCTTGATGGCGGTCATTCCCATCAGGAGTTTTTCCTCCTCGAGGATATGATCGACCATCGACTCGACGATTCTTTTGGCTTTTTTTATGTTTACCTTTTCCCCTGCCTTGATCTTCGTCATTACCCCTTTGGTAAACGATACCGCGTTATAGTAGGCTTTCTTGACTACCTTCCTTGTGTCGACCGCTTCTCCTTCCGCTATCTTTCTCAGGCGGTCGACATCAATAGTATTCGATTCTGCCATTTTCTCGTTCATGACTTCATAAGGCGTCTCTGAATAACCTGCTGCGATAAACGCCTTCAGGAATATCCGCATGTCCTCCGCCCTTATCATATCCTTGAAAATGACTTTGCCGATTTCTCTCTTCCGGAATTCCCTGACCAGGTAGTCGAAACTGAGGAGATATTCGAGTGAGTAGCGCACTCTCGTATCGTTGATATAAAAATACTCTCCGACGAGTTCGAGCGTAATGACGTCTTCTGAAGCAGTCAGCGGATTAATGAGCGCCAAATATTTTTCGATAGCAGTCGTTACCGCGATATTGGCGGCATCGTGGATCTGGGCAGTCCTCAGGATCACCGAAAGCTGATTGATGATGTCCTGGCCGCCCCTGTGTGAGGCTCTTTCTTCTTTATTGTCCATATTCGAGTTTTCTTATCGCGGTATAGGAAAAATCTTTCAGAAGTTTATTGCTGGAATCCTTTATCTTATGGAGGAGGGGAAGCGCGTCCTTGTTCCCTATGAGGCCAAGACAGTAGGCAGCCCCCGCCTTGCTTTCCAAAAGCTTTGCCCTGTTGAAGAAGGACCTCGTCTTCAGTATCTTTACGAGAAAAACATACACATCCGTATCCTTCCATTGCGAAAGCACTTCAAAGAATTCCCTCTTCTCATCGAAGTCTTTTTCCCTGAATTCCTTGCCGGCAATTTTATCAAGAATTATCTTTTTGGAGGCTTCGGACCCGATAGTGGCGAATGCTTTTGCTGCCGAGGCCCTCACGTGCATATCGGGGTCATCGAGGCATTCCCTGAGCGTCTGAATCACCTCCCGTCCTCCAAGCTCCCCGAGTGCTTTGATCACCTCTTTTCTCACCCTTACATCTCCATGCCTGATCGTCTTCAGAAGATATTCGATCGCCCTCTTGTCGCCGATCTTCCTCAGAATATAGATAATATTTCTGACAACATACCACCGCTGGTCATTGAGTCCCCCCGATAGCGCCTGAATATCCTTTTTACCGACGACGGTGAGCGCGTCGATCACATACTTCCGCGCGCGTATGGTCTTCAGTTCGCCGAGATACTTCACCAGCGGATCAATGGCGTTCTTATCGAAGAAATCGATGAGTTCCTCAAAAATTTTCACATCAATATCGATACCGCTGTCGAGAAGCTCGGCGAGAAGGCCCACAATCTCCTCATTTCCGAGATAGAGCGGCATCATCTTCAAATACTTTTTTTCGTCATCGGGACAAGATGGATCGTCCATGGTCTGTTTCGCATTTTTCATGACATGCAGCACGGTCTGAATATCCCCGTGGGTCATCGAATACCGGACCGCGTCATTGAGAAACGTAACGGTTTCTTCGATATCGCTCTTCATATCAGCCTGGGAGATGATCTCGAAGAGGATGGTGACCAGTTTCCCGACTTTATCGGTTGCATCCTTCTCCAGTTCCTTCACGAGCATCTGGAGGTCCTTGTCGGCGAGCGGCACAATCGATATGCTCTTGACCTCATCTTCCATAAAGCCATCGGTGTAAGCCTTCATAAGGTCATTCACATCGGTGACCTTTTCCTGCATTTTTTCTTCGGCACTCGTTGCATAATCCTCATCGTCGATATCGACGAGGATCGACTCGTCCACGACATACCGGATGTTCTGAAAATCCCGTTCCCATAAGAGAATGACAATATCGTCGTCCACCGCGTCCCTGTCGAAATCCATCGCGGTGATCTTCAGGAACTCCTCAAGTTCTTCGAGGAGCATCCCTTTTTTGAAGGTCAACTCCCGTAAGCCGTCCTTAAAGAAGAAAAGCGCAAGATTGTCCTCTTTTTCCTGATTAGAGTAGATCTGCTCCGAATCGTAGGAGATGCTGTTCTGCTTTATTTTCAGGGAAAGACTGTCTTTATAATCGAAAAAATTCCTGAACTTCGCGTACGACTCTTCCAGTGTCTTCATATAAATCGGATTGTTCTGAAGGTACATCCTGAAGGTCTTTTTTGCCTTCACGATATTCTGGAGAATATCCCTGGCCTCTTTTATCTCTTCGGATAATTCCATGCTTCAAAATTACCATAGTGACCGAACAGCAGTCAAATGTCAGATGAGGAGCATTCGTCTTTCTCTCGCGAAGTTCTTGATGATCATGAGAGCGGCATTCAGCCGCTGGAGTCTCGTATTTCTCCATCTGATTGCCGTGGTGTCACCCTGGGGAAACTTATCGGACCTTATGATAATCTGCGCCCTCTGGATTTCCTGATGGAGCCCCTTGAGCGACTCTGCATCGAGCGGCTTGAGAAAGATGGGATTCACCACAACATAGCCTTCCGAGATATCGAACGCCACCGCTTTGAGGCTTTTCCCGCGAATAGTCGACACTATTCAGCCTTCTTGACGGCAAATATTCTCGACGCGAGAATTCCGACTTCATAAAGGACAATCATTGGAACAGCCATGAGGGTCTGGTTGAAAATGTCCGGCGTGGGAGTGAGTATTGCGGCAACAACAAAGGCGATGAGGACCGAATATCTTCTGTTTTTCGCCAGTGTCTGCGTGGTAACAAAGCCCATGCGTGTGAAAAATACGATGATGACCGGCAGTTCGAAGACAGCCCCGAAGGCGAGCACGAATTTAAGGCAGAAGTCCACGTACTGCCCGACGGAAAGCATCGGCATCATAAAATCGCCTACTTTATAGGTGAGAAGAAAACTCATCGCGAACGGCAGCACGATAAAGAAACAGAACGCGGCACCGACGAGAAAAAGAAAGGTGGCAATAAGAACAAACGGCACCACATACTTTTTTTCTTTTGAATGAAGACCCGGCGCAACAAAGCCCCACAGCTGATGGAAAATGATCGGCAGGGCAAGGATCAATGCCGCTACAAGCGATATCTTCATATTCATCCAGAAACCCTCTGTCGGCGCCAGGAAGACGAGCTTCGTATTCACCAGTTTGTCCTGATAGATGTAATACAGGTACATTTTTCTGACCGAAAAATCCAGGGTATACCGGAGGGGAAACATGAAGAATTTCAGTATCTGCTCGGAATAATTAAAAGAAACGATAAACGTAAGGCATACCGCTATGAGCGAAACGGTGATCTTTTTTCTCAGATCACCAAGATGGTCCATGAAGCTCATTGTCTTGGTTACGGCCATATTACCCCTCCACAAGCCCGTAGAAATAACTTATCACCACTGATGGTCAAAACAAATGTCTTTGAAGATACGCGGTGTATCATGCCTGGTTCTTTTTTACTGCAGCAGCATCAGAACGCTCCCCGGTTTCAGGGACTTCCGGCTCTGACTCCTCCTCTGCTTCTTCGACCGTACTTCCGAGCGTTTTATTGATTTCAGCGGCTCCCTGATCCATCTCCTTTTTTACTTCCTGGACAGAGTTGTCGATTGTTTTGCCCGCCTCACTGACCTCGCGTGTTATCTGCCGCTTGACGTCGGTCATCGTGTCACGGATTTCAGATGCCGACTCCGTGAACTCCTCCCCGACGGTATCTTTGACATCCTGGAGGGCCTTTTTCAGTTCCCCCAGCCCCTTGCCAAGCGCCCTCCCCAACTCGGGGAGCTTCTTGGGGCCAAGGACGAGGAGCGCGACGATAAATATTACAAATAATTCCGGCATCCCGATATCGAACATTCTCCGCTATTCCTCCTCGTATATCTTCTGCACGTTTTTCTTTTCCTTCGGCGCAAGGAATGTCACCGTGAAAATCACCCTCGTCTCAGGACTTCTGTTCTTGAAATCGAAGCCGGCGCCGAACGTGGTATAGATTGACTCCGTAGTCTTGAGCCGGTATCCCACCCTTCCCTCGACTATATCGATCTTTTCGGAAAAGTGGCCTCTTCTGACATAGAGTTCTGCAAGAAAGTTAAAATTATGCGCAGCGGCAAAATCGATTCCTGTCAGGAGAGAAATCTCTTCCTCGGGTTTGTTGCTGCCGGGTTTTTCATAAAAAAGGTTCACATGCCCCTTCACCGGCCCGACCCTCTTACTGACAACAAGCCCGATGCCGAAACGGCCGTCGGTGCTCAATTCGTCCGTTCCCGAAGGCACAGAGACATTCAGGATATACGCGACGGAGGGTCCATACTTTCCTTCATCGCAAAATCTGTGTTTCACACCGAACGCCGCGTCTTCAAACCCGTCTGTCGTATTGATCCCGAGGATGTAGGGAAGGGTCAGGTTCAGTTCCACGGTATCGGTTATCCCATAGGCGGTCTTGAAGATAAACCGGTACAAATCAGGATCGACCGATACCTCCGCGCCTGCGGACACCGCAACTTTGCCCTTTGAAAGGCTTTCTGCACTGAAGGTCGAAAACACCCCATAGGGGTCTACGGGCTGAAGACCTTTTATCTCAAAACCGTATGAAATGCTGCACAGGCAGAAGAAGACCAGCATGGACAGGAGAAGGCGCTTTCTCATCGTTTAAAAATAGCAGAAAGAACTCTGGAGTGTCAATGCAACAGCATGGAGATTGACAAAGATCGCCACCGGAAATATAATTAATTAAATTCATTTCCCTTGCACTGTTCGGGGACCAGAGGAGGATCGTATGGCAGAAGGGTTAGTTGAAGCAACGACAGCCAATTGGGAAAATGAGGTGCTTAAGGCCCAGGGGGTCGTGATGATCGATTTTTGGGCTGCGTGGTGTGGTCCGTGCAGGATGATCTCACCCACTGTTGAAGAACTTGCAAAAGAATACACCGGAAAAGTAAAGGTGATGAAGCTCAATACGGACGACAATTCCGATATCGCCAGCAGGTATAAAATTATGGGCATTCCCACCATTATGTTTTTCAAAGACGGCACAAAAGTCGATCAGATAGTCGGCGTAGTGCCGAAACAGCAGTTGAAGGCAAAGCTGGATTCTCTCCTGAGCGCATAATTTTCTTTGCATCAACACTGTCTTGCATACGATTAAACAAGAAGAGGAACGTTATCTCGTCCCATGTTTGAATCCCTTACAGAAAAATTAGAATCGATATTCAAGAAGCTGAAAGGCAGAGGTCTCTTAAAAGAGGAAGACGTCGACCTTGCGTTGAAGGAGATACGGCTTGCCCTCCTTGAGGCTGACGTCAACTTTAAGGTCGTCAAGGACTTCGTCGGGAACATCAGGGCCAAGGCGGTCGGCAAAGAAGTGCTCGATAGCCTGACGCCCGGACAACAGGTCATCAAGGTCGTCCACGAAGAACTCTGCGAACTCCTCGGGAAAACCAACAGCAAAATACAGCTATTGCCGAATCCGCCCACGATCATCATGATGGTCGGCCTCCAGGGTTCCGGCAAGACAACGACAGCCGCAAAGCTTGCGAGGCTCTTCAAGAAAGAAGGCAGGCGTCCGATGCTTGTCGCTGCCGACCTCCAGAGGCCCGCTGCCATAGACCAGCTTATCGCACTCGGCGCGCAACTCGACGTTCCCGTGCACTCCTCAAGGGAAATCAAGGACCCTGTGGCCCTGTGCGTCGATTCAGTTAAACAGGCAAAGCTCGACGCGAGGGATGTCCTCATCCTCGACACCGCGGGAAGGCTCCACATCGACGACACGCTGATGGCCGAGTTGAAGAGAATAAAAGACAGCGTGGTACCCAAAGAAGTGCTTTTCGTCGCCGACGCAATGACCGGCCAGGACGCGGTGAATATCGCGAAGAACTTTTCAGAGCAGATCGGCGTCGACGGCATCATCCTCACCAAGATGGACGGCGACGCGAGGGGCGGAGCCGCGCTTTCTATCATCTCCGTCACCGGCAAGCCGATCAAATTCATCGGCACCGGCGAGAAGATCGAGATGCTCGAACCGTTCTATCCCGAAAGGGTCGCGTCGAGGATACTCGGCATGGGCGATGTCCTCACCCTCATAGAACAAGCCCAGCAGACCTTTGACAAGAAAGAAGCCGAGCAGCTCCAGAAGACGATCATGGACGACACCTTTACGTTCGGCGACCTCAGGGACCAGCTCAAGAAGATGCGCAATATGGGGCCGCTCGAAAACATCATCGGCATGATCCCGGGAATGAATAAAATCAAGAACACCGATATCGACGAAAGGGAGCTGGTTAAGGTCGAGGCAGTCATCAACTCCATGACCAAGAGAGAACGGAAAGACCATACGGTCATCAACGGACAGAGGAGGAAGAGGATCGCGCTGGGAAGCGGCACTACCGTCGCCGATGTCAACAGGGTCGTCAAGCAGTATGTCGAGATAAAGAAGATGCTAAAGATGTTCAAAGGTAAAAAAGGCTTCAAACTGCCTAAATTCATGCCGTTTTAGTTCAAATTATTCCCCTCCAACCGGATGCGGAACAGTTTGCTTCTTTTGTTCGAATTCTCATCGCCGCGCCGGTTAATTTTACGTTAGGGTCATAGTATAACGACAAAAGGAATATTATAATGTAAATAATCTCGCATAAATGAGACTCAATATGCGTATAAGTGATATGCCGGAAATTGCTAAATTAACCACTCCTGAAAAAATCCTATTGGTCGAGGACCTGTGGGATAAAATAATTTCTGAAGAGTCTGATATTCCCGTTCCACAAAGCCATAAAAAAGAATTAAACA
>Ga0209254_10001403_pt1 | contig 21492 bp, 20 predicted proteins | sample FrelakmetDIP11DI_FD_187148 | JGI IMG/M metagenome (GOLD analysis project Ga0209254, IMG submission 187148) | Freshwater lake sediment microbial communities from the University of Notre Dame, USA, for methane emissions studies - DIP11 DI (SPAdes)... | ecosystem: Environmental > Aquatic >...
CTCTCCATCCTCCTGGAGCAGGAGAAGGATATCCGCAGGCTGAGGTCCAAGGATGAGAGGCTGGATACTGGACTGCTACCCTGATTACGAGCATGACTGCATCGTGGTCTGGCTGAAGACCGAGCACGGCGTGGAGAAGCTGATCGACCGCCGCTTCAGGCCGTCCTTTCACGTGCGCGCGCCCTCCGACAAGCTGGGCAAGGTGGAGGAGGGGCTGCGCATGCTGGACGTGACCGGCTTCGCCACGGAGACGCGCACCACGCTCATGGACCCCCGTCCCCGTCCGTTCCTCCGGGTCACGGTGGACGAGTACCGCCAGCTCAACCAGCTCGTCAAGCTCGTGGACATGTGGGGGCATTACCGCGACTACGAGCTGTACAACGTGGATTTGCGCTTCGACCAGCGCTACTTCCTGGAGAAGGGGATCTTCCCCATGGGATTGCTGGATGTCGACACCGAGTACAGGATGCTCGACTCCCCGGACCGCATCCACTATCCCATCCCGCCGCTGAGCTCGGTGCAGGTCAAGGTGGAGGTGCAGGCGGCGCGGGGCATACCCACGTTCGATGATCCAATCAGTAAGGTGCACGCAGGCGACGCGGTCCTGGACGGTTCCGAGGAGGGGATATTGCGAGGGCTCCTGGACCTGGTCGCGGGCGAGGACCCGGACATCATCTACACGGACGAGGGCGACGAGTTCTACATGGAGTACCTGGCGGAGAGGGCGAAGCGCTGCGGCCTGGAGAGCTTCGACCTGGGGAGGGAGAGAGGGCTGCGCGTCTCCAAGGGCAAGAGCTACTTCACCTACGGCCGCATCATGTACAAGCCCCCGGCGCACAAGCTACGCGGCCGCATCCACCTGGACTCCGGTGGGTCCGCCACCTACGCGCGCAGCGGCATCTACGGCCTGATCGATGTCTCCAGGCTCTCGCTCATCTCCGTGCAGGATCTCGCCCGCCTTTCCCCGGGCACGGCCATCAGCGCCATGCAGATCAACCAGGCCGTCCGCGACGGGCATCTGGTGCTGTGGAAGAAGAACCTGCCCGAGGGCTTCAAGACCGCGGGCCAGCTGCTCAACTCGGACCGGGGCGGGTTCATCTACGAGCCGGAGGTGGGCATCCACGACCACGTGGCCGAGGTGGACTTCGCCTCCCTGTATCCGAGCATCATCGTGCGCCACAACATCTCCCCGGAGACGCTGATGTGCCCCTGCTGTCCGGACACCTCCAAGCTGGTGCCCGGCATCGGATACCCCACCTGCGAGAGGCGGGTCGGCCTCCTACCTAAGGTGCTGGAGCCGGTCATCAAGCGCCGCCTGGAGCTGAAGCGCCTCCTCAGGGAGGGAGGGAAGGAGGGCCAGGAGAAGGAGGCCCTGGAGCAGAGGTCCACCCTCCTCAAGTGGATCCTGGTGACCTGCTTCGGCTACACCGGGTACCGGAACGCGCGCTTCGGCCGCATCGAGTGCCACGAGAGCATCAACGCCTATGGACGGGAGATACTGCTGCGCACCACGGAGATGGCCGAGGCGCGGGGCTTCCACATATTGCACGGCATAGTGGACTCGCTGTGGCTCAAGGGCGAGGGGGATCCGCGCGCCTTCTGCGCCGAGGTGTCCCAGGAGATAGGCATCCCCCTGCATCTGGACGGCGTCTTCAAGTGGGTGGTGTTCCTGCCCAGCATCTCCACGGGCGTGGGCGCCCTGAACCGCTACTACGGCCTGTTCCAGGACGGCGAGCTCAAGCTGAGGGGCATCTTCCTGCGCAAGAGCGACACCATCGAGCTGGCGCGGGACCTGCAGAACGACATGCTGGCGGTGTTCTGCCGGGCGGACGACGCGAAGGGATTCCGGGAGCGCATCCCCGAGTCCCTGGGGGTGCTCGACTCCTACCTGGAGAGGGTGCGCTCCGGAAACGTGGAGCTGGAGAAGCTCATTGTCCGCCATCGCGTGGCCAAGGAGCTGGAGGAGTACTCGCAGTTCAACGACTCCTACGCGGCGCTGAGGCAGATGCAGGAGAGGGGCTTCGACGTTCCTCCGGGGAGGAGCGTGGAGTACGTTATATGCGATGGCGGCAGCAAGAGCGTCTGGGACCGGGTCAAGGTGGCCTCCTTCCTGCGCGGAGACGAGCACTACGACGCCTCCGAGTACCATGACGTGCTGCTGCGGGCGGCGGCGGACCTCCTCCTCCCCTTCGGCTGGAGGTTCGAGGCCCTGCAGGCACGATGTCACCAGAGTAGGCCGACGACCGCATCCTCCAGGCCGAAGTAGAAGAAGATGAGGGGCAGGAGCAGGCATCCGGTCAGATGCACCCGCCTCACCCCCAGGCATGGAGGTAGTAGGCCGACCAAGGTGGCGACACCCAGCAGGAGGAGGCCGGGGAGGCCGTTGAAGAGGGCGACCAGCGCCAGGAGGGAGGAGAGCACCAGGATGTTGATGTGGCGCAGGTCCCGCCCCGCCGCCCTGCGGGCCAGGTACGCTCCCGTTCGTAGGGTGAGGAGATACCCCAGGGCGGTGGCCACGAGCATGGCCATGAGGAGATAGGACAGAGGGGCGCCGGGGAAGGCGGCCAGGGAATCGATTCCATCATTTCCGAGGATCTGAGCGAGAACGAGCATGGCGCCCGTGCGCCCCTTGCCCTCCACAGCGAGCGCCAGAACGCTGAATACGACAGCGGACGTGCCCACGGCGGAGAGCATGACGATGTACTCCCTCGTGCCCTGCTCGGGGTCCTTGGGGCGGGGGGAGAGGGTGGAGCCGATCGTGGCGCCGATTGTGGAAGTTATACCCGGGAGCCAGCCGGAGAGGAACCCGGCGAGAACGCCCCTGAATGCGGGGCCTGTGCCGAGGGGAGCGCTGGGCGTCCCTTCCTGAGGCGGGATTGGTCCTGAGGAGAGGGAGGAGAGGAGCGCGGGGAAGGCGAAGAGCCCCGAGAGCAGGGGGAAGAGGGGGCTCTGCCCCATCCCCGCGAACAGGTCAGCGAGGGGCGGCCGGGCGTTCATGGCCGTGAGGCCCAGGAGGCCGGAGAGGCACATGACCGACGCGGCTATGAGCCTGCCCCTGAGCCGATCGGGGCGGACGATCCAGGTCCCTCGCGCCAGCACATGTCCCTTAGGAATGAACGTCCGATGGAGGACCTTATGTTCCCCGTACAGCGTGGATATGGTGGAGGTGCGGAGCCCGCGACGCTTCGCCCTCCCCGAGAGTGTTCCAGCGCGACCCTGGACGGGAACGGGGTAGGAGATGCTCACCATGCCGCTGAGCACCACCCCCTTCCTGGCATCCAGGTAGGTGCGGGTCCGCTTCCCACCCCTCTCGGTGAGGATGAGAAGGAGCACCACCCCTATCAGAAGGAAGGGCATGGCCGAGGCCAGCAGCTCGGCCGTGGGAAAGGGCGGCCGCATGACGATCTGGAGCGGTACGGCCGCCAAGAGGGCGAGGAGGGCGCCGAGCAGGCTGCCCGTGGCGGCGCACTGGATGGCCTCCAGCCCCTTCCCCGCGAGGAGCAATCGATGGGCGGGGAGCATGGTGAGCGAGGTCTCCCCGTCTGGTACCCCCAGGAAGGTGGAGGGCAGGAAGTCCACGAAGGAGTGGGCGGTGGCGGTGGAGACCAGCAGCACGGCGAAGAGCACTGGGGCGGGGAGATCACATCCCAGGGACCGTGCCAGGAAGGCCAGCGAAGAGGACAGGGCGGAGCTGAGGGCGAGTAGCACCAGCGACAGGGTGTTGATGTGCAATCCCGGGACCAGGGCGCAGGCGGCTCCCAGCAGTCCTCCGAGGAGGGCGAGCGCCATCACCGCTGGTAGAGGGGAGAGGTCCACGTTCCCCTTTCTCCACGAAAGGCGTTAAAGGGGAGGGCTACGGGTAGCATTCCTGGCAAGCTTATTACCGTCCTCCTCCTTTCCTGGGACGATGGAATGGGTCATCGTGGCGGAGGCCCTGACGAAGAAGTTCGAGGACCTGGTGGCGGTGGACAAGGTCAGCTTCCGCATCAGGCAGGGCGAGTGCTTCGGCTTCCTCGGTCCCAACGGTGCGGGCAAGACCACGGCCATCCGCATGGTCCAGTGCGTGTCCCCGGTCACCTCGGGAAAGCTGGAGGTCCTGGGCCTGGACGTGAGCAGCAGGCAGAGGGAGATCAAGTCCCAGATAGGGGTCTGCCCGCAGGAGGACAACCTGGACCCCGACTTCACCGCCTGGCACAACCTCCTGGTGTACGCGCGCTACTTCGGCATCGGGCGCGAGGACGCGGAGAAGAGGGCCACCGAGCTCCTGGAGTTCATGCAGCTCACGGAGAAGAAGGACGTGGCCATACCCAAGCTCTCTGGGGGGATGAAGCGCCGGCTGGTCATCGCCCGCGCCCTGATGAACGACCCCAAGCTGCTGATACTGGACGAGCCGACCACCGGGCTGGACCCCCAAGCCAGGCACCTCATCTGGGACAAGATACGCGAGCTCAGGAAGGGGGGCGTGACCGTGATGATCACCACCCATTACATGGACGAGGCGCAGCAGCTGTGCGACCGTCTGGTGATCATGGAGAAGGGGAAGATATTGGTGGAGGGCTCGCCCCGGGAGCTCATCTCCATGAACGTGGGCGCGGGGGTGGTGGAGATCCTGAACCCTGAGGACGGCGTGATCGATCTCCTGAGGGACCGCTCCCTGACCTTCGAGAGGGCTGGAGATAGGACGTACATCTACACCGACGACAACCGGCAGGTGCGGGAGCTGATCCTGCGAGAGATGCCCGCCTCCAACGTCTTCATCCGTGACGCTACCCTGGAGGACGTGTTCCTCAAGCTCACGGGCAGGGGGCTGAAGGATTGAGCCTCCTCTCGCAGGTCAGCAGGCGCTCCTGGGCGGTATGGCAGCGCAACAAGGACGTCTTCTTCTTCACCTGGAAGACGAACTTCCTCCCTCCCTTCCTGGAGCCTATCCTCTACCTGCTGGTCCTGGGCTTCGGCTTCGGGGCGCTGGTCACCCAGCTCCCCCCGCCCTATGACCAGATATCCTACCAGCAGTTCCTGGCCCCGGGGCTCATCGCCATCTCGGTCATGTACGGGGCGTTCTTCGAATGCACCTACGGGTCCTTCGTGCGCATGCACTATCAGAAGACCTTCGAGGCCATCGTGGCCACGCCCCTGACCATCGAGGACGTGATAACCGGAGAGATCCTGTGGGGAGCGACGAAGAGCCTGATCAACGCCAGCATCGTCACCCTGGTGGTCGCGCTGTTCGGATTGGCCTCCTTCCCCGGCATCCTGATAATACCGCTCATCGCCTTCCTCGGGGGGCTGGCGTTCGCCTGCATCGCCATGATGTTCACGGCCCTGGTGCCGAACATCGACTCCTTCAACTATCCATTCTTCCTGTTCATCACGCCCATGTTCCTGGTCGGGGGGACCTTCGTCCCCCTGGAGCAGTTCCCCGCCTGGGTGAGGGACCTGGCCCTCGTCTTGCCGCTCACGCAGGTATCCATCATAGTTCGTGACCTGTGCCTCGGATGGTGGATGTGGGAGGACCTGATCGGCATAGTCTACCTGCTGGTGCTCACGGCCATAACCTTCTACGCGGCGGTCTGGATGATGCGGCGGCGCCTGGTCAGTTGAGCAATACCAGCCGGCCGTCGCGCACCTCGACCTTTACCAGGGTTTTGATGCGCAGGCCCAGCTCCTCCTCCAGGCGGACCCTCGCCTCGCCCTTCTCCACCACAACGAGGACGTCGACGATATCGGCCCCGATGTGCTTGAGGGCCCCGAGGACGGCGCGCAGGGTCCCCCCGGTGCTGATGACGTCATCGACGACCACCACCCTCTCCCCCCTCCGGACACCGTTGATGTACATCTCCCCCTTTGAGTAACCGGTGACCTGGCTCACGGCTACCTCGCCTGGTAGGCCATAGCGCCTCTTCCTCACCACGCTGTAAGGGATGCCCAGCTCCAAGGAAAGGGGAACGGCCAATGTCATCCCCATGGCCTCCGGAGCGATTATCAGGTCGCAGTGGAAGTCGCCGACCTCCTTGAGGGCGTCGAGCACCTCGACCAGGACCATGGGGTCCGTCTGCGGGATGCCGTCGGTGATGGGATTGACGAAGTATTCGTAGGAGCCCATTTTCACGACGGGTGACGCCTCCAGGCTGCGCTTGAACCTCTCAAGATCCATGCTGGAGGGGTTGACCTTTCGAATAATTAAACTTGCCTAGATGCTCGAAAATTGAGATCCATCGAGGCAAGAGCTTCGAGGACGGAAATCTAGATCAGCTTATGCCAGGTCCGCCCCGAACGCTTCGCCGTGCCCGATGCCTCCAGGTCCTTCAACGTCCCACGTATTAGGTCCTCGGACACATCGATCTGGAACTGCTCCTTGAAAGCCTTGCGGATATCGTCCTCGGTCTTGCCCTCGTAGAGGGTCTTGGGCAGTATCGTTCGCAGGTCCTCGTGCAGGTTCCAGGGGAAGATGAACCAGGTCCAATCCTGCTCAGCCACCCTCACCGAATAGAAGCTCGGCTCGACGGTGGAATGGGTGATGTGCAGGAGGCAGGCGGTCTGGATGTCCTTCGCCTTCAAGTCACGGATATGAGAGATGGCCAGCTTCAGGCTCTCGCCCGTGTCAGTGATGTCGTCCACGATCAGGACATGCTCTCCCTCGATGTTGGTGTTGAGCTCCTGGGTCAGCAGAGCCTTCCCATCCTGATTCGCCGTGACGCCCCAATGCTCGGTCTTCACGGCATAGAGCTTCTTCACATTGAGATGGTCACAGAGCAGGCGCGCTGGGACCCATCCCCCCCGGGTGAGGCCGACGATCACCGACGGCTTGCATTGGCAGTCCTGGATCTGGCGCGCCACGTCCAGCGTCCAGCGTGAAATCTCATCCCATGTGACCACCTTGCAGCGGAAGCTCTCCACCTTGCCCATGTCCCAACCTCTGGATGACTGGACGGTGGTGCAGGGGCAAAAGTCTTTCGTTCCCGGCCTGGCCCACTCTCCGGACCCTCATATCAGAACAGGACCGATGAGCTCGTCGGTCCGAGGGGAAAAGGCTTTTTTGATGGTCTCCATTGATCATTCATGGTCTATCCCCGGGCGGTGCTCAACGAGCTGAGATGGGGGCCCGAGGGCGGCCTGGAGAGGGCCGAGATCACCTACGTCCACCGGGGCGCTCCCAACGACGAGATGACCATCCTAGGCTCCGAGATAGTCGAACTGGAGCGGTCCTTCTTCTGCACGACAGAGAGCAAGATACCTTACCATCGCATCAAGCGAATAATGCTTGGAGGGGACGCGCTCTACGACTCTGGTCTTAAAATGGGAAGATAGGAAGGGTTTGATGGCCCCTCACCGGGGCTCGTTGCAGTTGGGGCAGGTACGCATGAACGCGGGGTACTGCACCCCGCACTTCTTGCACTTGACCATATCCGTGTGCTTCGGCTTCTCCTGCGGCGCCTGCGGGGGCGGTGCCGGTTGAGGTGGGGGCTGAGGCGGGGGCGCCTGCTGAGGCGGGGGGGCGTTGTACTGCTGTTGCGACGGTGGCGCTCCAGTCTGGTAGGCTCCTGTCGGATAGGGCTGATAGTTGGGCTGGAAGACGTCCTTGAGCCGGAAGTAGGCGAAGATCAGGAGCAGACCGGGCAGAAGGCCGAACAACAATCCTACGATGGCCCAGATGATCAGCCGGTCCGAGGCCTCCTTGAACTTGCCCTGGTCGAGGACGTCGAAGAAGGTGGACTTCATCATGAAGATCAGGAAATAGTACACCACTCCGGAGAGCAGGCTGTACCCGGCCCAGAAGAAGTTCTGCGTGAAGAGGGAGAAGATCCCTCCGATGATCAGAAGCAGGCCGAGCAGCGCCAATATCCATTGGGTCCACCAGGAAATCTCCCTGGCCTCCACCGCTGGCGCGGGCAGCCATGGAGGGCCAGCGCTCTTGGCCATGAACGGCATGTTAAGGTTATCCAACTCTTGTTTCATCTAATCCCATCCTCTTTCATGATCGAAGCGGTAAGACCGCCTGATTTTTTATAACGTGCTATTCGATATTAAATTTATCTAAAGGCCAGATGACGCGCTATTATTATCTTATTATAATATTATTAATTAATGGGTCCGAACCCTGATCGTCCGTGTCAGGAGGACTTCCGATGTGCCAGCCCTATACATTTATATAAGAGCCCAGGACTACAACGCCCCGAAAAGAGTGAAGAGATGAAGTATAACGACTTCAAGAACATCTATGACCAACTGAGAACCCCTTCCGACGTAAAACGCCTCACCAAGGAGCTGGGCCTGGATGAGGAATTTCTCACCGTCCTCTATACCCAGAGGACCGTTCGCGACACCACCAAGAAGTTCTATCGCGTGCAGCGCATGGCCCCGCGCATCATGAGCGAATGGAAGAGCGGGCGCAGCATGCTGTCCTTGTCCGAGAAGTACGAGTTCCCGCCCATGCTGATGGGGATGATGCTCTTCCAGAGCAACGGATGCTCCAAGAAACAGTTCTGGAAGCTGGTCCGGGAGCCCAATACCATCGATGACAAGCGCGTGCGCAAGGAGATCGAGGAGATCACCCGCGAGGACTGCATTTACTCCCCCTGGGGAAATGAGCTGCAGTACAAGCGAGGGGCGTGGGGCGAGAGCCAATTGGAAGGCTGGCTGGATAGGCACAACCTTACCTACAAGACAGAGAAGGACCTGCGTGGGGAGTTCCCCAAGACCCCGGACTGCCTGTTGGACGAGCCGATACGGGTGAATGGCTGGGAGATAAACTGGATCGAGAGCAAGGCCTCCTTTGGCGACAAGATCGAGATCAACAAGAACGTGAAGAAGCAGCTCGAGCCTTACACAGAGCTGTTCGGGGACGGCCTGGTGGTCTACTGGTTCGGGTTCGTGGACGAGATCGAGAGCCTCAAGGGGATATTCATCACCGACGCCTCGCTCCTCCACATGGACTGTCAGGTGCTGAGCACAGAGTGTAAGAGACCTTTATTATAGGAAATTAACAATCTATATCCTATGGCCTTGGAGCCCATTTCCGCCAGCGACCTGGAGCGTTTTGGCTACTGCCCGCTCAGCTGGTGGCTCTCCCTCGAGGGACAGGTGACCTCCAAGGAGCTCGAGGAGGGGGAGAAGGTGCACTCGGCCATGGCCGAGGACGTCTCAAGCATCATGGAGAAGGAGAGGAACGCCCGGAGCTGGGAGAAGCTGGTGCTGGCGTTCTCCATAATCGCCACCATATTGGGGTTGGTGGGCATATCCTTCCTGGCCTACGACAACGCTCAGGAGCTCAGCACGGTGATGGGCGTGCTATCCATCGTATGGATCGTGGCGGCGCTCTTCCTCCTGTTCCGGTCCGCCTCCAACAAGGACAAGAAGGAGAGGGCGAAGGCACAGAGGATCGTGGTGGGCTTCGCCATCGTGGCCATGGTCATCGCCTTGAACGCGATGACCGTCCTCAATGTCAATCCGGACCTGGCATTCATCGTGGAGATGATCGCCCTTGTCTGGCTCATAGCAGCCTCACTAGCCCTGTACGCGTCCATCCTCTCGAGCCGGAGGGCCCGTTTATTGCGCCAGAAGAGGTCCATAAAGGGCGAGATCAAGTACGTGGACAAGGGCCAGCCCCGGCTCCTGCGCTCCGAGCTCCATGGGCTCCAGGGAAGGCCCGACTTCATACTCGAGGTGGAGGGCGAGGCGGTGCCGGTGGAGCTTAAGACCGGTCGAACGCCCAAAGGGCCGCTGTTCTCGCACATACTCCAGGTCGCTGCCTACTGCCTTCTGCTGGAGGACGAGGGGGAGAAGGTCTCCCACGGCATCCTGCGCTATGAGGAGACCGAACACGAGGTGGAGTTCAACGGCGATATGCGCCAGATGGTGCTGGGCAAGCTCGAGGAGATGCGTTCCCTCATGCAGAGCGGCCGAGTTCACCGCAACCACAACCGGCCGGGCAAGTGCCGCTCCTGCTCCCGGCGGGAGAGGTGCCCAGAGCGCCTGGCCTGATCACTCCACGGTGACGCTCTTGGCCAGGTTCTTCGGCTTGTCGATGGAGCATCCCTTCCTCTTGGCCGTGTAATAGGAGAGGAGCTGCAAGGCCACCGTGATGGGGAAGGGCGAGAACAGCGGCGGGACCTCGGGCACGAAGATGACCTTGGTCGCCACCTGCTCCAGGTCCCGGTCCCCCTCGAAGCCTATGGCCAGGACGGGGGACTCCCGCGCCTGCACCTCGGCTACGTTGGCCAGCATCTTGTCATAGGTATGATCGCGGGCGCATGCGGCCACGGTGGGCGTCCTGCTGTCCAGAAGGGCCAGCGGACCGTGCTTCAGCTCCCCGGCGGCATAGCCTTCGGCGTGGATGTAGGAGATCTCCTTGAGCTTGAGGGCGCCCTCCAGCATAGTGGGGTAATTGATGTTGCGGCCCAGGAAGAAGATGTCCCGGGCGTCCACCAGCATGTCGGTGGCGTCCTCCACCTGCTGCGCGTCGTCCAAGACCTTGCGCACCACCTGGGGGAGCTTCTGCATCTGCGCCCTCATCGCCCTCTGGTCATCATGGCTCAAGGTCTTCCGTGCCTGTGCCACCCTCATGGCGATGAGGTAGAGAGCCACGAGCTGGGTGATGTATGTCTTGGTGGCGGCGACACCGATCTCCGGCCCGGCGCGGGTGTAGAAGACCTCGTCCACCTCCCGGGTTAGGCTGCTCCCCACGACGTTGGTGATCGCCAGGGTGCGGCACCCCCGCCTCTTGGCCTCCCTCGCCGCGGCCAAGGTGTCCGCGGTCTCGCCACTCTGCGAGATGAGGATGACCAGGGGATGCTCCTTGGCCCCCGTCCCGTAACGATACTCGGACGCCAGCTCCACGGCCGTGGGGACCTTGGCCAATTTCTCGATGACGTACTTGCCGATCATGGCGGCGTGGTAGGAGGTCCCGCAGGCCACGACCTTGATGGAAGGGAAGTCGGCGTTGCTCAGGAGCCCGCTGTTCTCCATGATCTCCAGGTTGGAGCGAAGGGTGTTCCGGATGGCCTCGGGCTGCTCGAATATCTCCTTGAGCATGAAGTGCTCGAATCCTCCCTTCTGTGCCTCCTCCGCGGACCAGCTTATGATCTCGGGGCGGCGGTCGACCGGCGTTCCCGCCGGGTCGTAGATGGTGACCTTGGAAGGAGTCATCTCCACCACCTCGTCGTCCATGACGTACAGGACCTTGTTCGTGTAGTCAAGAAGGGCGGTCACGTCCGAGGCTAGGAAGTTCTCTCCGACTCCAAGGCCGACCACCAGGGGGTTCTCCTTCCTGGCGGCGAGGATGCGCTCGGAGCCCTTCTCCACCAATACCACTGCGTAAGTGCCCTTGACCTCGGCCAAGGCGCTGACCAGGGCTTGACGGAGGTCGCCATGGTTATGCTTCTCCACCAGATGGACCAGGACCTCGGTGTCGGTCTCGGAGGTGAACCTGTGGCCTTCCGCGAGCAGTCCTCTCTTGATCCCCACATAGTTCTCGATTATCCCGTTATGGACCAGGGCGATGTCGCCGGTGCAGTCCGAGAAGGGATGCGCGTTGGGCTTGGATGGCCTCCCGCAGGTCGCCCAACGGGTGTGCCCGATGCCCACTCCCCCGTCGAAGTGCGGCAGCGTGGACTCCATGACCGCGATCTCGCCCTTGTCCTTGTGGACCTGTATCTCCTTTCCAGCGATGGCCAGGCCTGCGGAGTCGTAGCCGCGGTACTCCAGCTTCTTCAGCGAGTTCAGGATGACCTCTGTGGCCACCCTCGGTCCCGTGTAACCCACGATGCCGCACATCAGACCACGATGCTCCTGTCCTCAAGGTTCTTGCTCACTCTTGCCAGGTCGCCGATGCGACAGTCCGCGCCCACGATGCATCCGGAGGCGACGACGACGCCTGACCCGGCGGACGTCCTCTCCCCCACCAGGCAGCCGATGCGCTTCAGATGGAAATGCTCATGCTCGACCTGTGTCGTGGCGCTGGAGGCGGGAGCCCTGAACCCCGGGCCGAGGCTCACTCCCTCATCAAGCACGCAATGCGAGAGGTGGGCGTGCGAGGAGATGGTGACGTTGTCCGTGAGGAGCGATTCCTCTATGAAGGAGAGCGGGGCGATGCTGACACCGTTGCCGATGCTCGTCGAGGGCATGAGTATCGTGCTAGGACCGATGTCGCACCCCTCCCCTATGATGACTGGCCCTTCGATATAGCACCCAGAGCGTATCTTGGTGCCCGCGCCCACGCAGACTGGGCCTCGCAGCACCACTCCCGCCTCGACGGTGCCGTTCACCTCCTGCCCCTCCAGGTCGAGGGCGAAGGAGTTGAGCTTGATCAGGTCCCAAGGATAGACGGCGTCCATCCATTTCCCGCTGGTGGGCACGGCACGGAGCTGCACCTTGCCTAGGTGCCCTTGGAGGATGTTGGTGATGGCTCCCTCCCCCTCGGAGATGCCCCGCTCGATGAGCTTGAAGATGTCCGGGGTGAAGCGGTATATCCCAGTGGAGATGACGTTGCCTATCTTCTTCTGTGGTTTCTCCACGATGCTGGTGACCATGTCCCCGTCCAGGCTCACCACCCCGTACTTGGAGGGCGTCTCCGAGGTGGTCACGGCCACGGAGGTCCCGCTCCCCTTGCTCAGGAGGTCGGAGACGGTCCGGGCATCGATGAGGTTGTCGCCTGCCACCACTAGGAAGTCGGAGTCGACCTGGGACGACGCCGCCTTCAGGGCATGGGCGGTCCCCAGCTGCTTCTCCTGGTGCACGTAGCGGATATTGGCCCCGAACCCCTTCCCATCCCCGAAATAGGACATGATCCGTTCCTTCTTGTACCCGACCACCAGCACTATTTCCTTCACGCCGCTGCCCACCAGGGCCCGGACGACATAGTGGAGGATGGGCTTGTTGGCGATGGGGATCATGACCTTGGGGCGGGAGTTGGTGAACGGACGCAATCTGGTACCTTCCCCAGCCGCGAGAACGACAGCCTTCAAAGTTTCGGCCTCCTGGCGACACAATTCAGTTCGTCGTAATTAAAAGTTCTCCGCTCTTTTCGGGAGCGGGGGAGAGAGACTCGCCCATTGTCCGCCGAGATAACCCTCGAGATAATCTGGGCAAATTATCAGTTTCTGACAATGAGCTCATATTCCTTAATAAGCCCAGTGGGTGTCTGTAACCTAAGCGTGAGATGATGATCGAAGAAATCGGCCTGCGCATACCACAGGAGGTCTATACCTTCTTCACCACTCCCGGTGGGCACTCCCTCATTCTCAGAGGGAATGCTGGCGCGGGAAAGACCACCTTCGCCCTGCAGATAATCGAGGACCTATCCACCATCGAGAAGACCTATTACTTCCCCACCCGCATCTCGGACTCCTCACTTTTCGCGCAGTTCCCCTGGCTCAAGGAGAAGATGGACCAGCTTCGCCTTCCTCCCGCACGGACCAACGGTCACAGGAGCAACGGCAATGGGCTGGAGGTGGAATTGCACCGCGATGGGCTTGGGACGTTGAAGGGCATCGCCCCCGCCCGGTCCATGAGCTCCAAGGGTGCCATGCAGATATCCATCGGCAAGGACCTGGCGGAGATCGAGCTCCTGTACGAGGTCATCGAGGACCGCCTCCCTGACCGCACGCTGCTGGTGATCGACAGCCTCGACGCACTGGCGGAGAGGAACGGGCTGACCTGCGCCAAGCTCCTCAACTCCATGCAGAAGGACCTCATCGAGGGCTATGGCTCCAACGTGCTCTACGTGCTGGAGAGCCCCGAGCCCATGCTCGATTACCTGGGCGACGGCGTGGTCAAGGTCGCGCTGGGCGAGCATCAGGGGCGCAGGGTGCGGGAGATCGAGATCCTGAAGCTGCGGGGGACTGAGATCCAACAGCCCAAGTACCTGTGCACATTGAAAGGGGGCAAGCTTCGCTCCTTCGGCTACTGGTGGGAAAAGAATCAGCCCCCCAGCAGGCCGTGGAGCGCAATCCCCGATCAGGAGGACCGTCTCTCCACGGGCATTCGCGATCTGGACCACCTCCTCCAAGGCGGTTTGGAGAAGGGATCCATCGTCCTGGTCGAGCTGGGGACCGGTGTGCCGATTTCCGTGGCAGGGATGCTGGAGGCATCGCTGGTGGCCAATTTCGTCATGCAGGGAAGGGGCGTGGTCTGGGTACCCGTGCGCAAGGCCAACGCCGAGAACGCGCGGAACCGCCTAACGCCTCTGGTCCCCAAGGAGCAGTTCGAGCGCCTGGTGCGGATCCCCGAGCTGGCCACGAACATGGGGTCTGGATGGGGGCAGTGCGTCATGCCCATCGAGGGCTCGCACGCCGGCTCGGACCTCAAATGGCAGAACGTCTCCTACGCCCTGCAGTCCGCCGCCCAGCCATACCTCTCACTCATGGGCTTCGACTCTCTGGAGTCCATCTACGGGAGCGGGGTGATGGAGCAGCTCGTGGACCACCTCGCCGCCATCAGGCGCAACCACGGAGTGTTCGTGGGTATGGTCTCGCCCTCCACCCGCAGCACGCAGCGTCTGGCGGACCTGGCCACGGTGAGCCTGAGGATCGAGCGCATTGGCGGGACGGTAATCATCTACGGCGAGGAGCCTTTCACCGAATGCAACGCCATGGCGCTGAAAGAACAGGACGTGGGGGGCAACATTTGCCTGACCCCGATAGTGTGAGGTGAGGGACTTGGTAAGAGCGTGCTTCCCCGACCAAAGCTCCGTGCTCCTCATAGGCAGCCCGGGCATCGGGCTGCTGGAGTTCAACGTCAGCCTGGTGCAGAACTACCTGGAGAAGGATGACGTGGTCATCTTCGTGGCCGTGGACACATCCCCCATGGACATAGCGGCGGTCATGAACGCCTTCGGCATCCCCACCAAGGAGGCGATGGACAAGAATCTCTTCTTCCTCGATTACCACTCCAGCCTGCTGGGAGCGAACGAGGACCGCGTGCCAACGCCCGGCGTGCGGCCCGTCACCGACCTGGAGGGCATCATGTTCCACATCGGTGCCATTTCCGAAGAGACGAAGAGGCGCACGCGCACCTTCTTCTACTCGCTCTCTACGCTGTTCCTCTACAACCAACCCAACGTGGTGCTCAAGTTCTTCCAGATCTCCAATTCCAAGATCCGCGCCCATTACGGCACCTCCATCATCTCCATGCACGACGGCGTGCACGAGGAGAGGACCGTCAACCACCTCATGGCCATCGCCGACGGGGTGGTCGAACTTCGCTTCGACGAAGAGATGAACAAGATGCTGCGCGTGCGCAACATGCGCGGGTATCCCACCTCGGCCCAATGGATACCTTTCGAGATCAAGGGGACGGACCAGGAGAAGCCTGCGAACATCCTGGAATGGGTGTGATCAGCCCTCTAGGTCCTCGTTGAACGTGCCGTACAGGGAGTTGCGCAGCTGTTCCTTGGCCCTCTCCGTCGCCCTATTGTAAAGATCGCACTGGAGCTTGGGGGAGACCACGCGGTCCTTCTTCGTGCAGTAGACCAGCCGGTCGCCTACCCCGACCTCTGGCCGGGCATCGCGGTATAAGCAGGAGAAGCACAGAGCCTTCTTGCTGTCCTCGGTCACGACCTGTCCAACTCACTACCAATATAAGTGGCTTTTCGAGCTTATTTCAGGTGAGCGTCCAGGAACGTGGTGAAGTCCATTACCTCCACGCCCCCGGCACGCCTCAGGTTCATGACGCAGAAGGGGCAGGGGGCCACGACCACCTCCGCCTTGGCGCGCGCGGCGGAGGCCATCTTGGCCTTGGCCAGGGCGAGAGAGACATCGGGATGCCCCGCCACCACCCCCCCTCCCCCACCGCAGCATCGGTCCGCCTCCTCCATCTCCGTCAGCTTGACCCCGGGAAGGCGCTGCAGTATCTCCGCGGCATAATCGATCACGTGCGGTCCCAAGGTGCGGGCCAGGTGGCACGGCTGATGCAGGGCCACCTTGACCTTCCGCTTGGCCGGGAGGGCGGGAAGCTTCCTCACCCCCACCACCTCGTACAACAGCTCGATGGTGTGCATCGGCTCCAGTCCGTAGTCCTGGACGAGATGCGTGGTGCACCCGGGGCAGGAGGTGACCAATCCCTCGAAGCCGTCGAAGGCGCGAAGGTTCTCCTCGCGCAGCATCCTCAGCCTCTGCCCGTCCCCCACCTTCTCCAGGGGAGCGCCGCAGCAGGCCCACTTCTCCGGCACGCGGAACGGCACCCTTCCCTTGCTCAACAGGGAGACCGTGCTCTCCAGTATCTGCGGGAGGCGGTTCTCGGCGATGCACCCGGGGAAGTAGATCAGCTTGGCATCAGACGGTTTGAAGGAGGGCCTGGACTTCGCCGGTTCCACCGAGCGGCGATGCGCGTCTATGTTGGCGAGTATCCGCCCGTGGCCCTCCAAGGCCAGGTCGGGGGCGAAGATGGAGCGCCTGATCTCCAATATCTGGCGCGTGAGCGGCAGCCGGGCCGGGCAGATGTCGGTGCAGCGGTAGCAGGCGGTGCACTTGTACAGATTGTCCCGCAGGGACCCCAGGTCCAAGGACAGTCGCGAGGCCTCCACCGCCAGCCCTCGTGGCCCAGCGAAGCGCGCTAGGCCCTCGATGGTCACCACTGGGCAGGCGAGCTGGCAGCTTCCGCACTTGATGCAGCGGTTGTCGAAGGCCTGCAATCAGCTCACCTCCCTGGCATACTCCGCCGCCACCCAGGCGGTGAGAAGCTCGCCCCCCAGGCCGACCCCGGTGGGGAAGGAGAAGCTGGCGAGGGCGGCGCCGGCCCCGAAGGCGTTCTCGAAGGGCTTCCCCTCGCGTGTGAGGAGACGCATATCGTTCGTCACCAGGTATCCCGCCTCGACGAACGCCCTCATGGCCGCGTCGTACCCCGTCTGGTCGGGCAATGTCTCCATCTCCCCGAACTTGCCCACCTTGAAGGCGGAGAAGGGGTCGACCACCTCCCTTCCCTGCAGGGCGAGGCCTCCCCCCACCAGGTCCCCGGTGGCCAGGATGACCGAGTTGAAGGTCACCCTCTGCACCCTCGTGGGCGTCTGGATGATGGCGGCGGCGACGCGCGCCCCGTGGACCTCGAGCTTCGTCACCAAGTGGTTCTTGAGCAGGCGGCAGCCGTGCCCGACGGCCGCTCGCTCCATGGCCTCCTGGAGTCTCTGGCCGGGCAAGGACATCGGGGTCACCAGCTCGAAGACGTTCCGACCGGTCGTAGTGCTCAGCTCCGACATCCCCTTGTGGAGCCGCTGCAGCTCGAACAGAGGAGGAATGGCGACATGGTCCTCGTCCAGCTCGCGGATGGCGGCGGCCAGCTCCTCGAGGTTGCCCTCGGGACGGAGATGGAATGCCACCTCGGCCGACGTCATGCCCGAGCGGCCCTTGAGGCCTTTCATGGCATAGCGATGGGGTCGCACCTTCACCCCCTCTAGCTCGCGGGCGCTCATGACCGCCACGAGCTCCGGGTCGAGGTCCCCTTGCCCCGAGATCCCCAGAAGGGCGAGTTGCTCCCCTTCCAGGCGGTCCAGGCGCCCCGCGGCGGTGAAGGTGGGGGCGATGGAGCAGGCGTACCTGGTCCCCGCGTTGGTCAGCATGTCGACGAAATGGAAGGTGTCGTCGGTCATCTCCAGACCCTGGTCGGAGAGGGAGCGGAACAGGAAGGAGCTCACCTGGGGCAGCACCTCCTCCAAGGTCAGGGAGCTCCTCTCGATGATGTCGGCGAAGGGATGGACGGAGCGGGCCAGCGCCTCAAGGTCGATGATCCCCTGCTCCTGTTTGAAGATGTCCTTGCGGATGTAAGAGACACAGCCGGTGGAGAGGGAGGTGGCGGTCGTCCCCTTCCCCACGACCGCGACGTTGTTGTCCTCCGCCAGGGATGACGCCGCCATGAGGCCGGCGGCCCCATGCCCTATGACCAAGGCGTCCACATGCAAGGGCTTGAGCTCCCTCACCGGACCACCTCGCGGATGCGCAACTGATAGGTGCCTGTCAGAAGGTACCTCTTCATGACCTCTTGGCGCAGCTGCTCCCCCTCGAGCACGGGACAGAGGCCCTTCCATCGATCGGAGAGATACCCCTCCAGCAGGCGCTTGGGGTCCTGGTCCGTGCGTTGTGCCAGGGCGGAGAGCATGCCCAAAGCGCACATCCCCCCCTGGCAGAAGCCCATGCCCGCGCGCGTCCTCCTGGTCAGGTCCCCGAGCGTCCTCACATCAGGGTGAGAGGCGAAATGCTCCAGCTCCCCCCGGAGCACCTGCTCGCAGGAGCAGACCACCTCGTTCCCCCGGGGCCGTTGGGAGCAGGCCTCCACCACCTTGCGCCTCGCGGGGCCGTACTTGCGCTGGAGCCTGATCCGATGCATGTCCAGCGTCCCTTCCAGGCGTGGCGCCTCCTCCTCCCTCATCAAGGGAGCGCTCGCGGTCCTGCATCTCTCTGACGAGCCCAGGACCCGACAGGCGGCGTCGGCCGCCCTCTCCGCCATGAGGCGGTAGGTCGTGAGCTTGCCCCCCACCACGCTGATGAGGTTGTTCACGCCCTTCGAGGAATGGTCCAGCACCTGGAATCCACGGCTGGCCTCCCTTCCGGGCACGGGAGATAGCAAGGGCCTGATCCCGGCGTAGGCCCTCACCGCCCTGGCCCTGGACACGCCGGGGAGCATGGCCGAGGCCTCCTTGAGCAGGGAGAGCGCCTCCTCCCTGGTGGCCGAGACCGGTTCCGGCCGTGACAGGGGGGCCGATGTCGTGCCGACGATGGACGCGGTATGATTCGGCACCACGATATCGCCGTTCGAGGGGGGCCGGAGACGGTTGACCAGTCCGTTGCAGACCCGTCCGTCCAGGACCACCATCGTGCCCTTGTCCACATGCATGTCGATCCGGAGACGGGCCAGAGAGGCGATCTCCCCGACCCAGGCGCCTGCGGCGTTGATCACCACCTCGGGCTTGACCTTCTCCGCCCCTCCGGTCATGGAATCGCGGTACAGCACCTCGTCGATGGAGCCCCTGGAGATCTTGAACGATTGCACGACCTGATAGTTCAGTGCCTTGGCGCCAGCATCCCTGGCGGACTCGATGTTCCCCAGGACCAGCGAGAAGGGGTCGATGGAGGCATCGTTGACCTTGTAGGCGCGAAGCAGCGCTGGGCTTATGCCAGGCTCGACCTCCCTCGCCTCCTTCACCGACAGGGCGGAGAGCTCCACCTTGGCGTCCCTGCACGCCTTCTCGAACCTATCTGGATAATCCGCATCGTCACCGGGAAGGGAGGCGAAAAGGCCTCCGCAATCCTCTAGACAATAAGGGGCCAGGTGCCGGAGTATCTTGTTCTCGGTCGCGCACTCCCTCGCCGAGGAGGGGTCCATGACGGCATAGCGCCCCCCGCTGTGGAGCATGCCATGATTGCCGCCGGAGGCGCCGGCGCAGAAGTCTCCCCGCTCCAGCAGCAGGGTGTCGATGCCCCTCAATGCCAGGTCGCGGGCGACCCCCGCTCCCGTGGCCCCTCCCCCGATGATGAGGGCCTCTACGCGCGCCAAGCCTACAGCTTCTCCTCTGACCTTCGCAGCATTACCTTGACCTCCCCCATGCGTAATTAGCTTATCGAAAGGCGCGCTGAAAGGGCGGCCCTTCAAAAGAGGAAAGAAGAATGGTAGCGGGGGGTCGATTTGAACGACCGGTCTCCGGGTTATGAGCCCGACGGGATGTCCTGGCTACCCCACCCCGCTGTGGAGAACTCCTAACTCACAAGCCTATAATAAAGCTTTGGGGCGCGCGGGTCCCGTCTCAGAAGAACTTGCGCAATCGCAACACATCGTCGATGGAGCCCTTGACCTTGACCTTCTTCAGGGCCCAGGCCTTCATGATCTTCATCTCGCCGTTGAAGAGCTTGATGACGGTGTCCGGGTCGGATATCATGGTGATGTCCGGGTCGGGGATGGTCCCCTCGAAGAGCTTTTCCACCCTGCTGCACTCGAGGATGAAGTAGTACTGCTCGCATCCAAGGTCCAGTTGCACCTTCTTATGGATGCACTCCAGCTCCTTCTTGAGGTTCTCGTCCTGGGCCACGCGGGCGTTGAAGCGGTCGACGACCCCCTCGAGGATGGGCTTGCAAACGTTCATTCGGACACCTTTCTCATTCCCATTCGCTCAATTTCGAGTTCTTGGCAGCGCTGAGCGCCCTCTTGGAGGTGGCCCAGGACCTGCGCGTATGGGGCGGCACATCCCCCTTCTCATTTATGCATTTTTGCAGGAAAGCTTTGGTCTTGGGGTCGCTGCAATAGCCGCTGCCGATCTCCTCGCCCAGCTCCATCTCTATCTCGCGGACCCTCTGGTCCCTCCTCGTCTTGGCGATTATGGAGGCCGCCGAAACTATGGGGTACCTGTCATCCGCCTTGTGCTCGCACACCAGGCGCGGTCGGTAGGAGAGGAATGAAAGCACCTGGTTGGCGTAGGACCTGGCATTGGCATCGCAGGCGTCCACGTACGCCTCGTCGGGATGGAGGCTCTCGATCAATCGGGCGAAGACCTCCGCCTCGATCTGGTTTAGGGACCTGCGGGACATGAGCTCGTCCAGCTCCTGAGGCCAGACCTCTATCACCTCGACCCTGCACATGTCCCAAATCAAAGGCGCGAGCTCCTCCCTCCTCTCGGCGGTGAGCTTCTTGGAGTCGCGGACCTTGAGCTCCCTCAGCCCCTGGTCCGTTTCCACCATGACGCCGGCCACGACCATGGGCCCGATGACCGGCCCCCTCCCTGCCTCGTCCACACCGCAGATCGTCCAGCTCACAATGGTCCAGCGGCATGATGGACTTACCAGGCATGATACTTTCGCCCGAAGGACGACGCACAAGCTTGATTTATCCGTAGCGGCCTAGCAACGGACAACATGTCCGAGGTGTACTTCGCAGACCTGAGGGCTGACCGGGAATCGAGGAACGTCCCGAACAAGATCATCAAGCTCTTCAAGGCTGCTGGATTGTCGCAAGTCTTCAAGAAGGGGGACCTGGTGGCCATCAAGTCGCACTTCGGTGAGCCGGGGAGCCATACCTTCCTCAGGCCCCAGTTCTGCGCCCAGGTCGTCGACCTGGTGGCCAAGAACGGGGGGAAGCCCTTCCTGACCGACTCCAACACCTTGTACCGCGGAGGGAGGTCGAATGCGGTGGACCACCTGACATCCGCGGCGCGGCATGGCTTCATACCTCCGGTGGTCAACGCCCCGATGGTCATCGCCGACGGTCTGACGGGGAAGGACCAGACGGAGGTCCGGGTGGACCTGCGCCACTGCCAGACCGTCAAGGTGGGCAGCGCCGCCGTGCACGCGGACTCCATCATCTGCGTCTCCCATGTGAAGGGGCATATCATGACGGGATTCGGAGGGGCGATGAAGAACCTCGGTATGGGATTCGGCTCCCGCGCCGGCAAACTGGAGATGCATAGCGAGGTGCACCCGAAGGTCAAGGAGGAGGTTTGCAAGGGCTGCGGCCTATGCGCCAAATACTGCCCCGCTGGGGCCATCACCGTCAAGGGGAAGGCGAGGATCGACCAGGATA
>Ga0209254_10001404_pt1 | contig 21489 bp, 17 predicted proteins | sample FrelakmetDIP11DI_FD_187148 | JGI IMG/M metagenome (GOLD analysis project Ga0209254, IMG submission 187148) | Freshwater lake sediment microbial communities from the University of Notre Dame, USA, for methane emissions studies - DIP11 DI (SPAdes)... | ecosystem: Environmental > Aquatic >...
CTGACCTGGCCAGAGGCGGCGGGGTTACGCGTGTAATGAGATCCAGAATCGCCGTCGCGATTGCCGCCGCAATTTGTGTGATACAGTTCCGATCACCTCTTTAGTGGTCAAATATTATGTTGTCTCATGCGCTTACAGCAGCGACCTCGAAAGGTTATCGAATCATGATCAGACCACTGTTCTGGACATTCACGCTGACGCTGCTTGGTCTGGGTGTACTCACGGTCGGACGCGCCGAGGCGCAGGCAGCCGCGGGTGATTACAAGCTTCACGCCGGCGACAAGATCCAGGTGTCGGTGTGGAAGGAACTGGATTTGCAGCGTCCGGTCATCATCCGGCCGGACGGAAAGTTTTCCTTTCCGCTGACGGGAGAGGTTCAGGCGTCCGGCCGCACGGCGGACCAGGTGCGAGTGGACATCGAGGGGCGCCTGAAGAAGTACATCCCAGAGCCCGTCGTCACGGTCACCGTGGAGGAGACGGCGGGTAACCGGATCTTCGTCATTGGCCAGGTCAACAAACCTGGCATGTTCGTGATGAACCCGCAGTTGAGCGTGCTGCAGGCACTCAGCCTCGCGGCGGGCGGGACGCCATTTGCGAAACTCGACGATATTATCGTTATCCGGGGCACGGGCGCGGCGCAGACCACGCTCCCGTTCCGGTATAGCCAGGTCACCGAAGGTAAGTCACTTGCGCAGAACATCATGCTGGAGAGCGGCGATGTCGTCGTGGTCCCGTAAGTCCACGCCCGTCGCCAGGGGTATTGCGGTGGCGGCCGTCACCGGCGCATGCCTGGCATCGGCGGGCGCGCTCGCTGCGGAGACATACGTTCAACCCCAGTTCGACCTGAGAGTCGAGGGAAATGACAACTTCGACCTGTTGCCGGATGGCACGCCGGACGGAGACGTCTACGGCTTCATCGCGGATGCCAGGGCATTGATCGGCATCGCCACCCCACGCAGCGAGACGACGCTGCGGCCACGCCTGAGGCTGCAGGAGTACCCCGATCGTGACGACCTCGAGCGCATCGAGGGCTTTCTCGACCTTCGCTCGAGATACGAATGGCAACGTGCGGAGTTCCTGTTCATCGGCCGCTACTCGCAGCAGGACACCTACAACACCGAGACGCTGGGCGGGGAATTCGATCCGCTGGACCCGAACTACAGCGGGAACGCCGACGTCAGGCGCAGCCTGGTCGGGGAAACGCGCCAGCGGCTCGAACTGAATCCGACGTTCAAGTACGAATTGACGGAGCGGATCTCTGCAAACGCTGGCCTGCGCTACGAGGACGTGAACTTCGATTCCGATGGGATAGAGGAGCACACGGATTACGAATTCACGCAGGCGGACGCTTCGCTGAGCTGGGTACTGACTCCCGTCAGTGATTTTGGAGTCGGCACGTATGTGTCGAAATACCAGGCGAAGGATGACAGCACTGAGACGGATGCCTATGGCGCCGGCATTGGCTACAACTACCGGTGGTCCGAGGTCACCGGCCTCGAGGCGCGCATCTTCTACGAGACAAACGATGTCTCGAACTTTACTCCAGTGAGGTCCGAGGAGAGCACATCAGGATTGGGCGGTACGCTGGGTGCCTATCGAAAATTCGAAGTCAGCGACTGGCGCGTGTCAATCGGCCGGACCTACATCCCGACCGGCGACGGTGGCAAGGCAGAGTCCGACCTGCTGCGACTTCAGTACCGTCGAAGTCTCAGCGAGCGACTGGCGTTCAACGGCGCCGGACGATACGAGAAGCGGAATTCTCTTACGGAGACCCGCGGGAGCGAGGATCGTGACTATGCACGCGCTGACCTCTCGCTCGAATGGTTCATGACCCCGACATGGTACTTGCAGGGAGGCTACAGCTATGTGTGGCAGGACAGGGAAAGTGCCTCCGGAGACGCTGACAATAACGTGTTGTTCGTCAGCGCCGGTTACAAGGGTCTCGGCCGGCAGCGTCGATGAGCGCGACTGAAGTCATGAGCAACAACGACGTTCCGAGCACGTTGGGCGACTACATTGCCATCATTCGAAGGCGGCGATTGTTCCTGATTACAGTCATTCCAGCGGCCTTGCTGCTGGCTGTTTACCTCGCATACACGCTGCCGGCCAGCTACCGTTCGTCGTCAACCATCCTGCTCGAGCCATCCTCGATTCCCGAGGACCTCGTACAGACGACCATTACGAGCTACGCGGACCAGCAGATCGAACTCGTGCAGCGGCGAGTCATGACACCGGACAACCTGGAAGAGATCGTCAATGCGATCGATCCGTATCCCGACATGCAGGGTACGTCCACTCGGGACAAGGCGCAGCGGATCATTGACGACACGGTCATCGAAAGAGTCGATCCCATCACCCTGGAGGTGCTGCCGGAGTCGACGGCATTCTCCGTCCACTACCACAACCCAGACTCCAAGCGCGCTGCGCTGATTGCGCAACGGATCTCTGATCTTTTCCTTAGCTATAACCGCAGGACCCGGGCTGAGCGTGCAGAAGAGACCTACAGCTTTCTTTCCGCGCAGGCCCAGGATATCGAGCGCCGAATCAGTGAAGTCGACCAGAAGATTTCCGCATTCAAGTCGCGGCACGGCGACGCGTTGCCCGCGGCGCTGGGCCTCAGCCAGGGTGCGGCAGAGCGTGCCGAGCGCGACCTGCAGGATATTGAAGGCCAGATTCGGATTGCCGAGGAGCGGCAGTCGCAGCTCAACGTGCAACTGAGCAAGCTCAGCCCATCGCTCGGCAGCACCACGGGCAACTGGCGCACGGAGCTTGCGACGCTCCAGGGGCAACTGGCGGAGGCGCGAGTCCGGTACACCCCGGATCACCCGGACGTGAAGCGCCTGGAGCGCCAGATTGAGATATTGTCGGCGAAAGCCGCTACCGAGACCGGCTCTGCAGAGCCGCCCGCCAATAACCCGGAGTACCTGGGTGTGCGCAGCCAGATCAATGCTGTGCAGCGCGAGCTAGCGGCGTTGCAGGCGAGCGCGGCGCGCGCAAGAGGGCGCATTTACGAATACGAGTCGGGAAAGGCCGCTGCGCCGGCCGTCGAACGTGAGTTCGCAGAACTGAGCCGAAGTCGTGAAGTCCTTAGCCGCCAGTACACCGACATGGAGAATCGCCTTCGCGAAGCCGACATCGCGAGGAACCTGGAGACAGAGCAGAAGGGCGATCGCTTCACGCAGATTCGCACTCCGTCGGCGGCCAAACGTCCGTTCTCGCCTAACCGAATCGGAATTGTGCTGCTCGGCCTGGTTCTCGGAGGTGGACTGGCAGTTGGCCTTGCGGCACTGGCTGAGTCGTCTGACCCATCCGTGCGCAGTGCCAAGGACCTCCGCGAGATTACCACCGTGCCGGCCATCGCCTCGATCCCGGTGATGCTCACCGGGGAGGACCTGCGCAAGCGCCGGCTTTGGTGGACGTCATACGCGGTCACCTTGCTGGCTGCTACGGCGTTCGTGGCAGTTACTGTAGTCACGGCTTGACGGGATAACACATGACCATTCAGGACGCGCTGGAGCGGGCCAAGCAGTTACGCAGGACGCGGGACGCAGATCAGCCAACCATGCGGGTTGATCGATCACCGATCTCGCCTTACCACGACGCGACATCGCGTGCTGTTCACCACGAGAGCCCGCACGCAGAGTCGGTACAGGTAACATATCCAGCGCTTGAGCGTGTGGCCTTTGATCGCGAGGAGTGCAGAAAGCGGAAGGTCCTGGTGACAGAGGACCAACTCAAAGAAATGGGCCCCGCAGCAGCCGCCATCCGTCAACTGCGCAGCCGGGTGTTACACCGGATGCGGTCTGGTAACTGGTCGTGCGTAGGGATGACGAGTTCTGGCCCTGGCGAGGGAAAGACGCTGACCGCGATTAACTTGGCCATCAGCATTGCGCGGGAAAACCAGCGAGACGTTTATCTGCTGGATCTGGACATGCGCAATCCAAGCGTGTTCGAGTCGCTAGGTGCGCAGCCGCCGCGCCCCCTGTCACAGTACTTTGCGGAGAATCTGGCGCCGGAACAGGTACTCTTCGCAACTGAATTCGAACGACTAATGCTGGCCGGGAATCGGGATCTCGTGCGTAACGCGTCGGAATTGCTCGCGTCGCCGAAGCTCGATGAACTGCTGGCCTATATTCGGCGTCGGGCGCCTGGTGCAGCCATCATCATAGACCTGCCCCCCGCCATCAGTACTGATGAAGCGCTCGTGGTTGCACCCAGGACGGACGCCCTGTTCTTCGTTGTATGTGAAGGCAAGACGCGGCGTGAAGGACTGGCCCGCGCGATCAACTTGCTGAGTGACTTCCCAATGGCCGGCATCATCATGAACCGAGCCAGCGAGGAACTGGGCCAGGAATATTACGCGTACTAGCGACGATTGCGGCCGTAAATCGCGCAATCGACTGACCCGTCACGGATCCCATGTCTTTTTACACGCACGGTCAAGCGCGGCGGTCGCTGATCGATACGGTTGCGTTTCGCGTGATATCCCAGATCTGTACGCTTTTGGGCTATGTGGTCCTGGTTCGGGGGCTTTCGAAGGAAGACTTTGGCGTCTTCAATCTGCTTTACGCATTTATCCCGGTCATTAGCACGATCGCGTCCCTCGGGCTCGAGCAGACGTTGAGGCGCTACCAGCCGGAGTACTTGCAGGCGGGTAACACCGCGGGCGCTGCATGGCTCGTAAGGTTTGTGGCGTCGACCCGATTCGGCACCAACGTAATCCTGCTGAGCCTGATATTGCTGGGTTGGAACCACCTAGCTCCGCTCTTAAAGGTGGAGCCATATCGCGCTGAATTTGTAGTGTTCTGCCTGCTGGTGCTGTTGCATTTCCAGGCAGGAATCCTGCAGCTCTCACTCGCGGCCCACATGCTCCATCGTTACAGCGTCGGCTCGATTGCGATCGTCGCAATCGTGAAGCTAATTGCGTATTGCCTGCTGTGGTGGCGGGATACGTTCACGCTGCAGCACGCAATCATCGCGGACACCGTAGCATTCGGTGTCGCCTATGCATTCATGCTTTTGGCGTACCGCCGCCTGTGCGTCGGAGCGGCTCCGCGCGGCCGCTATCGGCCCGTTTTAGTCGAGCGACGCAGACTGCTTAGGTATGGTGTCTTCAATAACTTCAATGACGCGGGCACATTGGTCCTGAGTTCCAAAAGCGATAGTCTCTTTATTGCTGCAATCATTGATCCGATATCGGTCGGCATCTACGCCTTCTACACTCGTCTGAATGAAATGGCGCACCAGCTGTTACCGGGACGACTCTTTGAAAACGTCGTGCAGCCGCTTTTTTTCGCCGTGCCGCAAGAGCATGCGGGTGACAGGCTTCCGAGGTATTTCTCGCTGCTTCTGAACCTGAATCTCATGATGCAGTGGCCAGTGCTTGCGTATGCGACCGTGTATCACGCTGAATTCGTCGAATTCGTATTCGGGGGGAAATTCATCGAGCATTCCTGGCTGCTGCCCGTCATTGTCGCGTTCGCGACGATCAATGTCATTGCGGGCCCGGTGACACTCGTGGCTCAGTACGAAGAGAAGGTGCAGGTCATCCTGTGGAGCAAGCTATTCGGAATCTACAACATCATTGCGCTGTTGGCGCTATTGCCCATCGCGGGTGTCTATGGGGCGGCGATCGCGAGCGGATCCGCGCAGGCGATGAAGAACCTGTTTATTTGGTGGCATGTCCGTCGGCGAGCGATATGGACGAACGCAATAGCGGCTTTGGTTTCAAGTATTATCTTGTGGAGTGTAGTGATCGCGGCGTGCTTCTTCCTAAAGCACGTGGCAGGAAAAACAGCGCTGCTGCAACTTAGCGTGGGCGCGGTTGTCGTCGCCGTGGGAGCTCTGCTGCATGTCCGCAGCTCGGCAATCTCAATCGAAGATCGGAGCATTCTTGAGGGGGTGTTGGGCGGTCGAGAGGCGGTGTTGCTAAGGAAGATTGGACTATTGGGTCGGTCGCGTAACCCACCACCAGGGACTTGAGCGGGACAGATCGCAGATGCAGGCGCTTACACTGTTCATGATTGTCGTTGTAACGACTTTCGAGTTCCTAACGAACGGCGATCTATGGGGTAACTGGGCAGTGCTTCCTAACTGGGCCCCATATCTCGCCGAACTGCTTGGAGCGGTGGCGCTGGTCTATGTCCTACTAGCCGGCACACGAAGTCGCTTCCAGTTTGTTAGGCCGGCCTATTGGTTTGTTTTTGGCGCACTCGTCGTGGCGATCGGCTGTGGCGTGGTGGTGAATAACGTAGGGTCCGGACCTGTTTTTGCGGGCATCCGTAACTACTTGCGGGCCATGCCGTGGTTCTTTGTACCCGCGATTTTCGCATTTTCGGAACGGCAGATCCGGATTCAGTTCCGTCTGCTGCTTGTCATAGCAGTCATTCAGGTGCCGCTGGCGATTCAGCAGCGCATCGCCTCGATGGGGGGCGGGATCGGAGCTGCTACGGGTGACTGGACAATCGGAACGATAACGACGTCAGGTGCGTTGTCGATTTTCATGATTTGCTGTACGTGTGTCGTTGCGGCAATGTTCGTTCGCAAGCAATTGACGCCGCAGCAGAGCATTATTTTGGCCGTAATGTTTCTAATCCCAACCACAATCAACGAGACAAAAGCGACATTGGTTCTGTTACCAATTGGCCTCTGGATCGCATTCCTTGTCGCTGCCAAACCAGGCAATCGATTGCGGTACGCGCTCGCGGCTTTGGCGGGGGTCCTGCTATTCGTCACGATCTTTGTGCCAACTTACGACTACATGAATCGAGAGCGAGAGTATGCGGTGCCTCTGACGGAAATGCTTAGTGACCCGGAAAGGCTTGAGCGCTATCTGTCTCACGGAAAGAACGTCGGCTCGACTGGTGAAGTGGGGAAACTGGATACGGTGGTAGTGCCGTTTCAGCGCTTCCGGACGGAGCCATTGCATTTGGCATTTGGATATGGGATCGGCAACGTATCAAACTCTGCACTCGGCCGCGGCTTCGTTGGCCGGTATTTCGACTTGTACGCTCCGTTCGTGCGAACGGCATTCGGTCAATTGGTGCTCGAGTTAGGCGCCCTGGGACTGGGGTTGATACTGATTGTGATGTGGCTTGTGTATCGAGATTCCCGCGCAGTCGCGCGTCGGCCGGAGGGCCTCATGCCTGGATTCGCCGCTGGGTGGTCGGGCGTAGTCGCGGTGATGGTGCTGTCCATGCCGTATACGAATGCTGTCGCGATCACGCCGCTCGCGTTTCTTTTTTGGTACTTTTCCGGGCTGGTGGCTGCAGATCGGATGAGAAGTGTTTTGGCAACCAGGTCGCTGCCTCGATCAGACGAGGCTCTGCGGATATCCGGCGCAGTTCGAACGTAGGTTCTGCAGCAGGGCTTGATCTGGACGGGCGTCGGAAGACCCATCGAGCGTGCACAATGATCGAATTAGTTCATGCGCCGGGTCGCGTCAACGTAATCGGTTCAAGGATCAGCGACTGCGATCGTGACGCCGCACTCCGGTTGCTCGGCCGGGCGGTTCTTGTCGGTCACGGTGGGTACGTCTGCTTCAGTAATGTACACACCGTAGTACTGGGCCGCAGTGATCCGGTCGTACGTGCAATTACGAATCGGTCACTCTTGAGTCTGGCTGACGGAAAGCCAGTCTATTGGGTCGGTCGGAAGATGGGGGCGCGCCGCATCGGCCATGTGCCGGGTCCAGACTTTTTTGTCGAAATGCTGCGTCTATATCCGGACGCTGGGCACTTCTTTTATGGGTCAAGCCCGGAAGTGCTGTGTCGTCTGACGAGTTGTCTGGAGCAGACGATTCCCGACATCAGGATTTGCGGTTCGCTTTCGCCACCGTTTCGACCTCTTACGGACGATGAAAGACTGCTTCACTATCGGACCATTCGAGACTCTGGCGCTGCATTTGCCTGGATCGGGCTTGGGGCTCCAAAACAGGAGCGGTGGATGGCCGACGCTTGGGAGCACCTTAAGCCCTGCATCGCTCTCGGCGTAGGGGCCGCGTTCGATTTTAGCGCGGGAACTGTGCAACGCGCGCCGCGGGGACTGGGGCGCTTAGGCTTGGAGTGGCTGTATCGATTGCTGCAAGAGCCAAGAAGGCTCTGGAAGCGCTATCTGGTGTCCAACAGTCTTTTTATCTACTACCTGATTTGCGAGCGCTTTCGTCGACGCCGTTGTGAGGCAGACGGTACGTGACGACACTCGACGAATTGGTCAGGCACCCGATAGATGATCCGGCACTGTGCATTGACGCCGGTGATTCTCGTAGATTTGGCTCAATATGATTGCCGGGTGGTAGCGTGCCGCGGCCATGACACAAGGTTTGCCTTGGATAATCGAGAGTTCGTTCAAGGCAGTGCGGATCGCGTTGGATAGTGCGGTCGATGACTTGTTCTTGCTGAGCCTTCCGGTGATCCCGTCCTGAACTATCGCGCTAAGCTCGCCCACATCCGTGCTCACAACGGGCACGCCGGTGGCAAGAGCCTCAAGCACGGCAATAGGCATTCCTTCAAAATCTGAGGAGAGAACAAACAGGTCACTTACCTGCAGAATACCGGCAATGTCCTGCGCACGCTGTACGCCCAGCAGGCTCACTCGGCCGCGAAGCTCTTTGCGTCTGCACATCGCATCAACCTCTGGTCGCAGACTGCCGTCACCAATGACGATGAGGTGCAACGACTCGTGCGTTGCTGAGGCCATACAAAAAGCCTCCAATAGCATGGCTGGATTCTTTTCACGCTCCAGTCGACCCACAAAAACCAGTAGGCGCGAGCCGGCGGGAGCGTTGAGTGTTTCCAGGAGCTGAGCTCGCAACCGATTCCGCTCCCGCGCGTCCGCGATCGGATGAAAGGTCTCGGGATCTACCCACGTCGGCGTGTATATGAAGCGCTGGGCGAAGCGCGAATACACGCTCGAATAACTTTCGACAGCACTTCTGCTAACAGAGAATACGCGATCCGTCGTCGCAAACGCGCGTGCCTCTAGGCGCTCATACAACGCGGGCCAGTGGCGCCACATCACGCTCGAATGCGGGCTCCTAATGGCGGCGCGGTCCGTGTGAAGAAAGATGTTCTTAGGTCGCGCATCGGCACGGAACAGTAAAGCTGGCTCTATACGGTGAAAGTCCAAAACGTCAAAAGCCGCAAACTGGCCCGATCCGAGACGACGACCTAACTCCCACATGTACCGAACCGTCAGCGGAATGCGGCTGCGCGCTGATGATGGCAAGACGGGCACAATCGGCACAAAATCAAAAGTTCTCGCACCCAGAGTCACCGACATCGCCCGCCCACGAGGGCGTTTCAAAGGATCGCTCGTGGCGCCAAACAATGTGTACTCGAGGTCGTCAGGTGCCCACTTGAGGATACCCTTGATGAAACTGTCAATGCCGCCAGGGACGTGTCCAACTGGATCAGTGGGGTGCAGAATAGCGATTCGGGACATTGCCGGTTCACAAGTTTCGTGCGCGGCTACGTTTAGAGCTGCATCCCAGCTTTGGGCGGCAGATGATCGCTCTTGCAGGCGCGTAGGTCGCAAAATCGGGGGCGCTATCGCCGTGCCACGAGCCAATTGTAGCGGGACCGCTGTCTCCTGTCGCAAGAACTGAAGGACCACGACAGGGATCATCTAGCGCCTTGGTATTGCCTCGGTGTATGGGTTTCCGCCGTTCGATTCAGACAGCCGTTGGCAGCGTCGCGATGCACACCTCAACGTCGAGGACTTCTAAAGACGCTTTCTGCGTGCGCCCCTATTAGCGATAGCCTGGGCGGCTACCCTTGCGGTTCTATTGACGCGAGAAGCGAGCGGCCTGAATGGACCTTTCCGACCGTCGAAATCGCAGGCATGTCGATCCTGCAATCGGAAGCACTCGTTGAGAAAGGTGCGGTTCATCCCGGCTCCGCTTGTGCGGGTTGATGCGACGTCTACAAACTGTGAGAGTCGTCACGTTATGGCGAGAGGCTACACGTCAGGATTCGTTCGTCGGTAATATATTGATTCGCATACTAAAGATCAGAAGCTGTGGGAACGGAATGTGGTCATTGACGGTGGCGAGACTGTTGACTTGATCCTCTAATCCTATTGTCTTGGAAACGCAACTCACCCTGTCGGGTCACTTCGGATACACCATGAGGCGCGCTCCACGCACGGAGGGGCGACCGATTCTGAAATTGGAGGCGCTGACATCAATGTCTAGATCCCTTATCTCAATCGTGCTGGCGGCGCTTACGTTCATGGCAGGGAGCGCTGCGTTAGCTCAGGTGGCGCCCCGGTCTCCGAGCCCACTGTGTATTGACGATATATGCCCTTCGACCGGAGTCAAGTGGCATCCAGGTCACTACATGCAGGATCGCTCATACAGTCAGACCGAGCGATTCAGCCATTACGCGATGAGCGACTTCGCGGCTAACCCAAACGTTGAGGGTGTTTCCGTTTACTTCAAATGGACCCAGCTAGAGGGCCATACGCGCGGCGATTACAGAGCGGGTTTCGCGTTGATCCGTGCTGAACTGGACAAACTTGCATCTTTGCCAACGCCGAAACGACTGATCTTGCGCGTGATGGATAAGCGTTATGCCTCCGACGTCACGATGGCGTCGGCCAATCAGTGGTTCCCGCAGTACATGGTGGATGCCAGTTACGTTTACGTCTCGGACTCCCGCGACCTCCTATGGAAGCGTTGGGACGCGACGGCGATGGGGTACTTCATCGATCTGTGGAAGGCTTATGGAAAGGAGTTCGACGGGCACCCGAACCTTGAAATGGTTAGCCCATGGCCTGAGTCAGCGATTAACGTCAAAAACCCGTCCCCATCCACTGCTACAACCGGTTACTCGGAGAGCGCGGTCCTGACGCAGTACAAGCGCCTAGCGCAAGCAATGAGGGCGGCGTTTCCGACCACTAATATTTGGATGTCGGTGAACTGGGAGCCCTACAGCGTCGCCGCGCAAACCGAGTTCTACTCGTATCTGGAGACAATCGGGGCAGGTTCGGGTAACCCAGATACGCTGGACACCTATTCCAATGGTTTACAGGGAATGCGGCCCGACACTATTCTTCGCGGTGCGCAGCCAGGGTCGCGGGACTTCCGCGGTCGCATACCGATCGTTTATGCGGTTGAGGATTCCTCGCTTGGCTACAACGCCGTTGGTGACTTGACTGCGCAGCAGGCTTACGACTACGTGAATAACGTTCAACGCACCAACTACTACCTGTGGGATCGTAACACCCATGTCGGCACGGACGCCCAACGGTGGTATGCAAACGGCACAACGCAGCCAGGAGGCATTCTCAGGGTTATTAGTAGTCAGCCGCTGACTCACCGCTCAAAGCCCTCGTCGCTTGATTGAGGCTTGTGCCCGACATGGTGCGAACTGCTACCACGTCTTCAGTGTCGTGGCGTTGCTTACGAAACTGAAATCAGGTGTGGGCTGCATCCGCAGGGGGCAAAAAGGGTCCGATGGAGCGGGCTTTGGGTTGCAGACATCGTGTCGAGCCAACCGCGCACCCGATCGTCGTCTCTGGCTGACCCGAAGCCTGCTCGGACCGATTCCAGTTCCTTGGTGGGGAAACCGGACCCCTTTGATGCATCGCTTGCGCGTCTGATCACGTGCGGGCTTCGGCTGACCTGCCTGACGCCTAGAATGGGTTAGAAGCGGATTTTGGAAGTTTGAGGCGGATCCACGGAAGTCCAAGCATAAGGCAGTCTGCCGATGCGGTATCTAGGCGCAACGTGTGCCGCCGCTGCATGCGGAAATTTGCAGAAGTTGTGTTGCCACGCAGAGCCTTCGAAAGAAGACTTGGACAAAATGCGACCGCCTGGTGCGTCGGGACAAAGAGACAACCGGGCAATCTTTTGCCCGAGCTCGAAAAAGACGGTGGTGGTGACGATGGTACGCAGGACGTGTTCACGTAGGACCAAGGGCAACTGTTCTTAAAGCAGATCGTGTCGCCCCTGCGCCATAGTGTTGAGCAGTAACCTGCTGGGTCCCGGATCCCCCGAATCAAATGGCTCGAGAGCGGTAGGGGTTTGTAGCATGCGAATCGTTCGACGGTTCTTGTTCCCTATGGCGTGGGTCGTAGTCATCTGCGGCGGGGCGTTACGACGGGCCCGAGCAACATTGGCGGGAAGCCTCTTCGGGTCTCGGGGAAGGAATCTTCGATTCGATCCGGACGGTTACTACACCTACCGCAACATCTACGTGGGAGACGATGTCATCTTGGGTCGTGCGGCTGTCTTGATGGCAGCGGAGTCCAAGATCGTCATCGGCAGCAAAGTAATGTTTGGGCCGGAGGTGATGATTATCGCGGGCAATCACAATACGTCTGTTTTGGGATCCGCGATGTTTGACGTGCAGGAGAAGCGTCCGGAGGATGATCAGGATGTCGTTATTGAGGACGATGTTTGGATCGGCGCCCGCGCCACAATTCTCAAAGGCGTCACCATTCACCGGGGCGCGATTGTCGGTGCCGGCTCGCTCGTAACCCGGGACGTGCCGCCCTACGCGGTTGCGGTGGGCAGCCCCGCCCGGCTGCTGAGATTCCGATGGGACTTGGCCGGGATCCTAGAGCACGAAAGGCGCATGTACCCCGCAGAAAGGAGACTCGACCCGGACTACCTGCAGGCTGGCTTGGAAGAAAGAACTGGCTATAAGCAGGACGCCCGGGGTCGGTCCGCGGGTGAGTGATTCTGTTGTTGTGCTCGTATGTGATCTGACCGGCCGAAACGTGTTGATGACCGATCCCAAGCGAATGCCCGCGATCGAGAAATCGACTGCGTCGCCGTGCACGACCTGCAGGTGGTCGCTAGGGTGCCGCCAGCCGACCAGATAAAAGATATGAAAACCTCGTCGCGGATGCTTTGGACACAGCATGGTGATGCAAATTCGGAAGTGTCCGGCCAGGGCGACTATGACATCATGGTGGCGCGGCCGTGAGCCGCGGGAGGCGGCGGTCGCGTCGGGACGGCGCGCGGTTCGGAGTTTTGCGAACTCTGAACGGTGGACGTGCTGCACACCGCTTCGCAGACGGGTAAGCCTGCGGCGGGCGGATTTGTCCGTACACGATGGCGTGTGATGGCGAACGGTTCGTCAGGCGAATTGCTGCGGGCTGATGGGGAAATGTGCACGGTTGTGAGACCGGTTGGGATGTCGCGGGAATCGTCGTGGTCCGCCCAGCGCGTCTTCGGCTCGGTGGTACCGTGTCATGTGTGACAACCTGCGTGAGAGGAGTGTTTGCGGTTAGGCTGCGAACGAAGAAACATGACGGCAAGAATTAGAGACTTGGCCGGCAAGGCCTGGAGGTACGGCTTGGCCGCACTGGAGCAGCCGCAATATCTGCCTTCAGTCTTGTGGCAGGTGGTGGTGCATGGAGTGCACTTGGGCGAGCTGCTGAAATTGAATCGGTATCGCCGGTGGTTTGCGCAGGCGGGACTTGGAACGGTGCTCGATGTTGGAGCGAACACCGGCCAGTTCGCCTCGGCCGTTCGAGCGGTACTGCCCTCGGTCCAGTTGTACTCGTTCGAGCCACTCCCGGATTGTTGCGCCCGGCTACGGCGCCGCCTTGAGCGATTCGGCCGATTCGCGGCCTACAACGTTGCTCTAGGTGACGTGGCGGGCGTGAAGACGTTTCAGCGCAATGTGTTTACCGAAGCGTCGTCGTTGCTGAAGATGGGCCGGGCGCATGAAGAAGCGTTTCCGTGGGCGCGGGACGTGAAGACGGAGACAGTGCGAGTGGATACGCTCGACGCGTGTGCAAGCAGCCTCACGCTCGCACCCAGGGTGCTGTTGAAGCTTGACGTCCAAGGCTACGAACTAAAAGTGCTGCAAGGTGCTCGGCAGACGCTGGCGGCGATCACCTATGTGTTGGTAGAAACGTCATATCAAAGCTTGTACGAGGGTGAGGCGACGTTTGACGACGTGTATCAGTTCCTAAAGGAGGCCGGTTTTGACTATGCCGGCAATCTCGATCAGCTACTGTCTCCACTGGACGGCAGCATCTTGCAGGCAGATCTCTTGTTTGTGCGCCCCCGCTAAGACAGCTGCCAAAGGGCTGTCCCGCCGCGCGCTAACGCAAACTCGCAATCGCCACCTGCGACGCGATCATTTGCGGCGCCAGAGTGGTCGGCGCGGACTAAACTTCCCCTCCCTTTAGACACTCGAAGTTAAACCCTCCTGGTCGAAGCATTGAATTCGTGAGTCCGACGGCAACCGAGACGGCGTGTAAGGACGGAGTTCCCTCAGCGACGGTAATTGGTCGCATGCTGTTGGAACCATGCATACGTGGATGCAATTCCGTCGCGCAGGGAAATGTTGGGTTGCCATCCCAAGGCGGAAATCCGCGAGACATCGAGAAGCTTGCGTGGCGTGCCGTCTGGTCGCGTGCTGTCAAATCGCAGCTCGCCGGTAAAGCCGACGACGTCCCGGACCAATTCGGCCAATTCCCGAATCGTTATGTCCTCGCCGCAACCGATGTTGATGGGAGCGTCGTCCTCGTAATGCTCCATTAGAAACAGGACAGCGTCGGCCAGGTCGTCAACGTGAAGGAACTCACGGTGTGGAGTGCCCGTACCCCAAACCACGACCCCATCCTCGCCCAGTTCCCGCGCATCATGGAATTTGCGGATCAGTGCCGGGACGACGTGCGAACTCTCCAAGCTAAAATTGTCTCCGGGTCCATAGAGATTCGTCGGCATTGAACATATGGCATTGAAGCCATACTGTCGACGATAAGCTTGACACATCTTGATGCCCGCTATCTTTGCAATTGCATACCATTCGTTCGTCTGCTCAAGCGGCCCGGTCAATAGACTACTCTCGTGAATCGGCTGCGGCGCGTGCTTGGGATAAATGCAACTGGAGCCTAGAAACAGCAATTTGCGCGTCGCATGGCGCCACGCTGAATCAATAACATTGGTCTGAATCTGGAGATTGTCGCGCAGGAACTCAGCAGGGTACGACTCATTGGCGAGAATACCGCCGACCTTTGCGGCCGCCAGAAATACGTAATCAGGGGCTTCAGCGGAAAAAAACTCTTCAACGGCGTGCTGATCTCGCAAGTCGAGTTCCAGGCTGGTCCGAAGTACAAGATTGTCGAATCCACTCCTCGTCAGTCTTCGAAGGAGGGCGGATCCTACAAGGCCGCCGTGACCTGCCACAAAGATTTTTGCGTCTGTTTTCATTCGTGATGCTGGTAAACCTTGAAGCCCTGCCGCGACACTAACGCGTCGCGACGTGCGATTGCCCTGTCCTCTTGGACCATTTCACGTATCAATGAATCGAAATTGATCTGCGGCTTCCAGCCGAGCTTCGTGCGTGCCTTGCTGGGGTCACCTAGCAGCGTCTCCACTTCCGTTGGGCGGAAGTATCGACGATCAACTTGCACCAATACGCGACCGGTCGTGGCGTCCACGCCGGTTTCGTCAGCGCCTTCGCCCCGCCATTCGAGCCTCATATCGCACAGATCGGCAGCCCGTTCGACAAACTCTCGGACTGAGTGTTGTTCGCCGGTCGCGATCACAAAATCCTCCGGCGCGGTCAATTGCATCATCAACCATTGCGCCTGCACGTAGTCCTTCGCATGGCCCCAGTCGCGAAGGGAGTCGAGGTTCCCGAGGTAGAGGCAATCGTCAAGTCCCTCTGCTATCCGCGCCAAACCGCGAGTAATCTTGCGTGTGACGAAGGTTTCCCCACGGACTGGAGACTCGTGATTGAACAAGATGCCGTTACAGGCATAAATGCCATATGCCTCACGATAGTTAACCGTAATCCAATACGCATATACCTTTGCAGCGCCATACGGGGAGCGGGGATAGAAAGGAGTCGTCTCCTTCTGCGGAATCTCCTGCACTTTCCCATACATTTCCGACGTGGAGGCTTGGTAAAAGCGAGTCTTGGCGTCGAGCTTCAATATCCGAATTGCCTCAAGAAGCCTAAGCGTCCCAAGAGCATCGGCGTTAGCGGTGTACTCCGGCGTCTCGAACGACACGGCAACGTGGCTTTGGGCCGCTAGGTTGTAGATTTCATCGGGTTGCACCATCTGAACAATACGGATCAGATTGGTGGCATCCGTGAGGTCTCCATAGTGTAGCTTCAGGCGCGCGTCGCTCTCATGTGGATCCTGATATAGATGGTCGATCCGGTCAGTGTTGAACAGCGATGCGCGACGCTTAATGCCATGAACCTCGTAGCCCTTCTCTAAAAGGAACTCGGCGAGGTAGGCACCATCCTGGCCGGTAATGCCTGTAATCAAGGCGCATTTTCTCACATCAAGCTCCTTATTGATCGGTGGCGGGGATACACCTGCCGCTTGAGCCGATGCTTGGCGCGGTTGAGCAAAACCCTTAGATTGGATACTACCAAAGTCGGCGTTGGCGAACTTTGAAGCGTGTCACTCGAAAGGTTGTGACCCAGATCTTGGTTTTCAGGTCCATTTGGAGTTGAACTAGGTTAGCTTTTGACGGTGGCACCGTTCGTAGGCGGTCTCAATCTAGAGTTCGGGTGACCTCGACCGCTGGCTCCGCCTATGGGCCGGAGTGGGCCGGGAAAGGCAACCATCAACTGGAAGCGGTGCTGCGGTGCACAGTGCCTGCCCTGGGAGCCTTCCGCAGCGATACGAGTAACGGGGCCGGTCTCGATGGCATATTGCACCGTGTGGGCTTTATTATCTTTTTGCGCCTTGCCGGCGTACGCAGGATCGAGCAGGAAAATGATCGACGCCAAGATTCGCATGCTCTTCTTTCCAGCGGAGGTGTTTCCGACAAATCGGGTGAGATTGACTCTTTTGTTTGAGCGTGAATTGGTTGGTCGTGGTCACGACATTGATTTGGTGATGCAGGCGCAGGACGACACCGTCAAGGTCGGTCGGCACGACTGGGGTGGGCGAAGCGTGTGGGTGGGCCCCACTGACAGTCGGGACGGATTCCTGCACCGCGCGCGCAAGCATGCGTTGGGCGTATTGCATGACCTGCGGTGGCTCTGGCGTGCTCGGGCCCGCGACTACGACTGCATACTGGTAAGTGACAAGTTTCTGTTGGCCTCCATTGCAGCTGTAATTGCCCGTGTAAGAGGCCTTAAGTTCTTCTTCTGGCTGACCTTGGCCTTCCACAAAGCGCACGTCACCCTCGGAAAGGAGGGGATTGTTCGTTACCCTTTCTTGTCGGTGATTCGCGGTCATGTCGCAAATTTCTTTCTGCATCACTGGATTGTGCCGCTAAGCCATCATGTCTTTGTTCAGAGCGAGCACATGGCGGCCGACTTCTGCAAACACGGTGCAGATCCAACGAAGCTCACGCCAATCGTCACCGGAATCGACGTCGGAGAGATTGTGCCGGCCGCTCGCGCTGTTCGGGAGAGGCGCAATGAGCCGCTGACAATTGCTTATCTCGGGACGCTGGCACGTGTAAGGCGGCTCGAGATCTTGGTGGACATGTTGGCCGAGTTGAATAGTCGCGGGGTGAGTGCTCGGCTCTTGTTAGTAGGTGACGGGGAGACGCCCGACGGCCGGCGTGGCATTGAACGTCGTGCCGACGCGCTTGGCCTGCGCGACCAAATTGAAATCACCGGCTTTCTACCTCGACGTGAGGCTCTCGGGCGCGTCAGGGGCGCCGACATTTGCATATCTCCAATCCACCCCTCACCGATATTCGACGGTGCCTCACCCACGAAACTCGTGGAGTATTTGGCCTTGGGTCTCCCGGTAGTGGCGAATTCTCATCCGGACCAGAGCCTTGTTCTGCGTGAAAGTCGTGCCGGGGTTTGCGTGCCCTGGGGCGCCCGGTTCTTTGCACGCGGGGTGCGCTGGTTGGCGATGCGCAGTGATGAGGAACTGATCGCAATCGGCAAGCGGGGACGCGCCTGGGTGGAGGCGAACAGGAGCTATGCGGGGATTGCGGATGTATTTGAACGCGCATGCCTGACGGCGATTGCCGCAGGGGAACGCGAGCCTTGACTGGTACGCGTGAGGGTCAATCGATGCATGTCTGTTTGGTCCTGGAGAGCCACGCCTTGGTGCAAATGGGTGGCGCCGAGTATCAGGCTCACCAATTGGCGGAGGAACTGATTCGCAGGCAGGGCGTTCGTGTCACCTACCTGGCCAGAACAGTGCCGCATGCAACAAGTCTCGAGTACCGCGTCCAGAAGGTTGGGGATTCTGCAGGTTTTCGCCGCCGCGCCGTGATCTTCGATTCGCGGGCTCTATGGCGGACTCTGGGCGAACTTAGGCCGGACGTGATCTATCAACGGATAAAGCAGAGTTACACGGCCGTGTGCGCGCGTTACGCCGTGCGCAACGGTATCCCCATGATCTTCCACGTTGCAAACGAACCCGACGCCGATGGGCGCTGGTTCCGAAAGAACTTGTCGGTGAATACACCGCTCGACCTACTGGAGGTAGCCGCGGGCAACTGGGGCGTACGGCATGCCTCAGAGGTCGTGGTGCAGACGAGCAGGCAGGGTGATCTGTTGCAGCGGAATTTCGGGCGAGGCCCGACCACCTTGATTCGAAACTATCAGCCGTTGCCGAATGCTCTGCCCGAAAAGCGAACGCACGGGCTGCGAGTCTTGTGGGTCGGCAACATCAAGGAGACCAAGCGTCCAGACTTGTTCCTCGAACTGGCGGAGCGCATGGCTGGGCGTCCGGGATTAGAGTTCTGGATGGTCGGACGGGAGGGAAGCCACCGGGGAATTCGGCCGACGATGACTGCCATCACACAGTCAAGGCACGTCCGCTACTTTGGCGAATTGCCGTTGGGCGACGTTAATGCCTTGATGGAAGATGCGGATATCTTCGTCAACACGAGTAGCTTCGAAGGATTTCCAAACACGTTCATCCAGGCTTGGGGACGGGGTGCCATCGTCACCAGTCTCGATGTGGACATAGATGGAGGTTTGGAGACGCGTGGCATCGGTTACCGCACGGGCACCTTGACGCGGCTGGTTGAGGTCATTGATGGGCTCGGTTCGTCGCCCCAACTTCGCGCGGAGATTGCGCGAAGAGCATTCGCGCACGTCTGGCAGGAGCACTCCTTGACAAATCTTCGGGATCTCGCGCAATTTGTGCTCGACTCCGTCAATAGGCGAGCCTGAGGACAGACTGTTCAACCTGCGATCGTTCAGTCAGCCACGTCGGGCAAGCCGGATCGCAGGCATTGGCCGAATTTGGCATCTCTTTCGAAGCTCCGAACTGCGCGTGTGATCAGGAACGCACGAAACGCCAGGTGATTCCGGTCCAAAGTCGGCGGTGGGAGCGTGTTGGCACGCATTCGTCTAATCCATGCCGGTGTGAGGGCTTTCGCTGCGCGCTGTATGGTGAGAACGCGGTCACGGCCGCGGCGTGCGTGCGCCTCGACGAGTCCGTCAGCGGCGTACGCGGCAAATTCTCTCGGTATTGCGGATCCGGCTCCATGTGCGGAGAGACTGTCCCGCAGTAACTCCACGACTCGAGGCAACCGGAGGATGTCGCCGAGCGCCTGTGTCGCATTCCCCGAGGCGAACGGAATGTCCGGGCTCATGGCGACGGTGATCTGCTTAAATAGCGCCTTGCCGGTGCGCATGGGATCTGGAAGCTGTCGGACGGCATGTATGAGGCTGTCGGATAGGAGGGGACTGATTATCTCGACATAGGGCAATTTTAGGTCGCTCAGAGAGCCGTGCACGAACGGAATGCGGAACTGCTGGAACAAACGGTCGCGCCACGTATCAAGGGACTCGCCGGCGCTCTGATGCAAGCCTTCTGGAAGGGCGGTTGTTGGCAAATCGAACCGCTCGAGTGGTGGCATTGCGCTGTAATCGGTCCAAAGCGTCAGCCCGGCGCGCTCACGCGCCTCCTGCGATGTTCGGACGGGTTTGGCGCCGAAAGCTTGGTCTCCCCGCAAAATGCCGTGTATATCGGCTTCGACCAACTGACCCCAGAGCCGGAATCCGTCCGCGTATCCAGAAATGTGGTCGACTCGACCCTCGCCGTTAGCGATGAACCGCTCGAACAGGCGTTCAACAGGTTCGTCTGTCAAGTCAGTCTCGAAGTAGCGGTGTTCCAGCGCGAAATGGCGGGCCAGGCGGGCGGCGATCTGTGCGTCGTTGGTCGGGTCGGAGAGTGAGGTTTGTAGGCCCCATGTGACCGCCCGCAAGCCAGTTGTTTTCTCGAGCAGGCACAATATCGCCCGGGAGTCGAGACCACCGGATAGCGTGATTGCCCACCTAGCATCAGCCACGCGAGCGGATCCAACGGCGTGCTTTAGGGCTTGCGAAATGTGCCGCTGATGTTCCTGGTTGGAGACCGACCGCGGCAAGAATCGGGTGGGCTCGGTGCGCTCCTTTACGGACCATGCGTTCCGGTCGAGAGTCACAGTCGTGGCCCCGGGGACGTGGCGAATCCGTGTGTCCCAAGAGAACCCGGGACCCAGAGTTCCGCTGGCAAGCATCCAAGGCACGACAGCAGCGTTCAGTTCGAAGGTTCCCAGAAGAGACACAATCGCCCGCTGCGAGGTCGATGCAACAAACATGTCGTCCGTCTTGGCGTACCAGACCGTGCGCGAGGCCAGCGCGTCGCTGACGATTTCGACGACTGCGTCGTCACTTCGAAACAGTGCGTACGCCCCGTCCGGACGACCAGTTCCGGGTATCTCCCATTTGCCCGGATCAACGAGATAGCCCGCCGCAACATTCGTGCCGTGGACCGCAATAAGGTCGTTGGGATTCGAGATGCCGGCAACAATGCCGCCGGATTGCAGAATCCGCGACGGCCTTCGCGGGATGTTGTCGGGCAGTAGTCTGTCCGCGATCGCCGCGACGGCATGGGCGATCTGTGCGCCCTGGGATCGATCACGGACACAGACATAGACAATCTTTGACATGGTTAACGGGCGCTCCGGCACTCCGTGAGAGAATGTCGGGTGCCCGCTCGGGACGACTGTGACGGGGACCACAGTTTGCCGTGGCACGACGAAGCTGTCTAATCCACGGGTCGCAACGACGGTGAACCGCAGAGCGCAACACGAAGAGGACTGCATGCCATCGGGGACAGCCATCGTCGATCGCCGGCTCACTATTTCTGCGGTTCTCTGCGTCGCATTGATGGCAATCTTCTGGACGGGACCGTACGTCGTCCGTGACGACTTGTTTTCGGGCGATGCAGCTCACCACGTCTTCTGGTTTTACCAGTATGCGAATCCGGCCCTGTTCCCGAACGACCTGAGCATCGAGTACTTCGCTTCGAACTCCGTTGCGCCGTCGGGATACCGGGCCTTCTATGCCGTCCTGGCTTCGGGGTTCGACGCTCAACACGCGGCCGAATGGGTAGCGGTCGTGCTTGTCGGATTGTCGGGCTGGCTCGCCTGGCTGCTTGGCAGGTCGCTGCAGCCGGACGCGCGGCCGGTCACCGGCCTGCTCGCGGTGGTCGCCCTGGCGTGTCTCATGCCTCAGACGGACCTGATTTCGCCGATGGGTTTTCAGCGCAGTTTCGCGCTACCGATGGCCCTGCTGTGCCTCTGGGCACTGG
>Ga0209254_10001405_pt1 | contig 21485 bp, 21 predicted proteins | sample FrelakmetDIP11DI_FD_187148 | JGI IMG/M metagenome (GOLD analysis project Ga0209254, IMG submission 187148) | Freshwater lake sediment microbial communities from the University of Notre Dame, USA, for methane emissions studies - DIP11 DI (SPAdes)... | ecosystem: Environmental > Aquatic >...
CCGTCGAGTTATACGCTGCGCGCCACGCCGAGTTCCAGCGGGGTTCAGGGCGGGGATGGTCTTCTTGAACTCGACCATACGGGCGCGCGAAGGTGGGATAAGAACAACGATGGCGACACGGCTGACAGTGGAGAAGACGCCTGGAATCGGTGAGCCACAGGAAACGGAGCGGGCGCCGCGCGTCACCTACGAGTCGCCTGCTTCAGTGCTCGCGCGTATTGCTTCCGGCGTGAGGAGCGCTTGGAGCCGTTGCCAGTCAAACGACGGGCCGGGGTCGGTCTTTCGCTCCGGCGCGATATCGCTGTGCCCGGTGATCCGGTCGGCGGATAGATTCGGATAGCTCCTGATCAGGGCCTTAATGACTTCCCCGAGCTGTCGGTACTGCGCGTCCGTGTAAGGCGTGATTTCGGTACCTTCGAGCTCGATGCCGATGGAGAAGTCGTTGCAGCAGGCCCGGCCCTCGTAATTCGAGATACCAGCGTGCCAGGCCCTCTTGTGGAACGGAACGTACTGGACGATCTCTCCGTCGCGACGGATCAGCAGATGGGCCGATACCCGCAAGTGGCAAATGCTCTCAAAATAGGGGTGCGCCGCGGGGTCGAGTTGGTTTCCGAACAGCTGATCGATCCACTGGCCGCCGAATTCATGCGGCGGAAGGCTGATGCAGTGAATGACGATGAGGCTGATATCGTTCTCGTCATGACGCGCGTCGCAGTTCAGTGTCCATCCGCGCCGCGCGATGGTCAGCCAACCTTCGATAATGTTCATCGGTCTTGTGAGGCGATTCAAAAGGTCCATTTCCAGCGCGGGCGCGGTTGACGCCCCCGACCCCAGGGGGTTGCTTGTCGATAGCGTCATCCTTCCACTGCCCGAGGCAGCCAAGTCTTGCCCATGGCGCTTTCGTGTATGATTGGGCGGTCGCTCCCACCTTACCAGCGGTACCATGTCGATTCGAGTGCGTTATTTTGCCAGTCTTCGAGAAAAGATGGGCCGGGTCGAAGAAACTCTCGCGGCAGAGGGGCTGGAAACCGTATCTGACGTTTGGAGAGCGGTCAGCGAAGGGCGACCGCTCCCGGAGCAAATTCTTTGTGCGGTCAACATGGATTATGCGATGCCCGAGTCCGCCGTAAAGGATGGGGACGAGGTGGCGTTTTTTCCGCCGGTGACGGGAGGTTAGCGATGCCCGTCGAGTTGCGTCCCACCGGGTTCGATCCCTTCGCCGAGATGGTCCGGCACCAGGAGGTATTGCGTGACCAGGGACATGCCTACGGTGCGACAGCGTGCTTCATCGGCACGATGCGGGACTTCAACGAGGGCGAACCGGTTACCAGGATGTTGCTGGAGCATTACCCGGGCATGACGGAGCGGCACCTCGACCAGATTCTGGAAGCCGCACGGGTTCGTTGGCGCTTTTTGGATGCCCTGGTCATCCATCGGACCGGAGAAGTTCTACCCGGCGATCCGATCGTCCTGGTATCTGTATGGTCCTCCCACCGAGGGGCCGCGTTCGATGCCTGTCGGTACATCATGGAAGAGCTGAAAAGCGGGGCTCCCTTTTGGAAGAGGGAAACGGTCGAGGAGGGCGAACGGTGGGTCGAAAGCAATACTTCCGGCTACTAACGACGCTCGCGCCAGCATAGGGAGTACGTGCCGAAGCAGCGGGAACCATGATGCTATCTGCAAGGCTCGATCTCGATCGTCAAGGGTGACGAGCAGCGCAAGCTGCACGCGTTTGCTGCACGAAAGAGTTCTTGAGTTCTTAGGTGAGTCGCGTCGAGGGGGTGTCCTCGAGTCCCAGGCACGCGCGTTCGAGACGAATGAACTCCAGTCCCAACTCGGCCACTGCCCGGTAGAAACGTGCAGAGCCCGCATTCCTCAGGTCGAGAAAGAACTTTCCCACCCATGGATGCAGGTGGCGCGCAAAAAACTCGGCCTGATCCATCTCGCCGCTCGAGATCAGCAGACACAGGCTTTCGCACAAGGCTGCGACATGATCCTCCGGTTCGTTCATTCCCGGGCGTCGGGCGATGCCGAGGCGAGCCAGGTCCTTGCGCAACTCGGCCAAGGGCTTTTCCATCAGGAACCCGGTCAAGTACCAAGACGCATAAGGCATCAGCTCACCTCGCGGCGGACCGATGAACAGGGTCAGGTATTCCTCAGCGATTTCTTCTGGTGAGTTCAGTCGCGCCCGTGTGGCAAGCTCTTTCCAAGCTGCCGCCAGGGGATCGTTTACTGGCTCGTCGAAGGTGGACGACAGGGCACCGAGTCGGTCGAGCAAACCCTCGGTCGGCGCGCGAAGCAGCAGCGCCGCCAAGAGTCGATAAGTGTCCGCGCGCCAGCTTTCTTCCTCGGGCAAACCCGTATTCGCCATGGCTGCTCACCTCAACCAAAGAGTCTTTTCACCTTGCAGTCTTCGCACATGCGCAGGCGCCGCTTGTTCTCGCCCTGGAACATGTAGTGGCTATCCAACCGTGCGGTGATGGTCTCGATCATACTCAGCGTCGCGAAAGGTTTGCCGCATTCGACGCAGCGAAAGATCGCCTCTTCGTGCAGCAATCGGCTTTCACGCGCGGTCTTTTGGTCAAGAAGGTAACGGGGCTCGAGTTCGATCGCGCTTTCCGGACAAGCTCTCTGACAGAGTCCGCACTGTACGCAGTTGGCTTCGATGAGCTTGAGCTGAGGTAAGTCCTTGCCATCCACAAGGGCAGACTGCGGGCAGACCGAGACGCAGGAAAGGCAGAGTGTGCAGCGGTCCCGATCGACCAGAATGTTGCCGAATGGGGCCCCAAGAGACAGCTTGACGGAATCTTGTGCGCGCGGCGCGTATTGGTGCAAATGCTCGACCGCGAGGCGGATGACTGTTCGCTTGTCCTCGATGCCGGCGAAACTAGCCGGTGGACGAAGCGAGGTAGCCGCAGCGACGAACAGCTGCGCGATCTCCGCCGCCTGGAGCGACTGCATCATGTCGGCGGGGTAGCCCATCCCGGAGACAATTTCGCTGGCGTACCGAAGTTGCTGAAGCAGGTGGTCCCTTGTCTCGGTGCGCACCGAGTCGGCGAACAGCAGGCCGACCCGCGTTGCGCCGTAGGCCAGTGCGCTCAGCCAGATATCCATTCCCGCCGAACCGAGCGCCTCGAGTTCAAAGGTCAAGACCCGGTCCGAAAGGCTGGCCAAATCAATCCCGCGGCTCCCGCTTTCATGGAACAGTACAATCGGTTCTCGTCCACCCGCATCGAAGAACGCCTTGAGCATCGAGCGCAGTTGATTCAGGGTATCCCGCCGCCGGGGGTAAAGATAACTCATCGCTCCCGAGGGACAGACCAGCGCGCAGTCGCCGCAGCCCTGGCAGAGGTAGGGATCCACGCTGACCTTCTCGCCCTCGGAGCGGATCGCGAGAGTCAGGCAGCTGTCGAGACACAGGCGGCAGCCTTCGATACCCCGTGCGCCGTGCGCGCACAAGTCCGGCCGGTATTCGAAGAACTTTGGTTTATCGAACACCCCGACCAGCTCGGCCAGAGCGTCTAATGCCTGGAGAGTTTGCTCTGCATCGCCACGCGGGGCGAAGTATCCGAGCGGCGCGATGGGAGCCGGGATGGCGGGATCTGCCTGAAGATCCAGCACCAGGTCGAAAGTCGGTTCCCCTGCCAATGGCGGACCTACGTCGAACTCGCGACCCGCCTGCTGCGCCTCGATTCGGAATGCGCCGAGGTGTCCCGCGATCCGTATTGCTGAACCATAAGTCGGTGGGTGCGAAAGCATCGCCGGCAGCTCCGGGGCGCTTGCGATGGCGTCCGTCAACAGCAAGTAAGGCTGCAGCGGCTCATGCACGCGATCCAATATTCCGGTCACCTGACAAGCGTCGCCAATGATCAACAATCGACCTTCCGAGCTATAGCTGACCATTCGAGTCGGTTCACTGGTGTAGCTGTCGGCTGAGCGTCGAGCTGCGTGAACGGGGGACTCGGGCATAAGGGGTCTATGGATACAGTGATCCTTTGTTTCGTGGCGCGCCGATGGATCGCAAGCCAAGGGCGTCAACTCCGCAGCGGGCGGCACGTTATCTTGGTCCACCGGCGATTCCCCGGCGCAAATCCGCTCAGGAGAAGGATCACGGGTCCTTTCCTCAGCCCAGCGCATGTCGCAGGTGAGCAGGTCACCCCGAGGCTCGAAAAAAGTGTAATCGCCGTCGTAATCATCCAAGCCGTCACGTTCAGCAAATTCCGGAGCCCGGAATATCGCATGCAGGTCACTGGGCGAAAGCGGTTGGGAGCAATCGTCTGGGTGACGGTCTGCGTGGAATGTTGGCGAAGTGTGCCTTTCAACGCCGGGTTCTTGCGATGCATCTTCCCCCGATGATGCCTGACGCCGGGACCATCGGGAGAGGAAGTTGCCGGGGCGAGATTTCATAGGGAACGGGCGTAACGCGCTGTCTGAAAAAAGCCTTGGAACAACACGGATTGTGAGCGAATGGGCAGGAATTTGCCACTCCGATCATTACTTGGTTTAATTCGTACCATCGCCTGATTCCTTAGTGTGTGTCGATTGGTGCGACGATGAAAACCCAAGAACTGTCATCTACAACGAGTCGGCGCGGGTTTGTTCGCTGTCTCCTCGCAGCGGGAAGTGTGTTGGCCTTGGTGAAAGGGTCGCCGGTCAGCGCGGAGCCGAAAACCGACAAAGGCGAGACCACCAATCCGAAGCCGAGTTCGAGGGGTTACGAAGAGACCGAGCATGTGCGTACGTATTACCGCGTGGCTCGCTTCTGAGGACCCGTTCGTGTTCCGGCCGCCACGCGCCCACCGTCCACGGTACTTTGTGTCGCCGCCAAACGCCGAGGCACGCGCGCCGGCAACGGTTTTCCCAGTTCTGGCCACCGGATCTAGTCCAGTGCAGCCGCTCACCCGGCTCGCGAGAAACGGAGACAAAATATTCGCTTCGCGCTTTCACGGTCACGAAGGCACTCCATCATGAAACTGATCAAACGGCGCGACAAGGCAGTTCAGGGTTCGCAACAGGATTCAGTGACGGGTGGGCGCCGAGGTGTCGACCGTCGCGAGTTTCTGCGCCGCTCCGGGCTGGCCCTGAGTGGGGCGGCCGTCGCCGGGGGCCTTCCGCTCTCGATGATGCAGCGCGTCGATGCTCAGGCGGACGAGGGACACGGGGAGAGTCTGGGCGAGGTCAAGCAAGTGCGCAGCGTCTGTACCCACTGTTCAGTCGGCTGCGGTGTGATCGCCGAGGTGGAAAACGGCGTGTGGGTCGGCCAGGAGCCAGCTTTCGATCATCCGTTCAATTTGGGTGCTCATTGTGCGAAGGGCGCCTCGGTGCGCGAGCACGGCCACGGCGAGAGGCGGCTGAAGTACCCGATGAAGCTGGTGGAGGGGAAGTGGCAGCGCATCACCTGGGACGAAGCGATCGAGGAAATCGGCAACAGATTGCTGGCGATCCGGGAGCAGCGGGGACCCGATTCCGTGTACTGGGTCGGCTCTTCCAAACACAGCAACGAGCAGGCTTATCTGCTCCGCAAGTTCGCCGCCTTATGGGGTTCCAATAACGTCGATCACCAAGCCCGCATCTGTCACTCCACGACCGTCGCCGGGGTCGCCAACACCTGGGGCTTCGGGGCGATGACCAACTCGTACAACGACATCCACAACGCCAAGGCGATCTTCATCATTGGCGGCAATCCGGCCGAGGCACATCCTGTCTCGATGCAGCACGTCTTCCGCGCGAAGGAGCGGGGTGCGCCGCTAATCGTCGTCGACCCGCGGATGACTCGCACCGCGGCGCACGCGGACGTCCACATTCGGATTCGCCCCGGCACGGACGTGCCCTTCATGTGGGGCATGCTTTGGCATGTGTTCCAAAATGGCTGGGAGGATAAGAAGTACCTCGAACAGCGGGTGTTCGGCATGGACGAGATCCGCAAGGAGGTTGCCAAGTGGCCTCCGGCTGAAGTCGAGCGCGTGACCGGCGCGACCGGGGAGGAAGTCGAGAAGGCGGCCCGGATCATGGCTGAGAATCGCCCCGGGACGTTCGTCTGGTGCATGGGTGGCACGCAGCACACGATCGGCAACAACAACACGCGTGCGTACTGCATCTTCCAGTTAGCGCTCGGCAACATCGGCGTCGAAGGCGGAGGCACCAACGTCTTTCGGGGGCACGACAACGTGCAAGGAGCTACGGATGTCGGGCCGAACGCCGACAGTTTGCCTGGCTACTACGGGCTGAGTGAAGACGCATGGCGGCATTGGGCGCAGGTTTGGAACGTCGATTTCGACTGGTTGCAGGGCCGTTTCGATCAGGGCGAGTACGACGATGGCACTGGAAAGAAAGCCAAGCCGATGTTCAACAACGGTATTCCGGTTTCGCGCTGGGTCGATGGGGTTTTGGAAACCGGCGAAAACATCGCCCAGCGAAACCCGATCACGGCGGTGGTGTTCTGGGGGCATGCGCCCAATAGCCAGGTGCGTGGGCCGGAGATGAAAGCCGCGATGGAGAAACTGGAGCTTCTCGTCGTGATCGACCCCTATCCGACCGTAACGGCGGTCATGCACGACCGCACAGACAACACCTATCTGCTGCCGGCCTGCACACAGTTCGAGAGCTACGGCTCACTGACTTCGTCCAACCGCTCGCTGCAGTGGCGCAGCCAGATCATCGACCCACTGTTCGAGTCGCGGGTGGACCACATGATCATGCACCAGTTCGCTCGGAAGTTCGGTTTCGAACAGGAACTGTCGAAGAACATCAAGGTTGAATACGACGAACCTGCCATCGAGGATATCCTCCGGGAGATCAATCGCGGTGCATGGGCGATAGGCTATACAGGGCATAGCCCGGAGCGGTTGAAGTTGCACCAGGAGAACTGGCACACCTTCCATACCACGACCTTGAAGGCGCAAGGCGGTCCTTGCGATGGTGAATTTTACGGATTGCCTTGGCCGTGCTGGGGAACGCCGGAGATGAAGCACCCCGGCTCGCACATACTCTACGACACCAGCAAGCCGGTGGCCGAGGGCGGATCGCCGTTCCGAGCCCGCTTCGGCGTCGACTATCAGGGCAAGAATCTGCTCGCTGAAGGTTCTTGGACCAAGGATTCGGAGATCCGCGACGGCTACCCCGAGTTTAGCGCCGATCTGCTGAAAAAGCTCGATTGGTGGCAGGATCTCAATCCGGAGGAGCAGAAGGGGGCGGAAGGCAAAAACTGGAAGACCGATCTCACGGGCGGGATCATTCGCGTCGCGATCAAACACGGTTGTGCGCCTTACGGGAATGCCAAAGCTCGCTGCATCGTTTGGAATTTTCCTGATCCGGTACCCGTTCACCGCGAGCCTCTATACACTCCCCGCAGGGACTTGGTCCAGCAGTTCCCGACCTACCAGGACCGCAAGGTCTTCTGGCGTTTGCCGACGCGCTACGCGTCAATTCAAGAGAAGGATTTCAGCAGCGATTTCCCGCTGATCATGACTTCGGGAAGGTTGGTGGAATACGAAGGGGGAGGAGACGAGACGCGATCCAATCCCTGGTTGGCTGAGCTGCAGCAGGACATGTTCGTGGAGATCAACCCCCGCGATGCGAACAACGCCGGCATCAGGCATGGCGAGCAGGTTTGGCTGGAGGGGCCCGAGGGCGGACGGATCAAGGTTATGGCCTTCGTGACGGAGCGCGTAGGGCCGGGTGTGGTGTTCATGCCGTTTCATTTCGGGGGCCGCTACCAGGGACGGGATCTGCGCGACAAGTACCCCGAAGGGAGTGCGCCGTACGTACTCGGCGAATCCTGCAATGTCGTCTTCACCTACGGCTACGATTCGGTGACCGCGATGCAGGAAACGAAAGTTTCGCTATGTCGTTTGCGGCGAGCGGTGTGAGGACCGATCCCTGGGATCCGGGCTATGAATGAATCCAATGCGACGTCTTGCGCCAACCGCAATACCGAGCAGGAGATGGCCCGATGAGGAATGAACTCGACAGAACCAGGCAGTCTTGAATCATGGCCCGTATGAAATTTCTGTGTGACGAAGAGCGCTGCATCGAATGCAATGCTTGCGTCACCGCCTGCAAGAACGAGCACGAAGTACCGTGGGGCATCAATCGGCGCCGCGTGATCACGGTCGATGATGGGCTCCCCGGCGAAAAGACGATTTCGGTGGCCTGCATGCACTGTACCGACGCACCATGCATGGCCGTGTGTCCGGTGGATTGCTTCTACACCACCGACGAGGGGGTCGTTCTCCACGACAAGGATCTGTGCATCGGTTGCGGTTATTGTTTCTATGCTTGTCCCTTCGGGGCTCCCCAGTATCCGCAGCAAGGGGCGTTCGGGGCGCGCGGCAAGATGGACAAATGCACCTTCTGCGCTGGCGGCCCGGAGGAGGATAATTCGCCGGCCGAGTTCAGGAAATACGGGCGCAACCGCTTGGCTGAAGGCAAGCTGCCGCTGTGTGCCGAGATGTGTTCGACCAAAGCACTGCTGGCGGGTGACGCGGACGTTGTAGCCGACGTGTTTCGGGAACGCGTGGTACGTCGCGCCGGTAATGATAATCCGGACCTGAATCGCCGGCGGCAGGGTAATCCTTGGGGTTGGGAAACGGCCTACAAGGATTCGCGATGATGTGGAGGAAAACGGCTCTGCGCAAGGGCTTCCTCGTCATGCTCTCCTTACTCGCCGCGTGCTACGAGGACCCGTACGATGTGACGCTGCATGAGGCCCATGTCTATAAGGGCGGGGAGGACGTTCATCACGCAGCGGCTGCATGGCAAAACGATCAGTTGCGAAAGCGATTCCGTGAGGTCCAGACCGACCGCTAAGTGATCATGAGGAAGAATTTGAAGCGCGCCTTGCTGCCCATCGCTCTGGTTCTGCCGCTGCTGCTGTTGGTGGTGATTCCGGCCGCTCTGTTCGCCCACGAAGAGGGCGCGGAACACAGCCATTCTTCCTCAGAAGCGGAACGACAGGTGGTGAATCCGCGCTCGGATTACTGGCGCCACGTTCGGGAAGGCGTCGAGGGATATACTGCCGTGCGCGGGCAAGAGGTCAATGTTTTCATTCAGGCTGCTGGTCAGAATTGGCGCCAGCTGCGCAACGGGCCGGTTGCTGCCTACGGTGCCGGGCTGCTGGGAATCGTGCTGGTCGCACTCGGTGGTTTTTTCCTGTATCGCGGCAAGGTGGAGTTGAAGCATCCGCGCACAGGCGAAAGCGTGACCCGCTGGACCCTCGGGGAACGCGTACTGCATTGGGTGACGGCGACTCTGTTCTTGCTCCTGATGATTACCGGTCTTAGCCTGCTCTACGGGCGGGTTGCGCTGATACCGCTGATCGGACACGAGGCCTTCGCGGCTTACGCGGAGTGGGCCAAGGCGGTACACAACTACCTCGGCCCTGGATTCATCCTCGGTCTGTTGCTCATGCTGGGGCTCTGGGCGAGGGCCAATATCCCCAACCGAATCGATTGGGAGTGGTTCAAAGCTGCGGGAGGCATGGTGGGTGATGCACACCCATCAGCCGAGCGCATGAACGCTGGAGAAAAGGCGTGGTTTTGGCTGTTGGCTGGTGGCGGGATTTTGGTCTGCGCGAGCGGTTTGCTGCTGGATTTTCCGAACTTCGGTCAGGAGCGATGGCTACTGCAAGGCAGTCATCTCGTGCATGTGGTCTTCGCGCTGGTGTTGATCGCCGGAGCTTTGGGGCACATCTATATCGGCACCATCGGGACAGAAGGCGCGCTGGAAGGGATGATTACCGGCCGGGTCGATAAGAGCTGGGCGATTCAACACCACGATCTCTGGTACGAGGAGATCGCACGGCGTGGGGCGGAGACGAATGCCGCGGCTAGTCCCGATCAGTCCTATCGAGACGAGTTTGCGGTGAAACGTGGTAGCTAGTTTAGGGTAGGGTATGATGTCGGAGCATGTGTACAAACTGATCGAAGTCGTGGGCACTTCTCCTCTGAGCACCGAAGAGGCCATCCAGAACGCCATCACCAAGGCAGCGAAGACTGTCAAGCACATGGACTGGTTTCAGGTTGTGGAGACCCGTGGCCACATTACCGCCGGCAGGGTGGCGCATTATCAGGTCGTCTTGAAGATCGGCTTTCGTATCGAAGACTGACGATATTCGATGAAGCGTCCTTTTCTTGTAACGTTCTAACCCCGTTTACTTTGTTATGGATCTGCGTTTCAGCCCCCACGCTTACTTCTCACTCCTGCTCGTGTTCTGTGCGTTCCTGATTGCCTCGGCGCTGTATTTTCAGTTCGCCGGAGGTCTCGAGCCTTGCCCCTTGTGTATCTCGCAGCGCATCATGGTGCTGGTCGTGGGTCTCGTAATGCTCGCGGCGGTTCTGCATCGGCCGGGACGACTCGGCATTCGTGTTTACGCTGTGTTGGGATTCCTCGCGGCGATGGCGGGTGCGGCAATCTCCGCACGCCATGTCTGGTTGCAACATCTTCCCGCGGACCAGGTGCCATCCTGTGGACCGGGACTCGAGTACATGTTTCAGAACTTTCCTCTCAGCGACGCCTTGAAGACGATGTTTACCGGTACCGGCGATTGCGCGAAGGTCGATTGGACTCTGCTCGGGTTGAGCATGCCCGCCTGGGTTCTGATTTGTTTCGTGGGAATCGGACTGGCGAGTCTGGCGCAGTTCTGGAACAGTGTTGCGCGCCGGGATCGCTACGCCTGGTGAACAGCCACTCACCGCGGGGACGGACACAGCCGCTTTGTGACCAGCCTCTTGCTGCGCGTCCAATACTGGCTTAGTCCAAGGCCTGTCGCATGTCTTCTTCCACACGGGTCCGGGAGCGAGCGATACTCATCAGCGGTTGCTCGTCGGGGATTGGGCGGTGTGCGGCGGTTCTCCTCAAAGCGCGCGGCTATCGCGTCTTCGCGACGGCGCGCAAGTCTGAGAACGTGGCAAGCCTCGCGCACGAGGGATTCGAAGCGGTACGGCTGGATTTGGCGGATTCGGATTCGATTCGGAGCGCTGTGGATTTCGTGTTGGAAAAAACAGGTGGCCATCTCTTCGGACTCTTCAACAACGGTGCTTATGGTCAACCCGGAGCGGTCGAGGACCTGTCCCGCGATGTGCTGCTCAAACAATTCGAGACCAACGTGTTTGGTACGCACGAATTGACCCAGTCCATCGTCCCGGTCATGCGCCGGCAAGGCTATGGGCGGATCATACACAACAGCTCACTGCTGGGGATCGTTTCGTTGAAGTTTCGTGGTGCCTATAACGCGAGCAAGTACGCGCTGGAAGGATTGGCGGATACCCAGCGACTCGAACTGCGAGGTTCCAACGTCTTCGTCTCGTTGGTTGAACCGGGACCCATCTTGAGCCGCTTCCGGGAGAATTCGCTGGCGATGTATAGACGCAACATCGATGTCGACCGCAGTGTCTTTCGCGATCGTTATCGGATTATGGAGGAGCGCCTCGTCAGGCAAGGGCCCGCAGTACCGTTCACGCTCGGGCCGGAGGCGGTGGTGCGCAAAGTTATCCATGCGCTCGAAGCGCGGCGGCCGAAGCCGCGCTATTATGTGACCTTTCCGACATATCTTTTCGGTGTCCTCAAGCGATGCCTGCCGACGCACTGGCTCGATGCCGTATGTGTCCGCGTCGATTAGCGGAATTGGGTGTTCTGCTCCCCCGGAGGGTCCCGAATTTTCCCGGGCATGCAGAAAGCGCCCGAAAAGGGCGAAGGGTAACCCTAGAGCGGATGGGGCTGAACGAGGGCCAGTCGAAGGAGCGACTTGCGCGCGAACAGCGGGGTTCGATTCGCGAGCACCTTCGCTTCCGCGAACGGGAGCCCAGGTGAAGTTCAGACGCGGCGATTTGTCAACCAGAGGGAGACGGCCGATAAGCCGGGTTCTGTCTAGGACAGCCATTCATCTGGGACGCGCGTCGCCGCGCGCCTCAAGCGACCGACCCGGGAGCCGTGTGGGCCACACGTCAGGCGTTAGCCAATGCTCCCCTATTTGGTCTTGCTCCGGGTGGGGTTTGCCCTGCCATTCCCGTTACCGGGAACGCGGTGCGCTCTTACCGCACCATTTCACCCTTACCCCTCACCTGCCTGCGACGCATGGTGAGTCACCATGAATCGATTCTCCGACCATCTTCCGGTTGAATCCGGGAGGTCATTGAAGGGGACAGATGAGGGGCGGTATCTTTTCTGTGGCACTTTCCGTAGGCTCGCGCCCCCCAGGTGTTACCTGGCACCCCGCCCTGTGGAGCCCGGACTTTCCTCCCTCCGCGCCGGATGAAGGCGAGAAGAGCGACTGCCTGGCCGACTCCCAAGAGTGCTAGTTTAACCCGCAAGTCGCCGATTCGGCGAGTCCGAGATCGGTTCACCCGCGTTAACCTTGGGTAAGGCGGACTTACCTCCTATAAAGATGCGCTGAGTTCGTGGTCGATAAAGGCAAGGTTTCGAATCTGGCGATCAGGAACCGGGAGCGTTCCGGAGATGCCGCGACGCGTTCGCGCGCTTCGACCTTTCACTTCAAGCCTTCCTGGATTCTAGCGGTCATTGTGGGTCTTGGAGCCGGGTACTATTTCGGTTTTCGCGAGCATCCGGTGAGCGTCGCCTCGGTGACCGTAGCGACCTTCTATCCTGCTCAGGCCTACACGTTGTTGAACGCGACCGGATACGTGATCCCGCAGACCAAGGCCGATGTCGCCTCAAAAGCCACGGGGAGGCTGGAGAAGTTGGAATTCGAGGAAGGCAGTCCGGTGAAGGAGGGGCAAATCATCGCTCGCCTCGAGAGCCAGGATGTGATCGCCACTTTGAACCAGGCCGCGGCGAACGTCGAGGTCTCTCGAACCGAGTTGGCAAAAGCCGAGGCCGATCTTAAGGAGGCCAACTTCGCTCTCAAACGAGCCGAACAGCTCCTGACGCAAAAATACGTCTCCCGTGAGCTATACGACGCAGCGGTCGCCCGCCACGCAAAAGCTGTCGCGTCAGTCGAGAGCGCCCGCGCGCAAATCACGGCGGCGGAGGCCGCTCGCCGGGCGGCGCAGGTAGCCGTGGACTATACGCTGATTCGTGCACCTTTCGATGGCGTTATCCTCAAGAAACACGCTGACGTCGGCGATGTCGTGGCACCGTTTGCCTCTACCACGCAATCGAAAGGTGCCGTGGTGTCCATCGCGGATCTGGGCACCCTGGAGGTAGAAGCTGATGTTTCGGAATCCAACCTGCACAAAGTGACGGCTCGCCAACCCTGCGACATCCAGCTGGATGCTATTCCCAGCGAGCGATTCCGGGGAGTAGTTCACCGGATCATGCCCACCGTAGACAAGACCAAGGCGACGGTCGAGGTAAAAGTGCGTTTCTTGGACTTGGATGAGAGGATCTTGCCTGATATGAGCGCCAAAGTTGCCTTCCTTTCGAAAAATCTCACCGTCGAGGAGCGGAAACCGGTCATGGCGGTCAGCGCCGCGGCACTGGTGCAACGAGCGGGAACAGCAGCCGCTTTTGTGATCGACGGCGACCGCGTCAAGGAGGTCCAGGTGGGTAGCGGAGACACGTTGGGAGATGTGGTCGTCGTCCGGAACGGGCTTAAGTTGAACGATCGCGTGGTGCTCAATGCGCCCGCTGGCCTGAAGAATGGATCGTTGATTCGACTGGCCGAATGAGCGTCATCGTCGAGATCCAGAACCTCAGTAAGCATTACCGGCGCGGCAATCAGATCGTCCCGGTGCTGACCGATATCAATCTCGACGTCATGGAAGGAGACTTTCTCGCGCTGATGGGGCCTTCCGGATCTGGGAAGAGCACGCTGCTGAATCTGATCGCGGGACTCGACAAGCCAAGCAGCGGCGTTCTGCGAGTGGGTGGCGTCAACATCGCGGAACTGTCGGAGTCGGCCTTGGCCGACTGGCGAGCAGCCAACGTCGGCTTCATCTTCCAATTCTACAATCTGATGCCGGCGCTCAATGCGTTCGAAAATGTCGAGCTTCCTCTCCTGCTGACTTCGCTGTCCCGTCGCGAGCGGCGCGAGCAGGTGAACCTAGTACTGGGACTCGTCGGTTTGGCCGATCGCATGAGCCATTACCCTTCTGAGCTTTCGGGGGGGCAGCAGCAGCGGGTGGCCATCGCGAGGGCCTTAATCGTCGATCCGACCCTGATTGTCGCCGACGAGCCTACGGGGGATCTCGACCGCGTTTCGGCGGCGGACATCCTTCGCCTGCTGGAAGAGCTAAACGATGACTTCCGTAAGACCATCATCATGGTGACCCATGATCAGAGAGCCGCCGAACGTGCTCACTGCATAAGGCACCTGGATAAGGGAATCTTGAATGACAGCACGGAAGCCAGCGAGGCGCTGCAGAGCGCGACAAGTTCAAGCACCGAAGGAGTGGCGACCTCCGATTGATGGCATCTTGGCAAGTCCATGCATGGTCTGAGGGTGTTCAACTACAGGCGGTCAATTCCAGCAGACGCCCGTATCTAGCGTTGCTCCGGCAAGGCCCTTCTGCCCAAGGTGATTCAGAGTAAGCGAGCCACAAGCGTCTCCAACCATTTGACCGCCGCTCACCGGGGTCGCGGTCAGCGTGAAAGTCGTTTCAGTCGCCGTGACCGCTATGCCGTATTTCGCCGTGCCATTCCGCGGAGATTGGGTGAGGGGGAGAGTGATCGGGCTACCAGCGGCGTTACGGTCGTAACGGTTGGACTCGATAAGATTGCGCTCCAGAAACTGCGCGTCTTCCAGCAAGTCCGATTTCACTTCCGATCGGATGGCACGCTTGACATGATTTTGATAGCTCGGCAACGAGATCGCCGTCAAGATGCCTATTATGGCTACGGTGACCATGAGTTCGATCAGGGTAAACCCCTCCGGTACTGAGCGGGCGTTCATCTTGGGTGACTCCTAAAGGATCTGTATCCAATATTTCCTTTCTGGGACGCTTGTGGGTATGGGCGCCCGGTTTCCAATCGTCATGATGTTGCCTGTGGTACCCGACAGTTCCTTGAAGGCCAGACCGGGTGTCTCGCTGGATAACCACGTTGGGGTATTGACGATACCCACCGTGGACTTGATGCCAGACGAAGCATTACCACTGATGAGTAGGTCCGAAGCATCGAAATTTCTATCCCCGTTGAAGTCGAAAGCCGAAATGGCCGTGGAGCTCCCCGTAACCATGTCCAGCTCCATGAGCCAACTGTCGCCACCCGAGCGGCAGGGGTCGGTGGATGGAATCAGCGTGACGAATATGATGCGGTCGTGCTTCAGCAGCGCTCTGAAGATGATGCGCTCGCCAGCGGCGCCGGCAGGGGGCCACAGGTCCATGTACCAGCCGCGCTGGGAACCCCAGTCGACATTTTCCTTACTGGTTTCCCGTTGATTAAAGGTGAATTCCGTCGTTTCGGCGACGATGGTATGGGCTTGGAGTTCGCCGCGCGTCACCGTTCCGCTCGCGCCATTATCCCAGATGGCATAGAAGCTTTGGACCTGATGGTCGGACGAATCAGTGCTGGCCAGATAGCGGCCGGTGCCGAAATAGATGAGGATACCGCCGCTGGGGTGGGCGCCGATCACAGGTGGGGCGGTGATGGGCTGCATGTGGCTGCCGGCATCGGCCGCTGCGAACAGCGGGCTTCCGCCGTTGGCCAGCGCCCAGGACACCGAGGATCCACTCTGCAGGTCGAACTTCCAGAGATTCCCCTGTAAATCGCCGGCATAGACGTAATCGGCGATCTTGTCGTTGTTGGCGTCGTAAAGAACCGGGGTGGAAAGGCCATTGCTGGTGCTGCTGCCGGCGGCGATCTTCTTGATGAGCGCACCATCGCTCAGCCTCACCACGTAAAGGTAAGCCCTCTCCGACGCGCTGTTGTAGCCGTTGCCGAAAATGGCCGCCCATTGCCCGTCGTTCAGCCGAGCAATCTGCGGTTGACTGTAGGTGTAGCCGAGATCCGCAGCGTCAGAGTACTCCCACAGTATGTTGCTTTGGGCAAAACTGCCAGGATCATTGATGTCGAGGGCGTAGATCGATTTTCCGCCCCCGCCCAAGCCAGCCACCAGCACGGTCCTCCAAGTTCCGGAAAGGTAAGCGTCACCCACGCTGGGCGACCCGTCCACGAAATACCGGTGAGTATAGCCGGGGTCGGTTAGCTTGCTGAGATTGCCATAAACCGCGGCGGGAACATAGGCGAATAGCTCCTTGCCGGAATCGGGATCTCCGGTATCTGCCCGGAAGGCGTGCAGCAAACCGTCGTTGGCGCCCACGTACACAACGGGGGGGCGTGATGATTTTCCGCTGAGAAAAGACGCGTATGAGATCTTCTCTGCCAGACCCGATGTGCGGTAGCCGTAGTCCTCGGCGTGTGCGAAGACTGGGTCGGAATTGATGATGTCGCCGAGCACGGACACCTTGCGACTGCGAAAAATCCCGCCGGCAAAGCGATTTTCCTTGCTGGTATTTCCCCGCAGCCAGGCGAGCCGGTCGGCACATCTGTGATCGACGACTCCGCTGGCATCGGTGTCCAGCGCCGTTTTTTGCGATGCGCTTAGGGCGGTGGCGCAATCGGTGAATGACCGCCCCGCGCTGCCGTTCCAGGTGAAAATGTTGCGGGAAGCTTCGGACGGGATCCGCGTGGACGCATCCCAGGTGGGGTTAGCGACACTGCCGTCCCCTTGCACGGGGTAGGCAATGAGTTGGCCGTGCCAATCCCGGGTGTCGAAACGGGCCTGGTAAAGCAGTGTGCCAGTGTTGATGCTGGTGGAATTGGTGGACAGGGCGGCAGAGGCGGAAGTCGTCGCCGCAACCTGCTTCACGATGGCGTTGAAGGAATCGACGATATTCTGGGCGCTGTCTGCGCTGAAAAATTGGCCCCGGCCGCTGATGGCCGCATGCCATAGGTCATAGACCTTGCGCTGCTGGTTTAAGGTGCTCGGAGGGCAGCTTTCGCCGATTTGGGTGTAAGGCCAGCAATAGTTTGAGGCCGGAGTGGAGCTTGTCGTGCTGGTCGGGCAACTGGTGCCTAGAGCCAGCTTGGCATAGTCCCCGGCGAAAGTGCTGCCGCCCCACGCCGTATACGACCCCGTTCCCGATACCGGTATCCCATTCATCGTTGTGCTCAAGCCCAGCCCGATGGTGAAGGTGTTCAGGTGCTGCCACTTCGCGGGGTCATTCTTGGGGTTTAGCCACTGAGTCGCGGCGTTACCCGTTCGGTCCTTGTAGATCTCGGGGACGTTGTTGGGAAGACCGGAAGCCCCGCCCTGCAGATCGGTAGCCCAGTCACGGAAGGCTATATCCGCCAGGTTGTTGCCTTGGCCGTCCCGGTAAGGGGCGACCGGCGTCCAGTTCGTGGTGTTTCCGCCGCCGCTCGTCGGCATCGCCTCAGGCAGCGTAACCGATGAACTGTTGGCATCCCCGACGCTCACCGCGTACGAACCGGTATCGCCACACCAGCCGCCGTCGGTCATCAACAGATGGAAATTGCGACGGCAGGCGTCGTACGATCTTTCCGTCCCGTCCGGCGCGAGCGGTTTGTCCCTGATTTGCGGATCATCCGCGAAGGGGTGGTTGATGCCGATCGTTCCCCGGAAATAAGCGCCAGCCCGGTCGGCGGCCTTGAGCAGGTAAGTGCTTCCCGCGGTGGGAAAGCGGGACAGCCAGTCGTACAGGTCCTGCTTATGGGTCTTGCTGCCGACGGGGGCATTCAGTCGTCGAATCCGGTTATCTGTGTTCTGATTGTCCCAACCGCGGCAATTGGTGCCACCAAAGTCATTACAGGTGGACAACGCCTGCCAGGTGACCCGGACGTTGTCTTCCAGCCCGCTCAAGGCGCGCATGGCGCCGGAAACCGTAGCCAGGTTACGGGTGCGGTAATAGGAGTACCAGTTGGCGAAGTTCTGCTGTTTCTGGGCTGACGTGCCGTTGTAAGTGTCCTCGGCCGAGCCGACAACACGCTGGACGTAGCAATCGTCATCGTCCTTTTGGGCAGCGACCGTTGACGTGCAGAGCGCCGGCCTGGCGGCGCCGGCTTGCGTGTAGAAAAGGTAATAGTAAGCCGGATAAGGCCCCCCGGTCCAGGAAAGGGTGACGTTGGGGTTGCTCGCGCTGCTGGTCACCGGGGTGCTGACCCTGACCTGATTCCCGTTCTCCCTGACCGTCACCGTATAGGTCTTATTATTGCCGCTCAATATTGCCCCGGAAACCGTGAGTAGCGTGCCGGTTCGCATACTGTCGGCGGTGAATGGTCCGCCGCAAGCCGGATCGACGGTGATCCTGTAGTCCCCGCTCAGCGCTTGAAAGCTTACGGTACAGGTTGACGAATAGGCCACGCCGTTGCCGGCTGTGCATGTCTGACTATTCTGGCTTGGATTGTAGGCCTGCGTGGCAGCGTAGTTGGTGCCTAGATCCACCGGCGAGTAGTTGTGAGTTCCCCCGGCCGGATTACACGCGGTGCTCGCGCCTTGGGTCTGGCCCCTCGTCGCATCGAACCCATTTATCGGCGCGGCGGTGAAGCTGACGTTGGGATAGCACGTTGCGGGATTGCTGGCGTCGAGAGTACAGGTGTTGCCGTTGTATTTCGGTGGCGGCGTGTAGGTGATGGCGGGGTCGTAGTACAGAGCGTTGAAATAGGCGGACTTGAAACGCCTGGTGTTCGCCTCGGCGGCAATATCGTCGGGCACATAGGCCCAAGGCATGCTCAGAGAGTCATCCAGCGTCAAGACCAGGTTGGGGGCAAGGTGACCGCCTAGAAAGAGCGGGGTGTCGGCCAGTGCGATGGGTGCGGCAGGCGTGGGCGAGCTGAGAAAGACTGGCGCCAGTAGCCCAACGCGCAGGCAAATGACGCGACTTACTGCGGACAAGTGCATACTACCCATCCGTGTCAAGGAGAGTACGTGAACAGGGCTTGCAAGACGACCACCGCGTTGCTATTGCGGCCGCCGACGCCGCGAGCAGTGACGCGGTAGTATTCGGTGGTGCCGATGCTGGCCATTTTTTCCACCACGTATTTGGGTTGCTCCGCAACCTGGGTCAGGGATTGGGAAGGAGTGCGATAGCTTGCCCAGTGGGTGGTATCGCCCCAGTAGCTGGAATCGTTGGTGTGGGTTGTGTCGTAAGCAATCAAACCCGGCATGCTGCCGTCGAAGGCAGAGGCGCGCCAGACGGTCAGCGTCTTTTCAGCGTCTCTCAAGGCGGCCTCGGCTGCTTCAAAAGCCAAGTCCCGGTTGCGGGTATTGCCCGCCATGCGCTCTTCAAAATTGGTGTTCAGCGTGACGCTCGCTCCGGTCAGGATCAGAATGCACAGAAAGATCAAGGCCATTACGAGGGTTGTTCCCCTTTGGGCCGCGGGAAAATGGGGCGTATCCCCAACCGGCGGACTCATAACCGGTTCCTGACCGAAATGGTGGTGGTAAAGACCTTGCGCAGTAACCGGTCGGCAGGCGTGGTGGTGGCGCCATTGTAGGTGTAAGCCTGTGGCGCGGTGGTGATCGCCTGATCGGAACGGCTTACCATGAGCAGGCTGATACGTACACTCAGGACACGTGACCAATCGGTGACCGCCGGACCGCCAAGTGCGGATGCCGCCGGGACGTAGCCATCAGCGGCCTTGTCCGCCAGTGCGGAAGTGTCCACCCCGTAGGTGATCTGCATGTTTTCCGCGCCTTCCGCCAGTTCTTCCGCCACCGTGGCCGCACCGCCCCCGCTTGCCGCAAGTTTGTGGCGATAGAGTGCCGGTTCTCCCGAAGCGTTGGTACCAATGTAGTAAGTAACCGCACTCAGCGGCATGATGCGAGACGAGTTTGCGGGAAAGGTCGTACCGAGATTGGCGCTGGCATTGCCGGGGGCTGTGCCGACCGCGCCATGGGTGATGGTGTCGCTGCTGACGGCGCTGGCCTGGAAAACCGCCGCATTGGCGCAGTCGGCGACCACCAGGATTTCTCCCTGACCGAAGTTGTGATTGGCCGTCAATTGGATCTGGGTGGCGCCGGCGTTGTGGTTGTTAACGATGTATTCCCGGCTGTTGTCCGCGCGGAGCACCGTAAGGGCATCGCCCCGCAGCGCGGGCAACGCGACGCCGTAGTTATCGCTGGGAAAAACGCTGACCCCTTCCTCGTAACCCACCAAGGGTGCACCGAACAGATTCTTGTACCAATCGGTTGGGGTGTTGAGGACATTCCGCGCTGCGGCAGGCGGGCTGCCGGGCGGTATATATCGGCAGCCCGTGAATCCCGCCATGCGGATGTCGTGTGACATCAGTTCGAAAACGTAACGCGCGTTTTCCTGCATACGGGAAAGCGTATCCACCGTGCGAAAGGCTTGTCGGCTGGCCAGATAGCCGTATCCGATGACGATTGTCAGCAACAAACCGAGCGTTAGGGCTATCATGAGTTCGACAAGCGTGAACCCCCTGCAGGATTTTGGCGCTACGCCTTTTTCGAGCAACGAGAAGCGCACGTCTAGATACCGGTCTGGGTTGTCAGGGAGATCGGATTGCCATCGCGGTTGTCATCCCATCGGATGACGATGGTGGCATTGCCCTGAAGATCGACGGTGACCGAACCATCACCGGCAGGCAGCGACTCGGCTATCCTGGCTTTCCAATAAGCTACATCGTAGCCAGCTACAGTGCCGCCTCCGGGAGCGTTGCCCAATGCTATGTTGTAGTCGCTGTTGATCGCGGCGGCGCGGTTGGCCCGCATGCATTCAACCACCTCATAGGCCAGCATGGTGGCGAGGCTGCGCATGTATGCTGAGTTGTTATGGCTGATCGTGGTGGTAAGCAACTTGGCGTGACCCAAGAAACCAAGCGCGATAAGGACCATCGTCACCAGCACCTCGACCAGGGTGACACCCTTTGCAACAGGCGTGGGCCACCGGTTGCGCATCGAACGATTGGCTCGTTTCATGGGCATGTTCCCTGCGCGGTTCGGACACGGCCTATATTCATGATCTCGATGCTGCGCCCGACGTCACCCACGCATATTGTCAACGTCCCAGCGCCTGAACCACCAGCGCCGCCCAGACTCTGCCCACCGGGAAGGTAGGTCACGTAGTTGCGAAAATTCGCATCGCCTTCGATCGTACCGCTGCTGCTGGTCGGCTGTCTCACTCGCAAGAGGGTGTCACTCCCATCCAAGGTGCCTCGAGTGCCCCCGTCGGTGAAAATGAGCCAACCGGTTTCCCAACCTGCGGAAGTGCTGCAGGTAGGATTCGTGTCATTGGTGTTGGTGGACTTACAGACGGTTACCTGCACACCTCGCTTGACGGCCTCGGAGCGGGCGAGATAGAAAGCCGTCACAAGATCGTTGGTGAGGGCATTGGCCCGGCTATTAGTCAAGAAGCCTCGGAAATTTGGGACAGCAAGTCCTAACAAAATCCCCGCGACTGCCATGGTCACCATGAGTTCGATTAACGTCAGGCCCCACGCTCGGCGTGCTGTCTTGATGTGACCGCGCTTACTCCCGGAATGCATACCAACCAATACTAGTCCACGTGGCAGGGTTTGGCGCCAGAGTTCGATCCTTGCCTCAAAGCCCT
>Ga0209254_10001406_pt1 | contig 21481 bp, 17 predicted proteins | sample FrelakmetDIP11DI_FD_187148 | JGI IMG/M metagenome (GOLD analysis project Ga0209254, IMG submission 187148) | Freshwater lake sediment microbial communities from the University of Notre Dame, USA, for methane emissions studies - DIP11 DI (SPAdes)... | ecosystem: Environmental > Aquatic >...
CGTAGTGCGAATAATAGGCCCAGTTGGTGCCGAACTGGAACTCCATGGTGATGCCGGTGGTCACCCCCAGGGCGAAGTTGATGCCGAAGAGCTTGCCCCAGAACCGGGTCATGTCCTTGTAGATCTCCTTGCCGGTCATCACGTAGACCGACTCCATGATGAACAGGATCCAGGACAGCCCCAGCGTGAGCGGCACCATGATGAAGTGGTACATGGCGGTCAGGGCGAACTGCCAGCGGGACAAATCGACGAGGGTTTCGGTGGGCAGAGCGAACATGGCGTGGCTCCTTGGTGGTTGCTGATTTCGAGGGCCAGGCTCCCGGTCTTGGCAGCCGAGGCCAGTTCGTCCGAGCAGGCGTCAACCCGGCTGAATCGCGGCAAGATGCCGCTCTCACAATAACAAAGCGATTCGAATTGGCCACTCGGTCAATCCGTGTTTTCGCTTGCAAAGACGCCAAAAACAGCGTTTATCAGAACCGACCCGAACGGCAGGTCAGTCCAATCAATTCATGACCACTTTTTCATATTCCGATAGCGCACAGCTATCAGAATTGTCAACGATATTGCCATGGCGGTCGAAACCCGACAATCCCTGCGGTGGCTGCATGCGCAGATCCGGCCCGTGCGCGCGGAGCTCGTCCGCACCGTAGTCTTCGGCTGGCTGGCGGGGCTTGCAGTTGTCGTCCAGGCATTCTTTCTCTCCCAGGTCATCCATGCGGTCTTCATCGAAAGCCGGCCGCGTGAGGCCCTGGCAGGCGCTTTTGCCGGCTTCGCCGCCGCCATGCTGATCCGGGCGGCGCTGGCCTGGCTGCGTGAGGCGAGCGCCTTCGCCGCGGGAGAAAAAGTCCGCAGCCGGGTGCGCCTGGGCCTGCTGGAACGAATCACCGCCCGGGGGCCGGCCTTCACCCATGGGGAGCGCACCGGCGCGCTGACCAGCGTGCTGGTCGAGCAGGTCGAGGGCCTGCAGGATTTCTATGCCCTTTACCTCCCGCAGCTGGCGCTGGTGGTCCTGCTGCCGCTGACCATTGCCGCGGCGATACTACCGCTCAGCTGGGCGGCCGGCGGGCTGCTGCTGGCTACAGCCCCGCTGATACCGCTATTCACGGTCCTGGTGGGCATGGGTGCGGAGAACATAAGCCAGCGGCACTTCCAGGCCCTGGCCCGCATGAGCGCCCATTTCCTGGACGTGCTGCAGGGCCTGGCAACGCTCAAGCTGTTCGGCCGTAGCCGCGACGAAGCCGAGCGCATCGCCCGGGTGTCGGCCGACTTCCGGCGGCGCACCATGAGCGTGCTGCGGGTCGCGTTCGTTTCCTCGGCGGTGCTGGAATTTTTCGCCTCCCTGTCCATAGCGCTGGCGGCCGTCTATCTGGGGATGAGCCACCTCGGGTATTTCAGCTTCGGCACCTATGGCCGGACGCTGAACCTGGCGGACGGCCTGTTCATCCTGCTGCTGGCACCCGAATTCTACCTGCCGCTGCGCGAATTGGGCGCCCACTACCACGCCCGCGCCCAGGCGCTGGCGGCGGCCGAACAGATCAGAAGCCTCCTGGAAGCGCCGCTGCCGGGCATATCCGGAGGCCGGCTGCAGCCCGGGCTCGGCGAAGGGATCCGGCTTCAATGCCGGGGCCTGCAGCTCGCCTACGACGCCGGCCGGCGGCCTGCGCTCATGGAGGTCGGCCTGGAGCTGATGCCGGGCAGCCACACCGTTCTGGTGGGCGGCAGCGGAGCCGGCAAATCGACGCTTCTCTTCCTTATTTTAGGATTCATCCGGCCGGACCAGGGGGAAATCCGCGTCAACGGGATCCCTCTGAATGAAATCGATCCGGCCTGGTGGCACCGGCAGGTCGGCTGGATCGGGCAGAACCCGGCCATCTTCCACGGAACCCTGCGGGACAACCTGCGCATGGGCCGGCCGGATGCTAGCGCAGATGAGGTCCTTGCCGCGGCCAGGGCCGCGGGGGTGCTGGAGTTTGCCGGCCGACTGACTCAGGGCCTGGACACCGCATTGGGCGAACAGGGCGTCGGGCTCTCGCGGGGAGAGGCGCAGCGGGTTGCGTTGGGGCGGGTGTTCCTCAAGGATGCCCCCGTGCTTCTGCTGGACGAGCCCTTCACCGGCCTCGATGCGGACACCGAACGCCGGGTGCTGGAGGCGATCGATTCCTTTCGTGGCGGTCGAACCGTAGTGACCGTGACCCATCGTCTGGCCGAGATCCAACGGGCGGACCGCATCGTGGTGCTGGAGGAGGGGCGGATCGTCGAGTCGGGCAGCCCTGAAAAGCTGGGAGCCGCCGGCGGTCCATTCCAGAGGCTGGCCGGCAGCCGTCTGGGGGGAGCAGCGCCATGAAAAGCGGTCCGACAAGTGATTTCCGTCCGTTTCTGGGGGTATTTGCCAGACACCTCCCGCGGCTGGCTCTGGGCACATCGGCCGGTGTGGCGGCCGCCGCGGCCGCCATCGGACTCATGTCCCTCTCGGGATGGTTCATTTCAGCCGCCGCCGCGGCCGGCCTGGCGCCGGCCACCGCCTACCTTTTCAATTTCTTCCTGCCCAGCATCGGGGTGCGGCTCTTCGCCGTCCTGCGCACGGCGGCGCGCTACGGCGAGCGGGTTTTCACCCACGATGCCACCCTGCGGGTTCTGGAGGACCTGCGCGTGTGGTTTTACAGACGCATCGAACCGCTTGCGCCCGCCGGCCTCTGGCGCTTCCGCAGCGGCGACCTCTTGAACCGCATCGTCGTCGACATCGATGCATTGGACCACCTGTATCTGCGGGCTTTCTCGCCCGCGGCCGTGGCGTTTGTGGTTGCGATCTCGGTTTTTTTCCTTCTCGCTGTATTCGACGCGTGGATCGGGGCGGCGGTCTTGGGGCTGATGGTTATCGGCGGGATCGGCGTCTCCGCGGCTGCGGCCGGCGCCGCCGGGGCGACCGGCCGCGGACTCGCCCTGCGATCGGCCGAGCTGCGCACGCGGGCAGTCGAAGGGCTTCAGGGGCTGGCGGAAATTCTATCCTTCGGCGCGGCCGGCCGGCACCAGGAGGCCCTCCTGCGCACCCAGTCGGAGCTGATGGCCGGCCAGCGACGGATGGCCCACATCCGCGGGATGTCGGCCGCGGCCATGCACCTGCTCTCCGGGACGGCGGTGCTGGCGGCGCTTTACCTCGGCTGCGGTCTGGTCGCCAGCGGCCGGCTCAGCGGCGATATGCTGGCTTTGCTCGCCTTGGCGACGTCGGCGGCCTTCGAAAGCGTGTTTGGACTGCCGGCGGCCTTCCAGTTCTTCAGCCGCACCCGGGCGGCCGGCGGCCGGCTGGTCGAAATCGTGGAAGCCGAGCCCGCGGTTCGTTTCGACGGATCCAGTAAAAAGATTCCTGAGCGGTCGGACGTCGCTTTCGACGCGGTGAGCTTTCGTTATCGGCCCGAGTTGCCACTGGCGCTCGAAAACGTCAGCTTCAGCGCTCCAGAAGGCCGACGTTTAGCGATTGTCGGCGAAAGCGGGGCCGGCAAGTCCACCCTGGCGAACCTGCTGGTACGGTTTTTCGACCCGGCGACCGGGACTATCCGGATCGGCGGCACCGACATCCGCAGCCTGAGCGAGCCGGACCTGCGCCGCACGGTCGCAGTCGTCTCCCAGCAGTCCCATCTGTTTGCGGCCACCGTCCGCGAGAACCTGTTGATAGCCAAACCGGATGCCGACGCCGCCGCGCTGCACCGGGCGCTCGCCGCCGCGCGTTTGGTCGATTTCGTGGAGCGCCTGCCCGACGGGCTCGATACCTGGGTCGGTGAGGCCGGCCGGCTCGTGTCGGCGGGCCAGGCGCGCCGGTTGACCGTCGCGCGGGCGGTTCTGAGAGGTGCACCGATATGGGTGTTGGACGAACCGACCGAGGGCCTCGACCGCCGAACCGAGAAGGAACTCGTCGAGTCGCTGCTGGCGATGACCGCCGGCAGGACGACCCTGTGGATTACCCACCGTCTGGTCGGCATGGAAAGCATGGACGCGGTGCTTGTCATGCAAAACGGCCGGATGGCGGACATGGGGGCGCATGCCGAGCTGCTCGTGCGCAACCCGCGGTATGCATCCTGGTGTGCAAGAATGCGGTGAAGAGAGGGTTCAAGGGGTCCAGGGGTCAAGGGTTCGAGTGAAGGATGGATGTGTCTTTTCACTTGAACCCTCGAACCCTTGAATCCTCGAACCCATTTAGGCGCATTTGCGGCCGGTGGGTGTAAGTCAGCGCTGGCCGGAGTTCGATGTTTCCGTGAGAACATAATGCGTGGCCGGTCCGCTGCCGGTTTTTTTAAGAAGCCCCTTGCTCACCAGGTCCTGCAGGTCGTAAATGGCCGTGCGGGTGGGCAGGTTGCCGCCGATGATCTCCTGGTAGCGGCTGCGGGTGATCCGGCCCTGAGCCATGATCGCCGCCCAGGCCTTGCGCTGGCGCTGGTTAAGGTCAATGGCCGGCCCGTCGGTTTCGGCCGGGTTGGCGGCTGCCGGCAGGACACCACCGCCGTGCTCTGCCTCCCAATCCCCCACATCCAGGGGGATGTCATCCGCCTGGATGACCGGGCGCTCGGCCATGACCACCGCGCGGGTGATGCAATTCTGGAGCTCGCGCACGTTGCCCGGCCAGTCGTATCGCATCAGCTTGGAAAGCGCGCCCTTGCTCAATCCCATCCCCGCCCGGCCGGCCAGGCGTTCCTGGAGCTTGAGGAAGTGCCGGGCCAGCAGCGGGATGTTCTCCTTCTGCTCGCGAAGCGGCAGGGTGTGGATGGTGATGACCTTCAAGCGGAAGTACAGGTCCTCACGGAACTGCCCGCGCTGAATCGACTCCCTGAGGTCCACATTGCTGGCGACGATCAGGCGCACGTCCACATCGATCTCGTGGTCGCTGCCCAGAGGCTTGATCTTGCGCACGGCGATCGCCCGCAGCATGGCCTGCTGCACGCGTGGTGAAGCCACCTGGATCTCGTCAAGAAACAGCGTCCCCTGATCGGCTCCCAGAAACGCGCCCTTGCGGTCGGCCTTGGCCTCGGTGAAGGCGCCGCGCACATGCCCGAAGAGGGTGTCGAGCAGCAGGTTTTCATCCAGAGCCCCGCAGTTGATGGAGATGAAAGGCTTTTCGGAGCGGGCGCTCAGCCGGTGGACGGCCTCGGCCGCCAGCTGCTTGCCGGTGCCGGTTTCGCCGATGATCAAGACATCGACACCTACCTGGGCCGCCTTGAGGATTTCGCTCTTGAGCTTTTCGATTCTGGCGCCGTATCCGACGATGGACGGCACGGGGTCGGCCGTGGTGTCGGATGCGGGTTCGCTGATGACTTGGTCCAGAAAGGCCTTTTCTTTCAGGCTCGCGCTGCGGATGGTTTTGTCCTTCCGCCGGATCTCCTCCAGCTGGTTCGTCAAGGTGGCGATCAAGGCGTTGATGGCCTTCTGGAGCACGGTGATTTCCTTGCCGTGGTAGGGCAGCGCGATGGGGGTGAGGCCCGGGTGCTGGGGCAGCTCGGTCACCGCTTCGGCGAGTTTCAGGATCGGCCGCGTGAGGATCCCGCCCAGGACGTAGATCAGGGCGCCCACCACCAGGGCCGTGGCCACGGTGATGTAAAACATGGTGTCGATGTGCTTGTAGCCGGCCGCCAGGGTCAGGCGGCTGATGTCCAGATAGGCGACCCCCGCCACGACCTGCGGGCCGGCTTCCAGGGAGGTTTTGAAGCGGACGGGCGCATAGGCGAGGTAGTAGCTGCGGCCGTAGGCGTTGGGCTGGTAGGCCGTCATCGAGACGACGTCCTGGCGCCCCTCGCGCACGTCTGCGACCATTTTCCAATAATCGTCGAAAACGGTGTCCGGCCGGAAAGCGAACTCCAGCCCTTGCCGTCCTAACGTCCCGGTGTAGCCCGAGCGCGCCAGGTGGGTGGTGAGCTCGGACAGGGGGCGCTCCACGGATTCGGATTGAAAGAGGATCCACCCGTCCGTGTCGAAAAGGTAGATGTAGCGCTCCTCTGCCGTACGCTGGTAGGCCAAGATCGGCGATTGGCTCGAATTGTAGAGCGAAAGGATATTCCGCAGGTTGCGGATGTCCACCGAAACCATAAGGTAGCCGGGCGTGTCCCCCTCGCTGCCGCAGGGGGTTGCCATTTGGATGACCTTGCGAGTCAGTCTCTGATTGGGGTTGTCCGGCTCCGGGAAGGGGAACTCCATTTCCATAATCGGTGAGAGCCAGACCTGCCCCGGGCCTATCTGTTTGAGCTGCTCGTAGTAAGATAGAGGACTGGGCTTGATCGAATCGGCCGGTATTTGCACGATCCGGTCATTTTTTGCCATATAAACCAGGTGGTCCGCACTTTTTTGCGCAATATAGGCAACCTCAAGGTATTCTATTCCACCGGAAATCTTTTGTTTTGCAATAAATCGGTGCATTGCCTGAGGTGGAATGTTTTCCTGTGCAAGGTGGGCAATGTCCTGCCGGCAGCGTTCGAGGTAGCCTTCGATTTCATTGCGTAGCGCCACAGTCTGCAGTTGGCTGGTGCGCTGGATGGCGTTTCCGATGGATTGCTTGGATATCAGGTAGGTTACATATCCGGTGAACATCATGATGATAACTACCGGCGGTATTAGACCGAGCATCAGGCGGGTTTTCAGGCTGCTGGTCTGAATGGCAGTCCGCAGTCTTTCGAAGCTTGAATCAGGTGTTTCACCGCGCAGCCAGCGCATGGCAAGATCTCTTGTTGTGCAAAAACCAAAATCTTCGTTTGCCAGATTTATTTTTTTGCCACACCTGAGACTATAAATCAAATGAAATCATATGAAAAAACGATTATAACGATTTGCCAGATGATATGGCATGCGCCTTGCTAAGAAGGCACTGACCAAAATGAGCGCTGTTCGCAATTAACAAACATCAACTGGGAAAGGAGGAATCAACAAATGCCGGTGGTAAAGAGACTTGCACTTACCCTGACCACTCTCTGGCTGAGCGCGCAGACGGCCTTGGCGGCCGGCGGAGGCGGGGAGTACATCGTCATCGTGGCCGACACCCGAAAGCTCACGGGGCTCATGGCCTGGTGGGCGAATCTCTACAACGAAAGCCATCTGTTATTCACGCTCCTGACTGTCGTCCTGATCCCGGTCATCGGGGTCATTTTCGGGGTTCTGGCCGACTACATCATGCACTTCATCGGCATCGACCTCTCGTCGCGCGACCTGGCGGAGCATTGATGCGGATCCCCCCAAACTCACCCCTCATCAGGCTACTTTTCATTTAAGAAAGGAGAGTCGGCATGGATTGGTTGTTTGTTCTCATGCCCATCGCGGGCGTGAAAATCTTCTGGCCGGGACTCATCATCCTGGGCATCGGCGTGGGCGTCATCGGCGGATTTTTCGGCATGGGCGGCGCTTGGATGGTGACCCCGGGGTTGAACATCCTGGGCTTCCCCATGGCCTTCGCCATCGGCACCGACATCGCCCACATGGCTGGCAAATCACTGATCTCCACGATGCGCCACGGGAAGTTCGGCAACGTGGACTACAAACTCGGCATGATCATGCTCATCGGAACCGTTGTGGGATTCGAAATCGGCGCCCAGATGATCATGTGGCTGGAACGCATCGGCCAGGTGGGCCCGGTGGTGCGTTGGATGTACCTCGTGCTGCTGGCATTGATCGCCTGGATGGTGTTTGCCGATGTCGCCAAAAAGCGCAGCAAGGAGCGTGAGGCCGTTGCCGCGGGCAAGGAAGTGGACAAACTTTCAACCGGCATCGAGTGGCACAAAACGTTTCACAAGATCAAGATCCCGCCCATGGTTCACTTCCCAGCGGCGCAAATTACCTGTACGGCCTGGCTGCCGATTGCGGTATCGTTTTTTACCGGCTGGCTGGCCGGTATCCTCGGCATCGGCGGCGGATTGATCCGCATGCCGGCTCTGATCTATCTCATCGGATGCCCGACTCATGTGGCCGTCGGCACCGATCTCTTCGAGGTCATGATCTCCGGACTTTACGGCGCTGCCTCCTACACATTCAAGGGCCGCACCGAACTCGTGGCCGCCATCATCATGCTGATAGGTGCCGCCATGGGAGCCCAGGTCGGTTCGGTCGCTACCAAGTACATCAAGGGCTACGGCATCCGCATCGCCTTCGGGCTGGCCGTGGTCGGCTGCTTTATCTCGGTGCTCCTGAAGCTGATCCCCACCTACATTCCGGAACTCTACGCCATCTGCGACCTGCTCGCCACGGTCCTGATACTCGGCCTGGTGGCCGCGATGTCGATCTACATCACGGTTAAAATGGTCCAGGGGGCGGCCAAGGAAGTGGCCATGAAGAAGGGCAAGGTCTAACCACCGAATGGGAAATCCACGCGTCAAGGAGGATAAAATGTTGAAAAAAGGTTTTTGGTTGAACCTGCTCGTCGCTTTGCCGCTCGTTTTCCTGTTTGGTTGTGCGGAATCCGGCAAAGTGGACCAGGGCAGGGTGGTGGCATTCGATAAAGACAAAAAGCTGGTGACCCTCATCCGGGACAAGAAAATCGACACGCTCAACCCGGACTATTCGTACCTGCCGCCGCTGACCTATGCGCTGCCGGTCGATCCGATAGAAATCGGACCGCTGCCCAAAGCCGGTGGGCGCATTAAACTGGACGCGGAGAAGAACCAGATCATCATCTTCGACCCTAAAGCCCAGAATTTCAAAACGATCGATTTCAAGCCGGTCGAAAAGAAGACCGGGGTCGAAAAGGATGACGCCCTGGTCAAAGGCAAGAAGTTCCCGGTGGTCGACAAGGACAAGAAGACGGTGACCATCTACTCGGGACGGCAGAAGATCCTCGAAACCTTCAGCCTGCCGGATGAGTACTTTGCGCTGCCGGATTCCACCTGGGATGCCGGCGACGAAGTGCGCATCTACTACAAGGAAGAGGGCAAGTCCCTGCGTTTCATGAACATCACTCAGACCGATATTTTCAAGAAATAAGGACAGTTGGTTTGCGGCCGGTTGCCATAACCGGCCGCAAACCAGTTTAAGTGGAGAACGCTCATGGACCCCATCAAAGAGGTCGACGTCGCGAGCAACCCCTTGCACTGGCTTTTCGTGATCGGCATGAACCTGGTGGTTCTGGCTGAGCTTTGCATAGCCATGTATCTGGCCGCCGCCGATCCCGATGACTTTACGGCGACTTTCATCAAGTCCTTTTTCGCCATGCTAGTGCCTACGCTGGTGGTCGGGAGCCTGACCAAACGCAGGCTGCGGTCGGCGCATACCGCTGGTCGCACGTGTCCGCCAGTCGAACAGCAGCGCCTCACCTCGTGATTGAGCGTTGCACGGCGTTGACGGAGGAGCCGTTCATGCCCCGGAACGACGCAACCGAGATCTACATGATCAAGAAGTCCACCGAGGGGTTCGTCGTTTCCTTCCGCCGCGGGACGGATCACGGTATTCGGCCGGGAATGAAGTTGACGGTTGTGAATGAGGACGGTTTTCGGGTGGGGGTCGTGGAAGTTCTGACGAGCACCGAAACCGAAAGCGAAGCGCTGGTTTCCGGCGAGAGCGGCATCAAGCTGGGCTGCCTGGTCAGCCTGCCAACGGCATAGCCTGCTTCCCAGGAAGTTGTTTGCCTGCGTGCTTGTTTTTTTGTGGGAGCGGCATCCTGCCGCGATTCAGCCGTCGCAGCCAGGGCTGCTATGGCGAAGTCGACTCATCGTGGCTGGAAGCCACTCCCACAGAAAAATATCTTTGATGTACGACGAGCTGGATTGAACCCCCCAATTTGTTTTCTGAATTCGGTTTTTCCTTGCGCCTGTCAGAAGTACATCGAAGACTCCCCCTCCTCCAAAACGCGGTCCATGTGTTCGACTCACGGCGGAGCTTGCTGCCTTTCACCTTCTGGCAAAGGGCAGGCCCCTGAGCCAGCCGGATCGAGACTGTAGTTCCCCTGCAGGAAGCACTCGGTCAGCTGGCTGACGTGGGCTTCCGTGTGCATCATCATATCCATCTGTCGGGTGTAGATCAGGAGCCTTCCCAGTAAGTCCAGTTTCTCCTCGATGTAAGGCTGCTCCTGCTTCGCCATGCGCGCCCGGACCCGGTCGCCGGTCGTTTCCACCAGGAACCCCAAGCTGCCCAGCACCTTTTCGATCATGCGCGCCCGGCGCGAGCGCCGGACGTCATCGGCGGCGCCGCCCTTGAACTGGAAATTGATATAGTTCTTGGCCGGGGTCTTGCCGCAGTAGCAGTCGAGCACGCTGTAATGGTAGCCGACCCGCGAGCTGAAGTTGAGGTATTTGTCCGATATGATGGCGTAGCTGCGGTCCCCGAAACGTTCGCCGCCGGCCCCCGGCTGGGACACCATCTGTTCGCCCATGACCGAGAGAAACCCGCTCAGGTTCACCGGCCGGGTCTGGGTTGAGGCGAGATCTTTGCGCAGCATGCCATTAAGAAGCGCGCGGAAGGGCACAGAGGTGACTTCCTCCGGCGTGACGGACGCCACGCGGGTGGCGTCCACGCTCAACCCGCCGAACAGGTCGATCACGTGCAGGTCGATGGGGACGGCCGCTTTCATCCGCGCCGAGATGCTGGCCCGGTCGGTGACCAGGTCGCCGAGCTGAAAGACCACGGCATAGGACTTCTCGTGGATGAAGCGCATGATGTCGTGGATGGTGCGGCAGTTCTGCTCGGCAAAGTGGGGCGACCGGGGGTCGGTGAGGTTGAGCGGCACGATCAGGTCCGCGCGCCGGCGCAGGGCCTGGTAGGCCGGACCCTTCAAGACGAACCCGCCGTGGCGCAGGCCGGAGTTCAGGACCTCCGGCACCCGGCCCAGGTAAACCCGGCCGTTGTAGGCGTCGACCGTCATTTCGGTCCCCGGCGCAATCAAGGTGGTCGCCTGCCGGGTGTTCATGAGCGTCGGCACCATGTACTCGCGGGCGAGCGAGGCCATGTGGCTCACGATGCTGCCGAAGTCGGTGATGATGGCCTGGGCCTTGTTCATGGCCATGACGAACTGCGGCGAGGCGTGCACGGCGATCAGTACCCCCCCGTCGGGAAAGGCGGCGAGCTCGGCTTCCGTGCGGACGTGGACGGCCGGTCCGAAACCGATGCCCGGGCAGGCCACGTCCGCGTCGTCCAGCAGCACCGTCGCGCCTTCCGGGATGCCGGTGTCGAGCGACTTGCTGTCCGACTCCCGGCCCTCGAGCCGCAGCGGCCGGGTCTGCAAGATGACGAACCGGTCTTCATCGTCCTGGGCCCATTCAATGTCCTGGGGGGCGCCGAAATGCGCTTCCAATTTTAGGCCGGCGGCGGCGAGCTCGCGCGCCTGGTCTTCGGACAGGCAGGCCTGATTCCGCAGCTCCTCGGCAACCGCCTCCTCGACGACATAGCCGTCGGCGCGGCCCACCAGGCGGGCGGCTTTTTCCTGAATGCGCGACTTCAGCAGCGCGGGCGGGTCGTCCTTGCTCAAGAAATAACTGTCCGGCGGCACGATCCCGTCCACCGCATAAGGGCCGAGCCCCCAGACGGCGTTGATCAGCACCCGGTTGTCGACGGCATTGACGGGGTTGCGCGTGTACATGACCCCGCTCGCCCGCGCCGGGATCATCTCCATGCAGGCGACGGCCATGGAGGCTTCGGTGAAGGGGATGCCCATGTGCAGGCGGTAGGCGATGGCCCGCGGCGTGAACAGGCTGGCCAGGATGTTCTTGTATTCATCCAGAAGCCTCTCACGCGGGACGTTCAGCACCGTGAGGTACTGGCCGGCGAAGGAGAGCGTGCTGTCCTCGCCGATGGCGCTGCTGCGCATGGAAACCTTCAGGGGCTTGCGCGAGGCCGGCGTCTCGGCCGCCAGTTCGTCGAAGCTTGCGACGATCATGCGGCCGAGATCCTCCGGCACCTCGGACTCGGCCATGAGCATCTGGATCTGCTCGCTCACCTGCAGAATGGTCTCGGTCTCGATGATGTCGGCTTTGGCTTTCAGCCGCTGCACGACTTCCACCAGCCGGTTGGCCGCCATGAAATGATCGAAGGCCGCCGTGGTGATGGCGAAGCCCCGCGGCACCGCGAGATGGACCTGGTTGCGCACCTCGGCCACGTTGGCGTTCTTTTCGCCGACGGCGTCCGCCAGGTCGCGGGTGGTGATGTGCGGGTATTTGAGGATGAAGTCTGTGCAGGAGGTGCGGCCGCCGGGGCCGCCCTCGCCCTTGATAACGTGCTGAATGCCCTCGAGGGCTTTTTTCAGCAGGTGATACGGCCGTCCCGACATTTGCTCGAGGCAATGAATCATCCGGCTGCAGTGAAAAAAGGCCCGCATGGTCTGGGCCTCGATGTAGGGCAGTCCGAAGGCGGATTGGCCGCGCAGTTTCTGCTCGATGTCGGAGATGATCTTGAGCAGCTCGGTGTTGGATTCCAGCAGGAGTTTGAAGTTGTCGTACTTGACCGTGAAGCCGGCCATCAGCTCCTGGCGCGAGGGGCTCTTGCGGGACCTGAAGATGTTGAAGATCGGCAGATCGCTTAATTTCATCACGCACCTGTAGACGTCCGCTCAGCCGCGGTGATCGAAGATGTCCGAGATGCGTCGGACGGCGCCTGCCTGCTCCCCGGCCGCCAACCATACTAGAAAACGGAAAGAAATGCGAGCGTTTTTAAGCGACTTGTAAATACCGGGCCAAAGCCTTATTTTCCCCGAAATCGAATCTACGGACCCTACAAGGAGGAAGGCGCATGTCAAACCCCGAATGGCACATCGAATCCATGGTGCTTCACTCCGGGCACACCCCCGATTCGCAAACTCTCTCGCGCGCGGTTCCGATCTATCAGACATCGAGCTACGTCTTCAAAAACACCCAGCACGCGGCCGACCTCTTCGCCCTGCGCGACACGAGCGGCTTCATCTACACGCGCATCGGGAACCCAACCACCGACGTGCTGGAACGCCGCCTGGCGGCGATCCATGGAGGCACGGCCGCCATCTGCACGGCTTCGGGCATGTCGGCCATTTTCTACACGGTCGCCGCCATCACGGGCGCGGGCCAGAACATCGTTTCCGGCTCGAACCTCTACGGCGGCACTCACGTGCTTTTCGAGAACACCCTGAAACGCTTCGGCATCGAGGTGCGCTTCGTCGACTCCTCGAATCCCGCCAAGGTCGAAGCCGCCATCGACTCCAAGACCCGCATGGTGTTCACCGAAAGCATCGGCAATCCCAAGTGCAACGTGGACGACCTGCGGGCGCTGGCCGATGTCGCCCACCGGCGCCAGGTGCCGTTCGTCGTCGACAACACCGTTTCCCCGCCGCCGATCTTCAACCCCTTCGAGCACGGGGCCGACATCGCGGTCTACTCGCTCACCAAAATCATCGGCGGCCACGGCAACAGCATCGGCGGGGCCGTGGTGGAGGCCGGGGGCTTCGACTGGGCCAAGGCCGGCAAGTTCCCCGAGATCACCGCACCCGACCCGAGCTATCACGGGCTCAACTTCTGGGAAGCACTGTGCTCGCTGGAGGGAACCCCCTGCACGGCCTTCTGCGTGAAACTGCGCACCGGCCTGATGCGCGACATCGGCGCCGCGCTCGGGCCCATGAACAGCTTCCTGATCCTGCAGGGCTTGGAGACCCTGCCCCTGCGGGCCCGGGCCCACTGCGAAAACGCGCAGCGGGTCGCCGCTTTCCTGGAAACGCATCCGTTCGTGAAGTGGGTCAATTACGCCGGATTGAAGAGCCACCCGGACTTTGCCCGGTCGCAGAAATACTTTCCCATGGGGCCCAGCGCGGTGTTCGGCTTCGGCCTGAAAGGCGGGCTCGACGCCGGCCGGAAATTCATCGAGTCCGTCAAGCTGTGCTCGCACCTGGCCAACATCCTGGACGCCCGCACCCTGGTCATCCACCCGGCCACCACCACCCACTCCCAGCTCCCGCCGGCCGAACAGCTCAAGGCGGGGGTGGAGCCCGAAATGGTCAGGATCTCCGTCGGCATCGAGCACGCCGACGACATCATCGCCGACCTGGACCAGGCCCTGAAAGCCGCTCACCCGTAGATTTTTTTTCCGGGTTAGGGATTTTAAAACGAGCGCTTCCGAAATAAATCGGAAGTGCTCGTTTTGTCTGCCCAGAATGGTCGGACCGGGGTGCCTGGTAGGAGTAAGCTTGGCTACTTAAGGATTTGGCTGAGAAACAGCTTCGTGCGGTCGTGCGTGGGGTTGGTGAAGAAGTGCTCCGGGGTGCCGATCTCCACGATTGCGCCGCCGTCCATGAAAACCACCCGATCGGCCACTTCGCGAGTGAAGCCCATTTCGTGGCTGACGACCACCATGGTCATGCCCTCCCCTGCCAGGTTCTTCATGACATCCAGGACCTCGCCGATCATTTCCGGGTCCAGGGCCGAAGTGGGTTCGTCGAAGAGCATGACCTTGGGGTCCATGGCCAGGGCGCGGGCGATGGCCACCCGCTGCTGCTGCCCGCCGGAAAGCTGGTCGGGGTAGGCCTTGGCCTTTTCCTGAATACCGACCTTTTTGAGCAACGTTTCAGCCCGTTGACGCGCTTCGCCGCCGGAGCGCTTGCGGACCACCCGCTGGGCCAGGGTGATGTTGTCCAGGACCGTCTTGTGCGGAAACAGGTTGAACGACTGGAACACCATGCCGACCTCGGCCCGCACCTTGTTGATGTCGGTCTTGGAGTCGAGGACGTCGACTCCCTCTATAAAAATGTGCCCCGCATCCGCCGTTTCGAGCCGATTCAGGCAACGCAGCAGGGTGCTCTTGCCGGACCCCGACGGCCCGATCACCACCACCACCTCTCCCGCGGCAATCGTCACAGACACATCCACGAGCGCCTTCACCTCTTGCGGCAGCCAGAAGGTCTTGTAAAGGTTGCGGACGTCGATCATCAGGCGACCATCCTCCGCTCCAGGTATTTGACGCACATGGAAAGGGTGAAGGTCAGAACCAGATAGAGGAAGGCGCACACGAACCAGAGCTCGAATGCCTGAAGGCTGGTGGTGACCACTTCGCGGGTCGCCTTGGTGAGCTCGCGGATGGCGATGATGCCGAGCAGCGAGGAGTCCTTGATGAGGCTGATGAACTCGCCGGCCAGCGGCGGCAGAATGCGACGGATGGCCTGCGGCAGGATGACATGAACCATGGCCTGGGCGTAACTCATTCCCAGGGAGCGCGCGGCCTCGTTCTGGCCGCGGTGGATGGACTGGATGCCGGCCCGAACGATCTCGGCCACGTACGCACCGGCAAACGTCGCCATGGAGGCGACCCCGTACCATAGGGGGGAGATCTGGCCGATGCCGTACTTGGCGAAGATGGAGTTGATGAGGGTTCCCAGGACGAAATACCAGATAAAAATCTGCACCAGCAGCGGGGAGCCGCGGATGATCTCCACGTAGGTGACGGCGGCCCAGCGGAAAAACGGATTGGCCGAGACGCGGGCGATCCCGGCGAACAGGCCGATGAGCACGCCGAAGACCGTGGCGATGATGCTGACCTTGATCGTCAGCCACAGACCCTGCATCAGCAGGCCCGGCTTCCACCGTTCCTGAACCGCGAGAACATCGCCGGCCGATATCAGATCTCCCCGTGTCACGCGGAGGTCGTTCGTCGGCACCACGATCTCATTCTCGCCGTCGGCGCCCTTCAGGAGGATCCGGCTCTTTTCGCCCTCGGCCGCGAGGCTTTTGATTTCGCCGGCGATTTCGGCCCGGATCTCTTCCCTGTCCTTGTAGAAGAAATACTGGGGAACGCGGTTCCAGCGCCAGACGTAGTCCACTTGGATGGTGGCAATGTAGAGCGCCGCTGCGAGGCAGACACCCAACGCAATGAACGCGCCGGCACCCACATAATAGGATCGGCCGCGCGCTCTCGGGCGTAAGGAAAGCCGCTGTGTGGTCATCGTCATGATCGCCCTCGAACCGCCGCGGGGCGGGATCGGGGTCGTTTTTCTGCCGGTGGCGTCAAGCCGCCGGGGGCGCCGCGCCGCGACGCCCCCGGCGGTCCAGTGGCTTTATTGCTTTATATCCTTGATCCAATCCGAAGATTTGATCCATTTCTGGTAGATGAGGTCGTAGCGGCCGTCGTTCTTGACTTGAGACAGGAAATTGTTGAGCCAGTTCAGGAAGTCCGGATCGCCCTTGCGGACGGCCCAGGCCAGGGGCTCGTACGTGAACGGCGTGTCCAGGAACACGAGCTGGCCGGTCGCGCCCTGCTGCGCCATGAAGACCACGCAGAAAGGCAGATCGTAGACAAAGGCATCGGCCTTGCCGGAGACCACTTCCATGGCGGCGGTGACTTCTTCCTCAAATGACTTGTACTGGGCCTTGGGTATCATGCGTTTGACCGACTGCTCGCCGGTGGTGCCGAGCTTCGAGGTGACGATGTACTTGGCGTCGTTGAGGTCCTTGTAGGACTTGATCTTGCCCTCGTGCTTCTTGTTGATGATGACGGTCTGGCCGACCACGATGTAAGGTTCGGCGAAATTGATCTTGAGGTTCCGCTCCTGGGTGACGGTCATGCCGCTCATGATGATGTCGAACTTCTTGGTGAGCAGGGCCGGGATGATGCCATCCCAGGCGGTGTTGACCGGCACGAATTTGACCCCCATCGCCTTGGCCATCTCCTTGGCCATGTCGATATCGAACCCTACAAAGTTGCCCGTCTTGTCGGTCATCTCGAAAGGCATGTACCCGGATTCGAAGCCGACCTTCAGCTCTCCGGCCTTCAGGATGTCCTCGATCGTCGACTTCTTGGCGAGCTCGATGTCATCCGCCAAAGCAAGCCCTGTTTGCAGGAAACCGAAAATCACCAATGCCGCGAAGATTATTCCTCGTTTCATAGAACCTCCTTTTTTTAGCGTGTGAGCGAATCAATCCGTCAGGCGGATGTGTTAAAGGGCTCCGAACGGTCAATAAGACTTCCCCTCGCGCAGCAGTTCGCGTAAAACCATCTGCGTCTTGCAGTCCGGGCATTTCGGGATTTGTTCCTTGGGTATGTAAACGATTTCCGTACGCTGGCACTTGGGGCAGACCACTTCGACGGGTACGATGCTCTCCGGCATCCGATGTCTCCTCTCTGATAAGCGATAAGGATGCCCTCCTCTTTAGCCGAAAACAAGCTCGGAGTAAAGCGGCCTTCGTTCAGAACCCTCTGCTGGCCACCACAAATGGGGTCAAATCTTGATATTTGATTATTTGTTGACCCAACAATGAGCACCTGATAGGATCTTCTTCCATGGCAAGAGCATGGCGGGTTGAATATGAGGGCGCCCTGTATCATGTGCTATCGCGGGGCAACGAACGGCGGGACATCTTCCGGGACGATGCGGATCGCACGATTTTTTTGAATACCGTCGCAGAGGCGGCTGAGCGATTCAGCCTGGATGTCTTTGCCTACGTACTCATGGGGAATCATTATCATCTTCTGTTGCGCACGCGCCGGGCCAATTTGTCCAAAGCGATGCAATGGCTGGGGGTAAGCTACACGACGCGGTTCAATCGGAGGCACTCGCACAGCGGGCATCTGTTTCAGGGGCGCTTCAAGAGTATGCTGGTTCAAAACGATGCCTATCTGATGCAATTGTCTTTATATATCCATCGCAACCCACTGCGGGCAGGCTTGGTCGAACGCCTGGCCGATTACCGCTGGAGCAGCTACCGGGCCTATGCGTACGGGAAACAACCGCCGCCATGGCTCAATGTCGAATTGATCCTATCGCGGGCGGCGAACACGGGTGACCGGAACAAAGCCTACCGGCAGAGCGTTCAGAGGTACGCTAGGGAAGAGGGTCAGATTTGGGAAAATCTGCGGCATGGATTTCTGCTGGGGTCCCAGCGCTTTGTGGAGACTATAAAGGAACGCTATCTGCCGGATGTGGCCCATAAAGAAGTCCCGCAGCAGAAACGAGTGGCTAGAGATGTGGATATCAAGACGGTCTTGACCCAGGCAGCGGCTATCCTGGACTGCGACCCGGCAGAATTCCGGAGTGGTGTCCGAGTGTCCCCTCAGCGTTCCCAGAAACGCGATCTGTTGCTATATCTGATCCGGCAATTGGGGATTCTCACCGATCCTCAAATCGGCGAGATGTTCGGGTTGGGCTATTCGGCCGTGAGCCGACGGGCCTCCATCGTGAAATCCCGCCTATTGGAGGACAGCGCGCTGCAGCAGAGCTACAGCAAATTAAAATCTATAATCAAGATTTGACCCCGTCGGGTGGTTTATGCTGGAAGCGGCAGTTTTTCTTTGCGGTACGGTGATCATGGTCATCGAGTTGACGGGAACGCGAGTTTTGGCGCCCTATCTCGGGACCTCGCTGGTGGTCTGGACCAGCTTGATCGGGATCATCCTGGCATCGCTGAGCCTGGGGTATTGGTGGGGCGGCCGCCTGGCGGATCGACGCCCCGAGGCGCGGCTGCTAGGTTGGATCATCTTGATGGCGGCCTTCGCTACTGCTGCTATCGCCGCGACCAAATCTCTCGTGCTCGGTTTTCTCCAGTCGCAGGGTGCCGGGTTGCACATGGCGGCCGTGTGGTCCACTCTTTTGCTCTTTGCGCCGCCATCGGTACTGTTGGGAATGGTGGCCCCGTTTGCCGTTCGGCTCAAGCTGGCCGACGCCCGGACCGGCGGGCAGACGGCGGGCAACCTCTACGCCGTCTCGACCATCGGCAGCATCTTCGGCACGTTCCTGGCAGGGTTCGTGTTAATTGCTTGGCTGGGGAGCACCAATATTCTGCTGCTCATGGCTGCGGTCCTCGCCGTTGCCTCCTTCCTGGCGGCGCGCAGTGGCTCAGCCATCAAAGCGGCGGCCGGCGCGCTTTTCCTCATCCTGCTCTTGCTGGCTTGGGGCTATGATGCTCAGCTGAGGTCAGCGGGATTCGTCGACATGGACACCGCTTACAACCGAGTCATGGTTTTCCAGGGCGCCGAGAGCCATACGGGTAGGCTCATGCGCGTCATGTCCACCGGCCCGCACGCGAAGCAGTCGGCCATGTACCTGGACGACCCGGCGGCTCTGGCGCTGCCGTACACGCGGTATTTCCGGCTGATCGAGCACTTCGTTCCGGAGCTGAAACGCATACTGGTTTTGGGGGGCGGGGGGTTCTCCTTCCCGAAATACGCCCTGGCGAACTATCCGAATGTCAGCGTAGATGTGGTGGAGCTGGATTCCGGCATCGTCGCCCTGGCGCGGGACTATTTCGAGCTAAAGGACCACCCGCGCCAAGACATCATCGCTGAGGACGCGCGCACATTTCTGAACCGGAATCAAAAGGCATACGATGCGATCCTTTGCGATACGTTCAACTCACACTATGCGATTCCCTTTCACCTGGCCACCGCGGAGTCCGCGCAACGCATGAAGGCCGCCCTTTCCCCGAACGGAGTGGTTATAGTCAACCTGCTGTCGAGCCCGGACGGTGAGTGCAGCCGCTTTTACCGCGCACTGACTGCAACCTACACAGCCGTATTCCCCAGGGTGACGGCATTCGCCGTTGGAAGCCCCCAAGACCCGCCATGCTGGCAAAACATCATTCTTGCTGCGTTCGCCGCTTCGGAAGAAGTCCGGCCCGCCAGCCAGGACCCCGATATTTCAGCCATGCTGGCCAGGCAGTTGAATGTCCCCGAGCCTGCAGCATATCCGGTTCTGACAGACGATTACGCACCCGTCGATCGTTACATCATGTCGGCATGGTGACGTTCTGGTTGCGGCGAAGCGGCGTTCACGGCGCGAGCAGGATTTATGATTGGCGTCGGTTCCGGAGCCGGGCGCCGATGACCATCCCGATGATGATCGAGCCGAATACCAAGGCAATGATCGTAAGGTATTCCATCGATGCCGCCTAACGGCCTCCCGGAAGCACGACCATTGCACCGCGCGGCAAGCGCTCGGCCAGCGAGCCGGCCAGCGCCATGGCATTGTCCGCATCCACCTGCTGGACCACGGCGCCGCAGATCGGGCCGCCGTTTTCCGATTGGATGCTCACGCTCATTCCGGGCTCGACGCCGTGGCGCCGGCCCAGCCCGAAATAAATCTCGACCCCGCCGGTGACCTTTTTCATTAGAAAAACCTCGGCCCGGCCCTGGCGGGCCAGCAAACGATCCACCCGCCGGCCCAACAGGTAGACCAGTCCCATGACCAACCCCAGCGCCGGGATGCATACCAGCGCCGCCAGCCCCGGAGCAACGTCGAAAGTGCGGCGGATGACGGAGAAGGAGCTTCGCCGCAGCGCCGCGTATTCCGGGTACACGACCGCTTGAAATGCGGCCACGGGTTTCTCCGGCGGTTGATTCGCGGCAAACACCCGCAGGTCGTAAGTGCCGGCGGCGGCATCGGGCGCAGCGGAGATCGTTCCGATCCACATGTTCCCGCCGAGCCGCAAACCGGTCTGAAACCGGTCGATCGTCAGCTGAACGCTTTCCTTTGAGGTCTCAACGCGCAGGAGGGAGAGGTCCTTGAGCCCATGGTCCACCTGCCCCTCGACCGAATCGCTTCCGCCCGGCAGCAGGTGCACGGTAAAGAGCGGCTCCCGAAACCGTGCCACACAGCTGTCCAGCACCGAGCCGAAGAAGACCGCAAAGATCAGGGCGCCGATCCTGCCAAGGAGTTTTCGAGTGCGGACGGACTGTTGCAGTGTCACCGGGGAACCCCCGCAAATCGGGTTGATCGAGGCGCTTTCAGGATTGGAAGAGCTCCGTCGAGATGTAGCGCTCGCCCGTGCTGGCGAGGATGACCACGATCGTCTTGCCGGCGGTTTCGGGCCGTTTGGCGACCTGCAAGGCGGCCCAGGTGGCGGCGCCGGAAGAGATGCCGCAGAGAATGCCTTCTTTCTTGGCCAGATCGCGCGCGGTCTCGAAAGCGGCCTCATTGCTCACGGTGACGATTTCGTCGATGACCGCGCGGTCGAGCACGTCAGGGACGAACCCGGCGCCGATGCCCTGGATCTTGTGCGGCCCCTTCTGGCCGCCGGAGAGCACCGGCGAGTCGGCCGGCTCCACAGCGACCGCACGGAATGACGGCCGGCGCGCCTTGATGACCTGGGCCACACCGGTGAGGGTGCCGCCGGTGCCCACTCCGGCCACGAGGATGTCCGCGCGGCCCTCCGTGTCCTGCCAGATCTCCTCGGCCGTGGTCTCGCGGTGGATGCGCGGGTTGGCCGGGTTGGCGAACTGATCGGGCATATAGGCGTTTTTTTCGGAGGCCAGAATCTCGCGCGCCTTGTCGATGGCTCCCGGCATGCCCTTTGGGCCCGGCGTCAGGACGAGCTGCGCGCCCAGATGGGTCAATAGCTTGCGGCGCTCGACGCTCATGGTTTCGGGCATGGTCAGGCACAGGCGATAGCCTTTCGCGGCGCAGATGAAGGCCAGCGCGATGCCGGTGTTGCCGCTGGTCGGCTCGACGATAAGGGTTTGAGCCGTGATCTTGCCTTCGAGCTCCGCGGCGGCGATCATCGAAGCGGCGATGCGGTCCTTGACGCTGCCCAGCGGATTGAAGAACTCCAGCTTGACAAAAATCGAAGCCGGCAGGCCGGCCGCGATGCGG
>Ga0209254_10001407_pt1 | contig 21478 bp, 22 predicted proteins | sample FrelakmetDIP11DI_FD_187148 | JGI IMG/M metagenome (GOLD analysis project Ga0209254, IMG submission 187148) | Freshwater lake sediment microbial communities from the University of Notre Dame, USA, for methane emissions studies - DIP11 DI (SPAdes)... | ecosystem: Environmental > Aquatic >...
CACGGCGAGCGCATCGCTGCCCGCCTCGATGCAGCGCCGCGCGTTCTCCTTGATGTCCGTCTGGTTCGGCGAGAGCTTGGTGATGATCGGTTTGCTGGTCACGGCGCGGCAGGCCGCGACGACGCGCGCCGACATTTCCGGCACGTTGCCGAACTGCACGCCGCCTTCCTTGATGTTCGGGCAGGAGATGTTGATCTCGATGGCGTCTATGGCCGAATCGTCGAAGCGGCGCGTCACCTCGACGTAGTCGTCGATCGTCGAGCCGCAGACGTTCGCGAAGAATCGCGTCTCGGTGAAGTCGAGCGTCGGCAGGATCCGTTCCACCACCTGGTCCACGCCCGGGTTCTGCAGGCCGATGGCGTTCAGCATGCCCATCGGTGTCTCGTAGACGCGGTGCGGCGGATTGCCGAGGCGCGGCTCCCGCGTCGTGCCCTTGAGCACGATCGCGCCGACGTCGGTGTTCGAGAATCCCTCGACGCGGGTGTACTCCTCACCGAAGCCGACACAGCCCGAGAGCAGCACGATCGGCGAGGCGAGCCTCAGCCCGCAGAAATCGACCGCGAGCGAAAGTGGCAGTTCGGGCAATTGCGCGGCGGAGGCCATGCGTGAATTGTAAAGGAAAGGCGGCCGTGGTCAGCGGGACAGCGGCTGCCCCCGAACTGCCGGCCATCGCCCGCTGCCGGCGCCCATCAGCCGGAAATGAACTTCTCCAGCTGCTCGATCGTCTCCTTCTGCTCCTCGATCACCGCGCGCACGAGGTCGCCGATCGAGATCATTCCCACCGTCGCGCCGCCCTCCACGACCGGCAGGTGCCGGATGCGGCGCTCGGTCATGATCTCCATACAGCGCCTGACGGTCTCGCCGGGAGCAACCGTGATGACCGGGGAGGACATGATCTGCCAGACGGGCGTCTCGGCCGACGACCGCCCGAGCAGGATGACCTTGCGGGCATAGTCACGCTCCGAAACCACGCCGACCAGTTCGCCTGCGCGCATCACGGGTAGCGCGCCGACGCGCCGATCCGCCATGATCTGGATGGCTTCGAGGACCGGCTGGTCCGCGTCCACGGACCAGAGGTCCTTGCCCTTGCTCGCCAGCAGGTGTGTCACGCGCAGCATGCTTGGATCCCCCGGGGTGTGCGCGAAGAGTGCGACCCGATTCTAAACCTGTCCCGGCTCCTGCATCACGTGCTGTCGGGCCCGCAATCCACAACCGCAGAAACCGTGTTCGACATCATCCTGCACGAACCCGAGATCCCGCCCAACACGGGCAACGTCATCAGGCTGTGCGCGAACACGGGCAGCCGGCTGCACCTCGTCAAACCGCTGGGGTTTCGCCTGGATGCGAACTCCGTGCGCCGTGCCGGGCTCGACTACCAGGAAATGGCCGATGTGCGGGTCCACGCGAGCCTCGAGGCGTGCCTCGAGGCGCTGGGCGGACCCCGCTGGTTTGCGTTCTCCACCCGCGCGCACGCAGCCTACGACTCGGTGGGATTCGAGCGGGGCGACGCGCTGGTGTTTGGTGCCGAGACTCGGGGGCTGCCGGACGCCGTGCTCGAGGCCTGTCCGCCCGGACGACGCCTGCGAATCCCGATGCAGGCCGGCAACCGCAGTCTCAATCTCTCGAATGCCGTCGCGGTGGCCGTGTACGAGGCCTGGCGCCAGCAAGGGTTCGTCAGCCTGTCTCCGCCTTGATCGAGCGATTCATCAACGCGAAGACGGCATCGCGCGGCGACTCGCCTTCGTAGAGCACGCGGTAGATCTGCTCGCTGATCGGCATCTCGACGCCGTGACGCAGCGCAACTTCGTGAACGGCGCGTGCCGCGAGCACGCCTTCGACGACCTGCCCGATCTCGGCCTGCGCCTCGGCCGGTGTCTTGCCGGCCGCCAGCAGCAGTCCGAAACGGCGGTTGCGTGACTGGTCGTCGGTGCAGGTCAGCACGAGGTCGCCGAGTCCCGCGAGGCCCATGAACGTGTCGCGGTCGGCGCCGAGCGCCACACCGAGGCGCATCATCTCCGAGAGGCCGCGCGTGATGAGAGCCACGCGCGTGTTCGCGCCGAACCCGAGGCCGTCCGAGACGCCTGCCCCGATCGCGAGCACGTTCTTCGTAGCGCCGCCCACCTCGACGCCGGTCATGTCGTCGGAAGCATAGGCGCGGAAGGTCTCGCTGGAGATGCTGCGCGCCAGCGCCATGGCGTAGTCGCCGTCGCGGGATGCGACGGTCATCGCGCTCGGCAGTCCGGCGCCGACTTCCTTCGCGAACGTGGGGCCCGAGAGCACCGCCGTGGGCACGCTGGGGCCGAGCACCTCGGCTGCCACCTCGTGCGGCAGCTTGCCGGTCGAGAGTTCGAATCCCTTGGTCGCCCAGGCCACGCCCTGCCCTGCGCGCAGCAGCGGCCGGATCCGTTCGAGGACCTCGCGAAACGCGTGGCTCGGCACCACGACCAGCAGCTCGTCCGCCCCGGTGACTGCGCGGGCGAAGTCGTGCTCGATCTCGAGTCCGTCGGGCAGCGTGATTCCCGGCAGGTAGCGGCCGTTGACCCGGTCACGGGCCATCGAGGTGAGCTCGTCCGTCTCGATGCCCCACAGCACGGTGCGGTGACCCGTGCGCGCCAGGTGCACGGCCAGCGCCGTTCCCCACGAGCCGGAACCGAGCACGGCGACGACGGGTTTCACGGCGTTTGCGTCCTGTTTCGGTGCGGCCGCGCTGGCAACGGCGTCAATTGACCGACGGGTTCGCTGCCTGCTGCTGCTGCTGCTGGGCGGCCGCCCGGGCGTGCAGGCCCTCGAACGTCACGAGCGGCAGCAGAAACGGCGGGAAGCCGCCCTTGGTGACCAGCTCGGCAATCGTCGCGCGCGCAAACGAGAGCAGGTAATTCGGGGCGACGATACCCAGGACCTGGCCGAGGTCGTTCGTCGACAGGTTCCGGATCATGAATGCGCCCGCCTGCTGCAGTTCGAGCAGCCAGACCGTCTTTTCGCCGACCTTCGCCTCGAGGTTCACCTGCAGCACGACCTCGTGCATGTCCTGGGCGAGCGCGCTGGCACGGGTGGCGAGGTTGAGGTTGACCGTGGGGCTGCCTTCGGCACCGCCCATGAAGGGGCCGGTCGGCGCCTCGAACGAGCAGTCCTTGATGTACACGGCCTGGGGATTGATGAGCGGCGCATTCGGATCCGCGGCCGGCTGGGGCTGGTTGATCGGCTGATTCATGGTTTCGTCCTTTGGGGAGTGTTCTGATGGACCGTCGTGCTGGCCGGTTTCAGGCGCGTCCGAGCAGCTTGTCGAGCTCGCCGGCCTTGTCGAGGGCATAGAGATCGTCGTACCCGCCGACGTGGCGGTCGCCGATGAAGATCTGGGGCACGGTTCGGCGTCCACCGCTGCGGGCGAGCATGGCGTCGCGCTCTGCCGGGTCCTCGTCCACCTTGATGTCGCGGAAGGCGACGCGCTTGCGCTCGAGCAGCGACTTGGCGCGCTCGCAGTAGGGGCACCAGCCAGTCGAGTACACGACGACGTCGGTTTCGCTCATCCCGTCGCCCATCACTTGCCCTTCGCGTCGGGCTTCACGAGCGGCAGGTTCTCGGCCCGCCAGGCCTGCAGTCCGCCCCGGAGATTCACGACCTTGGTGAAACCCTGGGCCTGGAGCACGCGCGCGGCAGCGCCTGAACGCATACCGCTCTCGCAACAGGTAACCACCACTTTGTCCTTGTACTTCCTCAGCAGCTCGCCGCCCTGCGCGAGCTGGTCCTGTGGCACGTGTTTCGCGTCGATGACGTGGCCCGAGTCGAATTCGGCCTTGCTGCGCACGTCGACGAGGACCCCGCCCTGGTTCAGCAGCCGGACCGCATCCGCCGGGCCCACCGCCTGACCGCTGCCCCTGGCGCGGCTCAACTCGTAAGCCAGCGCCGCCAGCGCGAGCAGGACCGTGCCGCCCACGAGGAACGGATGGCGGGTCGCGTATTCGAGGAGACGTTCCATGGTCCGGGCCGGGGAAAAGGGTCGCGGATTATAGCAGCCTCGCCGACACGCTAGACTTGCCGGCTTCCGCCCCGCCTGGAAGCCCGATCGAGGCATGTCGAGCCGCCATCACCCAAGCCCTGCCCGTCACCCGCCGCCGCGAAGGCTGGCCTGCGCCACGCTGCTTGCGGTGTGGGCAGCCGCCTGCGCGCTCTCGATGGCGATGCCGGCGCAGGGAAAGACGACGCCGACCCAGAAGGAGGCCGAGCTTCGCAAGGTCAACTCGAAGATCGAGAAGGTCCGCAAGTCCGTCAACGCCGACATAGAAAAGCGCGACCGGCTGAGCGTGCAGCTGCGCGATGCGGAGCTTGGTGTCCAGGACGCCCGCAAGCGTCTCGAGTCGGTCCGCGCCGAGCGCATCGCAAGCGAGGCCCGCCTGAGGGAGCTCGAACTCGAGCGCGCGAAGCTCGACAAGGAGCTCGCGGGCGAACGCGGTGCGCTGGCTGGAGAGCTGCGAGCAGCGTACGTCAACGGACGCGAGGAAGAGATCAAGCTGCTGCTCAACCAGGAGGACCCGGCGACCTTCGGGCGGATGCTGCAATACTACGGTTACCTCGGCCGGGCCCGCGCCGAACGCATCGGCAGCATCCGCGACAAGCTCGAGCACCTCGCGCTGGTGCGCGAGAAGATCGCCGCCGAGCACGCGCGCCTCGAGGAACTGGAGGCCGGCCAGCAGCGTGAGGTGGCGGCGCTGCGCTCGGCCCAGGACAAGCGGAGCAGGGCGGTCGCGAGCATCGACAGCCAGATCAAGTCGCGCGGCGGCGAGCTGCAGAGACTGGAGTCGCAGGCTCGCGGGCTCGAGAAGCTGATTGCGGAGCTGCGCAAGGCGCTCCGGGACGCGCCAGTGGCGAAGCAGGCGCCGTTCGAGCCGCTGAGGGGCAAGCTTCCGTGGCCCGTCCAGCAGGGCAATGTCCTCGCCAGGTTCGGGCAGCCTCGGGCGGGCGGGTCGATGCGCTGGCAGGGCATGCTGATCGGTACCGACCGCGGCGCAAGGGTCCGGGCGCCATTCGCCGGGCGGGTCGCTTATGCGGACTGGCTGCCGGGCATGGGGCTCATGCTGGTGCTCGATCACGGCGGCGGCTACCTGAGTCTTTACGGCCACAACGAAGAGCTGTTTCGGAAGGTCGGTGACCCGGTCACTTCAGGCGAGGTCATCGGCTCGGTCGGCGACACGGGCGGGCACAACCAGCCGGCGCTGTATTTCGAGGTCCGGCGCGGGCGCCAGCCGGTCGACCCGGAGATCTGGCTGCAGCGCCGATAGCGCTACAGAATATGTCCAATTCGCAAAGATCGGAGGTAATGATCTGCACCTCGGTCTTGCGAGATTGAGGGGCGCGTCAAGGATATCGCCGTCGCCAACAGGGAAGATTTATGTCCAAACGGAACGGGCCCGGTGGCCCCGAAGGACACTCAATGCAGCTTGCCGAGGAACTGGACGACCTGCCGACGCCGACGGGCGGTGGCGCGTTGGATCCCTATGGCCAGCTGATCAAGATGCTCATGCCGCGGGCGCGGTCGATTGCGATCTACGATCGCGACGGCCTGCCTGTCTGGCTGAATGACGGGCTCGACGCGCCTGAACTGCATCGCCTCCTGCAGGATGCGCTGGCGCCCGACGCTGGCGACGCGGCGAGTTCAGACGGCTTTACGCAGGCCCTGGATACCGAGCACGCGGCGCATGTGTTCCTGCTGCGAGACGCAGAGGCCGGCCTGCTCGGTGCGGTTGGTGTCGTATCACGTGAATCCGCCCGTGCTGGCGAGGCTCGCCCGTTTTCGCTGGTGCGGGGCTTGTTGCGCCCGGCACTCGAATGCCTGCACCGCGAACTCGCGTCGCGATGCAGCATCGATGACCTGCAGCGGACGCTGGTCACCCGCGACAAGGATCTCGAGCTGCTGCTCGGCACTGGAAAGCCCGACTCCAACGCTGGGGAGACGACCGACGACTTCGCGCAACTGCTGCAGGGATGCGTGGAGCATCTCGGTTGCAGCGTCGGCGCTCTGCTGATTCCGGACAAGAACATCGCTGTCTGCCGCACCGGCCAGGGAACCGAGGCGCGCTCGGGTGCCGAAGTGCTCACCCGGACCCACCGCCAGCTGCTTGCCTGGACGCAGGCGAATCGCAGGACGCTGACCGACAATGGCGTGGGGGCGGCGGATCGCGTGGTCGCCGTGCCCTTCAAGGTGCTCTCGTGCCCCGTGATGCAGGGCACGCAGCGCGTGCTCGGCATCCTCGCCCTCTTCAAGCCGACCGAGTCGCCGGACTTCGACCTGCGCCAGGTGCGACTCGTAGAACTGCTCGCGCGCCGTGTGGCACACATCCTGACGAACGCCTACGACGTGGCGACCGGGCTGCTCACGCGTCCCGCGTTCGAGAAGCGCGTGCAGGCGATGCTGACGGACGAGGCGCTGCGCTCCAACAACAGCGTCATCTACCTCGATATCGATCGACTGCACGTTCTGAACGAGAACCACGGCATGCACGTCGGCGACGAAGTGATCGTGCGCGTCGCGGACATCATCCGGCGCAGCCTGACGCCGCGCGTCCTGGCGGCGCGCGTGTCGGGCGACCGCTTTGCGCTGTACGTCGGCGACGCCACGCTCGACACGGCACAGGGCATCGCCGAGAACCTGCGCGACGCCATTTCCCGGCTCGGTTTCGTTGCCGGCGCTCGCCCGGTAGACGTCACGGCCAGTTTCGGTGTGGCCCGCATCAGCGAGGGCAGGCAACCGCTGCCCCACGCGCTGGCCGTCGCCGAGATCGCGTGCAAGGCGGCAAAGGACCGGGGCCGCGACCGGGTGGAGATCTTCGAGGACAGCGATCACAGCATCATGCGTCGCTTCTCGGATGTCACGCTGGTCGGGACGCTGCGCGAGGCCCTGGCGCTGAACCGCTTCCGGCTCGATGCCCAGCCTATCGTGGCGCTCGACGGCGGCGAGATCGGCCCGAAATACGAGCTGCTGCTGCGGATGACCGACGACGGCGGCAAGAGCGTCGCCCCGGACAAGTTCCTGTCCGCTGCCGAGCGCTACCAGCTCGCGCCGGCGATCGACCGATGGGTCGTGCACCGCGTGCTTGCGATTCTGGGTGAACATGCCGAGAGCCTCGTGCACCGCGGGGCCAGCTTCGCCGTCAACATTTCCGGCCAGTCGCTGGGAGACCAGGACTTCTCGGCCTTCCTGGACTGCGAGCTGCGTGCCAGCGGAATTCCACCGGCGCTGCTTACGTTCGAGGTGACCGAGACCGCGGCGGTCGCGAACATCGTGCGTGCCGAGGCGCTGATCCGCCGGTTGCGCGACCTCGGTTTCGGCGTTGCTCTCGACGATTTCGGCCAGGGCCTGAGCTCGCTCACGTACCTCAAGACGCTGCCGGTGACGACGCTGAAGATCGACGGCAGCTTCGTGCGGGACGCCGCCGCGGACGATCGCTCCCAGGCCATGCTCAACGCCATCGTCCAGCTGGCTCGCGCGATGGGACTCTCGACCGTCGCCGAGTGCGTCGAGAGCGAACGGATTCACGCCATCGTCCGGACCCTGGGGGTCGACCTTGGCCAGGGGTTCTTCCTGGGCCGACCGACCCCGGTCGACGACGTGATCGCCCGTCTCGTCGGGTAGTATCAGCGCCTGGACCCCTTGCGGCGCTGCGACGTTGAGTAACCGAGTCCGGACCCTCTTTGCTGTGCTGGCTGGCGCCGTCATCGGTGCGGGCCTCATGCTGCTTCGCGGCGCGCCTGTCGACCGGCAGGCCACGGCTTCGCCATCCACCGAGGCCGCGACGGCGAACGCGGAGCACGAGCTGCTGGACGAGGTCGCCGAGCACGTGCGCCGCGAGTACGTCGATCCGGTCGCACCGGGGGTGCTCGAGCAGGCTGCGGTCGAGGGCATGGTCGGGAGCCTCGACCCGCATTCGGCCTTCCTGGACTCGGCCGAATTCGACGCGATGCGGGTCACCACCGCCGGCAGCTACTCCGGCGTCGGCATCGAGGTCGCCGAGCAGGACGGCAACGTCGTGGTCGTTTCCCCGATCGAAGGGTCCCCTGCAGAGCGGGCGGGTGTGCGCTCGGGCGACGTGCTCATGGCGGTGGACGGCGTCGCGGTTCAGCCGGAGAGGCTTAACGCGACCATCGAGCGGATGCGCGGGCTCGCCGGCTCCAGCGTGCGCCTCCTGCTGACCCGCAAGGGCGCGCCCGAGCCGCTGCTCTTCGACCTCGAGCGATCCGAAGTGCACGTGCACACCGTGCGCGCCGAGCCGCTGCCGGGCCGCTACGGCTACGTGCGCATCACCCACTTCAGCGACGCGACGCCAGGCGATTTCGACGCCGCCGTGCTCTCGCTCCAGTCGACAGCCGGTACACCGCTGCGCGGCCTGGTGCTCGACCTGCGCGACAATCCAGGCGGAGTGCTCGAATCCGCCGTCGGCGTCGCGGACAGTCTTCTCGAGTCCGGCATGATCGTGCGGGCCGACGGCAGGACTGCCGAAGCACGCTTCGAACTCGACGCGACCGGGGGCGACCTGCTGGCCGGCGCGCCGGTGGTGGTGCTGGTGGACCGAGGCTCGGCTTCCGGGGCGGAAATCGTCGCAGGAGCGCTGCGCGATCACGGCCGAGCCACGCTGATGGGCGAACGCACGTTCGGCAAGGGCTCGGTGCAGACCGTCATGCCGCTCAGCAACGGCGAGGCGCTCAAGCTGACGACGTCACGCTACTTCACGCCTTCGGGCCGCTCGATCCAGCAGCGCGGGCTCGAGCCCGACGTCAGGATCGCGTCGATGACCCGCGAGTCGCCACATTCTTCGACTCGCAACGCCGGCAGTGACCCTGTGGTGCGTTCCGCGCTGCAGTACCTGCGCGATCGCGGCCTCGACAAGCACGTCGCGCTGGCAGGCACGCCTTCGCGCCAGCGCTGACGGGAGTACATCCGTGGCGTGCGTGCTGGTTCCGCTGGCCGAGGGATTCGAGGAGATCGAAGCCGTCACCGTCGTGGACCTGCTGCGGCGAGGCGGGATCGAGGTTCACACCGCATCGCTCGCGGGCAGGCACGTCACCGGTTCCCACGGCATACGGGTCGACGCCGACATCGCGCTCGCCGATGCAGACGCCGCGGCCTACGACATGATCGTGCTGCCCGGCGGCATGCCGGGCGCCGAACACCTGAAGAACGACCCGCGCGTCGTCGACCTGCTGCGACGCTTTGCGGCGTCGGGCCGGTACACCGCGGCGATCTGCGCGGCGCCGGGAGCGCTTGCCCACGCAGGCCTGCTCGAGGGTCGCAGCGCGACGAGCTTCCCGGGATTCCTGCGCCCGGACTCGGCGCCGGGCATCAGGTTGAGCGACGCCGCGGTCGTGGTCGACGGCACGGTGGTCACGTCCAGAGGGCCGGGCACCGCGATTGAATTCAGTCTCGCGCTGATCGAGCTGCTGGTGGGGCGGGAGACGGCCGTCGCGGTCGCAGATCGGCTACAGCAGCACCCGCAGCGCGCCCCATAGCGATCCGACCAGCAGCACGACGATCGGCAGCGCGCTCAGACCGAAGCCGATTTCGCGCTTCCTGGGGTCGGCGACGTAACCAAGCAGGTAGACGATCCGGCCGATGAGGTAGACGGCGCCGATGCCGGCCGCCCACTGCGGACTCACGTAGAGCCCGAAGAGCCAGATCGACGGCACGAAGGTGACCAGCATCTCCATCGTGTTGTAGTGGACACGGAAGTACCGGTCGAAGATCTCGTGTCCGCTGACGGCCGGCGCGTTGACCCCGTAGCGTCCTCGTGCGCGACCGACCAGCATGCCGAACACGACGAACTCGAGCAGCGCAAGCGCGATCACCACGGCTACGATTTCCATGCGGCTCTCCCCGGGCTTCTCAATTGGTGGTCGGTGAAGATTCAATTACCATTCAAGGCACGTCAACGGCCGCCGGTCGTTCGGTTCCCGGGGAGTAGCTGCGATGGTTGGATTCCTGCTTCGTGCCGCGATTGCCGCACTGGGTTTGTGGGTCGCAAGCGAGATATTCGACGGCCTCGCCTTCGCGACACCCGCGAAGCTGGTCGTCTCCGCGCTGCTGCTCGGCGTCGTGAACGCCTTCGTCCGCCCGCTGGCGTTCATCCTGACGTTGCCGCTCACGGTGCTGACGCTGGGGCTCTTCCTGCTCGTGCTGAATGCCGGCATGGTCGCGCTGGTCGCGTGGATCGTGCCGGGATTCGAGATCTCGGGATTCTGGACCGCGGTGGGCGTCGCTCTCGTCGTGAGTCTCGTGTCATGGGCTGCCTCGAGCGTGATCGGCTCGACCGGCAAGTTCGAGATCTTCACCGCGAAGAAGTGAGGGCCAGTCCCGCGGAACCGCCGCAACCCTGCTCTCATGCCAGTCGGCTGGGCAGCGTCACCAGCGCGACGCCCATGAGCACCACCAGCATGCCCGCGATCTGCGTCGGTCCGAGCGTCTCGCCGAGCGCCGCCCAGCCGAGTACCGCTGCAATCGCGGGGTTCACATAGGCAAACGTGGCAACACGGTCGGCCGGCGAGTGTTTCAGCAGCCACGTGTAAGCGGTGTACGCGAGCGCCGAGCCGAATACCGCAAGGTAGAGGAGTGCGACGAGTCCAGCGGGCTGCCAGCTCCAGCGCGGCGGCTCTCCGCTCGCGATCCCCGCCAGCAGCAGCCAGGTGCCGCCGAGCAGCATCATCACGGCATTGAACGCCACCGGCCCGATGGGCAGCGCGGCATTTCGATAGACGACCGTGCCGACCGCCCAGCAAAGGCCGCTGATCAGCACCAGCGACTGCCAGCCGAAGTGCCCGGAGGGCGCCGACTCGCGCGGCCACACGAGCAGCGCGACTCCCGCGAGCCCGAGCAGCAGTCCGATCGTGCCGCGCACGGTGAGCCTGTGGCCCTTTGGTCCCAGCGCACCGAGCCACGCGATCCAGAGGGCCGTGCCGGCCGCCAGCAGCGCACCCTCGTTGGATGGAATGTGACGCATGGCGATGGTGCTCAGCCCGTTGCTGAACGTGATCATCAGCAGCGAGAAAAGCAGCATGTAGCGCCACTCGCGCGCGGTGCGCGGAAAGCGCTCGCGCAGGGCGAGCGCGACGACCATGAGCAGCGCACCGGCGAGCAGGAAGCGCCCGCCCCCGAACAGCAGTGGCGGCAGGTTGCGCACGCCGATGCGGATCGCGAGGAACGTCGAACCCCAGACGAGATAGATCGTGGCGTACGCCGCGACGATCCGCAGTCTCAGGCGCGGATCGCCGGCCCCGGGGACCGTCACGTGCGGCGGACGGCGGTTCGGTACAGCGAAAGGGCGAGCCAGCCGACGATCGCGAGGCCCAGCCAGCCGCCGAACTGCAGACCCTGCGGCAGCGCCAGTACGTCGGCCCGACCCGACATCACGATCGGGATCGCAATGAAGATCCCCATCAGCGCCTCGCCGGTGATGAGGCCCGCGGCGAACAGCATGCCGTTCCTCCCTGCGCGCTCCGCGGCCTCGCCGCCGCCGAGCCTGCGCTCGACGAGGTGGGCGATCAGTCCGCCGAGGAAGATCGGTACCGAGAGTTCGAGTGGCAGGTAGAGGCCGACGGCGACGGCGAGCACGGGCGCGCGAAAACCCGAGCCACGCCTCTTGAGCCACAGGTCCCACGCGATGACCGCCGCGCCGATCGCCGCGCCGATCGAGATCATGCCCCAGGGCAGGTGCCCGCCGAACATGCCCTTGGCCACCGAAGCCATCAGCGTTGCCTGTGGCGCGAGCAGCGGATCCGGGTGTTCGGCCGTCGGCGCGCCGATGCCGTAGGCTTTCAGGAGCAGGTTCAGCACCGGGGCCATCACCAGCGCGCTCGATGCCGCGCCGATCGCCAGCATCACCTGCTGCTTCCACGGCGTCGCACCGACGATGTAGCCGCACTTCAGGTCCTGAAGGTTGTCGCCTCCGATGCACGCGGCACAGCACACGACCGCGCCGATCATGATCGCCGCCACCGGACCGAGCGCCGCGCCGCGCCCCATCAGCATCATCAGCACCAGTGACGCAAACAGGATCGTGCAGATCGTGATGCCCGACACCGGGTTGTTCGACGAGCCGACGAGGCCGGCCATGTACGCCGAGACCGAGCAGAAAAGGAACCCCGCGACGATCATGATGACCGTCATCGGCAGGCTCACGGCGATGCTGCCGACGATGTTCTGGTACAGGACGAACAGCGGCAGCGCGAAAAGCAGCGTGCCGACGAGGATCGCCTGCATCGGCAGGTCCTGCTCGGTATGGGCCACGGCCTTGGTCGCGCCGGCCCGCGCCGCGGCGAGGCCGCTGCGAATGCCGGAGACCAGCGAGCTGCGGATCGAGATCAGTGCCCACACGCCGCCGATCAGCATCGCGCCGACGCCCAGGTAGCGGATCTGCGCCGACCAGATCGCTCCGGCCGCGTCCTCGGCGCTCGCGCCCGCGAGACTTGCGGCAAGATCCGGGTTGCCGTCGAGGAAGAACGCGCTGTAGATCGGAATGGCGAGGTTCCAGGAGATCATGCCGCCGATCAGCGCCAGCACGCCGATGTTGAGGCCGACGATGTAGCCGACGCCGAGCAGCGCGGGCGACAGGTTCGTGCCCATGAACGCAATGCCCTTGCCCACCCACGCGGCTCCCGCCGCCGTGTCCGGGAATAGCCTGAGCCCGCTGCCGGCCGCGAGCTTTGCAAAGCCGCCGCCCAGTGCCGACAGGCCGAGGATCTTCACGCCCTGCGCCGGGTTCTCGCCGGTCTTGAGCACCTCGGCCGCCGCCTTGCCCTCGGGAAACGCGAGTCCCTGGTCCACGATCAGCGCACGACGCAGCGGCACCGAGAAGAACACGCCGAGGATGCCGCCGAGGCCCGCGATCGCGAGCACCCACATGTACTGGAAGTCCTGCCAGTGGCCGAGGATCACCAGCGCGGGGATCGTGAAGATCACGCCCGAGGCGATCGACGAACCCGCCGAGGCTCCCGTCTGCACGATGTTGTTCTCGAGGATGCCGCCTCCGCCGAGCACGCGCAGCACGGCCATCGAGACGACTGCCGCCGGGATGGCCGACGCGATCGTCATGCCCGCGAAAAGGCCCAGGTAGGTGTTCGCGGCCGCGAGGATCATCGCCAGCACGATCGAGAGCGCGATCGCGCGAAACGTCAGCTGCGGCGCCACGGACTGGTTCATGCGGTCACCTCACGCGACGGGGCGGCCGCAGGCCGTCACCAGCCACACTTCCGGCCCTTGTTCTGCTCGTCCAGCCACGCACGCAGCGGTGCGAAATACTCGAGGATCGCCGAGGCGTCCATTTCACGGCTGCCGGTCAGCTCGTACATCGTGTCCTGCCACGGCTGGCTGGCGCCCTTGGCCAGCATCGCGCCGAGCTTCCTGCCGGCCGTCTCGTTGCCGTAGATGGAGCATTCCGCGAGCGGCCCCTTGAACCCGGCCGCGTCGCACAGCGCCCTCTGGAACTGGAACTGCAGGATGAACGCGAGGAAATAACGCGTGTAGGACACGCTGCCCGGCACATGGTACTTGGCGCCCGGATCGAAATCGGCCTCGCTGCGCGCGATGGGCGGCGCTACACCCTGGTACTTCTCGCGCAGCTCCCACCATGCGGCGTTGTAGTTGGCGGGCGTCACCTCCCCGGAGAAGACCTTCCACCGCCACTCGTCGATCAGCTTGCCGAAAGGCAGGAAGGCGATCTTCTGCAGTGCCATCTGCATCTGCTCGTTGATCACGGCCTCGCGGCTGCGCTTCGCCGGAGGCACGAGGCCGGTCTTCGCGAGGTAGTCCGGCGTCATCGACAACGTCACGGTATCGCCGACGGCCTCGTGGAAGCCGTCGTGCGCGCCCTGCTTGAAGAGGTACGGCTGGTCCTTGTACCAGAGGTAGTAATAGACGTGGCCGAGCTCATGGTAGATCGTCCGCAGCTCCTCCAGTGTCGGGCGCATGCACATCTTGATGCGCACGTCGTCCTTGCCGTCCATCTCCCACGCGGTCGCATGGCATACCACGTCTCGATCGCGCGGCTGCGACAGCATCGAGCGCTCCCAGAACGTCCTGGGAAGCGTCGGGAATGCGATCGACTGGTAGAACTCCTCGGCGGATTTCGTCATGCGCAAGGCGTCGTAGTTCTGCCTGACGAGCGCCGCGTCGACGTCGAGATCGTTCACGCCCGGGTAAGGCTCGAGAAGGTCGTACACGGCGTCCCATTGCTGCGCCCACATGTTGCCGAGCAGGTGCGCAGGGATCGGCCTGCCTGCAGGAACCTTGTCCTCGCCGTACTTCTTCGCAAGCCGCGATCGGGTGTAACAGTGCAGCTGCTGGTAGAAAGGCTGCACCTGTGCCCAGAGCCGCGCGGCTTCCTTCGCGAAATCGTCCGCGGGCATGTCATAGCCCGAGCGCCACATGGCGCCGAGGTCCCTGTAGCCGAGTGACTGCGCACCTTCGTTGGCGAGCGTCACGTAGCGCGCGTAGTCCTCGCGCTGCGCGCGCGCCGTCGAGTGCCAGCCCTGCCACGCCTCGAGCAGTTCGTCGTAGTTGCGGCTCGTCTTGAGCACGGCCGTGAGCTGTGTCTCGTCGCGGCACGAGTCCTTGCCCTGCGGGCAGTATTTCGCGGAGCCGTACTTCGCCCCCATGCTGGAGAGGAGTCCGGCGAGCTCGGCGCGCTTGGCGGGATCGTCCGGGGCGGGCGCCGGCACCCCGAGCTTCAGCAGGTCCAGGGCGCGTCTCGAAGCGGGGCTCATCGGCTGGCCTTCGAACCTGCCGGCCTCGCCGACGAGCCGGCTGAAGGCTTCCAGGTAGCGCTCGTAGGCCCTGGCGTTCAGGTACTCCGTGTCCACCGTGATGTAGGTGGCCTGGGTCCAGCCAGCCGCGTTGACCTCGAACGCGCGCTCGGCGAGCTCGCTGTTCACGCGTGCGACGAACTCGTCCGCGGTTTCGGCTGCGGCGATGCCCGCTGGCAGCGTTACGAGCAGGGCGGCTGCGCACGCGAGGCGGGCGCGACGCAGATCAGCAAGGTTCATCGCGACCCCGAACGCCGGGGGACGGCCGTCGCCGCGACCAGGGATGGCGCCTTTGTCTTCACTTGTGGTTGATCTTCTCGGCGCCGTGCATCCAGCGCACCAGGGTTCCGGAGAGCAACCACAGGATCACGGCGAACACGAACAGCGTGATGGCGAGCCCGCCGAAGATCGTGACTTCGCCGAGGCTCTCGGCGTACGAGCCGATGATGCCGGCCAGCCAGTTGGCGACGAAGTTGATCATGAACCACACGCCCATCATCAGCGACGCGAGCCGCAGCGGCGCCAGCTTGGTGACCATCGAGAGCCCGACCGGGGAAATGCACAGCTCGCCCATCGTGTGGAAGAAATACGCGATCACGAGCCAGGACATCGCGGCCTTGCCGCCGCCGGCCGACTCGAACGCCGCGGCCACCATGGCGAGGAAACCGATGCCGGTCAGCACGAGACCGAGCACCATCTTGCGGGGCGTGGCCGGATTGCGTCCCACCTTGCCGAGCCTGCCCCAGATGACGGAGAAGATCGGTGCCAGCACCACGATGAAGAGCGGATTCAGCGACTGGAACCAGCCCGCCGGAACCTCGAATGCCCCGATCATGCGGTCGGTCTTGTCATTGGCGTAGATGTTCATCAGGCCGCCGGCCTGCTCGAACGCGGCCCAGAACAGCACGACGAACACGAACAGCATGAAGATCACGCGCAGGCGATCCGTCTCGTCGTGCGTGAGCGGCTCGTGCCTGCCGCCGGACTGCGCAAGCGAGCGCTGCGCCGCCGGCACCGTGCCGACCTCGCCGAGATAGCGCCTCGCCAGCATGAGCTGGATGATGACCGACAGCACCATGCCGACGCCGGCCGCGAAGTAGCCGGCGCGCCAGCCATAGGTCGGGTCCTCGCCCAGCGTAGAGCACACCAGCGGCGCGAGGAACGCACCGGCGTTGATGCCCATGTAGAAGATGGTGAACGCGCCGTCACGGCGTGCGTCGCCTTCCTCGTAGAGGTCGCCCACCATCGTGGAGATGTTCGGCTTGAAGAAGCCGTTGCCCAGCACCAGGATCACGAGACCGATGTAGAACAGGTTCAGGTTGCCGGGGATGGCAGAGGCGAGCGTGAACTGGCCGACAGCCATCAGCAGGCCGCCGATGATCACGGACTTGCGCTGGCCGAGGTAGTTGTCGGCGAGCCAGCCGCCGATCAGCGGCGTGAAGTACACGAAGCCGGTGAACAGTCCGTAGAGCTTGAGCGCCTCCGACTGCGACCAGCCGAAGCCGGGGTTGGCCGCCTCGACGCCCGCGATCAGTGAAAGCACCAGCAGCGCGCGCATGCCGTAGTAGCTGAAGCGCTCCCACATTTCCGTGGCGAACAGCAGGAACAGGCCTTTCGGATGGCCGAGCCAGGTTTCCCGGGCGACCGCGGGCAGGGCGGAGCTGGACATTAGTTATTACTTCTGCTGCAGGTGTTTGCGCGGGGCCGCGCGAGGCTCGCAAGTCTCCGCGATATCGAGGTGCAAGAGCAAGGCGAGAACGGCGGGAAGCGACGGCCGTCCCTACCGGACTCCGCCCATCAGTCGCGTCACTGGCCGGCTGATCAGCAGCAGCACGATGCCGACGCCGCAGCCATACAGCACGATGTCCATGTAACGTCCTGGCATCGCACCAAGGTCGTTGGGGTCGAAGGTGCCGGCGATCAGCCCGGCCGTGAGTTTGCCGAGCGAGCTTGCCAGGAACCACACGCCCATCATCTGGCCGACGAAGCGTGCCGGCGCCAGCTTGGTGACGGTCGAGAGCCCCACCGGGCTGAGGCACAGCTCGCCGAACGTGTGCACCAGGTACGTGAGCACGAGGAAATACGCGGGCGAGAGTGCCCCACCCGCGACGATCCCGGCCGCCTTCACCATGAACAGGAAGCCAAGCCCCATCAGCAGCAGGCCGAACGCGAACTTGAGCGGCGCGGCGGGGTTCAGGTTGCGGCGCGCCAGCGCGACCCACAGCGCCGAGAACAGCGGCGCGAACAGGATGACGAATGCGGGCTGCACCGACTGGAACCAGCCCGCCGGGATCTCGAAACCGCCGACGAACCGATCAACGTGCCGCTTGGCGAACAGGTTCATGGAAGAACCGGCCTGCTCGAAGCCCGACCAGAAGAGCGCGCAGGCGACGAACATGACGAGCACGACAACCACGCGGCGACGCTCGGTCCGATCGAGTCCGGCCCAGAAGAACAGGTAGAGGAAATAGCCTGCGGCCATGCCGACGAGCACGAAGGCCGCGCCCTTCGCGAGCGGCGCCGGATTCACGGCCACGATGCCGCTCACCAGCAGAAAGGCTGCAATTCCGAGGGCACCGATTGCGGCGCCGACCAGTTTCCAGTCGCGCGCCAGGCCCAGGCCTCCGTCCGGTCGATGCGCCACCACGCCGGCGGCGCCCAGCAGCCCGCGCGAGAGCCAGAACTGCAGCAGGCCGAGCGGCATGCCGACAGCCGCCGCGAGGAATCCCACGCGCCAGCCGTACCTGAGCGCGAGCCAGCCCGCGATCAACGGCCCGATGAATGCGCCCAGGTTGATGCCCATGTAGAAAATCGTGAAGCCCGCGTCGCGCCGGCCGCCGCCCTCGGGGTAGAGGTCGGCCACCAGCGTGGAGATGCTCGGCTTCAGCAGCCCGACACCGAGGACGATCACGACGAGGCCCGCGAAGAAGAGTTGCGGCGGCCCCGGTATCGCCAGCATCAGGTTGCCGGCGGTCATCAGTATTCCACCGGCCAGCACGGCCCGCTGCGCTCCGATCAGGCGGTCCGCAATCCAGCCGCCAGGCAGGGCCGCCATGAAGACAGCCGCGGTGTAGAGACCGTAGACCGCGGTGGCCGTCCTGTCGTCGAAGCCGTAGCCGCCGGTCGCGACCGCATCCACGAGGAACAGCACGAGCAGCGCTCGCATTCCGTAGAACGTGAAGCGCTCCCACATCTCCGTGAAGAAGAGCGTGGCGAGGCCACGCGGGTGCCCGAAGAACCCCTTGCGCGGATCATTCACCCGGCTGCGCCGCCTCGTGCTGCGCCTTTTCGGCGGCCCGCTGGCGGACCAGGTACTGGGCGAACAGGATGCCGAGCTCGTACAGCAGGTACATCGGAATCGCCATGAAGCTCTGCGAGACGGCATCCGGCGGCGTGAGGATCGCCGCGACGATGAAGATGCCGAGCAGCACGTAGCCACGATGCTTCTTAAGCGACTCCACCTTGACGAGCCCTGTCGCGGCCAGCAGCACCACGGCCACCGGGACTTCGAACGCCACGCCGAACGCGAAGAACAGCAGCAGCACGAAGTCGAGGTAGCTCGATATGTCCGTCATCATCCGCACGCCTTCCGGAGTGGTCGACGTGAGGAAGGCGAACATCAGCGGGAACACCACGTAGTAGGCGAAAGCGACGCCCACGTAGAAGAGCGCCACGCTCGACAGGAACAGCGGCATTGCGAAGCGCCGCTCGTGCCGGTAAAGGCCGGGTGCGACGAATGCCCAGACCTGGTAGAGCACGTAGGGCATCGCGATGAACAGTGCCGCGACGATCGAGAGCTTGAGCGGCGCCATGAACGGCGCGACGACGCTGGTCGCGATCAGCGACGTGCCCTCCGGCAGCTTGTCGAGCAGGGGCCGTGCAACGAGCGTGAAGAGCTGGTTCTGGAAAAACGCCAGCGGCAGGAAGACGATGGCTACGGCGAGCAGCGAGTGCAGCAGCCGTGTGCGCAGCTCGAGCAGGTGCGAGATCAGCGTGCCTTCCGCGAGCGGTTCGGCCTCACCCGGAGTTTGACTCATCGGTCCTGTCCGGCGTCGCGGGCGGTTCCGTCGCGGGCGGTGTTGCGGCGGCCGTGTCCGGCGTCGCCTCCGCGGCAGCATCCAGCGCGGCTGGCGGGGCCGGTTGCGGCGCAGGTCTGTGGATGGTCGGCGACGGCGGGTCCTTCAGCGGGTCGTAATGGACTTCCTGCTCGAGTTGCGTGCGCAGCTGCCTTGCCATGGAGCGCGCCCGGCCTGCCCAGCGACCCAGGTCCGCCGCGAGCTTGGGCAGGCGCGCCGGGCCCACCACCAGCAACGCGATCGCACAGATCAGCAGGATCTCGGTGAAACCCACCTCGAACATGGCGGGCTCAGGCGTTCGGCTTGCTGTCGGACTTCGTGGCGCCGGCCCGCTCCTGGAAGTCCGCGTCCTTGCCGGTGAGGTCGTTGAGCTGCTTCGTCTGCTCGTCGTCGCCGTCGTTCACGGCCTTCTTGAAGCCGCGCACGGCGGCACCGAGATCCGAGCCGACGTTCTTGAGCTTTTTCGCGCCGAACAGGACCAGCGCGATGACGAGGATGATGAGCAATTCGCGTAAACCAATTCCCATGTCGGGTCTCCGGGACCGTCGAAGGCGGGTGGCAATGATACGCGAATCGTGCGTCAGCCCCCGCCTGCCGGGGCCGTGGCACGCAACCAGAACGTGACGGGTCCGTCATTCGTGAGGCTCACCCGCATGTGTGCACCGAACCGGCCCGTCGCCACGCGGTCGCCGAGCTGTGAGCGGGCCCGGCGCACCGTGTGGTCGAACAGGGCCCGACCGAGTTCCGGTGGGGCGGCGCTCGTGAAGCTGGGCCGCATCCCCTTGCTGGTATCGGCCGCCAGCGTGAACTGCGGCACCAGCAGCAGACCGCCACCGTGTTCGAGAAGGCTAAGGTTCATGCGGCCCTCGGCGTCCTCGAAGACGCGATAGCCGATGAGACGCTCAAGCAGGCGATCGGCCTGTGCCTCCGAATCCGTGGGCTCCACGGCGAGCAGGACCAGCAGCCCAGGTCCGATACGCCCGACGACGACTCCATCGACCTCGACGCTCGCAAGGGTGACTCGCTGCAGCAGGCCGATCATTGCTTTGCCGTGACGATGTATCACCCACCCTTGTCAAAATAGGACATCAATTGCGATATCTAAATTCCACGAGAACCTACATATTCCACACATAAAAAGACGCCATTGACCACTTCACAAAAAATAACGCCAGTGAAACCAAGTTCATCTGAGCGAACGTCGTCATGGACCAATTAGTGGGACTATGACTCATTTTGAGTCGAAAAAGACCTCAGATGTGGGAAGAAATTCCACTAAACCGACAGAATAATCCGATTCTGTCAATCAGGTGACAAAGCCTTGGCCTTCTCCGTGGCTTCCTGTGCCTGGATATTCTTGCCTCGAGACCGCAGCGAGTCAGAGATCAGCTGCCAGGCCATCGACTGCGTCCGGTCGTCGCCGACGGACATCGCGAGAGCCTTGCGACCCATGTTTTCGGCCTGCGGGTAGTTGCGCTGGTCCATGCGCAGCCTGCCCATCTCTATCCAGAGCAGTGGATTGTTCGGCTCGATGCGCAAGGCCCGGTCGAGCGAGACCGTGGCACCCGGCAGGTCGCCTTTTTTGCGTTGCGCCTGAGCCTGGGACACCAGCGCCTTGCTGGCAGGGCTCAGTGTTGCAGCTGGCGCTTTTGGTCTGTCCCGCGGCGGGGGCGGCGGCGGCAACGCCTCGACGACTGATTCGGCATCCGGGGAGGGCGTCTCGACCTCCGGCGGCGGCGTAGCGATTACCGGTCCGCTACCGGCCGGGCGCTGGGCGGGCTGTGTCTGGGTGCCCGCGGGCCTGGTCTTGCCGCTCTCTTTCTGGAACGGGTCGATGGCGCAACCGCCGGCTACGACGGCAAGGGTCAGGACGATCGGCAGGAAGGAGCGCATGGCCGCGGATTGTCCGGCCCATGGGCTCGGGAGATCAAGGCGTCGGCGGAGGATCCACGACCGGGGGGGCCGTGTCCTCGGTTGCCATGGCCGGATCTGCCTCGAGCGCAACCTCCGCGCCGGGCGGGCACACGTCGCTCGCATACAGCGGCGTACCGATCCTGAAAGGCATGCTGACCGCGGAGCCGTTGCAGTACGGCGATGTCTCGCGGCCGGTGTAATAGTCGATCCACCGGTCCTCCAGGGATTCCGGCATCAGCGGGTCGAACGACGTGGTCGGGATCGAGGACATCAGCTTCGACCAGGCAGCCAGAGCGCCGGTCGTCCCGGTGAGGCCGGTCTGCGAATTGTCGTCGTGTCCCATCCACACGACGATCAGGTGTGAGCCCGAGAAGCCCGAGAACCAGCTGTCGCGGTAGTCGTTCGACGTGCCGGTCTTGCCGGCCACGACCAGGCCGGGCGGCAGCGACTTGCGCGCGGGCCGCCCGGTGCCCCGTTCCATGACTGCGACCAGCATGCGATCGACCGTGTAGACCGCATCGGCCGGCGCCGCCTCCGCCACCTCGAGCTGCGGCGCCTTCAACTGCTTGCCGGACTCCGCCAGCACCGCGCGCACCGAGCGCAGCGGCGAACGGAACCCGCCATTCGCCAGCGTGTTGTACATGCGCGCGACTTCGATCGGGCTCAGGTTGGTCGCGCCGAGCAGCATCGACGGATACTCGGCGGGC
>Ga0209254_10001408_pt1 | contig 21472 bp, 17 predicted proteins | sample FrelakmetDIP11DI_FD_187148 | JGI IMG/M metagenome (GOLD analysis project Ga0209254, IMG submission 187148) | Freshwater lake sediment microbial communities from the University of Notre Dame, USA, for methane emissions studies - DIP11 DI (SPAdes)... | ecosystem: Environmental > Aquatic >...
GCTGGCCAGGTGGCGGAGGGACGACAGGTCGAACTTCTTGATGATCTCGTCGCCGGCCTTCATGAGCGAGCGAATGGCCGTCGGCGCCGAATACCACATCGTCACCTTGCGTTTCTCGATCCACCTGTACCACGCCTCGGCCGAGAAGCCGGCGTCGAGGACGCACTGGGTGACGCCCAGAGCGAACGGGGCGATGATGCCGTAGGACGTGCCCGTGACCCAGCCCGGGTCGGCCGTGCACCAGTAGATGTCGTCGTCCCGGAGGTCAAGGGCCCACTGGGCGGTCAGGTACTGGGAGATGAGGGAGTAGTGGACATGCTGGACGCCCTTGGGCATGCCGGTCGTGCCCGACGTGTAGTGGAGGACCGAGGGCGATTCGGCCTTGGTCGGGTGGACGTCGAAATGCTCGACGGGCGCCGCCTTCTCGAGCGAGAAGGCCACCTCGCGGTCCCGGAGCGGTGCGACGCCGTCGTGGTCGACGACGATGACGTGCCGGAGGTGGGGCATCTTCTCCAGGATCTTGCGGACCTTCGGGGCATGCTTCTTCTGGGTGATGACGGCCGAGGTCTCGGCGTTGGAGAGGCGGACCAGGAGCGATTCGTCGCCGAAGGCCGAGAAGAGCGGCTGGGCGATCGCCCCGGTCTTGAGGATGCCCAGGAAGCCCAGGTAGAGCTCGGGAATGCGGTCCATGAACAGGCAGACCCGCTCCCCGGGCTGAATGCCCAGGCCCTTGAGGAAGGCGGCGATGGTGTTCGTGGCCAGGCGGATGTCGTTGTACGTGTAGGTCTTCTCGGCGCCGGTGAAGCCCTCCCAATAGAGGGCGACCTTGTCGCCTTGGCCCTGCCGGCAGACGCGGTCGGTGCAGTACCAGCCGATGTTGATGACGTCGCCGGCCTTGTAGCCGAGCTCTTTCTCGGCGATCGACCAGCTGAAGTTCTTGACGCGTTCGTCGTAGGAGCCGATGTTGGACATGAGCGATTCCTCTCCGTTCAGGATTGTGGGGTGTTCTTCTCGAGGACGACGACGGCCGAGGCCACGTCCTTGATATGGGTGAGCGAGACCTCCATCGCGCCGATGCCGTGGGCCTCGCAGAATTCCTTGACCTTGCCGTAGACGAAGAGCTCGGGCTTGCCCAGGGCGTTGTTGACGACCTCGATCTCGGAGAACTTATGGCCGCCCGACCAGCCCGTGCCCATGGCCTTGAGGAAGGCCTCCTTGGCGGCGAAGCGCGCGGCGAAGTGCTGGGCCGGACGGTGCTTGGACTCGCAGTAGGCGATCTCGGCCGGGGTGAAGAGCTTGGTCTTGAGGCTCTCCGTGCGGACGAGCTTGTCCTCGACCCGCTGGACCTCGATGATGTCCGTTCCCGCGCCGAAAATCAAAGACTTACGCGCCTTTCGTCCGTGGATGTCGTCCGTAAAAATCGGACCTTCATTATAGATAAGCCCGCCGAAATGTCAAAGGCGGTCGACCACGGCCCGGAGCTTCTCCCGGACCTCGAGGCCGATAGCCCCGAGGTCCTCGTTCTTGACGGAGGCCATGGAGGCCAAGGGATCGATGGCGGCGACCTCGACCCGGCCCGGGGCGAGCTCCTGGACGATGACGTTGCACGGCAGCATCGTGCCGATCTTGTCCTCGGCCATCAGGGCCTTGTAGGCGAAGGGCGGATTGCAGGCGCCGAGGATGCGATAGGGCCGGAAATCGACGCCGAGCTTCTCGCCGAGCGTCTTGCGGACGTCGATCTCGGTCAGGACCCCGAACCCTTCCGTCTTGAGCTCCGCCTTGACCCGCTCGACGGCCTCGTCGAACGGCAGGGCGATGGTCTTATTGAAATAATAGCTCATCGGTGCTCCCTCCCGCTGATCAGATTCACGACGATATTGATGACGGATCCTTTATCACGCGGCTTGCTCTCGGCGATCATAAGGGTCAGTGCGACGAGCGTGCCGTTCGCGAGCCGCCTATCCCCGGAAGGCCCGTACAAGAGCGCGTTCTTTTCCAGGAACCACAGGAATAACGACGCGGCGATCCGCTTGTTCCCGTCGATAAAGCTGTGGTTCTTGACCAGAAAATAGAGGAGATGGGCGGCCTTTTCTTCGAGGCCGGGATAGACGTCCTGCCCGTCGAAAGTCTGCAGGATCGCGTTGAGCGAGCTCTGCAGGCTGTCGTCCTTCTCCTGCCCGAAGATAGCCGGCCCCCCGAACTTCTCTCCCAATCGTTCGATGATCCGCCGGGCCTCCTCATAGGAGATCGCTTTGACCTCTCCCCTATGCATGGGGGCCGCGGGAATCCTTTGGTGGTCGTAATCATCGAGGAGATCGAGAGCGTAAGAATAGTCCGTCACTACCCTGAGGAGCGCCTTGGCCTCGTCGGCGGATACTTCGTGCCGGTCGAGCACATGCTCAACAAGTTGCAGGGATTGTCTAAGCTCCTGGAGCCGCCGGGCGTTCTCCGTATAGCCTTTCACTATGTGTTGTTTCAGGACATTCGTCGCCCAGATCCGGAATTGTGTCCCCCGCTTCGAATTGACCCGATAGCCGACGCAGAGGATAACGTCAAGATTATATAAGAGAACCGGCTTGTCGGAATTTGCAAAGTGCATTTTTTGCACATTGCTTTTCTCCTCTAGTTCGCCGGATCTGAAGACATTCCTGAGGTGCTTGGTGATGACAGACCGCTCTTTTTCAAATAACAGGCCGATTTGCGCCTGGGTAAGCCAAAGGGTATCCCCCTCAAGCCTAACATCGAGACCCGCCTCCCCCTTGCGGTCCCTATAGATGACGATCTCCCCATGGCCCCGACCATGGGCCCAAATCCCCTCTTCTTCTCGGATAACATGTCTATTCATTTCAGAACCCCCCATTTACGGCGATCTTAATGACGCTTAAAGAAGAACGTTTATCTCGTTGTGCCCTCAGCCGCATCGGGGCTTCCTGGCTTCTTCCGCCCATCAGCGTCTCCCATCCGCCGGCGTCTCGCCTGTGAACACTCGGGCTGAGAGGTCTTTAACGCGTAAAAAGTAGGTTTGACCCTCTCCCGTTCCTAGTAATTCTCGGCCAAGATCTCGTAATGAGCCTGGGGGTGCTTGCAGGCCGGGCACAAGGCGGGCGCTTCCGGGCCTTCGTGGACGTAGCCGCAGTTGATGCAGTGCCACTTCACGGCGGCCGGCCGCTTGAAGACCTGGCCGGCGTCGATGTTCGCGGCCAGCTTGCGGTACCGCTTTTCGTGGAAGGACTCCACTTCGGCGATCTGCTTGAAGGACGCCGCGACCTCGGGGAAGCCCTCGGCCCGGGCCGTCTTCTCGAACCCGGCGTAAAGGTCGCTCCATTCCATCTTCTCGCCGGCCGCCGCGGCCTCGAGGTTGGCCCTGGTGTCCCCGATGACGCCGGCCGGGTAGGCGGCGGTGATCTCGACCTCGCCCCCCTCCAGGTGCTTGAAGAAGACCTTGGCGTGCTCCTTCTCCTCCTCGGCGGTCTTCGTGAAGATGGCGGCGATCTGCTCGTACCCCGCCTTGCGGGCTGCGCCGGCGAAATAGGTATAGCGGTTCCTGGCCTGCGATTCGCCGGCGAAGGCCTTCAACAGGTTCTTCTCGGTCTCGGTGCCTTTGATCGATTTGCCCATTCGATGTCTCTCCTTTTTTTCGTTCTTGTTTAGGCTCTACGATGTCCGATCCGTCGGGCCGCCCTATTTCTTCGGATAGGCCGGCTTGGGCGCGAACTTGAGCGGATTGGCCTTGATCTTCTCCAGCATGACCGAGATGGCCTTCTCGAGCTGGAGGTCGCGGCCGGCCATGACCGAGCCGGGGTCGTTGTCGACCAGGATGTCGGGATCGGCCCCGTGGTTCTCGACCAGCCACTTCCCGTCCCGGCCGTAGAAGGCGTTGTTCGATTGATTGACCGACCCGTTGTCGATCGTCAGCTGCGCATTGAGGATGCCGACCAGGCCGCCCCAGGACGGGACGCCGACGACCGGGCCCAGCTTGCGGGCCTTGAAGTGCTCGACGAAGGCCTCGCCGTCCGAGCCGTTGTTCTCGTTGGAGATGACGACATAGTTCCCGTTGCCGGCCGAGCCGGGGTAGCGGAACGGGACCATGTCGCGGAGGTTGTTGTAGGCCACGAGCTCGCGCTCGAGCTTGTCGATGAGGAAGTACTCGGTCCAGCCCCCGGAGTTGCGCCGGACGTCGATGATGACGCCCTCCTTGTAGCGGAAGGCCCGCCAGTACTTGTCGAACTCGCCGATGCCGCCGCCGCCCATGGCGTTGATGTGCATGTAGCCGACACGGCCGCCCGTGGCCTTGTCGATGGCCTTGATGTTGTCGTCGATCCAGCGGAAGTAGCGCATCGAAGTGTCGCTGCGGACGGGCTCGACCTCGTAGGTCTTGGCGCCCGTCATCGACGGCGCCGCGTTGACCGTGACCTTGATCTTCTTGCCCGGGGTCGTCTGGAGGAGCTTGAAATAATCGTCGCCGGCCTTGAGGGCCGTGCCGTCGATGGCCAGCAGGAAGTCCCCCTCCTTGACGGCGATGTCGGGCCGGAGGAGCGGGCCGGGGAGGCCCAGGGCGATGTCGGTCGGGCCGTAGATCTTGGCCAGCTTATACAGGCCGGACGCCTTGTCGGGGGCGAGGTCGGCCCCGAGCAGGCCGGTGAAAACGGGGGATGACGGCGTCGCGCCCGGGCCGAAGTCGCCGCCGCCGACGTAGGTGTGCGAGACGCAGAGCTCCCCGACCATCTGGGACAGGACCCAGTTGAGCTCGGCCCGCGACGAAAGGTAAGGGATGTAGGCGCGATACTTGTCGCCCATGGCCTTCCAGTCGCGGCCGTGGAAGCCGGCGTCGTAGAAGAAGTCGCGGTACCAGCGCCAGGCGTCGTTGAAGATCTGATGCCACTCCTTCTGGAGGTCGACGGCATAGACAAGCCCGGAGAGGTCGAGCTTTTCCCCCGCCGCCTTGGCGGCGAAGGCCTTGTCCACGGAGGTCGTGAATAAGTCGGCTTCGCGGCGAACGAGGAGCGTGCCGCCGTCAGGCGACAGGGAGAAGTCCCGGACCTTGCCGTCGAGGACGACATCCTTGCGGCCGGCCATGTCGAAGACGTGGAGCGACCACTTGGTTTCGCCCTGGGGCTTGGAGATGTCCTCGTACTCGTTTTCCGTGAACTCGTCGACCGCGAGCCACAGGACCTTGCCCTGGCCGGCCTTGAGGTGGAAATAGTTTCCGGCCGGGACGGGCAGGGGGAACGTTCTCTGGATGAGGCCCTCGGCGTCGACGCGGAACGGAACCGGCGCGCCCTTCTTCTCGTCCTTCGCCTCGGCCTCGCCCGCGGCGGCGAACGGCGGGGCCTCGCCGGCGCGGAGCTGGACGGCCATGATCTGCTGGGGCGTCGCGATGACGTGGTTGTCCTCGTAGAAATCCATGCGGAGGGCGAAGTTCCGGCTCGAGACATAATAGAGATAATCGCCGCGCGCGTCGAAGGCCGGGTAGAGGTTGTCGTAGAAGTCCGTCGTTGCCGCGACCTTCTGGCCCGTCTCGATGTTGAAGAGGAAGATCCGGCCGTTGCGGTTGGTCTGGACGAAGCTGTAGGCGATCCACTTGGAGTCGGGGGACCAGACGTAGTCGGCGATCTCCCAGGTGAACTCGTCGTTCTTCATCTGGTTGGAGGAATCGATCTTGACCAGCTTCTTCGTCGCGACGTCGACCCAGAAGATCGAATAGTCCTTGTTGCCGAAGAGGATCTTCTTTCCGTCGGGCGACCAGAAAAGCTTGTAGGCGGTCCGGTCGAGATCGCTCGTGATCTGCGTCCAGCCGCCGCCGCCGGCGGGCTGGGTGTAGAGCTGGTACTCGCCGGACTTGTCGCTGAAGAACGCGACCGTCTTTCCGTCGGGCGAGAGGACGGGGTAGATCTCGCGCGTTCCCGGGGTGGCCGACAGGTTCGCGGCCGGGCCGGCGCCGACGGGGACGCGAAAGACGTCGCCGCGGGCCTCGAGGACGACCGTCTTGCCGCCGTCGCCGACGCCGGCCGCGTGGAGGTAATCACGCGGATTGATGATCCGGTCGCGCAGGGCCCAGCGGTCGGACGGGACCGTGACGGAGATCTTCGTGTCCTTGGCGGAGGGCGCGTCGAAGACGTGCAGCCAGCCGTCCTGGACGTAGACGATGGACTTGCCGTCCGTGTTCGGGAACATGACGTCGACGTCGGCGTATTTCGTGATCTGGGCCCCGTCCTTGGCGCCGAGCTTCTGGGCGTAGAGGTTGGAGATGCCGTTGCCCCGGTCGGAGACGAAGACCATCTGGCCGCCGATCCACATCGGATAGCTGTTCTTGCCGACGTAGTCCGTGACCGGGGCATAGGTCTTGGCGACGGCATCGTAAAGCCAGATGTCCTGGTACTGGCCGCCCTTGTAGCGCTTCCAGTAGTATTCCTCGTTGCCGCGGCGGCAATAGAGGAACTGGTTTTTCTCAGGGATGAAGCTGATGAGGACGCCGCGCTCGAGCGGCAGTCGCTCCGGCGCCCCGCCCTTGACCTTGACGCCGAAGAGGTTCGGGTCGCGGCCGACGACGTTCTCGAACATCGACCGGAAGACGACCTCGGTCCCGTCGGGCGTCCAGGCGATGACCTGGGCCCCGCCGGGATTGTAGGTCAGTCGGACGGGCGCCCCGCCCCCGACGGGCATGAGGTAGGCGGCCTGGGCGCCGTCGTAGGTGGCCGTGAAGGCGATCCACTTCCCGTCGGGCGAGAGCTTGGCGAAGCTCTCGGTCCCGGGGAAGGTCGTCAGGCGCGAGGCCACGCCGCCCTTGGCGCCCACGACCCAGAGATCGGACTCGTAGGTGAAGACGATCGTGTCGTTGTGGATGGTCGGGTAGGTGAAGAACCGGCCCTCCTCCGCCGCGAACATGGCGGTGGCGAGAATGCCGATCAGCAGCAGGGTTCTCAGAGCGTGTTTCATCGATACCTCCAATCTGGCGTTCCCGAGCGCCGGGACCCCGGCGGGAACCCTATCAGAGTACGCGGTCCCGCCGGCCAAATCAAGCCGGTTCAGATGGCGCCGAGGCGCTTCCCCACGACCCGGAATTTCTCGAGGGCGAAGGCGATCTGGTCGGACGAGTGGGCGGCGCTGAGCTGGACGCGGATGCGCGACTTGCCGACCGGAACGACCGGGTAGCTGAAGCCGATGACGTAGATCCCCTCCTCGAGGAGGGCGCCGGCGGCAGCGGTTCGAGAGCGGCGGTCACACCTTCTTCCGTATGCTCGACCATCATAGCACACTCCGCCGCGGGAGGAGCTCTTGAATCCCGGGCCCATCTGGCGGAGAATGACCCGGTCGGACGGCGCCGTGACGAAAAAGCAAGCCTTGGCCCTGCTAGCTCTGACGGAGCTCCTGGGGATGTCGGTGTGGTTCTCCGCGTCCGCCGTGGTCCCGGCCCTCAGCTCGGCCTGGCGCCTCTCGGCCTCGGGGCAGGCCTGGCTGACGATGTCCGTGCAGCTGGGATTCGTCGCGGGGGCCCTTGCGTCGGCCGTGCTCAATCTGGCCGACCGGATCCCGGGACGGTGGCTCTTCGCCGTTTCGTCGGTTCTTGCGGGCGCGGCGACGCTGCTCATTCCAGCGGCGGGGGGCGGCTTCGGGCCGGCGCTCATCCTGCGTTTCATGACGGGCGTCTTTCTGGCCGGCGTCTATCCCGTCGGGATGAAGATCATGGCTTCTTGGACGCGCGAAGACCGCGGCTTCGGCGTCGGCCTGCTCGTCGGGGCGCTGACCCTGGGATCGGCCGCCCCCCACCTCATCAAGGCGGTTGGCGCGATCGGCGATTGGAGGCTCGTCCTCGTGGCCAGCGGTGCGCTCGCGGTCTTCGGGGGGTTGCTCGCGGCCGGGCTTGTCCGCGAGGGCCCCAACCGGACGGCCGTTCCCCGGTTCGATTGGAGGTTCGCCGGCACGATCTGGCGGGACCGCCCGGTCGCCCTGGCCAACCTGGGCTACTTCGGGCACATGTGGGAGCTCTACGCGGCCTGGACCTGGGTGCCGGTTTTTCTCGTCGCTTCATTCGGACGATCGGGCCTGGATGAGCGATGGGCCTCCCTGGCCGGCTTCGCTTTTGTCGCCGCGGGAGGCGCGGGCAGCCTCGTCGCGGGGAAGCTCGCCGACCGGTTCGGGAGGACGCTCGTGACCTCGGCGGCCATGGCGGCAAGCGGGCTCTGCTGCCTTCTCGCAGGGTTTCTCTTCGGCGGAAATCCTTGGGCGCTGACGCTCGTCTGCCTAATATGGGGATTCGCGGTAGTGGCGGATTCGGCCCAATTCTCGGCCGGCGTGAGCGAGCTCGCTCCGCCCGGTCGGATCGGCACGGCGCTCACGCTTCAGACCAGCCTGGGGTTCCTCCTGACGCTCGCGACCATTCGGCTCATCCCGGTCCTGGAGCAGGCGCTAACCTGGCGTTGGGCCTTCGCCGCGCTGGCCCTTGGCCCGGCGTTGGGGATCTGGGCCATGCTGCGCCTGCGCCTCAGGCCGGAGGCGGTCCGGATGGCCTCCGGCCGCCGCTAATTCGGGGACATAATACCAATTCCCCAATTTCCCTCGCTAGCTCTCCCAATAAAGAAACGGGGAATTGGTATTGTGTCCCCGGTTTCTATTTACGGTGGACGAGGGTCGTCGAGGCCTGGGCGGTGGGCATGACCACGACCTCGCTGACGTTGACGTGGAGCGGCCGCGTCGCGCACCAGACCACTGCGTCGGCGACGTCATCGGGGGCGAGCGGCGTCAGGCCCTGGTAGACCTTGCCGGCCCGCTCGGCGTCCCCGTGGAACCGGACCAGGCTGAACTCCGTTTCGACCATGCCCGGCGCCACTTCGCTCACCCGGATGGGCGTGCCGTTGAGGTCGAGGCGCAGTCCCTTGGACAGGGCCCTGACCGCGAACTTGGTGGCGCAGTAGACGTTGCCCGCGGGATAGACTTCGTGCCCGGCGATGGAGCCGATGTTGATGATGTGGCCCCGGCCGCGCTCGATCAGGCCCGGCAGGACGGCCCGCGTGACGTAGAGGAGACCCTTGACGTTCGTGTCGATCATCTCCTCCCAATCGCTGAGGAGCCCGTGGGGCAGCTTGTCCAGGCCCCGGCTCAGCCCGGCGTTGTTGACCAGGACGTCGATCGACCGCCACTCGGCGGGCAGCCCGGCGATGGCCCGGTCGACGGCGGCCTGGTCGCGGACGTCGAGACGGAACGTGTGGACCACGGACTTGTGCTCGCTCTCGAGGGCCCGAGACAGCTTTTCGATCCGTTCGACGCGGCGGCCGCACAGGAGGACCCTCGCGCCCAGGGCGGCAAAGGCCCGGGCCGTCGACTCCCCTATCCCGGAACTCGCCCCGGTGATGAAAACGATCTTGTCTTTAAGAGACAGCATGCGATGGCTCCTTGGATATTCAAGCATAGGGGCGCCCCCCACCCAAGTCAAGCCCGCCCCAATTCGGTGACACACAACTAAAATCACTTAATTATTCGGGTCGGAGCAGCCAAGCCGGCTTGGGAGAACCAGGTGACGCGCCGGGAGCGATCGATCCCGCCGTTCTTCGAATTAAGTGTATTTAGTTGTGTGTCACCGTTATGGTATACATGGGCCATGATGGATGCGCCCGGCCCGTCGGCCTTCAAGAGATGGCTGGTCGCCGCGCGGCCCTGGTCATTCCCGGCTTCGACCATGCCCGTCGTCTTCGGCACGGCCCTGGCCGTGGTCATGGGGGAAGCCCGATTCTCGCCTCTCCGCTTTCTCTGGGCGATCGCCACTATGGTCCTCCTCCACGCGGCGGCCAACATCCTCAGCGACGCCTTCGATTTCCGCCACGGTCTCGATCGCGAGGTGACGCCGGTCAGCGGCGCTGTCGTCCGCGGCTGGCTCACGGATATCCAGGCCAGGCGCTGCGCCGCCGTGCTCTTCGGCCTCGGCACGATCTCCGGCCTGCTCATCGCCCGGGCCGCCGGGCGGCCGCTCTTCATCGTCGGCGGCGTCGGCGTGGCCGTGGGCGCCGGATACACGCTCCTCAAGGCCCGGGCCCTCGGCGACCTGGCGGTCTTCCTCGACTTCGGCCTCCTCGGCGCCGCCGGCGCCTGGATCGTCCAGGCCGGCTCGTTCTCCTGGCTGCCCGTCCTCTGGACCGTACCCATGGCCATGCTCGTCATCGCCATTCTCCATGCCAACAACTGGCGCGACATCGCCTCGGACGGCGAGCGCCGGGTGAGCACCGTGGCCGGGCATCTCGGCGACCGCGGGTCGCTCGCCTATTACGGCGTTCTCATTTTCGGGCCGGTCTTCATCGACCTGGCCTTCATCGCTCTGCCCCGCCTCTCCCGCGGACCTCTCCGCCCGATGCCCTGGACCTTCCTCCTGGTCCTTCTGGCCCTGCCCAACGCCCTGCGGCTCTGGGGCCGGGCCGTGCGCCGCGCCGCCCCCCGCGCGCCCCTCGATTTCATCATCCTCGACGGCGCGACGGCCAGCCACAACCTCGTCTTCGGCCTCCTCAGCACGGCGGCCGTCATTCTCGAAGGGATCCTGCGGTGGGGGTGAGCCTGAACCGGACAGGCCCGGGTCCTCGCACGATCGGCGCGGCAGGGTTGCTGGCCGCCGTTCTGTTCATCGCCCTGTTCAGGCTCCGGCACCTTGGTCCCCTCGACTTCTGGGCCTGGCTGGCCCTTAATATTGTCATCGTCGTCGGCCTGGGCTTCTTCATCGACAGAGATTACGTCAAAAGGCTCGCCCGGGACTTGCGCTTGGGCTTATTAAGGAAAGTGGGTTTCGGCATCGCTTCCGCCGCGGCCCTGTACGGAGTCTTCGCTGTCGGCCGCGCCCTGGCCCTGCGCCTCTTCCCTTTCGCCGCGGCCGGGATCGACCATGTCTATGCCCTTAGGACCGGCGTCCCGATCCTGAGGGTCGTGCTGCTCATCGCCCTGATCATCGGCCCCGGCGAGGAGCTCTTCTGGCGCGGCTTCTTCCAGGAGCGGACAGGCGCCACGACCAAGCCCGCCTTCGGGTTTATTCTGACCGCCGTGCTTTACACCGCCGTCCATCTGGCCAGCGGGAACATCATGCTCGTCCTGGCCGCCGCGGTCTGCGGCGTCTTCTGGGGCTGGCTCTACCTGCGCTTCCGCTCGCCCGTCCTCAACATCATCAGTCATACGCTCTGGGACCTGGCCGTGTTCGTCGTGTTCCCCTTTTAGTGGCCATCTTTCTTGCCGTCAAGAACGGGGACACGTACCGACGCGGTACATGTCCCCTCAGCCGGCGAGGTGTTCGATCAGGATCTTCGTGCCGATGCCGATCAGGACGAGTCCGCCGATGAGCTCGGCCCGCTTGCCCACGACCCGGCCGACGACCGGACCCAGCTTGGCCCCGACGACGGTCAGGGCGAAGCTCGTGGCCCCGATGACGGCCGCCGGATAGAGAACCTTGGTGCCGACGACGCCGAGGCTCAGCCCCACGGCCAGGGCGTCGATGCTGGTGGCCAGGGCCAGAAGAAGGAGCCGCCGGCCATGGGTCTGGTCGGGCCGGCAGGCCTTCTCCTCGTCGGTCATCTCGACGGATTCGTGGATCATCCGGCCGCCGATCAGGACGAGCAGCCCGAACGCGACCCAGTGGTCGAACCGCGCGATGAGACCGAGCAGCCGGTCGCCGGCGAACCAGCCGATGACCGGCATGACGAACTGGAACCCTCCGAAATAAGCGGCCATCCGCAGGGCCTGCTTCATGGACAGTCCCCGTGCCCCGCAAGCTAGCCCCATGGTGATGGCGAAGCAGTCCATGGCCAGCGCCGCCGCGATCCCAAGGATAAGAGCAAATGACATCTTTATTCTCCGAATTGATCATTATATCAAAAGGTCCCTGCCGGAGTGATGGCCGAACGCCGGCGGCGAGGGATATTGCCTCGCAGATCCCCGTTGCTGGAGAGGGGGCCCGCGTAGCGGGGGGAACCGTGCGAACCGGTTCCCGGGGGGCCGGGGAGCCAGAGGCAATTCCCGAGCAAAGCCGCGTGAGGGGCATCCGCGCCGGGCCGTTCCATGATATAATGGCGGATTCGGGCAGTCCCATGGCGACCACAGAGAGCATCATCCTTCGCGGTGTCCGGGTCCACAACATCAAGGGCGTCGACCTGGACATCCCCCTGAACAAGCTCATCGTCGTCACCGGGGTCAGCGGTTCGGGCAAATCCTCTCTGGCCTTCGACACGCTCTACGCCGAGGGCCAGCGCCGCTACATCGAGTCCCTTTCCTCCTACGCCCGCCAGTTCCTCGAGCGGATGGACAAGCCCGACGCCGATCTCATCGAGGGCATCCCGCCGGCCATCGCCATCCAGCAGAAGGGCGCGGCCAAGAACCCCCGTTCGACCGTGGCCACGGTCACCGAGATCTTCGATTTCCTCCGGGTGCTCTTCGCCCGCATCGGCACCGTCCATTGCCTCCAGTGCGGCCGGCCGGTCGCCCGCGACACGATCGACGGCATCGTCGCCGAGCTCTCCCGCGAGCCCTCCGGCACGCGCGCCAACGTCACCTTCTCCTGGCCGCGCGAGCGGGGCCTGGCCTTGCTCAAGAAGGACGGCTTCACCCGGGCCGTCGCCGCCGGCGCGGTCGTCGATCTCGAAGCCGCGCCCAAAACGCCCGACACCGTGGACGTCCTCGTCGACCGGATCACCCTCGGGGTCGACGAACGGGAGCGCCTGACCGACTCGCTCGAGATGGGCCTCAAGAAGGGCCAGGGCCGGGTCGCCGTCCGGACCGAGGACGGGCGCGAGCTCCGCTTTTCCGAGAAGCTCGAGTGCCGCGCCTGCCGGCTGCCCGCCGAAGACCCCTACCCCAACCTGTTCTCCTTCAACAGCCCGCACGGGGCCTGCCCCGAATGCCACGGCTTCGGCGACCTGGCCGTCATCGACGAGGACAAGGTCATCCCCGACCGCACGAAGAGCCTGGAGCAGGGCGCGGTCGAGCCCTGGACGAAGCCCCTGTCCAAGGGCATGCAAAAGGAGCTCTTGGCCGAGGCCCGGCGCCGGAAGATCCCGACCAACGTCCCCTTTCACGACCTCCGTTCCAAGGACCAGCGATTCGTCTTCGAGGGCGGCGACGGCTACTACGGCGTCAAGGGCTTCTTCGATTGGCTCCAATCCAAAAAGTATAAGGTCCAGGTCCGGGTCCTGCTCAGCCGCTACCGGAAGTACGTCGCCTGCCCGGCCTGCGCCAAGACCCGGCTCAACGCCCAGGCCCTGGCCGTCCGCGTCCAAGGCCTGAATATCGGCGAGGTCGTCCGCATGACCGTCGGTGAGGCCTCGGACTTCTTCACCGGCCTCGACCTCCGGCCGTACGACCGCCAGGTGGCCGACAAGCTCGTCCAGGAGATCCGCGGCCGCCTCCGCTTCCTCATGGAGGTCGGCCTCGACTACATCGCGCTCGACCGCATGACCTTCACCCTGAGCGGCGGCGAGGCCCAGCGCATCAGCCTGGCCGCGGCCCTCAGCGCCTCGCTCGTGGGGACGCTCTTCGTCCTCGACGAGCCCTCGATCGGGCTCCACCCGCGCGACAACCTCCGCCTCGTCCAGATCCTGCGGTCCCTCAAGGACATCGGCAACACCGTCGTCGTCGTCGAGCACGACCCGGACATCGTCGGCGCCGCCGAGCACGTCATCGACATGGGCCCGCGCGCGGGCGAAGCCGGCGGCGAGGTCGTTTTCGAAGGCTCGTGGCTGGCCTTCCTGCGCAGCCCCGAATCCCTCACGGCCCAGTACATTCGCGGCGAGAAGGCCGTCGCCCTGCCGCCGGCCCGCCGGCCGGTCAAGGCCTTCCTCGAGGTCCGCGACGCCCACAAGCACAATCTCAAGCACATCGACGTCCGCATCCCCCTCGGCCTCTTCACCTGCGTCACCGGCGTATCCGGCTCGGGCAAAAGCACCCTCGTCCACGACGTCCTCTTCGAGGGCCTCGAACGGACGTCCGAGAACGGCTTCGGAGAGATCCTCGGCCGGGACAAGATCGCCAAGGTCATCATGGTCGACCAGTCCCCCCTGAGCGCGTCCCCGCGGTCGATCCCGGCCACCTATACCAAGGCCATGGACGGCATCCGCGACCTCTTCAGCGACACCCGCGAGGCCAAGCTCATGGGCTTCCGCCCGGGCTTCTTCTCCTTCAACACGGCCGGCGGCCGCTGCGAGGACTGCAAGGGCGCCGGCGTCCAGGTCGTCGAGATGCAGTTCCTGTCGGACGTCAGCCTCGTGTGCGACGCCTGCAAGGGCCGGCGGTTCAAGAAGGAGATCCTCGACGTGCGCTGGAACGGCAGGAACATCGACGAGGTCCTCGGCCTGAGCGTCACCGAGGCCTGCCTCTTCTTCGCCGGACGGCCCGAGATCACGAAAAAGCTCTACCCCCTCGTCGAGGTCGGCCTCGGCTACCTCAAGCTCGGGCAGCCGACGACGACGCTGTCCGGCGGTGAGCTCCAGCGGATCAAGCTGGCCTATTACCTCGTCCACGAGAGGGGCCGGAAGATCCTCTACCTGTTCGACGAGCCGACCATCGGCCTCCATCCCAACGATGTGGCCGTCCTGCTCAGGTCCTTCCAGAAGCTGGTCGCCGAGGGACACACCGTGGTCGTTATCGAGCACAATCTCGATGTCGTCAAGTGCGCCGACCACGTCATCGACCTCGGTCCCGAGGGCGGCGAGGCCGGCGGCCGGGTTGTCGCCCAGGGCACGCCCGAGAAGGTGGCCCAGACCCGGGGTTCCATCACGGCCAAGTACCTCAAGGAGGCTCTCGACCGGACCAACGGCCGAAGCGCCGGCACGGCCAAGAAGACGAAAAGCAAGAAGTCCTGAGCCTTTCGCCCCCCCCCAAGTCATCAAATTAAGGTCCATTTTCAGGGCTGACACGGATTCTAAAATTCGCAATAGTGTTCATATTTAACATCTATACTCAATATATCTTGTAATAGATTTATTTTTAATTACTTATGATATATATGCGCCTTATTTATGACCCATTATTGTACATTTTATTGGCGGCCTTGATTTGCGAATATGTTCGTCTAATATATTCATATTAAAACAGTTATACAATCTTTTGATTTGTTGGCACCGTTCTTGCCATTAAGATGGTTGTCATGAATGAAAAAGGAGCGGTCCCAATGAAAGCCAGATCTGCCCTTATCGTCCTGGCCGCCTGTCTCGTTGCGGCGGCACCCTTGGCGGCGTCGGAGGCCGTCTGGGAAGTCCTCATCACGACCGGGCTTCAGCCCTCGTCCCTGGTCCTGCCCAATCCGCTGCCGGCGCCCGCCCTCGTCCCCCTCGAGCTCCTGGCCGCCGAGCCCGCCGCGGATCCCTTGCCCCAGATAATGGCCCCGCCGCGGATCCCCTCGTTCAATACCGGCCGCGGGTCCGGCCGCTCGCTGTTCGACGCCAACCTGGTGCTCATGGTCGGGCTGAACGTCGCCGATTACTTCACCACCAAGGAAGCCCTCAAGTACCCCGGCATGGAGGAGACCAATCCCCTCATGAGGCCGTTCGTCAAGAGCCCGGCCGCGTTCGCCGCCATCAAATTCGGCACGACGGCCCTGACCTATGTGAGCTTCAAGGCCATCTTCAAGAGGAACAAGACCGTGGCCTGGGTCATGGCCACGGCCACCAACTGCCTGCTCTCCTATGCCGTGGCCAACAACGTCCGCCTGATCCAGGCGGCCAAGGTCCAATGAGGCCGGAGAACGTGCCTTGAACGTCTATCTGCAGCGCTACCTAGGGCTCGACGAGGCCCGCGAGTTCGCCAGACCCGCCGGGTTTCCGACCCTCCGGACACTGGAAAAGGACTATATCGGCTTCCTGCTCGATATCACGGCCCAGAACAGGGCCGAGGTCTCCCGGATCCTGGCCATCTCCCGCTCGACGCTCTACCACAAGATCAGCCGCTACGGGATCCGCGGCGACGACGCGGACACGTCCGCGCCCTGACCCCTCAGAGCCACTTTTTCCGGCGGAAGAAAGCGAACATCGCTCCGACGGCCGCGACGATCGTCAGCCAGACGAGCGCGTAGCCCCAGCGCCAGCCGATCTCGGGCATGTTCGGGAAGTTCATCCCGTAGACACCGACGAGGAACGTGATGGGGATGAAGACCGTCGAGATGATGGTCAGCACCTTCATGATCTCGTTCATCCGGTTGGAGACGCTCGAGAGATAGGTCTCGACCATGCTGGTCAGGATCTCCCGGAAGGATTCGACCGTGTCGATGACCTGGATGGCATGGTCGTAGACGTCCCGGAGGAAGACCCCCGTCGTTTTCTTGATGAGCGGCGTTTCCATCCGCTCGAGGCCGCTGACGACCTCGCGAAGGGGCCAGACCGACTTGCGCAGGCCGATCATCTCGCGCTTGAGGACGTGGATCTCGTGGAGCAGCCCCCGGCGGGGCTCGTCGACGAGCGTCTCCTCCAGGGCGTCGATCTTCTCGCCGAGCTTCTCCAGGACGAAGAAGTAGTTGTCGACGACCGCGTCGACGATGGCGTAAGCCAGGTAATCGGGGCCGAGCTTGCGGATGCGGCCCTTGCTGCCGCGGATGCGCTCGCGGACCGGGCCGAGGCAGTCGCCCGGCGTCTCCTGGAACGAGAGGACGTAGTTCGGCCCGAGGATCAGGCTGAGTTGGTCGGCCCGCATGTCCAGCCCGTCCGGACCGCACTCGATCATCCGCAGGACGACGAACACGGCATTGCCCAGGTCCTCGACCTTGGGCCGCTGGGTCGTGGTCATGATGTCCTCGAGGACGAGGGGATGGATGTCGAACTTCGCCCCGAGCTGCTCGATGACGGCGGCGTCCTGGACGCCGTCGACATTGATCCAGGTGACCGTCGAGGTCTCCTTGAAGGGGAAACACTCCTCGACCGAGGCCGCCTCCTTCTCCAGGAAGCGGGCGTCGTCGTAATCGATGACCGTGATGCGCGATCGCTCGACCTTCTTGTCGCCGACGTACATCAGGGTCCCGGGATCGAGCCCGGCCTTGTCCGAGCGCCGCGTCTCTTCGCTGGTCATCGCATCCTCCTGGCGGACATTTCCCTCAGGATAGACCGATTCCCCGCGATTTTCCAGCGATAGGACGTGGCCGGCGGGTTTATTTCAGCCGGGCGCCGACGGCGGCCCAGTCGACGGCCTTGAAGAAGGCCTCGATGTAGTCGGCCCGCTTCAGGCCGTAGTCGATCATGAAGGCGTGCTCGAAGACGTCCATGACCAGCAGCGGCACGCCGCCGGCCGGGTGGCTGACGTCGTGCTCGTTGATCCAGAAGTTGATCAGCCGGCCGTTGGACGCGTCCTCGTAGAGGACGACCCAGCCGATGCCCCGCATGGCGCCCGTGGCCCGGAAGTCCTTCTCCCAGGTCTCGAAGTCGCCGTACTGCTCGACGATGCGCCGGCCGATCTGGCCGGCCGGGTCGAGGGGGGCCTTGCCGCCGAGGTTTTCGAAATAGAGCTCGTGGAGCCGCATGCCGTTGAACTCCCAGCCGAGGCGGCGCTTGAGCTCGGCGTATTCGGGGGTGGCCGCCTTGCCGTCCTTGACCATCAGGCCGAGGATGTCGAGGACCTTGTTGGTGTTCGTGACGTAGCCCTGGTAGAGCGTGAAGTGGTTCTTCAGGAGCGTCTCGCTGAACCCGGGCGTGCCCAGAAGCTTGGCGTAATCCTTAGCGGTGTAGTTCATCTCCCCTCCCTTGTTGAGATCGGTTTGGCTGGCGGCCTCCCGCCCGGCGGCCGGAAGGGTCCGGGACGCCGCCAGAGCGGCTCCTCCGAAACCCGCGACTTTGATGAATTCCCGGCGCTTGAGCATGACCGCAACCCTCTGCGCCTAAATCCTCGCATAACCATAGGAATTAGGCAATCTATTTGGCGGCGTCCTTCTCCTCGCCCATGCCGAGCTTGGTCCGGATGGCCTCCTCGAGCTCGCCGGCGAGCTTGGCGTTCTCCTTCAGGAGCCTCTTGACGTTCTCCCGGCCCTGGCCGAGGCGCTCGCCTTTGTAGGAGTACCAGGTCCCCGCCTTCTCGAGGAGGCCGAGGTCGAAGCCCGTGTCGACGAGGTCGCCCTCCTTGGAGATACCCTCGCCGAAGATGATGTCGAACTGGGCCTCGCGGAAGGGCGGGGCCATCTTGTTCTTGACGATCTTGACCTTGGCCCGGTTGCCGATGACGGCCTCGCCGTCCTTGATCACGGACAGGCGGCGCACGTCGATCCTCAGGGAGGCATAGAACTTGAGGGCCCGGCCGCCCGTCGTCGTCTCCGGATTGCCGATGAAGACGCCGATCTTCTCGCGGAGCTGGTTGATGAAGATGAAGCAGGTCTTCGAGCGGGCGACGATGGCCGTCAGCTTGCGCAGGGCCTGGGACATGAGCCGGGCCTGCAGGCCCATGTGGGCGTCGCCCATCTCGCCCTCGAGCTCGGCTTTGGGGACAAGGGCGGCCACGGAATCCACGACGATGACGTCGACCGCGCCGCTGCGGACGAGGACCTCGGCGATCTCGAGGGCCTGTTCGCCGAAATCGGGCTGTGAGATGAGCAGGTTGTCGATGTCGATCCCGATCTTGGCCGCGTACGACGGGGAGAGGGCGTGTTCGGCGTCGATGAAGGCCGCCTGGCCGCCGCGCTTCTGGGCTTCGGCGATGACATGGAGGGCCAGGGTCGTCTTGCCGGTGGCCTCGGGGCCGTAGATCTCGATGACGCGTCCGCGCGGGAAGCCGCCGATGCCCAGGGCCAGGTCGAACGAGATCGAGCCCGTCGGGATGGCCTCGACGGCCACGGCCGCGCCCTTCTGGCCGAGCTTCATGATGGCGCCCTTGCCGAACTGTTTTTCGATCTGGGACAGCGCGGCGTCGATGGCCTTGTGGCGGGAGGACTGCTTCTCTTCGGCTTCGGCGTCCTTCACGGCGGCCGCGTCCTTGGTCGTGTCTCTTTTAACCATGTCTGTTCGCTCCTTGTCGATGTCTTTCCTGGCCATCTTCGCCCTCCCCGTGCTCTCAGAGTTTACCCGGATTCGCCGGGCCTTTCAACCTGGACGATTCCATGGGTCATTCCCACGGCCCTTCACAAGCGTTTTCATGAATGGTCATCGGGGGAAACCGTTGAACATCAGGTCGTAATCGTCGATCAGCCCCTGGTCGGCGAAGCTATAATAGCGGTTCCGGCCGATGATGATGTGGTCGAGGACCTTGATCTGGACGACCCGGGCGGCGAAGACGAGATCGCGGGTGACCTCCCGGTCGCAGAGGGACGGCTCGGGATCGCCCGAGGGATGGTTGTGGGCGAAGATGAGCGCCGAGGCCTCGTAGCGCAGGGCGTCCTTGATGACCTCCCGCGGGTAGACCGCGCTCGAGTCGACCGTCCCCTCGAAGAGGGTCTTCTCCTCGATGACCTGGTTCTTGGGATCGAGGAAGATGACCTTGAACCGCTCCTTCTTCAAGTCCCGAAGGGCGTGGCTGAGGTAGTCGTGGACCTCCTGGGAGGAGTGGCAGACCGGCCGGCTCATCATCTTGTCCTTCAGGAAGCGGCGGGAGACCTCGTGGACGAGCTTCAGGCCGAAGACGTTGCGGGCGCCGATGCCGGGGATGCGCTGGAGGTCCTCCGGCCGGGCCTCGAGGACGCCGCCGAAGGTCTTGAACTCCCGGAGGGCCTCCCGGGCCGGCCGCTTGCAGTCCCGGCGCGGAGTGCCCAGCGTCAACAGGAGCTCGACGACCTCGTAGTCCAGGAACGCGGCCAGACCCCCGTTGAGGAATTTCTGCCTCAGGCGGTCCCTATGCCCGTCCCTGTCGGGCGCCCCGCCCGCCTGTCCGCCCGTCCGCTCGTCCATTGCGTCCCAATATAGGGACGCCGCAGCGACCCGTTTTCTCTCGCCGGCCGGAGCTCAGTCCTTGTACAAAAGGTCGATCAGCGGCTTGAAAACCTTTTCGACGATGTGCCGCTTGACCTTGAGCGACGGCGTCAGCTCGGTGTCGGCGTCGAAGTCGCGCTCGAGCAGGACGATCTTCTTGATCCGCTCGTAGGAGGCCAGGTTGGGCGTCGCCCGGTTGACCTCGGCCAGCATGAAGCTCGTGATCTCCTCGCGCCCGACCAGCTCCTTGCGGCTCCCGAAGGGGATGCCCTTGGCCCGGGCGTAGACTTCGAGCTTGTCGAAGTTCGGCACGATCAGGGCCGAGATGAACTTGCGCCCGCCGCCCACAACGACGGCCGTCTGGACGTAGGGATTGGCCTTGAGCGTGTTCTCGATGGGCTGGGGCGAGACGTTCTTGCCGCCGGCGGTGATGAGAATGTCCTTTTTCCGGTCGGTGATGACGAGGAAGCCCTCCTCGTCGAAATGACCGATGTCGCCGGTGTGGAACCAGCCGCCCTCCATGGCTTCGCGGGTCTCCTGCTCTTTCTTGTAATAGCCCTTCATGACATTGGGACCCTTGGCCAGGATCTCGCCGTCCGGGGCGATCTTGATCTCGACCTCGGGCACGGGCTGCCCGACCGTCCCGAACTTCATCTTGTCGAAGGTGTTGCACGTCAGGACGGGCGCGGTCTCGGTCAGGCCGTAGCCCTCGAGGATGGTGATGCCGATGGCGTAGAAGAACTCGGCCACGTCGCCCGACAGGGGCGCGCCGCCCGAGACGAAGAAGTGGACCCGGCCGCCGGTCTTCTCGACGATCTTGCCGTAGACGAGCTTGGCCGCGATCTTCCGCTGCAGGCCGAGCCACCCGGGGATGGGCTGGTGGCGGATCCGGCGGGCGCCGTACTTCTTGCCGACGCCGAGGGCCCAGAAGAAGATCTTCCTCTTGAGCGGCGACTGGGCCAGGACGTTGTCCATGACCTTGGCGTAGATCTTGTCGAAGAGCCGGGGCACGCTGATCATGATGGTCGGCCGGACCTCGAGGAGGTTCTCGGCCACGGTCTCGATGCTCTCGGCGTAGTAGATCGAGGCGCCTTTGTAGATCCAGGAGAAGGTCGTCATCCGCTCCAGGACGTGGGACAAGGGAAGGAAGGAGAGGATCGTATCCTTGACGCTGAACTCCGTCACGGCGTCGAGGGCCTTGGAGTTGGAGACGAAATTGCCGTGGGTCAGCATGACCCCCTTCGGGACGCCCGTCGTTCCCGAGGTGTAGATGATCGAAGCCAGGTCGCCGGGCTTGACGGCCAGGGCCCGCTTCTCGAAGAGCCCGGGGTCGGCGGCGGCGATGGTCTTGCCACGGGCCATGACCTCGGACAGGCTGACGACGCCCTGCGGCCCCTCCTCGTCGATGAGGATGAAGTGGTGGACGCTGCGGAGCTCGGCGCGCACGGCCTCGACCTTGAGCCAGAGGTTCCGGTTGGAGCAAACCACGATCCGGGCGTCCGAATCGTTGATGATGTATTTGACCTGCTCCGGCATGAGCGAGGTGTAGATGGGGACGGTGACCGCGCCGGCGCAGAGCGTGGCGAAGTCGGTGATCGTCCACTCGGGCCGGTTCTCGGAAAAGATGACCAGCTTGTCGCCCT
>Ga0209254_10001409_pt1 | contig 21462 bp, 19 predicted proteins | sample FrelakmetDIP11DI_FD_187148 | JGI IMG/M metagenome (GOLD analysis project Ga0209254, IMG submission 187148) | Freshwater lake sediment microbial communities from the University of Notre Dame, USA, for methane emissions studies - DIP11 DI (SPAdes)... | ecosystem: Environmental > Aquatic >...
GGCCTTCAACCTGGCCATCGCAATGCAAGGCAACGTGCGTTCGCGTTCGCTGCGGGCCTTCTCGGCCAGCGAGATGGAGACCGTGCTGGCCAAGCTGCCGTGAGTTGACGCGGCGCGCTATCCGCGCTCTGCGGCGGGGTAGCGCGCGCGCACGGTGGCCAGGGCGCGCTGGTACACCGCGGTGGCGTCGCTCTGCATGTTGACCGTCATGCGCAGGTCTTCGAGCAAGCCGTTGTTCAGGCCATAGACCCAACCGTGAACGGCGACATCCTGGCCGCGCTGCCAGGCGTCCTGCACGATGGTGGTCTGGCAGACATTGAGTGCCTGCTCGACCACATTCAACTCACACAAGGCGTTGACACGCTCATCCGCCGGCAGGCTGGCCAGCCAGTCCTGGTGACGGTTGCGAACGTCCTGCACATGGCGGATCCAGTTGTCGGCCAGGCCGATGCGGCGGTCGGCCAGCGCCGCGGCCACGCCGCCGCAATTGGAGTGGCCGACGACGATGATGTGCTTGACCTGCAACACATCCATCGCGAACTGGATCACCGACAGGCAGTTCAGGTCGGAGTGCACCACCACATTGGCCACGTTGCGGTGGACGAACAGCTCGCCCGGCGCCAGGTCCACCAGTTCGTTGGCCGGCACGCGGCTGTCGGCGCAGCCGATCCACAGGTACTGCGGTGCCTGCTGCTGCAACAGGCCGGTGAAGAAACCCGGCTGGCGGGCCTCCACCTTCCTGGCCCAGAGGCGGTTGCTGTTCAGCAGTTCTTGAAGTTCGGTGTCCATCGGCAGCGAGTGTATGCGCGGCCAGCGACCGGCTAAGCTTGTCGCATGAGCGATTCGACCACCCCTTCAGTTCGCAGCGTCCTGGTCACCGGCGGCGGCAGCGGCATCGGCGCGGCGATCGCGCGCGCCTTCGCAGTCCAAGGCTGCCGTGTCGTGGCCACCGGCGTCAGTGACGCCGAAGTCGCCGCGGCAAAGCTGCAGCCTGGGTTTGCCAACATCGATGTCCGGCTGCTCGACGTTCGCAACGGCGCAGCCGTGGCGGCCCTGGTGGCCGACATCGATGCGCTCGACGTTCTCGTCAACTGCGCCGGCACCATCCGCCGCGCTGGCGCCGAGCATGACCCCGAGGTCTTCGCCGAGGTGCTCGACATCAACCTCACCGGCACAATGCGCACCTGCACTGCTGCCCGCGGCAAACTCGCAGCCAGCCGCGGCTGCGTCATCAACACCGCGTCGATGCTGAGCTTCTTCGGTGGCGGGCTGGTGCCCGGCTACAGCGCCAGCAAAGGGGGCGTGGCCCAGCTGACCAAGAGCCTGGCGATCGCCTACGCGGCCGAAGGCATCCGCGTCAACGCCGTGGCGCCGGGCTGGATCGCGACACCGCTGACGCAGCCCTTGCACAGCGATCCGGCGCGCTCGGACCCGATCGTCGCGCGCACGCCGCTCGGCCGCTGGGGCACACCGGAGGACGTGGCCGGGCCGGTGCTGTTCCTGGCCAGCCCGGCGGCGCGCTTCGTCACCGGCGTGATCCTGCCAGTGGATGGCGGCTACCTGATCGCCTGAACCCCAAGGAAGCAAGAGCCATGATCGTCCAGCTCCCCGGCATCCAGCCCGAAATTGCGGTTCAGGCCATTCCCGACGACGAGCGCGTCTGGGTGCCGCAAGCCCCCGAGGTCTGGTTCCGGCCGCTGCTGCTGAACACGGTGACCGGCAGCTGGTGCAACCTGCTGCGCGTGCGCAAAAGCGGCGTGCTGTCGCGCCACATCCACCCGTCGTGGGTGACCGGCTACGTGATCAAGGGTTCGTGGCGCTACCTCGAGCACGACTGGGTCGCACACGAAGGCGCCTTCGTCTACGAGCCGCCGGGCGAGATCCACACCCTGGTGGTCGATGAAGCCGCCGGCGGCGCGCAAGAGATGATCACCTTCTTCAACATCGCCGGCGCGATGGTCTATGTCGATGCGGCCGGCAACACCACCGGCTACGAAGACGTCTTCACGAAGATCGCGATGTGCAGGAAGCACTATGCGGCGGTGGGGCTGGGCGAAGGGTACGTCGACCAGTTCGTGCGCTAGGCGGGTCCGCTGGCCGCAGCCGACGATTCGACCGGTTCGGCGATCAACTGCGCAATCAACGCACCGGCGCGCAAGTCATCGAGCGCGCCGAAGTGGTTTAGCCGCAGCCGGCCCTGGCGGTCGATCAGCAGCAGGCTCGGCGTGCCACGCAAGCCGTAAGCCGCCATCGTGCAGGGCACGGCGTCTTGCGTCGACGGCCTGTCGATGCCAATGGGGAACGTCAGGCGGTACTCGTGCGCGAAGACACGCAGGGCGTCGGGTGTCATAACCGCGTGGTGCTCGAATACCGTATGCAGGCCGATCACGGCCACATCGCCCGCATCGAACGCCTCGTGGATCCGCAGCGTCTGCGGCAGGCCGTGCGACACGCAACCCGGGCACAGCATCTGGAAGGCGTGCAGCACGACCACGCGGCCGCGCAGATCGGCCAGGCTGATCGGCGCGGGCGTGTTGAGCCACTCGCTCACGTCGAGCGGCGGGGCGATGCCGAAGTGGTTGTTCATTGCGGATGGGTCGGAAATTATCAGGCCGCGAGGCCGACACCGAGGGCGGCCAGGCGCTCGATGGCCGCGGCGTCGAAGCCCCAATCGACCAGCGCCTCGCGGCCGCCGGCGCCGCGCTCGGGCGGGCCACCGCGTACCGCGCCGGGTGTGCGCCCGAACAGCGGCGCGGGGGCAGGCTGTTCGATGCCGGCGACTTCAATGGTGCGCTGGCGTGCCTGGTTGTGCGGGTGCGCCCGGGCCTCGGCGAAGTCGAGCACCGGTGCGAAGCAGGCGTCGGCGCCGTCGAACACGGCGCACCACTCGTCGCGCGTCTTGCTTCGCACAGCCGCAGCGAAGCGCTCGCGCAACTCTGGCCAGTGCGCGCGATCGTGCTGCGCCGGCAGGTCTTGCCCGGCGAGGCCCAGGCGCTCGATCAGCACGGCATAGAACTTCGGCTCGAGCGCACCGATGGCGACATGCCGGCCGTCCTTCGTCGCGTAGCTGTCGTACCACGGGGCGCCCGTGTCGAGCAGGTTGACGCCGCGTTCGTCGCGCCATTGCCCGGCCGTCAACATGCCGGCGAACATCGTCGTCATCAGCGAGGCACTGTCGACCATCGCTGCATCGATCACCTGGCCGCGCCCCGAGCGCCGCGCTTCGATCACGCCGCAGACGATGCCGAAGGCCAGCAGCATGCCGCCGCCGAAATCGCCGACCAGGTTCAGTGGCGGCACCGGGGCTTCACCGGCGCGGCCGACGGCGCCCAGCACACCGGCCAGCGCGATGTAGTTGATGTCGTGGCCGGCGCGCTCGGCCAGCGGGCCGGTCTGGCCCCAGCCGGTCATGCGGCCATAGACCAGCTTGGCATTGCGCGGCAGCAGCACGTCGGGGCCCAGGCCCAGCCGCTCCATCACGCCGGGCCGAAAGCCCTCGACCAGCACGTCGGCCTTGTCCGCCAACTTCAGCGCCGCCTGCAGGCAGCCAGCGGTCTTCAGGTCCAGCATGATTGAGCGGCGCCCGCGCAGCATCGTGTCGCTCCAGCGTGGGCTCTCCAGGCCGAGTGCCGGTGCATTCATGCGATCGACGAGCAACACGTCGGCGCCCATGTCGGCCAGCAGCATGCCGGCGAACGGCGCAGCGCCGATCGACTCGAACTCGAGCACCCGCAATCCGGCCAAGGGGCCCATCTGCTGGTCGAAGGTTTCAGCCATGGCGTAAGCAAGCGAGTCGAGCTGTCGTGCCACAAGTATCAGCCCGAAGCCTGTCCGCCTCACCGGTCCTGCAGCCCGATTGGCTATGCTCAAGCAATGTCATCCGTATCAAGCCGACAAGCCGAAGAACAGCGTGTCCTGGCGACTGAGGACGAGTACGTCGCCGCAGAAGTGAGCCGCGACGACGCAGCGCTGCGCCGACTGATCGATGACAAGTTCGTCTTCAACTCGAGCCAGGGCACGACCTCGGGCAAGGCAGAGTTGATCCAGAGCGTCCTCAAGATGGCCATGGTCGGTCAGACCGTTCGCGAGCGCTCGGTTCTCATCGAGGGGGACATCGCGTTCACCTTTGGCACAGCGGATCTGAGGCTCGCCAGCCCTGGCAAGGCGGAGTCCACCTCCAGCCTGCGCTACACATCCGCCTACGTGAAGCGGCAAGGCCAGTGGCGAATGCTCGCACTCCAGATGCAGCAGCGAGCTTCGAAATAGCGGTCGTCACAGCATGCGCACCCTCCACACCCCGCTGTGTTCGCTCGAGCCCCAGGTGGTCGCTCACGCGAACGAGATGTTTGCGGTGCTGTCGGATCCCGCCATCTACGAGTTCGAAGGTGAACCCCCGCCGTCCATCGAACGATTGGCCGAAGGCTATCGCCGCAAGGAGAGCAGGCTGTCGCCCGATGGCGCCGAGCGGTGGCTGAACTGGGTCGTGCGCCTGCCCAACGGGCACCTCGCTGGCTACGTGCAGGCCACCGTCTTGCAGACGGGTGCGTCGTACATCGGCTACGAGTTCTCGAGCCAGCACTGGCGCCTGGGCTTGGGCAGTGCGTCGGTCGGCGCGCTGCTCGATGAACTCGCATCCGCCTACCAGGTGCACACCTTCGTCGCCGTCCTCAAGGCAGCCAACTATCGATCGACCGGCATGCTTGCGAAGCTCGGCTTCAGTCCCTGTCCCGCGGAGCAAGCCGCTGAGTTCGAGTCGGAGGCCGACGAGATCATCCTGGTCAAGTCCTCGGCCCTACACCTTGCACAGTTGCCCGCGAACTCGGCCTGACGCCGCCGTCAAGTCAGTTGCAACCGCCCTCGAACGTGGCGCCGCGGATCGGGTCACAAGCACCGCCGCAACAGCGTGCGATCCGGGTCTGTACGGATATCCAGTATCGTTGCGGTCTGGACACCGCCATGTCGACCGTCACCGCCACTCGCCCCGACCCGTTCGCAACGCTCAATGCCGAGCAGCGAGCGGCCGTCGACCACGGCATCGGCAACGAGCTTGCGCCGCCGCTGCTGGTGATCGCCGGGGCGGGCACCGGCAAGACGATGACATTGGCCTCGCGCGTGGCGCGGCTGGTGATCGCCGGGGCCGACCCGCAGCGCATCCTGCTGCTGACGTTCTCGCGCCGCGCGGCGCAGGAGATGGAGCGCCGCTGCGGGCGGGTGTTGCATGCGGCGCTCGGCTTCAGTGCCACGCAGCGCGCGCCGGGTCTGCCCTGGGCGGGCACCTTCCACAGCATCGCCGCACGCTTGCTGCGCGAGGCCGCCGGTGCCATCGGCCTGTCGCCGCAGTTCACGATCCACGATCGCGGCGATGCCGAAGACCTGATGGGTCTGGTACGACAGGAGCTGGGGCTGGCGGCGACGGCCAAGCGTTTCCCGCTGAAGGGCAGCTGCCTGGCGATCTACTCGCGGGTGGTCAACAGCCAGTTGCCGGTCGATACCGTCGTGTCGTCGCTGTATCCGTGGTGCCTGGGCTGGGAGAGCGAGCTCAAGCAGTTGTTCCGCGCCTACGTGCAGGCCAAGCAGCAACAGCAGGCGCTCGACTACGACGACCTGCTGATGTACTGGCAGCAGATGATGGCCGAGCCGGCGTTGGCGGCTGCGATCGGTGCGCGCTTCGACCATGTGCTGGTCGATGAGTACCAGGACACCAACCGCTTGCAGGCCGCGATCCTGAAGGCGCTGAAGCCCGATGGGCGCGGCCTCACCGTGGTGGGCGACGACGCGCAGTCGATCTACGCCTTTCGCGCGGCCGAGGTGCGCAACATCCTCGACTTCCCGGCGCAGTACGACCCGCCGGCGCAGGTGGTCACGCTGGATTGCAACTACCGCTCCACGCAGGCCATCCTCGATGCATCGAATGCGCTGATTTCATTGGCTGCGGAGCGCTTCACGAAGAACCTGTGGAGCGACAAGACCGGCGCGCGCCCGCGGCTGGTGACCGTCGTCGACGAGATGGCGCAGGCTCGCTGGGTGGCCGACGAAGTGCTGCTGCTGCGCGAGGGCGGGCTGGCCTTGAAGCAGCAGGCGGTGCTGTTTCGCACCGGCCACCACAGTGCGGCGCTCGAGCTGGAACTGACGCGACGCAACATCCCTTTCGTCAAGTACGGCGGCCTCAAGTTCCTGGAAGCCGCGCATGTGAAGGACTTGCTCTCGGTGCTGCGCTGGGTGCAGAACCCGCGCAGCCGGCTGGCCGGGTTTCGCGTCGCGCAGTTGGTCGCCGGCATGGGCCCGGCCTCGGCACGGCGCCTGCTCGACGCGATGGCCGCCGCGCCCGATCCCGCGCAGGCGATGCGCGAGTTCAAGCCGCCGGCCGCCGCAGCAGGTGAATGGCAGGCCTGGCTGAGCGTGCATGACGCGCTGACGCCGGGCAGCTGGCCCGAAGACGTTGCCACCGCGGCGCGCTGGTACCAACCCCAGCTGGAGCGCCTGCACGACGACGCCGCGATCCGCGCCGGCGACCTGGCGCAACTCGCGCGCATTGCCCAGGGCTTCTCGAGCCGCGAGCGCTTCCTGGCCGAGCTGACGCTCGACCCGCCCGAGGCCACCAGCGATGAATCCGGTGCGCCGCACCGCGACGAGGACTACCTGATCCTGTCCACCATGCACTCGGCCAAGGGCCAGGAATGGTCCGCGGTGTTTGTGCTCAATTCCGTCGATGGCTGCATGCCGTCCGACATGGCCACCGGCAGCGCGGCCGAGATCGAAGAAGAGCGCCGCCTGCTGTACGTGGCCATGACGCGCGCCAAGCGCCACCTGGCGCTGCTGGTGCCACTGCGCTTCCATGTCACGCAGCAGGCGAAGTACGGTGACCGGCATCTGTATGGCTCGCTGACCCGCTTCATTCCGCCGGCAGTCGCGGCGCTATTCGACAGCGTGGGCCCGGCCGATGGTGATGCCGACGCAATGCCGCTGCACCTTGCTCCCGCGACGATCGACGTCGCGGCGCGGGTCAGGGGCCTGTTCTGAGCCTGCGCAACGCAGCTTGTCAGCCGTGCGCAAACACGGCAGGATGCGTCGAACCCATGCCATCTCGATGAACACGAGGGATCGATGCTCGACAACAGTTCCAACCACCGCGCGATCAGTCGCCGCAAAGTGCTCGGCCTCGTGCCTGCGCTGGCCGCCATGTCCGCGATGCCGGGATGCGGCGGGGACCCCGGTGGCGGGGCGCCAGACCCCGGCGGGCCGCCGCCGGCGCCCGGGGTCGATGGCCCGGCATGGTGGGGCTTCGGCCGCGACGCACAACATTCGGCGGTCGGCGCCATCGCGACGCAGGATCTGAGGCGCATCTCGTGGTCGACGCCGGTCGACCTGGCGCCGCAGTACCAGGCCAGTGGTTCGCTGCTCATCCACTATGGCTCGCCCGTCGTGACCACGCGCAACACCGTGATCGTGCCGGTGAAAACCGGGGCCACGGGTGGCTTTCGCTTCGAAGCGCGCTCGGGGGGCAATGGCGGTCTGATCTGGTTCGCCGACAGTGACTACATCCTGCCGGCGCACAACTGGGTGCCGAGCTACAACCTGGCGCTGACCACGGGCAACCGCCTCTACGCACCGGGCGCGGGCGGCAAGCTGTTCGTGCGCGACAACGCCGATTCGGCGACGGGCGCGCTGCAGCGGGCGGTGTTCTTCGGCGAGGCGGCCTACGCCGCGGCGCCGGCGACCTACGACGCCACGGTCTTCATCAATACGCCGCTCACGGTCGATGGGCGGGGCAACGTCTTCTTCGGCTTCATTGTCACGGCGCCGAACCCGGCGAACCTGCTGAGCGGCATCGCGCGCATCGGCGCCGATGGCGCCGGCAGCTGGGTACCGGCCGCCGCTGTGGCCAACGACCTGACCATCAGCAAGGTCGCGATGAACTGCGCGCCTGCGGTCTCGCCCGATGGCCGCACGCTGTACGTCGTGGTGAACACCGCACGCCTGGTCAACCAGGTCCAGAGTGGCTATCTGGTGGCGCTCGACGCCAGCACGCTGGCCGTTCGGGCCCGGGTGCCATTGCGCGACCCTGGCAGTGCCGGCGGCAGCGCCCCGGCACGGGTCAGCGACGACAGCACGGCCTCGCCGACGGTCGGCCCCGACGGCAAGGTCTACTTCGGCGTGCTCGAAAATCTCTTCGGCAGCCACAACGGCCGCGGCTGGCTGCTGCAGTTCAATGCCGTGCTCGGGTCGAGCGGCGTGCCCGGCGGCTTCGGCTGGGACGACACCGCGTCGGTCGTGCCGGCGTCGATGGTGCCGTCGTACAGCGGTGCGTCGCCCTACCTGCTGATGGTCAAGTACAACAATTACCGCGGCGCGGGCTACGGCGACGGCGTCAACCAACTCGCCGTCATCGACCCGAACGTGTTGCAGGCCGATCCGATCTCGGGCCTGCCGATCATGCGCGAGGTGCTCACCATCGCCGGCCCGACGTTCGAGGCCGGCAGCAACGTCGCGGTGAAGGAGTGGTGCATCAACACCGCGGCCGTCGACCCGGCGACGAACTCGGTCCTGGCCAACAGCGAAGACGGCTACCTCTACCGCTGGAACCTCGCGACCAACACCTTCACCCAGAGGATCCAGCTCACCAGCGGCATCGCCGAGTCGTACACGCCGACGGCCATCGGGGCCGATGGCGCGGTCTACGCGGTCAACAACGCGGTGTTGTTCTCGATCGCGCGGTAGCCCGGCCCGCGCGCTACCCTCCCGGCGAGAACGGCTTGCCCAGCGAGGCCGGCATGTTGGCCTTGATCCAGGCCGCGTTGCGCGAGATCAGCACCAGCACCACGATCGTGGCCAGGTAGGGCAGCATGACCAGGAACTGGCTCGGCACTTCGACGCCCTGGCCTTGCAGATGGAACTGCAGCATCGTGACGCCGCCGAACAGGTAGGCGCCGGCCAGCACACGGGCCGGTCGCCAGGTGGCGAAGGTCGTCAGCGCCAGCGCGATCCAGCCTTTGCCCGCCACCATGCCCTCGACCCACAGCGGCGTATAGACCACCGAGATGTAGGCCCCGGCCACGCCGCACAGCGCGCCGCCGGCCATCACCGCGGCCATGCGGATCTTGCGCACCGGGTAGCCGAGTGCGTGCGCCGACTCGGGCGATTCGCCCACCGCGCGCAGGATCAGGCCGCTGCGTGAGCGGGTCAGCCACCAGGCCAGCGCGGCCGCGATGGCAATCGCGATCCAGACCATCGGGTGCTGCTTGAACAGCGCCGGGCCGAAGAACGGAATGTCGGACAGCCACGGGATGTCGAAGCCGGCACGCTCGCCCAGGCGCTCGCGCGTGTAGGGCTGGCCGACGAAGGCCGAGAAGCCGGCACCGAACAGCGACAGGGCCAGGCCGGTGGCGTACTGGTTGGTGTTGAGCCAGATCACGAGCACGCCGAACACCGCAGCGAGCACCGCGCCGGCCAACGCACCCGCACCGAAGGCCAGGGCGTCGCTGCCGGTGTGCACCGCCACGGCGAAGCCGGCCACGGCCGACACCAGCATCAGGCCTTCGGCGCCGAGATTGACGATGCCGGCGCGTTCGTTGATCAGCAGGCCCAGTGCGGCGATGCCGAGCACGGTACCGGCGTTGAGCGTGGCAGCCAGGAGGAGGGCGAATTCGTTCATGACGCGGCCCTCGCGGCAGGCGTGCCGGTGCGGCGCGCCACCCAGCGCAATCGGTAGTGGATCAAGGTGTCGCTGGCCAGCAGTGAAAACAGCAGCAGGCCCTGGAACACACCGGTGATCGACTTGGGCAGTTGCATGCGCGACTGCGCCAGCTCGCCGCCGATGTAGAACATGCTCATCAGCACGGCCGAGAAGACGATGCCCACCGGATGCAGGCGGCCCACGAAGGCCACGATGATGGCGGCGAAGCCGTAGCCGACCGGCACATACGGTGTCAGCTGGCCGAGCGGGCCCGTGGCCTCGAGCGCTCCGGCCAGGCCCGCCAGCCCGCCCGAAGTGAGCAGCGCCGTCCACAGCGACGCGCGCGAGCTGAAACCGCCGTAGCGCGCGGCCATCGGCGCCAGGCCGCCGATCTGCGCCTGCATGCCGCGGAACAGCCGGAACAGGAATATCGTCATGCCCACCACCGCCACCAGGGCCACGATCAGGCCGACGTTGATGCGCAGGCCGCTGAACAGGCGCGGCACCTGGGTCGGCTTGGCGAAGGTCACGGTCTGCGGGAAGTTGAAGCCCTGCGGGTCGCGCCAGGGCCCGTAGACCAGGTAGGACAACACCATCTCGGCAACGTAGACCAGCATCAGGCTGACCAGGATCTCGTTGGCATTGAAGCGGTCTCGCAGCAGCGCCGTGATCGCCGCCCACATCATGCCGCCGACGACTCCGGCGACCAGGATCACGATGACGATCGCGCCGGGCGTCTCGGGCGTGGCCTGCATCGCGATGCCGCCGGCGAAGATCGCGCCCAGGATGTACTGGCCCTCGGCGCCGATGTTCCAGACGTTGGCGCGAAAGCACAGCGCCAGGCCGAGCGCGATCAGGATCAGCGGCACGGCCTTGACGGCGATCTCGCTCCAGGCATAGCCGCTCTTCACCGGCTCGACGAAGAACATGCGCAGGCCCTGGACCGGATCCTTGCCGAGCAGCAGGAACAGCACGACACCGACCATCACCGTGACCGCCAGCGCGATCAGCGGCGAGGCCAGCGCCATCGCCGTCGATGGCGAAGCGCGGGATTCAAGCTTGAACATGGCTCATCTCCTTGATCTGCGCGGTCATTTCCTTGGCGTCGAACAGGCCGGCCATCCACTGGCCGATGCGTTCGATCGTGGCGTCGCGCGCCGGCACGCTGGGCGACAGGCGTCCGCCGGCGATGACCACCAGGCGATCCGACAACTCGAACAGCTCTTCGAGTTCTTCGCTGACCACCAGCACCGCACAGCCGGCATCGCGCAGCGCCAGCAGCTCACCGCGGATCTGCGCGGCGGCGCCGACATCGACGCCCCAGGTCGGCTGGGCCACGATCAGCACCTTGGGCTTGGCGTCGATCTCGCGGCCGACGATGAACTTCTGCAGGTTGCCGCCCGACAGGCTCTTGGCGACGGCGTCCGGCCCACCGGCCTTGACCTTGAAGCGATCGATCAGCTTGGCGGCCAGTGCACGCGTGGCGGCGACATCGATCCAGCCGAAGGCGCGCAGCGCCTCGTGCCGCGTCAGCAAGGTGTTGGCCGCCAGCGACTGCATCGGCACCGCACCGCGGCCGAGCCGCTCCTCGGGCACGAAGTGCAGGCCCAGGGCGCGGCGGCGGGTCGGGCCGGCGCGGGCGATGTCGGTGCCGAACAGCTTGATGCTGCCCGGGTTCGCTCGCGCATCTTCGCCCGACAGGGCCGCCAGCAATTCCTGCTGGCCGTTGCCCGACACACCGGCAATGCCCAGCACCTCGCCGGCACGCAATTGCAGCGAGATCTGCGACAGCGCGACACCGTAAATGCCATCGGGGGCGAGGGACAACCGGTTCAGCTCCAGCGCCACATCGCCCAGCCTGGCTTCGCGGTGCACCAGCTTGGGCGGCTCGGCGCCGATCATCAGCCGCGACAGCGAGGCATTGCTTTCCTGGCGTGGATCGACGCCGCCGGTGACACGGCCGCCGCGCAGCACCGTGCACTGGTGGCAGAGCTCGCGGATCTCGTCGAGCTTGTGGCTGATGTACAGGATCGAGCAGCCTTCCCGCGCGAGTTGGCGCAGGGTGTTGAACAGGCTCTGCACCGCCATCGGCGTCAGCACCGAGGTGGGCTCGTCCAGGATCAGCAGCTTGGGTTCCGACAGCAGCGCGCGCACGATCTCGACGCGCTGGCATTCACCGACCGACAGGCTGTGCACCGGCCGCGTCGCGTCGACCTGCAGACCGTAGTCGCCGGCCTTCTTGTTCATGCGCGCGGTGACTTCGGCCAGGGTCTCGCCCGTGTCCAGGCCGAGCCAGACGTTCTCGGCCGCCGTCAGCGTGTCGAACAGGCTGAAGTGCTGGAAGACCATCGCGATGCCATGCGCCTTGGCTTCGTGCGGATTGCGGATCTGCACCGTCTTGCCGTCGACCTTGATTTCGCCTTCGTCGGGCTGCACGGCGCCGAACACGATCTTCATCAGCGTCGACTTGCCGGCGCCGTTTTCGCCGAGCAGGGCGTGGATTTCGCCGGGCTGTACCGTGAGGCTGACGTTGTCGTTGGCCTTCACCGCGGGGTACTGTTTGCTGATGCCTGTCAGCTGTAGTCTTGGGGTGCTCATCGTGGGCTCCTCGGTGTGCCGAGTCGGCGCCGGGGGTGCCCCGGCGGGCAGTCACTTTCTCTTTGCTGGCTCAAAGAGAAAGTAACCAAAGAGAAAGAGCCAAATGCGAATTTGTGGGCTTGGCCGCGCGAGGCGTTTTCTGGTGGGCTGCTGAAGTCTGATTGATCCGGTAAGGCCTGCGTTTGCACCGAGCCAAACATTCCCTCGCTGGTGCCGCCAGGTTCTCCGTGCAATCGCGCGATATGCCCGTACCGGGTCAGGTGTGCAGCCGGGCCATCGGCGCACCGCGCGTACAGACACTCAAATTCGTGTTCGGCTCTCTTTCTTTGGTTACTTTCTTTCTGAGCCAGCAGAAAGAAAGTGACTGCCTGCCGGGGCACCCCCGGCGCCGACTCACGCAAGAGAAGAACCTCACAAAGCGGCATACAAACACTTCCCAGCGACAAACGTCGAAACCAGATTGCGCTCATCGCCCAGCGTCATCAACGCAAACACCCGCTCATGCAAGGACGATGCCGCCGCATCGCGCACCGTCGCCACCGGCCCGACGGCGTACCGCCAGAGCGCGAGATCGGCGACGCAGCCGACATCGAGCGAGCCGATCTCGCGACCCAGTCCAAGCGCCGAAGCCGCGCCGCGCGTGGCCGCGTACAGCGCCTTCCAGGCCGACAAGCGCTGCCCGCGCAATGCCTGCACCTTGTAGGCATCGGCCATCGTGCGCAGCATCGACAGGCTGGTGCCGCCACCGACATCGCTGGCCAGCGACACCGCAACGCCGGCGTCTTCGAGGCCGCGCCAATCCATCAGGCCGCTGCCGAGGAAGAGGTTCGACGATGGCGAGTGCGCGATCTGCGCGCCGGCGCGGCCGAGCAGCGCGCGGTCGGTGGCATCGAGCCAGATGCCATGCGCCAGCACCGAACGCGGCCCGATCAGATCGTGGCTGGCATAGACGTCGAGGTAGCTGCGGGCATCGGGGAACAGCTCGGCAACCCAGCGCAACTCGTCCTGGTTTTCGGCCACGTGCGTTTGCAGGTAGGTGCCGGGGTAGGCGGCGAGCAGGCGGCCGGCCACGGCCAGTTGCGCAGCGCTGCTGGTCGGGGCGAAGCGAACGGTGTGGGCGTAGGCCCCACGCGAGCGGCCGTGCCAGCGATCGATCAAGTCCACGCTGTCGCGCTCGGCGCTGTCCAGCGTGTCGGTCAGGCCTGGCGGCGCGTTGCGGTCCATCAGGCACTTGCCGGCGATCACGCGCATGCCGCGCTGCTCTGCCGCGACGAACAGCGCTTCGGCCGAGGCCTTGTGCACGGTGGGGAACACCACCGCGGCGGTCGTGCCATGGGCCAGCAACGCGTCGAGGAAGCGGCTCGAGCCGGCGGCGCAAACGGCCGGGTCGGCATAGCGCAATTCGGCCGGGAAGGTGTAGGTCTCGAGCCAGTGCAGCAGCTCGGTGCCGAAACTGGCGATCACCTCCAGCTGCGGCATGTGCACATGGGTGTCGATGAAGCCGGGCATCAGCAGCCGGCCACGATGGTCATGGCACTGCCACGACGCGTCGGGTGCTTCGGCTTGCACGCCGGCAATGCGGCCGCTTTCGATCAGCAGCCAATGGTCGGGCCGCCAGCGCAGGCCGGGCGAGGCATCGCTCGGTACGCTCCAGCCGGGGTCGGCCGTGAAGTCGAGCAGATCCGCCCGCAAGGCGATCCTTGTCATGCGGTCTTCCCGCCGCGCCGCGCCGGCAGCGCGTGGCTGGCCAGCGTGCGCGTGACTTCGCGCACCTGCTCGCGCAGCCACTTGCCGCGGGCGCTGGCATGCGTCACGTCGTGCCAGAGCTGGTAGTAGCTCAGGGGCGGGAAGGCAACCGGGCACTTGACGATGCGCACCGGCAACGGATCGACATAGCGGCTGCAGAACAGGCGGCCGGTGGTCAGCACCAGCTGGGTCTGCGCCAGCATCAACGGGATCAGGCCGAAGTGCGGGCTGCGCACGACGATGTTGCGCGCCAGGCCCAGGCTGGCGAGGTGCTCGTCGATGACGCCGCGTGCGCCTTCGTGCATCGGCGTCGGCGCGACATGCTCGGCGCCGAGGTAACGGGCTTCAGTCCAGCCGCGCGGGTTGCGCACGGCGATGTGGTCTTCGCCGACCAGGCAGACGATCTCGTCGCTGAACAGTCGCGCCAGGTGCATCTCGGCCGGCGGTTCGAGCCAGTTGCCGATGACCAGATCGACCTCGCCGCGGGCCAGGCTCTTGCGGTAGTCGAAATCCGCTGACAGTGGCAGCAACTCGACCTGCACGTTGGGCGCCTGCTGGCGCACGCGCGCCACCAGCTCGGGCAGGAACAAGGGGTCGAGAAAATCGCTGGCCGCGATGCGCAGCGTGGTTTCGCTGTGCGCGGCATCGAAGGCGCGGTTGGCCTGCCGCGCGCCGAACAGCACATCGGCCTGGCGCAGCAACTCCGCTGCCGGCTCGACCAGGTGCATCGCTGTCTCGGTCGGCACCAGGCCGGTGCCGCTGCGCACCAGCAAGGCGTCGCCCGTCAGCGCGCGCAGCCGCTTCAACTGCGCGCTGACGGTGGGCTGCGTGCTGGCCAGCTTCAAGGCGGCGCGCGAGACGCTGCGTTCGGTGATCACGGTGTGCAGGACCCTGACGAGGTGGAGCTCGATCTTGTCGAAAAGAAGGCGCTCGGTCATACGGGGTTGCGCATACGCGGCATGGGCGATATCGTATAGACAAGCCGGCGCTGCGGCGTATCTTTCGGGTATGTCACTAGTTGCCGCCGCCATGACGATGCCCGCTGCCGTCGAACGCCCGATCCGCTTCTTCCATCGCGGCGCGCTGGTCGAAGTGCAGGGCGCCGCCACCACCCACAGCGTGCTCGACTGGCTGCGCGAGGATGCGCATTGCAGCGGCACCAAGGAAGGCTGCGCCGAGGGCGATTGCGGTGCCTGTACCGTGATCGTCGCCGAGCTGGCGACCAGGGCCGACGCCGTCGGCACCGCGTCGGCGCGCGCCACGCGCGTCGGCGAACTGAGCCTGCGCACCGTCAACGCCTGCATCCAGTTCCTGCCCACGCTGGACGGCAAGGCGCTGCTGACGGTCGAAGACCTCAAGCCGATCGCACAAGCGCAACACCTCGCGCTGCACCCGGCGCAGCAGGCGATGGTCGAGTGCCACGGCTCGCAATGCGGTTTCTGCACACCCGGCTTCGTGATGTCGCTGGCCAGTTGCTATGAACGCCACGCCGAGGCGGGCACCGCGGCGACGCGCCAGCAACTGGCCGACGAGTTGTCGGGCAACCTGTGCCGCTGCACCGGCTACCGGCCGATCCTCGACGCCGGTGAGCGCATGTTCGATCTGCCGGCCGCGCGACTCGACACGGCGCCGATCGCCGCGGCCTTGCGCACGCTTGCCGCTGATGCGCCCTTGGCCTACACCGATGCCCACGGCGGGCGCTTCGCGGCGCCGCGCAGCATCGACGGGCTGGCTGAACTGCGCGCCGCGCGGCCCGAGGCGCGGCTGCTGGCCGGCTCGACCGATATGGGCCTGTGGGTGACAAAACAGTTCAAGGCCCTGCCCGAGTTGATCTACCTGGGAGAAGCGGCCGGGCTGGCGCGCATCGAAGAGCGGGGCGACGGGGTGCTGAGCATCGGCGCCGGGGCCTCGCTCGAAGACGCCTGGAGCGCGTTGGCGCTGCGCCACCCCGAGTTGAACGAGATGTGGTTGCGCTTCTCGTCGCTGCCGGTGCGCAACGCCGGCACGATGGGCGGCAACGTCGCCAACGGCTCGCCGATAGGAGACAGCGCCCCGGTGCTGATCGCGCTGAATACGACGCTGCTGCTGCGCCGCGGCAAGGTGCAACGCCGCCTGCCGCTCGAAGCCTTCTACCTCGACTACATGAAGAACGCGCTGCAGCCCGGCGAGTTCGTGCAAGCCATCGAGGTGCCTCCGCCAACGCACACCGCGCTGCGTGCGTACAAGCTGTCCAAGCGCTTCGACTGCGACATCTCGGCGCTGGCGGCCTGCCTGGCGATCACGCTCGACGGCGACCGCGTGCGCGACGCCCGCTTCGCCTTCGGCGGCATGGCTGCGATCGTCAAGCGCGCCGCCAAGGCCGAAGCCGCGGTGCGCGGCCAGGCGTGGAACGGGGCCACGTTGCAAGCCGCGATGACGGCGCTGGCGCAGGACTTCGCGCCGTTGACCGATTTGCGCGCCAGTGCCAGCTACCGCCAGCGCGCCGCCGGCAACCTGCTGCGCCGCTTCTGGCTCGAGACGCGCACCGAGGCGCCACTGCCGGCAGCGCAGACGACGGTCTGGGCGCGCGAGGGGGTCACGCCATGAACAAGCAAGCCGAGTCCCCGGTCATCGCTGCGGCGCTGCAGGCCGAGGCTGCCGCCGTCGGTGTGGATCGGGCGCACGAATCGGCGCACCTGCATGTGGCCGGCGAGGCGACCTACATCGACGACATCACCGAACTCGCCGGCACCCTGCACGCCGCGCTGGGCCTGTCGCCGGTGGCGCATGGGCGCTTGGTGGCCATCGACGTCGCGGGGCTGCGCGCGCTGCCGGGTGTGACGGCCGTGTTCACCGCCGCCGACTTCCCCGGCGTCAACGACTGCGCGCCGATCGTCAAGGGCGACGACCCGATCCTGGCGCCCGTCGCCGGGTCCGGCGACGGTTCACAGGTCGGCGAGGTGCACTACATCGGCCAGCCGATGTTCGCGGTGATCGCCAAGGACCGCCGCGTCGCGCGACGGATCGCCGCTCGCGCCAAGGAGTTCGTCACGATCGAGCCGCTGCCCGCGCTGCTGACCGCCCGCGAGGCCCACGCGGCGAAGTCGTATGTAGTGCCACCGATGCACCTGGCGCGCGGCGATGCAGCGGTCGCGCTGGCGGCCGCGCCGCACCGCTTCAAGGACAGTCTCTCCGTCGGCGGGCAGGAGCAGTTCTATCTCGAAGGCCACATCAGCTACGCCATCCCGCTCGAAGACGACGGCTTGCTGGTGCATTGCTCTACCCAGCACCCGAGCGAGATGCAGCACCTCGTCGCTCATGCGCTGGAGCTGAGCGCGAACCAGGTGCAGGTGCAGTGCCGGCGCATGGGGGGAGGATTCGGCGGCAAGGAATCGCAGTCGGCGTTGCCCGCCTGCGTCGCGGCGCTCGCTGCGAAGAAGCTGAAGTGCCCCGTCAAGCTGCGCCTCGACCGCGACGACGATTTCATGGTCACCGGCCGCCGCCACGGCTTCGGGTTCGACTTCGAGGTCGGCTTCGACGACGCCGGCCGCGTGCTCGGCGTCGAGATCGACCTGATCGCCAACGCCGGCTTCAGCGCCGATCTGAGCCCACCGGTGATGACGCGCGCGATCTGCCACTTCGACAACGCCTACTGGCTGCCGCATGTGGCCCTGCACGGCTACTGCGCGCGTACCAACACGCAGAGCAACACGGCTTTTCGCGGCTTCGGCGGGCCGCAGGGCGCCATCGCCATCGAGTTCATCCTCGACAGCATCGCGCGGCGGCTGGGGCTCGACCCGCTCGACGTGCGCCGCGCCAACTACTACGGCACCACGTCGAACAACGTCACGCCCTACCTGCAGACGGTGGAAGACAACATCATCGAGCCGCTGACCGAGCAGTTGATCCAGACCAGCCGCTACCGCGAACGCCGCGCCGAGATCGCGGCCTTCAATGCCACCAGCCCGGTGCTCAAGCGCGGCATCGCCTTCACCCCCGTCAAGTTCGGCATCTCGTTCAACGTCAACCACTTCAACCAGGCCGGCGCGCTGGTGCACGTGTACACCGACGGCTCGGTGCTGGTGAACCACGGTGGCACCGAGATGGGCCAGGGCGTGAACACCAAGGTGGCGCAAGTGGTGGCGCACGAGCTGCGCATCCCGCTGGCCTCCGTGCGCTGCACCGCCACCGACACGCAGAAGGTCGCCAACACCTCGGCCACCGCCGCCTCCACCGGTGCCGATCTCAATGGCAAGGCTGCGCAGGACGCCGCGCGCAAGATCCGCGCGCGCCTCGACGCGCTGGCCGACGACAAGTTCGGCGGCCGCCGCGACATGCCCTTCTGCGAACTCGTCATCGCCGCGTACATCGCCCGCGTGCAACTGTGGAGCGACGGCTTCTACGCCACGCCCGGCCTGAGCTGGGACCGCGCGACGATGACCGGCAAGCCCTTCTTCTACTTCGCCTACGGCGCCGCGGTGAGCGAAGTCATCGTCGACACCCTCACCGGTGAGCATCGGCTGCTGGCGGTGGACGTGCTGCACGACGTCGGCACCAGCCTCAACCCGGCCATCGACCTCGGCCAGGTCGAGGGCGCGTTCGTCCAGGGCTACGGCTGGCTGACGATGGAAGAGCTGGTCTGGCACCCGACCACCGGCGCGCTGCTGACGCACGCGCCGAGCACCTACAAGATCCCGACCGCCAACGACACGCCGGCGCACTTCAAGGTCGCGCTCTACGACGCACCGAACCCAGCCGACACAGTGCACCGAAGCAAGGCCGTCGGCGAGCCCCCGCTGCTGCTGCCGTTCTCGGCCCTGCTGGCGATCCGCGACGCGGTGTCGGCGGTGGGTGGGCACCGGGTCGATCCGCCGCTGCGGGCGCCGGCGACGCCGGAGGCGGTGTTGGAGGCGGTGGAGGGGGTGTGGGTGGTTTGAGGGCGATGATTAGAGGTCGGATACTCGGTCAGACGGTCTCCGCCCTTTAGCCAGGAGCAGATCGCCACCGCGAAAGCGGCGGCGCCGTCTGCGAGCCGTCGTGCTGCCGCCATCGACTGGAGCAAAGGGGTCATCACCCAGGGCGGCGGCGTGGCCGCCACGATCGGCGCCATCAAGCGCACGCGCGGCCCGAACAAGCAGCCCACCAAGGCGCAGGTGGTGATCCGCCTCGATCCGGATGTGTTGAGCGCCTTTCGCGCCGGCGGGCCGGGCTGGCAGACGCGGCTCAACGCCGTGCTCAAGGACTGGCTGGCTGCTCAGCCGAAGAGACGCGCCCCGCGCCGCAAGGCGGCTGCGTAGCCCATCGCCATCGCGTTCCTGGCTACCCGCGTGCCGCGCTTTGGCGCGTGCAGGGAGTTAGCGGATCTGCTAACATGGCTAGATGGCGTTTGAAGTCGAGTACTTCCACGAACATGTGTTGGCCGAGATCGAGTCTTGGCCCGTGGACGTGCTGGCAGATTACGCGCGGCTGGCGGAGTTGCTGGTCGAGCATGGCCCCAATCTCCGTCTGCCGCACTCGCGGGCATTCGGGGACGGCCTGTTCGAACTTCGCCCGCGCGGCAGGGCGGGCATCGGCCGCGCCTTCTACTGCTTTCTGGTGGGCAGGCGTGTGGTCGTGCTGCACGCGTTCATCAAGAAGAGCCAGCAAACGCCGGACCGAGAACTGAAATTGGCGCGCAAGCGCCTGAAGGAGTTGCAACATGGCTGAGCTGAAGTACAAGCCGGTTCCCCACGATCACAAGGCCTTCCTCGCCAAGGCTTCGACGCGCAAGGGCTTCAAGGAGGCCTATGACGCGCTGGAGCTGGAGTACAAGGTGGCCAGCCAGATGCTACGGGCACGCGCCCGTGCCGGGCTGACGCAGGACGCGGTGGCGGAGAAGATGGGCACCACTAAGAGCGCAATTTCCCGGCTCGAATCGGCCGGGAAACACGCGCCTTCGCTGGCGACCTTGAAGCGTTACGCGCAAGCGGTGGGCTGCGACCTAGAGGTCAAGCTGGTGCCGCAGAAGGCTGCTTGACGTGAACGCAGTCCCCAAAGACGCAGAGGTCGCCGACTCCATAGCGCACGGCCGGCGCGCCAAGCTCCGCGGACTTTCCAATGACCGTTGAAAATCCATCGATGAGCCAGGAAGCCCCCGCCACGCCAACCCAGTCGCACCACGACCTGCTCGAGCGGCTGCGCGCCACCACGGCGCTGCTGGAACAGATCGCAGCGGACGCCCGCGTCGTCGACGCGTTGCCGCCTTCCGATCGCGAGCGCCTGTTCCAAGCCGTTGCGCGCGTTCATCACCCTGACCACTTCGAGCGCCGCAACAAGCGCAAGGCCGCTGCACGTGCACGCCGTGCCACGCCCACACGCCAGAGCGATGCCGTATTGCATGAGACCGGCATTCGCGCGCTGCGCCGCAAACCGGTATTCACTTCGCCCGCATTCTTTGCGCCGGTCGGCTTCTCGGCACAAGACATCACCAAACTGGAAGACAGCGCCAGCAGCAATCAGAGACCGTGCCCAGAGCCACAGTATTGCTACGTCTGCAAAGAGAAGTACCAGCTCATCCACCACTTCTACGACCAGCTGTGCCCGGCCTGCGCAAAGCTCAATTTCAGCAAACGCACGGAACTGGCTGACCTGCGCGGGCGCGTCGCCCTGCTCACCGGCGGACGCGTCAAGATCGGCTACCAGACGGGGCTCAAGCTGCTGCGCGCGGGCGCACACCTGATCGTCACGACCCGCTTTCCGCGTGACTCGGCCGCGCGCTACGCCCAGGAGGTGGACTTCGGTGAATGGGCCCACCGTCTCGAGATCTTCGGTCTGGATCTGCGCCACACGCCCAGCGTGGAAGCCTTCTGCCACGAACTCCTCGCCAGGCGCGATCGCCTCGATTTCATTGTCAACAACGCCTGCCAAACCGTGCGGCGCCCGCCGGGCTTTTACGCGCACATGATGGCGGGCGAAACGCAGGCCTTGCATCACGCGCCCGCGGCCGTTCGCAAATTGATCGGTACTTACGAGGGCTTGCGCAGCACCCACATCCTGCCCGAGACCTTTGGGGCGAACGGGTCCACTTTGCCCGCGGCGCACACCGCCGCGTTACCCGCCTTGACGGCCCTGACGGCCCTTACGTCACTCCCCCGCGCGGCAGAGCTCTCGCAGATACCGCTGCTTGCCGAAGAGCTTCTGGCCCAACAGCACCTGTTTCCCGAAGGCCGGCTCGACCCCGACTTGCAGCAAGTCGACCTGCGCGGACGCAACTCCTGGCGCATGCTCCTGGATGAAGTGCCGTCCGTCGAGTTGCTCGAAGTGCAACTCGTCAACGCCATTGCCCCCTTTCTCATCAATGCGCGGCTCAAGCCGCTCATGTTGCGCAACCCCGGCCTGGACAAGCACATCGTCAATGTCTCTGCCGTGGAAGGTCAGTTCTATCGCAGCTTCAAGACCACGCGCCACCCGCACACCAACATGGCCAA
>Ga0209254_10001411_pt1 | contig 21453 bp, 20 predicted proteins | sample FrelakmetDIP11DI_FD_187148 | JGI IMG/M metagenome (GOLD analysis project Ga0209254, IMG submission 187148) | Freshwater lake sediment microbial communities from the University of Notre Dame, USA, for methane emissions studies - DIP11 DI (SPAdes)... | ecosystem: Environmental > Aquatic >...
GCTCCATATCGGGGAGAGGGATCAGTTGCCTTTTTCGGGCCCGCCGGCGACGCGGGTCAATGTTGTGCGGATCGCTTCCGGCGCATTCATGATGCCCATGAACTGGCCCATGCCCAGCGCAGGCCAAGCCAGGGCGATTCTATAGCGGCCGTACAGGGCATAGACCTTGTTGCCCACAATGAAAACCTCATAGGGGAGTCCAGCCATATGGTCCGCGCCGATCTTGTTGACCCACCAGCCTTCACCGTTACCCGAATCGTTCATTGCAACACCAAACACCGCAATTTTCTGTTCGGACATGACCAACTCATAGACACGGCTGGTGTTTCCCGTGCCCTTGGACAGTCCATCCTGTACCGCCTTGAGCGCGTCTTCAAAGCTGGCGTGGGAACTCAGTTCGCTGTTGGCGGCATCGAAACGTTCCATGCCCATAAGGTAGCGGTAGTTGGGCAAATCCCCCTCAGGCACATCGCCGCCGAAAGGGCGACCCTCTCCGAGCGCCTTCTCCAACCGAGCCTGCACCGACCTGACGGCGGGACTGGCGGCCTTGAACTGGCCGCGCAGATAGGCGCGGTACCAATAGTCCGGATTCATGTAGGACACCGTCCCGTCGGTCTGCACTGCCACGCGAATGCCGGATGCGATGACGGCGGAGCCGCCGATGGCGCGAATGGTCTCCAGCATGGCCCGGTCGGTGACCACCAGAGTGGCGCGCCCGGCCAGCCCTTTTGGTGCGTGGCGTCCAATGACCTTGAATCCTTCGGCGTCAAGTTTCTTCTCAAGAACGGCCATTTGGGTTGGCAGGTCTGCCTCGGGGAGTCTGGTCCCCTGGATGTAGGGCGCGAGTGCCAGGCAGATTTGGGACGTGAGCAGCAGGACACACGCCAGGATCAGTTTCTTCATATGCAGTTCTCCAAACGGGTCACCGCGCTGATTCTGAACGTGGCGATGCCCGCTCAGAAGCATGGTCGGTCTTGGTCGCGGGAACATTCAAGGCGGGTGTCCGCCCCGAATGCAATATCAGATGAACAGGCAAACGTCAGATTCGCCAGCAAACTTCATGAAAGTGGCAGCGCCGCCGTATTCCACGTCCTTGATGAATTCGCTGGTCTCAAACTCGAACAAGTCCACGGTCATCTGGCATGCTACGAACTTGACCTCTGCCTCAAGACAGAGGTCACGCAGTTCCTGCAAAGAAGCCACGCCCTTGGACTTCATCTTGTTTTTCATCATCATCGTCGCCATGGATTCCATGCCTGGCAGCATCTGCACGAAGACCGGCATGGGTACGGGCATGGGCATGGCCGGATTGGCGAGCGGACTGATCTTGACGCCATCGAGGCTCGTGCGCAGCAATTGCAGACCATAGAACGTGAAGAATATCTGCACCTCCCAGCCCAGCGCTGCCGCGGTTGAAGCCAGGATGAACGGCGGATAGGCCATGTCCAGGGTGCCCTTGGTGGCGATCAGCGCCATTTTTTTGGTTGCCATGCTTGTGCTCAGATGTGGGTTGAAACGCAGGTCGCTCAAGCTTTCTTGAGATAGAACACGAATTTGCTGTTTTCGCTGGCTTGCTCCAGCAAGGCATTGCCCGTTTGTTCTGCAAACGCGGCCATGTCGCACACCGATCCAGGATCGGTGGAAATCACACGCAGGACCTGGCCGGATGCCATGTCGGCCAAAGCCTTCTTGGTCTTGACGATGGGCAGCGGGCAGGCAAGGCCTGAGGCATCAAATTCTTTGTTGAAATCCATGTTTATCTCCATTTTTAGGCTGTCTCCAGCCAGCTATTTACCGAAAAAGAGTGCGCCCAAAACGACCAAAGGGACACCATGCCCATAGCATGACGCGATTCTTGAATAGGCGTCTCTGCGCGTCTATCACCGCGAAGGGTGATGGAGGGTAGCCCATTTGGGTAGTGGGGTTTTTGTCCCTTTTTGAGGCGTTGCGCAAAGGGGGTGAGCCTGCTTGGCGTGCATCGGACGCAACAAGATGGACATGCGAAACTGGATCCGCACGTTTGTCATCGGTGCCATTGCAACCTGCGTGCGAAAACTTTGCATCATGCCCTTCTGCGAGCGATTCATGGCGCTGAAACGCAGGTCGGAAATGAATACGGGGCCTGACGGGCGTTGCTGAAGAATCCGGGGAATCCCTGATGCCCTAGTGTGAACTCGATGTGCCCGATGTCTGACAAATCAATAGAATTCAACGCTGGTTATATTTGTAAGAACGAATGAGGAGAGTTCATGCGATTGCTACATGTCATGACTGCGACCATGGTTGCCACCCTGGTTTCAACCACGGCCTTGGCCAGCAAGGAGTTAGCCCAGAAGAGCGCTTGCCTGGCTTGTCATGCTGCCGACAAGAAATTGGTGGGGCCCGCCTATCAGGATGTCGTCAAGAAATATGCGGGGCAGAAAGATGCTGAGGCGATACTGGCCAAGAGCATCAAGGCCGGTGGATCCGGCAAGTGGGGGCCGGTTCCCATGCCCGCGCAGACTGCTTTGAGCGATGCCGACGCCTCGGCGCTTGCGGTCTGGATTTTGGCGGGCGCCAAGTGATCATCAGTGATTCCTGGGCAGGCCCGTCCACCTGAGCCCACCCTGTTTGGATGTTTGGACGTTAGGGAAGTGCCGTCCCCGCATCGGGTTTACTGCCGCCTTTGAGCTGGTACCTAAGAGGTGAAGTGCGACGATAGGTCCGGGAGTTGTAGTTGAAGGCTCAATTTGGAGTGTGCAATGAAATATGCGTTCCCTGTTTGGCTGGCCTGTCTGTTTTTGCCCGGACTGCCTGCGCTGGCGCAGGAGCCCGCCCTGTTTCGGGGGGCTGACCTTAAATTGGGCGAGCGGCTCATTGCAGAAAACAAGTGCGTAGCGTGCCATCGACAAAAGGTGGGCGGAGATGGAAGCGCCATGTACAAGCCGGCGGGAAAGATCAACACGCCCGGGTTCTTGAGAGGGATGGTGGAGCAGTGCAACACGGAACTCAACCTTGGCCTGTTCCCCGAGGAAGTCACTGCCGTCGCGGCGGTGCTTAACCGGGACCATTACCGTTTCAAGTAGGGAAGGGCGCTCCCCGGAGCCTGCCACGCACCCAGGCAGGTCGACGCGGCATCGGGGGGGGGGGGCGCACAGACACCGATGGCGCAGATATTAGGGTTCTGCCTAATTCACATTGTTTTGCAATCATATATATTCGCATGTAAACATATTTGAACATGCGTATAAAGTGACGGAAATTGAGGCTCAAAAACTGGCGGTATTCGAGAGGGCGGCGGAGCTGTTCGGGCTGCTCTCAACGCCCATCCGGTTGCGCATCATCAGCGAACTGTGCAACTGCGAGAAGAACGTCGGGCAGTTGCTGGAATGCATCGAGGTCGCCCAGCCCAACATGTCCCAGCACCTGAACATGTTGTACCGCGCGGGCGTGGTTGCCAAGCGTCGCAACGGCGCACAGGTTTTTTATCGCATCGCAGATGAGTCAGCAGCATTGGTATGCCGCGCTGTCTGCACCCAGGTCGCGGGCGAACTGGACGGGCATTCTTAAGGGATCCGGTGTCGCAATGCGGTGGATCGTGGATTGAAACAAGCAACTTGGCAATTGATTGAAGGAGAACGTGTGAAGCAACAAGACATCACCTCGGGAAGGGTGCAGAAAGCGCCTGAAAACTTCCTGAGCAAAGACGGCATCAAGACCGTGTTTGCCGAGGCCAGGGGCGGGCGGCGCGATTTCATCCGCAGTGCCTTTGCCGCCGTCGCGGCCGGTGCTGCGGCACCCCTGGCCATGGCGCAGGGCAATCCGGTGCCGCCCGAAGGCGGCGATCCCTTTATTCTGGAACTCCCCGAGCATGCCAAAGGTCTGGGCCTGGGCGTTGCGACCGATGGCTACGGAAAACCGTCCAAGTTCGAATCCAATGTGCAGCGCCGGCAGAGCCCGGGCCTGACGCAGACCACGCAGGCGTCGGTGTCGTTCGCGCCCCTGCAGTCGCTGTTCGGCATCGTCACGCCCAGCGGGCTCCATTTCGAGCGGCACCACCAGGGCTGGTGGGATATTGATCCGTCCAAGCATCGCTTCATGGTCAACGGCATGGTCAAGGCGGCGAAGGTCTTCACCATGGACGAGATCATGCGCCTGCCTTCGGTGTCGCGTTTTCATTTCATCGAGTGCGGCGCCAATACCGCAGCCGAGTGGGGCAATGTGGCCGTGCCCACTGTGCAGTACACCCACGGGATGATCTCGTGCAGTGAATTCACGGGCGTGCCCCTGATCACCCTGCTGGAACTCGCGGGCGCGGACCTGAAGAACGGCAAGTTCGTGCTGGCCGAAGGCGGTGAAGGCTCGTCCATGACCCGAACGATTCCGATGAGCCTGATCCTGTCCGGCGAGGTGATCGTCGCCTATGGGCAAAACGGCGAAATGCTGCGCCCGGAGAACGGCTACCCGCTTCGGCTCGTGGTGCCCGGTGTCCAGGGCGTGAGCTGGGTGAAATACCTGCGCCGCGTCGAAGTGGGCGACAAGCCCTATGCCACCAAGGACGAAGCGATCCACTACATCGACCTCCAGCCGGACGGCATGCATCGCCAATACACCAATCTGCAGGAATGCAAGAGCGTGGTGACCACGCCATCGGGTGGCCAGGTGCTCCTGGACAAAGGTTTTTACAACATCACCGGCCTGGCCTGGTCAGGCAAAGGCAAGATCAGGAAGGTCGACGTTTCAGTCGATGGAGGGCGCAACTGGCGCCCCGCCCGCCTGGAAACCCCGGTCATGTCAAAGGCGCTGTCGCGCTTCAATATCGACTGGGTGTGGGACGGCAAGCCGGCTCTGATCCAGAGCCGTGCGACCGACGACACAGGATTCGTGCAACCGACCTACAAACAGCTTCGGGCCGTGCGGGGGACGCGATCGATTTATCACAACAATGCGATCCAGTCGTGGCTGGTCCAGGAAAACGGAGAGATCAAGAATGTCCAGCTGTCGTAAAGTTCTCTTGACGCTCACCCTGATGGCCGTTGCCGGCCTCGCCGGTGCCCAGGGTTCTGCCAAATACCCTGGCGTCGGGCGCGACGCGACGCCGAAAGAGGTCGCTGCATGGGATATCGACGTTCGCCCCGACTTCAAGGGGTTGCCGGCGGGTTCCGGTACGGTGGCCAAGGGACAAGACGTTTGGGAGGCGAAATGCGCCCAGTGTCATGGTATTTTTGGTGAATCCAACGAGGTATTCAACCCGCTGATTGGCGGCACTTCGGCGGATGACATCAAGACTGGGCGGGTGGCAAAACTGAAAGATCCTGAAGGAGGGCGAACCACCTTCATGAAGGTGGCGACACTGTCCACCGTGTGGGACTACATCAATCGCGCCATGCCCTGGACCGCGCCAAAGTCGCTCACGACCGACGAGGTCTACTCGGTCACGGCTTTCCTGCTCAACCTTGCCGGCGTCGTGCCTGACAACTTCACGCTTTCGAACAAGAATATGGGCGAGGTGCAGGCGCGCATGCCCAACCGAAACGGCATGCAGACCCGGCATGACATGTGGCCAGGCAACGAGTTTGGTGGCACGAAAAAGCCAGATACGGCGAATGTGGCGTGCATGAAGAACTGCTCAACCGAGCCCACGGTAGCTTCATTCCTGCCGGACTTTGCCCGCGATGCCCATGGCAACCTGCTGGAGCAGAACCGCACCGTCGGGCCGCAGCGCGGCGCTGACACCAGCAAGCCAGAAGGCAAGGCCGGTAGCCCGGGTGCTGCGACCGCCGCGCCCATGGTGGTGGCGCAGGCGACAACGGACGCCAAGACGACGGGGGCGAAACCGGACGCTGCCGCAACGGATGGCAAGGCAGCCCTCGCACTCGCCAACAAAAATGGCTGCATGGTGTGCCACGGGCTTGGCAACAAGATCGTTGGCCCGGCGTTAACGGATATTGCCAAGAAGTACCCTGGCAAGGCAGACTATCTGGCGGGCAAGATCAAGTCGGGTGGCTCCGGTTTGTGGGGTCCCATCCCCATGCCGCCGCAAACCCTCAGTGACGCGGACGCCAGGACCATCGCCGCCTGGCTGGCTTCGGGCGCGGCAAAGTAAGTTCGGGATTCCACGGGTACCCACACCTGTATTTTTCACTAGCATTCACTCAACCAAGGAGATTTCATATGCAAACTCGTCGCAAGACCCTCAAGCAAAGCGCAATGGTGGCCGGTCTTCTGGCCTCCACGGGGCTGTTTCCCCAATACGCCCATGCGGCGTTCAACAAGACCGCGTTTGAAGCCAAGAACGTGGCGGACGCGCTGAAGGCGCTGGGCGGTGGCGCGCCGGTCGAGAGCAAAGACGTCACCATCACCGGGCCGGATATCGCAGAAAACGGCGCTGTTGTTCCCTTGGGCGTCAGTACCTCACTTGCAGGCGTCAAGCAGATGCTGATCCTGGTTGAAAAAAATCCGACTGCCCTGGTGGCCGTTTTCAACATGACCGACAGCGTGGACGCCAACTTTGCCACGCGCTCCAAGATGGGGCAGTCTTCCGACGTGTATGCGGTTGCCCTCATGGCGGACGGCAAGGCGCTCTACGCCAAAAAAGAAGTCAAGGTCACCCTCGGCGGCTGCGGCGGCTGATGCGAGACACGAATCCTTCGAACCTTTTGAATCACTGAACAGGAGAAAGAAAATGGCAGATCCGATGCGCATACGCGCCCAGGCAGCAGGCGACAAAGCCACAGTCCGTGTCTTGATGAGCCACGAAATGGAGTCCGGACAACGCAAGGACGCCGCCGGCAAAGTAGTTCCCGCCTGGCATATCCAGGAGGTGGAAGCCAAGCTCAATGGCAAGTCCGTGATGACCGCCGAATGGGGTGCCGCAGTGTCCAAGAACCCGTTCCTGCAATTCAACGTCAAGGGCGCCAAGGCCGGCGACAAGATTGCCGTGACCTGGAAAGACAACAAGGGCGACACCCGCACCGACGAAGCCACGGTGTCCTGACGCCCGCTGGCGAACTGGAAAAGGGTGGAGGACTTCACCCTTTTTTTTGACCCCAAATCGACTTCGAAACAACGAGAGGCAATCATGAGGATGCATCAATCCATTTCCTTGCTCACCGTGGGCTGCCTGATGGCGAGTGCTGCCATGGCGCAGAAATCCGCTGTCCAGAGCATCGAGGAATACCGGGCCATGCTCCAGGACGGCAATCCGGCCGACCTCTTCGAAGCCAAAGGTGAAGACCTGTGGAAGCAGAAACGCGGCCCCAAGAATGCCTCGCTGGAGAAGTGCGATCTGGGCAAAGGTCCCGGCGTGGTCAAGGGCGCGTTTGTCGAACTCCCCCGCTTCTTTGCAGATACCGGCCGGGTGCAGGACCTGGAGTCGCGCCTGCTGACCTGCATGGAAACCCTCCAGGGGTTGAACGCCGCCGAAATTGCAAAGACGCCGTTTGGGCGGGGCGAGCAGAACAACATGACGGCACTGGCCACCTGGATATCGGCCGAATCCAAGGGCATGAAGTTCAACCTTCCACAGTCCCATGCACAGGAAAGGGCTTTTTATGAAGTCGGCAAGCGACTGTTCTTCCAGCGCGCCGGCGCGCACGATTTCTCCTGCTCATCCTGTCACGGGCAGGACAACACCCGTATCCGCCTTCAGGACCTGCCCAACCTGACCAAGAACCCCGGCGACGGCATTGGCTTCGCCGCCTGGCCGGCTTACCGCGTCTCTAACGGCCAGATGTGGGGCATGCAGCAGCGCCTGAACGACTGCTACCGCCAGCAGCGCTTCCCGTATCCCGGTTTTGGCAGCGACGCCACCGTGGCCCTGGGTGTGTACCTGGGCGTCAACAGCCAGGGTTCGGCCTCCGTCGCGCCGGCCATCAAGCGCTGATCGATCAGGAGAAAAACCCATGAAAAAGCAACACAAAATCACGCTGTCCCTGCTGACGGCTGCCGCGATCATTGCCGGCTGCGCCACGGCGCCCAGTTCTGCCGATCTGGACAAGATGACTTCCGACATCGTCAAGACCTCTTTCCGCGACCAGGGCATCGTCAAGGCCTCCGTGCTGGACACGGATGAGACCAACAAGGCCTGCAGTGCCGCCGATGTGGCCGGCAAGCCGCTGGACGAGAAGACGGCCAAGGCCATCGAGGCGGCCAATATGAAGACCATCAAATGGCCAGCCAATGGCAAGTTTCTGGGCAGTTGGCAAGAGGGCGAGAAACTGGCGCAAAGCGGCCGTGGCCTGACTTGGACCGATGACGCCAGCACGCCCAATGGCGGCAATTGCTACAACTGCCACCAGATCGACAAGAAGGAAATTTCCTTCGGCACCATCGGCCCCAGCCTGTACAACTTCGGCAAGTTGCGTGGTGTGGCCGACCCTGCCAGCCCCGCATCAAAGGGGATGGTCGAGTACACCTGGGGCAAGATCTGGAATGCCAAGGCCTACAACGCCTGCTCCAACATGCCACGCGCGGGCCACATGGGCATCATGACCGAGGCCCAGGTGGCCGACCTCGTCGCGCTGCTGCTGGATCCGAAGTCGCCGGTCAACCAGTAAGCACATCCCCCGGGAGCCCGGTTCATCCGGGTTTTCTCTCGATTTTTAATTCAGTGATTGCATAACTATGAATCTAACCAAGCGTGAATTTTTTCAGGTCCTGGGCGCGGGCACCATGGCCGGCATGGGCTTGAGCCGGTATGCCGATGCTGCTGCCGCGACGGCCGTCAGCGGCCTGTATGACATTCCGAAGTTTGGCAATGTTTCCTTTCTGCACATGACCGACTGCCATGCGCAGCTCAAGCCGATCTATTTCCGCGAGCCCAGCATCAATATGGGCATTGGCTCGATGAAAGGTCAGTTGCCGCATCTGGTCGGTGAACACCTGCTGAAAGTGGCCAACGTCCGACCGGGCACGGCCGAGGCCCATGCTTTGACTTACCTGGATTTTGACAAGGCGGCACTGCGTTACGGCAAGGTGGGCGGCTTCGCCCATCTGGCGACACTGGTCAAACGCATGAAGGCCAGTCGTCCAGGGGCGCTGTTGCTCGATGGCGGTGATACCTGGCAGGGTTCCGGCACGGCGTTGTGGACCAACGGACAGGACATGGTCGATGCCTGCAAGCTGCTGGGTGTGGACGTCATGACCGGCCACTGGGAATTCACCCTGGGCATGGAGCGCGTGAAGGAAATCATTGAAAAAGACTTCAAGGGAAAAGTCGATTTTGTGGCGCAGAACGTCAAGACCAACGACTTCGGCGATCCGGTGTTCAAGCCCTATGTCATCCGGGAGATCAATGGCGTGCCCTGCGCCATCATCGGTCAGGCCTTTCCCTACACGCCGATCGCGAACCCGCGTTACATGGTGGCTGACTGGGCCTTCGGTATCCAGGACGAGAACATGCAGAAGATGGTGGACGAGGCCAGGGGCAAGGGTGCCCAGGTGGTCGTCGTCCTGAGTCACAACGGCATGGATGTGGACCTCAAGATGGCCAGCCGCGTCAGTGGCATCGACGCGATCATGGGCGGACATACCCACGATGGCATGCCCGTGGCCTCCATCATTAGCAACAAGGGCGGCAAGACCATTGTCACCAACGCCGGCTCCAACAGCAAATTCCTCTCCGTGCTCGACTTCGAAGTCAAGGACAAGAAGGTCACGGACTTCCGCTACAAGCTGCTGCCGGTCTTCGCCAACATGCTGCCAGCCGATGCCGAGATGGATGCGCTCATCAAGAAAGTCCGCGGACCCTACGAGGCCAAGCTGGCCGAGAAACTCGCTGTGACCGAGGGCACCTTGTTCCGTCGCGGCAACTTCAACGGAACGGGCGACCAGTTGCTGGTGGATGCGTTGATGGAGGTACAGGGCGCCGAAATCGCATTTTCGCCGGGCTTTCGCTGGGGCACTTCTCTGCTGCCTGGCCAGGCCATCACCCGCGAATGGCTGATGGACATGACCGCGACGACCTATTCCTACGCCACCGTCACGGAGATGACCGGCGAGACCATCAAGACCGTGCTCGAGGACGTGTGCGACAACTTGTTCAACCCCGATCCCTACTATCAGCAAGGCGGCGACATGGTGCGCGTGGGTGGCCTGGAATACAGCTGTAACCCGGTGGGCACCATGGGCAACCGGATCAACGACATGCGGCTCAAGGGCAAACCCATCGAGGCAGGGAAAAAATACAAGGTCGCCGGGTGGGCCCCGGTCGCCGAGGAGGCCCGGTCAGCTGGCAACCCCATGGTCTGGGATGTCGTGGAAACCTGGCTCAAGTCCCGTGGGGGCAAGGTGTCGGCGCGCCAACTCAATACGCCGAAGATCACCGGCGGGCTGCCGAATCCCGGCTACTCGGGCTGAACGATCCGGTCTGTCCGACAGGAACCGGAGAACTGGCTGCAACCCTCATATATGCCAGGCTCATCAGTCCACCACTAGTCAGTGGGTGAGTTTGCCAGCACTTCGGGCGGATGGATGGCTATGAGGTAGCCAGCCAGTGAATTCGTTACAGGTTTTACCGGCGAAATGGTTCGACGGCTGCTGCAAGGTGAGATAGTGACGCACTGTCGGTTGAAATGCCTTTCCGTTTCTGACCTGAGCCCTGCTGGGGAGTCGATGACCATGCACAAGCTTTCACTCTTTGCGAAACCGCTCGCGCTGGTTCCATTTCTGCTGGCCGCCTGTGGCGGTGGCAGTGATGCCACGACGGCAGCGACCGCCACTTCACCCGCCGTGACCAGCACGCCTTCATCCACATCTACGAACATACCCACGGTCTCGCCAACACCGACACCGGCAGGCGGCGCCGTCGCGCCTCGCGCCGTCACGCTCAACAAGAGCCTGGCCGCACCCTGGGGCATGGCATTCCTGCCGAACGGACGCCTGCTCGTGAGCCTGAAGGGCGGCAGCATGGTGATCCTGAGCCCCGACGGCTCTAGTATGGAGGCAAGCCTGAACAACTTGCCTGCGGTGGACAGCGCGGGCCAGGGCGGATTGCTCGATGTGGCGCTCGACCCGGATTTTGCAACCACGTCGTGGGTCTACTGGACCTACTCGGAGCCTGGTACTGGCGCCGAGAGCGGCCTCAGTGGCACCGCAGTGGCGCGCGGCCAACTCATTGGTAACGTCATGCAGAATATCAGCGTGATCTACCGGCAGTTGCCCAAGGTTTCGGGTTCGGGCCACTTCGGCTCGCGCCTTGCATTCAAGGATGACAAGACGCTCTTCGTCACCCTCGGCGAACGCCAGAAGGGTAGCCCCGCGCAGGACCTGTCGACGACTTTGGGCAAGGTGATCCGAATCAACCGCGACGGCACCATCCCTGCTGGCAATCCAGTCCTGGGTAGCAGCGCTCGACCGGAGATCTGGAGCTACGGCCACCGCAATCCGCAGGGGGCGGCGATTCATCCCGTGACCCGTGAGCTTTGGGAAACCGAGCATGGCCCTCAGGGAGGCGACGAGCTAAATCGTATCCAGGCTGGTGCCAACTATGGCTGGCCGTTGGTCAGTTATGGCTGCAATTACGGTGACCCGGTCGGTGACGCTTGCCGTATCGGTGGTGGCGTCCATGTGTCGCCTTACATGGAACCGGTGAGCTACTGGGCGCCCACCTCGATTGCGCCCGCTGGGCTGGTGTTCTACACCGGTAGCGGCTTCCCACAATGGCAGGGCAATGCCTTCTTTGGCGCACTGGCCGGGGCGGCGCTATGGCGCGTGCAACTTTCCGGCACCACCGAGGTAGCGCGCGAGCGATTGTTCGGCGAACTTGGCGAGCGAATTCGATGCGTCCGGCAAGGACCAGATGGCTGGCTCTACTTGCTAACCGACAGCGGCAAGCTGATCCAGATTCGCGACTAGGTAATTGCGCCCTGGTGAACGAGGGTGTCTTTGAGTGCCGTTTCAATCCTCTGTAACGGTATCTCGATTTCCGGTTTCGAAACGTACCGTCAGTAATACCGCGTTTTTAACGGTATCTCATGTTGGCTTGTGATTCCCTCTGAGACAGGAAAAACCCGCAGTGCTAGGAAACATGCGGGTTCTGAGGGGGTTTTGTTGCCGTCTGACTTGATGCCGTGGTACCACCGACAGGAATCGAACCTGTATCTGAGACTTAGGAGGTCCCCGTTCTATCCATTGAACTACGGCGGCTTGGGGCTGGATTGTAATTGCCGGGGGTCGGGTGGCCGGCGGAAGATCTCGCTGGCATGGTCGAAGCGCACGGTGTAGATCAGGTCGATGACGCTTTGCTGCCCGACCTGGGCGCGCAGGGTCAGGCGGCTGGTCAGGTCGTAGAAGATCTGGAAGCTACCCAGGGCGCCGCTCAGGGCCTGCTCGTAGGCCACGTAGAAGTTGCGCGCCAGTCGCTTGCCCACCATGATGGTCGCCCCGGTCGCGTTGCCGTCGGCGCTGTCGCCTTGCGATCGCACGGACAGCTCGTCCAGCCCCAGCGCCTGCGTGAGCTGGCCCGACAGGCCGTTGGCACTGCCGCCCAGCAGGGCCAGGGCCGCCCGCTGCAACATCGCGGCTTCGGCGCCGCCATTGGCGCCGCTGCGGCCCAGCAGCAGCCACGACAGGGTTTCGGCCTCCGACAGCACCGGGTCGGAGAACAGGCGCACCCGTGGCGAGCGCGCTGTTCCGGTGATCTGCACGCCCACGCGCTGGACCAGGTTGGGCCGGATCGCCAGGATGTCCAGCGCCGGGTTGTCGAACGGCCCGGTGAAGCGCAGCAGGCCTTCTTCGATGTCGAGCCGCTGGCCATAGGCGCGGTAGGTGCCGTCCACGGTGCGGATTTCGCCGGTCAGCCGCGGCTGGGGCGCACCGGTGCCGCGGCTGCTGACGCTCAGCACACCGGCCAGACGGGTGTCCAGGCCTTGCCCGCGCAGCCGAAAGTCGGGGCCGAGGTCCAGCGTCACCGACACGTCCTGTTCCACCTGCTGGCGCGGAGCCTTCGATGCCGTGCTGTCGTCGGCGGGGGTCGGCGCGTCCTTCACGGTGGCGGTTGCGGTGCCGGTGGTGCTGGTGCCGGCGGTGCGGGTGGCCACGACCACGTCCGCGCCCAGGCCCGAGGCGATTTCCTCGGGCAGGATGATCAAGGCCTGGTCGACCTTGATGCCGCCGCGAACCAGCAGCCGGGCGTCGGCCAGTTTCGCATTGACCGTGCCGGAAACCACCATGCGGCGGTCGGCCCGGGTGCTGACCCGCAGGGCTTCGGCCTTGGCCTCCAGCTCCATCTGCACGCCCTTCAGGCCCGTCGATGCGCCGCCTTTGATTGGCGGCCAGACCGCGTGGCCGGTCAGGTTCAGCCTTCCGCCGGGGCCTGTGGCGCCGCTGGCGCCGAGCAGGCTGAATTCGGTGAGGTCCAGGCGCTGCGCCTGCAGCCGTGCGCGCAGTTTGCCCTGGCTGAATTCCAGGCCGTCCACCACCGATCGCAGCGACAAGTTGTCGGCGGCGATGGTGCCGTTCCAGTGCGGCACGCCTCGGGTGCCGGAAATCGTGGCGTTGGCCTCCAGCGTGCCGCGCACGCGCCAGCCTGGCGGGGTCAGCGCCGCCAGAGTGCGCAGGCGGGGCAGGCTCACTTGCAGCTTGCCGTCGATGGGGGTGTCGAGCGGCCAGGCCCAGCCGTCGGCCTGGCGCTGGATCTTGCTGGCGAAACTGGCCTGGGCGCGGCCCGCGCGCTCGCTGTCCCACAGCGCGCGCAATGCCAGATCGCCGTTGTCGGCGCTGAGGTCGATGCGCGCGGTTCGCACGCCGGCGTTGATCGTGCTGGAGCTCGCGTCGTCCAGCGTCATCTTGATGTCGCCCTGTGTGCGCTCCACAAAGGCGCGCGCGCGCAGGCTGTCGCCCGAGGCCACGTCCCATTGGCCGCCGAGCACCACGTCTTCGGTGATTTCGACGCCTGCCAGACCCACGCCGGCCAGGCGGTCGGCCCAGCCCAGCGGCAAGCCGACCAGGCGTCCCTGGGTGCTCCAGCGTGCCGGGGTGCCCTCGCGCTGGCTCCAGCGCGCGCTTTGCCATTCGATGCGCGCTTCGCCAGGCATCGGCCCGGTCAGCCGCAGCTCGCCGGGAGACACCTGCAAAGTGCGGGTGAGACTCGCGTCTTTCCAGTCCACCGTCAGGGGTTGCCCGAGCTGCAGCGTCCAGGTGCCGCTTTGCTGGGTAGATGGCGAGCGCACCTGCAAGGTCTCGATCCGGGCCTGCCAGGCGTCCTCGCTGGCCCGACCGCCCTGGGCCTCGGTCTTGATCTCGAAAGCCCGCTCACCCTGGGCGACCTTGGCCTGGGTGTTCAGGCGCAGCGCCGCCGGCGAGCCTGCCAGCACCAGGCGACCGTCAGCGAGGGTCCAGTACTCTTCCGTAGCGGCACCGGGCGCCCCCAGTTCCAGGCGCGGCACCGACAGCTCGGCCTGCACCTGGAGCTGCCGGCCCAGGTTCTGCCAGCCGCCCCGCCAGCTGGCCGTCAGGGCAGCGGAGCCCCGGACCGTGGCTTTCGCCAGATCGGCGGGCATGCCTGGCCAGCGCGCGATCCAGCGGGCGGCTTTGGCGGCATCGTTGAGCTGAAGTTCCAGCGCGCCTTCGCCCCGGGTTTCACCGAAGCTGCCGGCCAGCGTGGCGGTGCCGCCGGGCAGGCTCAGGTTGAGCCGGGCGTCCCCGGAGCGGCTGCCCGGGTTGAAGGCCACGCTGCCCTGCAGTTGCGCGTCGTCGGTCTGTGCCAGCAGCGTCGGCAGGGTCAGGTTGCCGTTGTCCCAGCGGCCCTGGGCTTGAAGCCGGTTCAGGCGCAGGCCGCCCAGCCGCGCCGCAGCCCCGCCGGAGGCGGCCTGCACACCGTTCAGGTCGGTCTCGAAGACCCAGGCCTGCCCCTCAAGTCGGGCCGCCAGCGTGCCGTTGAGCACGGCAGCGGCCAGGCGCGAGTCGGCTGCGGCCGGATTGATTCCGCGGAAACTGGCGCGTGCGTTCCAGGCCGATGCGGGAGTCTTGGCACCTGGGGCCGGATTCGCGTCGGCGGACGGGGCATTGACCTGGCCCTGTGCCTGAATCTGCCCACCCGCCGCGGCGGCGTCCAGCGATTCGATGATCCACTGGCCGGCGGCGTAGCGCGCGCGGGCGTTCAGGCGTGACACCGGCAGCTGCTGCCGGTTCCACGGGCCGGGCAGGGCGTTCGAAAGCTCGACCTGGCCGAGCCAGCCTTGGGCCTGGGGGGTGACCGAGGCCTGGCCTTGCAGCAGGGTGCGCGGCGCTTGCGGCCACAGAGCGGCCAGGTCGAGGGCTTGCCAGGCCCCCTGGGCACTGACGACGGGTTGCGCTTGCCAGGGCTGGATACGGCTGGTGACCGTGGCCTGCATGGGCGTGCTGGCAAGGGGGCCTGTGGCCGCCCCGTTGCGCCTGGCGTGCGGCGTAGCCTGGGTCTGGGGTTCCAGGCGGGCGGATACCTCCAGGGAGGCGTCCATGCCCGCCAAGGCGCCTTGCGCCTCGGCGCTGGCCACCAGCGTCACGGTGTGCGGGCTGCCCGGAGGCGTGGTCAGCACCTCGCCCTGCAGACGCAAAGCAAGGTCCAGGGGGGCCGTCGCCTGGAGTTCACCCGAAAAGCGGTAGTTTCCTGAAGAAATACTGGCCTTCCCATCGTCTATACGATGTTGTTTGCTATCAAAAGTATATTTTCCGGAAAGACCGTTGACGACCACAGGCGCCGATCCGGCCCATTCCAGCGTCATCACCTCGAACGGCACCTCCACCTGGATCGGCAGCATCAGCTCGCCCGGGGGCGTGGCCGGCGTGGGGGGGCGTTTGTCCTCGATACGCAGGTGGCGCACGTTCAGGCGCTGCAGCCGCAGCTGGCTGTCGAGCAGGCTGCGCAGGCTCCAGGCCAGCTCCGCGTCGCGGGCTTCGACGCTGAGCTGGCCCTGGCGCCAGCGCAGCCAGCCGATGCGCCCGCCCGATCGCAGGCTGCCGGTGACCTCGTCGGTTTCCAGGGTGTGTCCGGCCGGCAGCAGGCGGGCCGCCAGATCCAGCGTGGTGCCCAGCGAATGGTCGGCGCCAGTCCAGAGGTAGCCCAGTCCCAGGCTGGCCAGCACCATTGCGACCAGTGTTCGCCGCAGCAGCAGGAAGGCCATGCGCGGCATCAGAAGTTCACTCCCATGCTGAGGTTGAGCCGTAGCTGGCGGGTGGCCACGCCCCAGGCCAGGTTGACTTGCAAGGGTCCGAGCGGGCTGTTCCATTGCGCGCCCGCGCCGAAACCGACCTTGGCGGTGAGATCCTGCGGCTTGTTGGCCACGCCGCCGGCGTCAATGAAGGCGATGAAATCCCAGGCCGAGACCACGCCGTCCATGACGATGGGGCGCTGCAGCTCCACGCTGCCCACGGCCTCATAGCGCCCGGCGGCCGTCTGCCCGTCGGGCAGTGTGACGCCAATGCTGCGATAGGCGTAGCCGCGCACCGTGTTGTCGCCACCAGTGAGAAAAAGCTGCGTGGTGGGCAGGTTGGCGCTTTCGTTGGCCAGCACCGCGCCATATTGAGCTCGCGCCGCGATGCGTGTGCCTCGCACCGCGCCCGTTCGTTCGGCCGCGTCATCCGCACGGCCGAGCGGGAAGTAGCCCAGCCACCGGCCGACGAGGCGGCCAAAGGGATAACGGCCGCCATCCATGGTCATGCCGCCGCCGAGGTCGAGCGACAGGCCTTGCCCGCGTGTGGGAAAAAGCCGGCTGTCAAAGTCCCGGCGGGTCCAGACATAGTTCGCGCTCACCGCGTTGGCGTCCGGCGGCGGGTTGAAACCGCTGTTGAGGGCGCGCTCGTATTGCAAGAAATATGAGCGGTCGACGAACTCGGCCGCGCGGGTGCGTCCGGCGCGCAGCATCACGCTGTCGACCTCGAAGCTGCCGGATTCCTCGCGTGCCACCTGCGCCGAGGTGCGCCAGCGCCAGAAATTGGCGTCGGGCGGGGCGGTCCATTCGGTGCCGAGGGATTTCTTGGGCTGCTCGTACAGCAGCTTGGTCACCGCGCGCCAGCCGATGACCGGCAAGCGGTGCACCGTGTGCTCGGCCGACAGGCGCAGGCCTGTGTCGGTGTTGATGCCCACGCCCAGGATCAGCTTCTGCAGCTTGGCTTCGCGCACTTTGATCTGTACCACCGCAGCGTCGGGGTTGCCCGTCGTGTCCAGGGTGATGAAAACGGAATCAAAGAATCCGCTGTCGCTCAGGCGCTGCTGCGCTTCGAGCATGCGGCTCTGTTCGTACCGTTCACCAGGCGGGAGCTGCGCCAGCCGCGTGACAAGCTCGGGCGAATGCCGGTCGAGTCCGCTGACCACCATCTCGCCGACGGTGAAGACCGGACCGGAATCCAGCGTCACGCGCAGCCGGGCGCTGCGGGTCTCGGGGTCGATGTCGGCGCGGCTGTCCGCCAGCCGCCCGGTCGGGAAGTGCAAGGTGGTGAGTTCGCGCAGCGCGAGCAGCTTGGCGGCATCCCAGCCCGCCTGCGTGAAAGGCATGCCGGCGCGCAGCGGCCACAGGGCTTCGATCCGCAGCCGCTGGGTCAGGTTGGCCGCGTCGGTCATGATCGGCCCGGTGAAATCGATGCGCACGTCGGTCACCAGGGTGGGTTCACCCGGATCGACGTCGATGACGACACGGCGCGAAGCCGGACCGGCCGCCGCGACCGATTCGACCCGGACCGTGGGCGAGAAATAACCCAGTGTGGCCAGGATCTCCTCGGTGTTGCTGCGGGCCAGGGGCAGCAGGCGGTCCAGTTCGTTGTCGGCCAGGTCGGTGAGCTCGGCGAAGCGAACCAGTTCCAGACGGCGCGCAAGCACGTCACGCACGTCCGCGGGCGCGCGCACGTCGATCTCGAAAGCGAGTGTCTTGGCCGCAGACGCCTGCGCTTGCCGCTCGGCCCGCCTTTGCGCTCGCCTTTGTTCCCGCTCCGGATCCTGCTCCAGCGCCGGCGTCTGTTTTTCCGTCTCGGCCTGCGCACGGGCCTGCATCGGCAGCAGCGCGCAAGCCCACGCCAGCAGCAGCGCAAAGGCCAGCCACCGGGCGCGGGAGCAGTGCCGGCCAAGGTTCATCGGGACGCTCGGATGGATGCGCCGGCTCAGCCCAGTCGCACCGGCTCTCCTTGCCGGTTGAAGGGCAGCAGGCCCTGGAGTTCTCCGGCCTTGATCATGGCCACCATGCGCCTGAGCGGTTCTTCGGCGTCGGCGGCGCTGGGGGCCGCGCCGGCGCGCCCGGACAGGCTTGCCGCAAAGACGATGACCCAGTCCAGGCTGAACTGTTCAGCCTCATCGGCAAACGCCGCGAACGTGCTCAGTTCGTCCAGGGCCTTGTCGACACAGACGGCGGGCACCAGCGCGCCCCCCTCGCCCCGCTCGAACGCGGCCTGCTGTGCGGCGTCGGCATCGCCCGGCAGCTCCGCCACTGCAAACGTGAACAGCAGGCGCTGCGGCTCGGGCTGCTGGCGCGCGGCGGCGAGAAAGTCGTCAAAGTGGGTGATGTCCATCGTCGTGCACTCGTTCTGAAAAGGGGCAATTTACCAGCACGCGCACAATGGCCGGTTTTCAGGAGATCGCTTCGTGGCCCATTCAGCACCTTTGCCGGGTTTTGAGGCGCCCGCCGTGGGCTTCGAGCAGCCCTTCGAGATGCTGGTGGCCTGCCACGAGCGCGTCCAGCGCTCGCTGGACCTGCTGCAGCGCCTCATGGATTACCTCGATACGCGGGGCCACGACCGCTCGACCCGCTCTGCGGCAGCCGACGTGCTGCGCTACTTCGATATTGCCGCGCCGCTGCACCATGAAGACGAGGAACTGCACGTGTTCCCGGCGCTGGCCGGCAGTGCAGACCCGCAGGCAAAAGCCGCGATTGACACGCTGCAGCGCGACCACGCGCGCATGGCCGAGCAATGGGCAGCATTGCGCGGCGCGCTGCTGCGCTGGCGCGACGAGGACAACGCGCCCTTGCCCGATGCGGCGACCCGCAGCGCGGCCGCCGCGTTCATCGGCCTGTATGCGGCGCACATCGCCGTCGAGGAGGATCTGGTGTACCCGGCCGCGCGGACCTGTTTTGACGACGCCGGCCTGGCGCGCATCGGCGCGGAGATGCAGGCGCGGCGCAGAGCGCCTTGACAGGGTTGCGATGCCACTTGCTGCGTGGACCTGGTCAGGCCCGGGGCGGCAGGGCCTACTTGCTCAGCAGCCGCATCGCGTCTTCCAGCCCCTTGAGCGTCAGAGGAAACATGCGCTGGCTGACCAGCTGCTGGATGACGGAAATGCTCTGGCGGTACTGCCAGACGCCTTGCGGTTCGGGGTTGATCCAGGCGAACTTGGGGAAGGCGTGGGTGAGCCGCTGGATCCATTCGGAGCCGGCTTCTTCGTTGTTGTATTCCACGCTGCCGCCGGGCTGCAGGATCTCGTAGGGGCTCATCGTGGCGTCGCCGATGAAGAGCAGCTTGTAGTCCTTGTTGTACTTGCGGATGATGTCCCAGGTCGGAAACTTCTCGGCAAAGCGGCGCCGGTTGTTCTTCCACATGAAGTCGTAGACGCAATTGTGGAAGTAGTAGAACTCCAGGTGCTTGAATTCCGACTTGGCCGCCGAAAACATCTCTTCCACGCGATGGATGTGCTCGTCCATGGTGCCACCGACGTCCATCAGCAGCAGCACCTTCACGTTGTTGTGCCGCTCCGGAATCATCTTGATGTCCAGGTAACCGGCATTGGCCGCTGTCGCACGGATGGTGTCGGGCAGGTCGAGTTCTTCCACCGACCCCTCGCGCGCAAACTTGCGCAGGCGGCGCAGCGCCACCTTGATGTTGCGCGTGCCAAGCTCCTGCGTGTCGTCGTAGTCCTTGTAGGCGCGCTGGTCCCACACCTTCACGGCGCTTTTGTTGCGCCCCTTGTCCTGGCCGATGCGGATGCCTTGCGGGTTCGAGCCATAGGCGCCAAACGGCGAGGTGCCGCCGGTGCCGATCCACTTGTTGCCGCCTTCGTGGCGCTCCTTCTGCTCCTCGAAGCGCTTTTTCAGCGTCTCCATGAGCTCGTCCCAGCCCATCTTCTCGATCTTGGCTTTCTCCTCGGGGCTGAGCTCAAGCTCCAGGTTCTTGCGCAGCCACTCCAGCGGCACCTCCTTGGTGAAGTCGGCGATCATCTCCACGCCTTTGAAGTAGGCGGCGAACGCACGGTCGAACTTGTCGAAGTGCTTCTCGTCCTTCACCAGCGCCGTGCGCGAGAGGTAGTAGAAGTCGTCGATCTTGTAGGCGTCGTCGGAATTGGGTCCGACCACATTGGCCTGCAACGCTTCCAGCAAGGTCAGGTATTCCTTGACCGAGACGGGCAGCTTGGCGCTGCGCAATGTGTAGAAAAAGTCGATCAGCATGGCGATCTCCCAAAGTCAGGTCCGGTCAGGTTCGCCGGTCGAGCAGGTACAGCAGTTGCGCCCGGGCCTCGGGCCACTCGCCGGCGCGCATGCTGTACATCACGGTGTCTCGGATGGTGCCGTCGCGGCGCAGCGCATGGCCGCGTATCACGCCGTCTTTTTTCGCGCCCAGGCGCTCGATGGCGGCCTGCGAGGCGAAGTTGAAATTGTCGGTGCGCCAGCCCACCACGGCGCAACCCAGGGTTTCGAAGGCATGGCGCATCAGGAGCAGCTTCGTGGCGGTGTTGACGTGGCTACGTTGTGCGCTTTGCGCGTACCAGGTGTAGCCGATCTCGAGGCGGCGCACGGCGGGCAGGATGTCGTGGTAGCTGCTGGATCCGAGCACCCGGCCAGTCGCGGTGTCCAGCACGGCGAAGGCGAAGCGGCTGCCGGCGTCGCGCATGGCGAGCGCGTCCTCGATGTACTGGCGCGTCTGCCCGGGTTCGGGCACCGACGTGACGCGGAGGTTCCAGAGTGCACCGTCGGCTGCCGCCGCGCGCAGGCCGGCCTCATGCGAAAGCGCGAGTGGCTCCAGCGTGACGCCGCGCTCGGACAGGGTGACGGCTTGCACGAAACTCATGGCGTGAATTCTTCGGTGTCGAACCAGGCCGATTTCAACCCCGGCGCCGTGTCTTCAGCGGTTGCGCTGGTTCATGAACACCAGCTTCTCGAACAGCGTCACGTCCTGCTCGTTCTTGAGCAGCGCACCGACCAGCGGCGGCACCGACACCTTGTTGTCTGTGCTTTGCAGGGCTTCCAGCGGGATGTCTTCAGCGACCAGCAGCTTGAGCCAGTCGAGCAGCTCGGAGGTGCTGGGCTTCTTTTTCAGGCCGGGCAGGTTGCGCACGTCGTAAAACGTCTTCATCGCGGCGGTCAGCAGTTCCTTCTTGAGGTTCGGGAAGTGCACGTCGACGATCTGCTTCATCGTTTCTGCGTCGGGGAACTTGATGTAGTGGAAGAAGCAGCGGCGCAGGAAGGCGTCGGGCAGTTCCTTTTCGTTGTTGGACGTGATGAACACCAGCGGGCGATGCTTGGCGCGGATCAGCTCGCGCGTCTCGTAGCAGTAGAACTCCATGCGGTCGATCTCGCG